>Ga0335074_10010177_pt1 | contig 13146 bp, 11 predicted proteins | sample Lox_Sample_23_FD_206715 | JGI IMG/M metagenome (GOLD analysis project Ga0335074, IMG submission 206715) | Soil microbial communities from Loxahatchee National Wildlife Refuge, Florida, United States - Lox_Sample_2.3 | ecosystem: Environmental > Terrestrial > Soil > Wetlands | place: USA...
GAAGGCACCGCCTGCGCCGATGTGCTCATCGCTGGCGAGCGCGGCGGCTCCCTCGCCAGCCGCGTCTTTCTCGGCCTCGGCCTCGGCGGCCTTTACACCTTCTTCCAGAACGAGAACCTCTTCAGCGCCTGGCCCAGCACGCCCGAATACAAACCCGACTTCGGTCCCCAGCACGTGCTCAAGGGTGCCAGCATCAACGGCGACCTTACCTCGGAATATCTGGGGGTCGGCTACATCATCGGTGCGCGCGTGGCCGGCATCCTCTTCGCCGGCGGCGTGCTCTCCTGGCTCGTCATTATGCCGCTCATCTACTTCTTCGGCAAAGACCTCGGCCATCCTGTTTATCCCGGCGAGGTCCCCATCGCGCAGATGGGCCCCGGCGACCTGTGGAGCGCCTACATCAAGCCCATGGGCGCGGGCGCAGTCGCCGCTTCGGGCCTCATCACCCTCATCAAAACCGTGCCCACCATCTTCAGCGCCCTCACCGCCGGCTTCAAAACCATGCGCCCCGGCGCCGGAGGCTCCGCCAAACCCAGCCGCACGGAGAACGACCTCTCCATGGGCGTCGTCCTCATCGGCTCGCTGTTCATCGTCGTGCTCATGTTTCTCTTCCTCGAGTTCCGGCCCGTGCCAGGCGCCTTTGTCGGCTGGGGAGCCAATCTCGCGGCTTCGCTGCTGGTCGTCGTCTTCGGATTTCTTTTTGTCACCGTCAGCTCGCGCATCGTCGGCATCGTCGGCTCCTCGGCCAGCCCCGTCTCCGGCATGACCATCGCCACGCTCATGGCTACCGCCGCCGTCTTCCTCGTCGAGGGCTGGACCGCTCCGGCCTTCGGAGCCCTCGCCATCACCATTGGCGGCGTGGTCTGCATCGCAGCTTCCAACTCGGGCGATACCTCGCAGGACCTCAAGACCGGCTACATCGTAGGCTCGACGCCCCGCCTTCAGCAGATCGCCCTTATGATCGGCGTTGTCGTCTCCACGGTCGTGATCGGATTCACGCTCAATCTGATGAACACCGGCCTGGAGCGGTTCCAGTCTGAGCCCCACGCCTGGAACATCAATGCCGCGCACCCCGGCGTCTCCATCGAGAACAACGCGCAGTATCTGCCTAACGAAATCCGCGTCACCGGTCCCAACAACACCGTCACGGTCCACAGCAAGTCCGACTACATCGTCCTCAACGCCATCGGATCGACTGAGCTGTCGGACGGCAAGTACCTCTACTCGCCGGCCACGCATCGCATCGAGGTCCATTGGATCCAGGGCATCGGCAGCGCCAGCGCGCCCGCGCCCCAGGCCCGCCTCATGGCCACCGTCATCAACGGTATTCTCAGCCGCAAGCTGCCCTGGGGGCTTGTTCTGCTTGGCGTATCAATTGTCATCGCCGTCGAACTCCTCGGCATCCGTTCGCTGCCTTTCGCCGTGGGCGCCTATCTTCCCATCGGTACCACGCTGCCCATCTTCTGCGGCGGCGTCGTGCGCTGGTTCGTCGACATGGCCGCCAAGCGCGCCAACCCCGAATCCGCCGAGACCGAAAGCGAGATCTCCCCCGGCTCCCTCTACGCCAGCGGCCTCATCGCCGCCGGCGGCATCGCCGGCCTCATCGGCGTGGCGCTCAAAGCCTACGAAACATCGTTCAACAAGCCCAACATGCTCGGCTTCCCGCAGACCTTCCCCTTCACCATCTTCGACAACCAATGGGTCGCGGTTGCAGCCTTTGCCATGTTAGGCTTTTCGCTCTACTACTTCGCGCGCAAGCCCCTCAAGAAGTAGAAATCGACGGCACTCGCCGCCGTCTCAGACTGGGAATGCGGATGACTCTCACCGAGGTCGCGCAAGGCTCCATGATCGCATCGCGGCTTGCGGCGCCGGCATTGATGCCAGCCGCTGGCGTCCGGCTCACTGCGTGGGATGGTGTCCAGGAGCTCGCGCATCCCGATCAACGCGGGCTTGAGAGCGGGCAGGTCAGGCGGTAGCCCGCTGCTGGTCGAGCGGCCTGGTGCCGAAGAGACAAAGATTGTTGCGGCCCGTGTCCTTGACGGCGTACATGGCGGCGTCGGCGTTGCGCAGGAGCTCTTCGGCGGTGCGGCCATCCCGGGGAAAGACGGCGACGCCGACGCTGAGGGTCAGGCGGACGGTGCGGCCGCCGATCTGGATGGGCTGCGAGCAGTTGCGGACGATGTGCTCGCCGCAACGCTGCACGTCTTGTGCCCTGCGGAAGTCGGGCATCACGACGACAAACTCGTCACCTCCCATGCGGGCCACGGTGTCTGACTCGCGCACCGAAGAGAGCAGGCGCTGGCCGACGGCGGCGAGCAGGACGTCGCCGTCGGCGTGGCCGAGCGAGTCGTTGATCTGCTTGAAGTAGTCTATGTCGAGCAGGAAGACCGCGACCTTCTGGTTGTGACTCTGCGCCTCAAGGATCGCCTGCCGCAGACGCTCGTGGAGCAGAGTGCGGTTGGCCAGGCCGGTGAGGTGGTCGTGGTGGGCCAGGTAGGTTACGTGGTCGGAGCGGCGGCGGTGCTCGGTCACATCGCGGCTGGTGATGGCGATGCCGTTGCCCAGCCGGACCACCTGCACGTTGAGCCAGGTGGCCTTGATCATCTCGTCGTCGATGAAGACCTCGCAGGAGTACGGAATCCCGGTGCGCACGACCTCGCAGTACCGGTGGATGAGGCCGGATCGGACCATGAACGGCCGGACTTCCGTGAGGACTTTTCTGTAGAGGCTCTCGCGAGGGACACCGAGCCGGCGCTCGGCGTTGGGGTTGATGTAGCTGAAGCGGAAGTCGACGATGGCCCCGGAGGCGTCAGGGACGCCGTCGAAGATGTAGAAGTCGTCGAGGGTGCATTCGGCGGCTGCGAAGAACTGGGAGTAATCGTCCGTTGCGGCCGTCGATGCTCCGGAAACGCATCGAGGACAAGCGCCGCCGGTGAGGGCAGAGATCCCGTGACGGACACATTTCGTGTCCGGGCGGGGCGTTTTGTCTTGTTGACCTCCGACAGATGGGGACATTTGCGAAGAATTATATCGTTGCCAGACGCGGCGTTCATCCCACGGAAGGGGTATCGAGATGGTAGCGGGGCGGCAGGTGGAGGGTACGTTCCTGCTATCCCGAGCGCCGGAGGTGGACACTGCGAAAGCTGTATCCCTACGCGGTCATATACGCTTCGAGCACATCGAGGAAACGGGCGAGCCAGGCGGGGTGCGCGGTCCAGGCGGGGCCGGTGACGAGGTTGCCGTCAACGACGGCGGCGGTAAAATCGACTGCCTCGAAGGTTCCGCCAGCCAGTTCGACCTCGGGAGCGCAGGCGGGGTAGGCGTTGACGCGGCGGCCTTTGAGCACACCGGCGGCGGCCAGAAGCTGGGGGCCGTGGCAGAGAGCCGCGATGGGCTTGCCGGCCTGGTCGAAGTAGCGGACGACGTCGAGGACCTTGGGGTTGAGGCGCAGGTACTCGGGGGCCCGGCCACCGGGGATGACGAGGGCGTCGTAGTTTTCGGGATCGATCTCGTCGAAGGTTGCATTGAGGGTGAAGTTGTGGCCGCGCTTTTCGGAGTAGGTCTGGTCGCCCTCGAAGTCGTGAATCGCGGTGCGGACCTGGTCGCCTGTCTTCTTGCCGGGGCAGACGGTGTGGACGGTGTGGCCGACCATCTGGAGGGCCTGGAAGGGAACCATAATTTCGTAGTCCTCGACAAAATCGCCGGCAAGAAGCAGGAGTTTAGCGGGTTTCATGACGGATCATCCTCCGCCGACAAGTTTGGCACAGTGCGGCGGGTCCCAACGTAAAATTCATTTATGGTCCCAGACGCAGCTTTTTTGGACACGACCCTTGAGGCTCTGAATGCGAGGATCGTGGCGTGCGCGCTGTGTCCGCGGCTGCGCGCCCACAGCGCGGAGGTGGCGCGGGTGAAGCGGCGCGCTTACGCGGAGTGGGAGTACTGGGGCAGGCCGGTGCCGTCGTTCGGCGACCCGAAGGCGCGCGTGCTGGCGCTCGGACTGGCGCCGGGGGCGCATGGGTCAAACCGTACGGGACGGCCGTTCACGGGCGACGGTTCGGGGGATTTTCTGTACCCGGTGCTGCACCAGGCGGGGTTTGCTTCGCAGGCCAAGGCGGTTTCGCGGGACGACGGGATGCAGCTGCGCGGGCTGTGGATCAGCGCGGTGGTGCGTTGCGCGCCGCCTGGGAACAAGCCCACGCCGGAGGAGCAGCGCAACTGCGCGCCGTGGCTCGGCCGCGAGATGGGGCTGCTCAAGAACCTGCGCGTGGCGGTGTGCCTGGGAAGAATTGCGTTCGATGGGCTGTTGGCTTGGGCGCAGCGGGAGGGCGGTCCCGGCGCGGCAAGGCTGGCGCGATCGGAGTTTGTGTTTGCGCATGGGGCCGAGTACACGCTGCCGGGTGGGCTGGTGGCGATCGCGAGCTATCATCCCTCGCTGCAAAACACGAACACCGGGAAACTGACGCACGCCATGTTTCTGGACGTGTTCAGGCGGGCGCAGAAGGTGGCTGGGCTGACGTGAGGGCGCGCTGGCCGGAAGAATTCGGGGAGAACGAGCGATGAAGTTGCGGGAGAAAATTCTGGAGCGGGGGATTTTGAAGGACGTGTCGCCGGATGAGTTCGCTCCGCGGGCAGAGCGCACGAATCCAGTTGATCATTGGTCGCCGCCGATCCTGCTGGAGCGGGCGGCGTATCTGCGCAAGCTGGCGAAGGCCGGCGACGGATCGGCGTCGGAGACGCTGCGCGAATATCCGCAGCACTTCGCGATGCTCTCGTACCGCAGCCGCAACGGCGAGGCGGAGGTGCACGAGGAGTTTGCCGATTTATTTTACGTTCTGGCGGGCGCGGCGACGCTGGTGACTGGCGGTAACGTGACGGGCGCGCGGAGCGCGGGGCCGGGCGAGACGCGCGGCAGCGGGATCGAGGGCGGCGCGAGGCAGGAGTTACGGGCTGGCGATGTGGCGCACGTACCGGCGAGTGTGCCCCACCAGATGCTGGTTTCGAGTGAAAAGACGTTGACCTGCTTTGTGCTGAAGATTCGGCAGGCAAGCTGAAAGGGCGATCTGCAGGTGGGAGCGCAGAAGGATTGGAGCGGGAGACCGGGATCGAACCGGCGACATTCAGCTTGGGAAGCTGACCCTAAATTGAAAACAAACAACATCGCGAATTCCGGGACCTCTTTCCGGCGATTGAGTTTACGGGGAATTCGCAAGGTTTTCCGGCGCGGCGCTTAACGGAGTTCAAACGGAGTTCACGGATTCAGTTGTTTTGCCAGACGCAGTCGCATAAGCATTCGGCCTGAGCGTGTCCGGTGCAATCGTCCGCACGAACGGTCCAACCGAAATTTCAGCCGCCTCTCGCCACCGGCCCTTCATGGCCTCCTGCCGATGAAAGCGAAGTGGCCTGGAATCAGTGGAAAAGATCGAAGCGAAGCGAGTTATATCCCGCGCAACAATTCACCCGGATATGGGTTTGGGTATTCGCGAAACGACGGTAGGACGAATTGAGAAGTGTTTCCGGCGAGGCGTCAAAGCCGCCTTGCATTCTCACGCTAAACTATTAAAGTCGGGGCGATTACCGGACGATGAAAGAATCGGTCGAATTCAGCATTAATTGGAGGTTACGAAAGAGAGTGCTCGCCACGCCCATTGAGGGTTTACCACTCGGTAACCCATTGAAATTTTTGAGCCTGCGGTCGATAGTATAGGGAAACCGATGTAGTATATTGATCATCTGTACAGCCAGGGCAAGAAATCGAGGTCTGTGTGCCTACTTCCGAAGAGCGCTCGGAACTGATAAGAACTGGAGCACGGGGACGGAAATACCGGAACCGCCTCTTTGGAGCCATCCCGCAACACCACGAGCCCATCATGCCACCGCATAAAGCTGATCCGCCCCCACCGCGCATCAAGATCGCTCTTGATCGAATTGATGTGCTTGCCGAAAGGAAGCAATTGCACCTGCTCTCTCCTGAAGAGCATCTTCTGCAGCTTGACAGATTGATCACCAGCACCAAAGCGCTGAAACGGAAAATACATGCGGCGCGGACGCCTTCGCTTGATAGGGGATGAACTGGCGATATCGGGGACTCAGTGAATTCGATCCTCTCGTAATCGATTACCGATCTGGCATCGACGCCCGCGCGGCCAAAGTCAGAACGGGCGAGCAGCAGCAGCGGATCGAAACAGAAATTGATGATTTGCTGGAAATATTGGAAGCGGCGAAGCAATGCGCCATTGAAAAGCGTGATCCATGCGAAGTGATGGAACCGCTTCGGCTTAACGGTCAAATTCGCGAGGGGTATTATATTCTCCATCGTCAGATGAATGGATGCAAAATCGTTTATCGGCGAGACGTGTTGGATACATCCGCAGTACCGGTCTTTATCTACTGTGTCGATCATCCGCGAACTGAGACGGCGAACAGGCTTCTCGAATTGCTGGGACCGGACAATCAATGATTTTGCTGAAAGTCTGGAAACGGATTCCGCCTTTCTGGCGATATACCTTGACCGTGTTCTTAAGTTTGTTCATTTCGGTTTTTGAGGTGTGGGTGGCGGTGCGGCGTAATCAGCCTGAACAAGGGGAGCGCGGCGGGGCCGTCGCGACAATTATCGCGCTGGTGATTGTTTTTCTTCGGCCGGACTGGGGGAAGCATAATTACGACATGCGCATCAAGATGATCCCAAATGAGGCTTCGGAAATTGCTCGGATGACGGCGAAGGTCGACGCCCTCGCAGCTTGGCTGGAGATCGATACGGTCGATCATGCGAAGCAAACTAAAGCTCTCTTCATAGCAACCGCGATTGGTACAGCGTTCTGGGCGTTTGGTGGTCTACTCGCGGCTCATCTGATTAAAGTCTTCCCTTGGATCGTCGCGGTTCACGAGCAATTGGGGCACTGAGCTCGACCGGCATATAACGTCATGACACACGGTTCCGGCGTGGGCTTTCGTTCTTTCGACAGAATATTGGTGTCGAGAAGCCACGCCATCAGAAGGTCACGTCACGCGCAGGCATGGATAAACGAAAGCGCGACGGTTCAATATCCAGTTCTCGGTAGGGCGAAGCCTGGAGAGCCGCGATGAGATCGGCTCCCGTCCGCTGATCGCGAGATTTTTCCTGGTGTTCGCCAACCATCGGAGACGCTTCCAACGCCTGCATCAAAGCATCCTCGATGCTCGCGAAGCCGCCCTTTTGCATCCGCTCCCGGATAAGGGCTTCGAGTTCCGGCTTTTGAATTTCGATCATCATCGCCCTGCCCTCCTCTTGATCGATTTTCGCACAATAGGCGAAAGCCGGCGCCGGCGCAATTTGAGACGCGGCCTTGTCCACGCGGGTGTTTTCCCCTTGCGCCGTTGCTCCGGTTATCTCTTTCATGCTTCCCAAGAATGGCGAGGAGGGGGCGTTTCAAGCGCATCGGCCTTTTACGGGCTTCACGCCTAAGCTCTTTTGTCCCTACTGTCCTCTTTCAGCAGTCCCTGCCCTTCCGCATTTTTCGTTTGTGCAGTGTTAGTAAGGTTAGAGTCTGTGTTAAGTAGTGTTACGCCCGTGACGACTCCGGCTAACCCCCTGCCCTTCCTTGCGGAATCTTTACGCCCGGTCACTGAAACCCCGAACTTCTGCCCCCAAAACCCCGAAGTCAAGTCATTGATACCCCGAAGTTCCGCCCCTGAAACCCCGAAGTTACGCGGCGGTCACTAATACCCCGAATCGGTCACTGATCCCCCGAATCTCTTGACTTGGTCACTGAAACCCCGAATATGCCCGCCATGGTCACTCATACCCCGAATCCGGATGAGCAGCTGCTGCCGGTCAGGTATGACCAGGGCGATCTGTTCATCTGCGATGTGGCCGATGCGGTGTTGAAAGACATCATGCCGCAGATGGAGCACCCCTTTTACTCCCTTTCCAAAAAGCCCGAGACCGCTATTCGCCGTTACGAGCATAATGGCAACTGGCTGGAGATCGTTCCAAGCGTCAAGGGTCTGGCAACCATCTACGACAAGGACATCGTGATTTACTGCACTTCACAGCTGATGGAACGGCAGAAGCGCAACGAGCCGGTTGGGCCGCGGGTACGCATCACGAGCAATGAGTTGTTGAAATTTACCAACCGCGGCACCGGGGGCAAAGATTACGACGCGCTCTGCGAGGCGATCGACCGGCTCGCCGGAACCCGCATCAAGACCAATATTCGTACCGGCGAAGAAGAGCAGACCGACAGTTTCGGCTTAATCGACGCCGCGTCAATCCGCCGCAAACATGGACTGGACGGCCGTCTTGTGTGGGTCGAGATAAAGCTCTCGGAATGGGTGATGAACGCCGTCCGGACCCAGGAAGTGCTAACGCTGCACCCTGATTATTTCCGGCTGTCGAAGCCTTTGGAAAGGCGCATCTACGAGCTGGCGCGCAAACATTGCGGACGACAGTCGAGCTTCACGATCTCTCTCGAAGTCCTGCGAAAGAAATCAGGATCGCAAAGCCCGATGAAGCGTTTCCGGGAGATGGTGAAGCACATCGCCAGGCACGATCATCTGCCCGACTACCATCTCACCTTCGATGAGAAGAGCGATATGGTGATGTTCATCAACCGCGAGAATAAATGGGTGGAGCGCCCCCTGCCCTCGGACGATGAAACCCTGCCGCTCCTGCCCGACGAAGCCTATGAGGAAGGACGCAACGCCGCGCCCGGCTACGATGTGCGCGGCCTTGAAAGCGAGTGGCGGGCATTCTGGGAAGACTCGGGCAAACCGAAGCTCGCCAATCCCACCGCCGCCTTTGTGGGTTTTTGCCGGAGCCGTCACAAGCGGGCGCCGCTCCGGAGGACAGGCGCGCATGACCGGTGAGTCCTCCCCCGCCCCGGAATCGAAACCGCGCCGGATGCCCGCGGATTCGTCCGAGAAGAATTCCGCATCCCCGGGAACTCGCCAGGACATTCACGCGCTCCTCGCGCAAATTTCTTGGCCTGGCGTCGATTCTTTGGACCGATCCCCAGAAAATATCCTGCCGCGCCAAGGATTCATTGGCACCTGTTTGATGTCCATCAGATGCCAACAACGAGACCTGTCAGGTTGCTACATGGTGACCAACAGATGACAGATAGAAATCTTATGGATGACATAAAGCCATCCAACAGTCATCTTTTAGAAACCAGCATGGGCGCTCATAGATAACCACTTGTCATCGGACAGCTGACTGGTTACTATTCGTCTCTCTGATTCGCGACCCCGCCGCCGTCCACCATCGAACCCGAGACCCGCATGCCGACGATCGCCTTTGTATCGCCCAAGGGAGGGGCGGGCAAAACCACCTCGGCCTTCCTGCTGGCCACCGCGCTCGCGCGCTTTCAGGAAGTGACCGTGATCGATGCCGACCCGAATCACCCGATCAAAAACTGGGCGAACGGCGGCAACGCGCCATCCAATCTGACCATCGTCTCCGATGTCGACGAGGACACGATCATCGAGAGCATCGAGGATGCGGCGTCCAGAACGCCGTTCGTCATCGTCGATCTCGAAGGCACGGCTTCAAAAATTGTGCTTTACGCGATCTCGCAGGCGGATCTCGTCATCATCCCGACGCAGGGCTCGCAGCTCGACGCCAACGAAGCGAGCCGGGCGATCCGCGTCGTGATGCAAAGCCAGAAGATGACCAAGAATGAAAGGCCCTATGCGGTGCTGCTCACGCGCACCAGCTCCTCAATCCGCACGCGCACGCTAAGCCATATTCACAAGGGCCTTATTGGCGCGGGCATTCCGGTGTTCACCACCCAGCTCCACGAGCGCGACGCGTTCCGCGCCGTGTTCTCGTTCCAGCAGACGCTCGATGGTCTCAGTCCCGGCGATGTCGCCAACCTCGACCAGGCGAAGATCAATGTCTGGGAATTTGTCGAGGAGGTCGTCGAGCGTCTCAAGCTGGGGCAGGGGGGCGGCAGGGATGAGGGTAACTCAAACGTGGCGGGTGCGGCATGAGCGGGCGTGTTGATGCATTCGCAATATTGAAAGAGCCGACGGCTTTCACGACAAAGCCGAAACCGGAAAAGCGCGTCGAGGAAGAGGCGGTCGCCGAAGTTGCGCGCGCACACAATTTCCCGAGCCGCCAGGCGCCGAAACCCGATGCACCGCCAAAGCGCAAGCAGCGGCGCTACCGCACCGGCCGCAACCGCCATCTCGGCGTCAAGGCGACGGCGGAGACCGTCGAGCGTTTCTACAAAGCCGCCGATGCGCGCAACATTCCGCTCGGCGAGCTGCTGCGGCTCGCGCTCGATGCTCTGGAGCGGGCAGGGACCGCGCCGGGGAATTAAAGCAATTGGTCAGCGACATTCGTCCATGCGCGGCTGAATTCGGCTCAATCGTAAAGAGCAATTTCAGCGAAACGGGCATTTGCGCCGTGTGGACCATCGCACAATTTAGAAAAACTGGGCTATTTTTTCTCAATTGCCGCGCGCGCTCAATGAGGGCTGGTTCTGGTTGACGAGCGCACGGCTTTCCTGAAAACCCGCGCCAGGCGTGAGACCGGCGCGGGCAGGGGGCAAGCTTGCCGCCGACACAACCCATATTGCGCTCAACTGGCCGATATTGCGCTTAAGTGTTTGCGCGCAATACTTATTGCGTAACTCCCCTTTTTATTGCGCGCAAAAGGTGCTATATTGCGCTCAAATGGTTTGCGCGCAATATCCGGGGTCATTCAATGCCTGAAAGCCGTACCAGGGATCGTATCGGTGAGGACGATGTTGCGGCGATTATCGCCGCGGTCGAGCGCCATCCCGGCGGTGCCAGCCGCGAGACCATTGCGAAGGCCTTGCCGCGAAAGCTGGCGCCGCGCACCCTGCAATTCTGGCTGAAGAATCTCGTCGAATCCGGGCGTCTCAGGAGCGAGGGCGTCAAACGGGCGGTGAGATACCACCTGCCGACGACGGCGGCGGCGGCGGACGCCACGGTTCCCGAGACGGAGACGGGAGCGGCGGTGGTGGTACCGATTTCGCCGGTCGGCGCCGCGATTCGGAATTATCTAAGCAAACCCGTCGAAGCGCGGAAACCGGTCGGCTACAACCGCGAATTTCTCGACACCTACCGGCCCAATGCGCGTCCCTACCTTTCAACGAGAGAGCGCGCGCATCTCCGGGAGATCGGCGCCCGGCATGCCGCGGCCGAAGCTGCGGGCACCTACGCGAAACAGATTCTCAGCCGCCTTCTCATCGATCTCTCGTGGAATTCGAGCCGCCTTGAGGGCAACACCTACTCGCTGCTTGATACCAAGCGCCTGATCGAATTCGGCGAGGAAGCGGCGGGTCGCGACCGCCTTGAAGCGCAGATGATCATGAACCACAAGGAGGCGATCGAGTTTCTCGTGAACGCGGCGGATGAGATCGGCTTCAACCGCTACACGATCCTCAACCTGCATGGCATTCTTGCCAACAACCTCCTGCCGGACGCGAGCGCCGCGGGACGCCTCCGCCATATCGCCGTCGGCATCGAGCGCTCGACCTTTCAGCCTCTGGCCGTGCCGCAGCAGATCGAGGAATACTTCGACCAGATCCTCGCGACGGCTGCGGCGATCGAAGATCCGTTCGAGCAGTCGTTCTTCGTCATGGCGCAGCTGCCGTATCTCCAGCCCTTCGACGACGTGAACAAGCGCGTGTCACGGCTCGCCGCCAACATCCCCTTCATCAAACGCAATCTCTCGCCGCTCTCATTCACCGATGTTCCGCGGAAGCTCTACAACGAAGCGATGCTCGGCATCTACGAGTTGAACGATGTCGCACTTCTGAAGGATGTGTTCATCTGGGCCTATGGCCGGTCCGCCGAACAATACGCTGCGGCCCGGCAATCGCTCGGTGATCCCGATCCTTTTCGATTCAAGCATCGCGCGGCGTTGCGCCAGGTCGTTGCCGATATCGTGCGCGAACAACTCGACCGCAAGGCGGCGACTGCCTTTTTGGCTCAATGGGCCGAAGACAATATCGCCGCCGATGAGCGCGCGCGCTTCCGGGAGATAGCCGAGGGCGAGCTTCTCAGCCTCCATGAAGGCAATTTCGCGCGTTACCAAGTCCGGCCATCCGAGTTCAAATCCTGGCAGGAAATCTGGGAGAAAAAGCCGGCGCACTAGGAGTGTGTCGGGGATAAGGTTTCTTTCCTGAGCTTTGACTCGCGTCGATCAAGCTACGGTCAGACGTTATCTTCGGATGGTCGGTTGGTTCTGGTCTGCCGGGATAGGCAGGCCAGAAAGCCACCGTTTTTCCCCCCGCTTTTTATGCCATCTGCGGCCTCCACCCGGAGGCGAACAGCTTGCGCAGGTTCGAGACCGTGCAGACCAGTTTCCATTCGCAGCGAACTTGGTTCAGGCCGCGCAGGCTGAAGCGGCGGAAGCCGCGCTGTTCCTTGATCTGACCGAAGACCGGCTCGACGATGGCCTTGCGCATTTTGTACACCGCCCGGCCCGCCTCGGTGCACAGCTTGTGGCGCATGGCTTGCTTCGCCGAAGCCAGTTGCGGCGGGCTGGTGTCCGGCAGCGGTGTTTCTCCATGCTTGTCCCGCCCCGTAGCGATGTGCAAGTCGATCTCCGCCACACTCTCATCGGTCGCGTTGTCCTCGCTCCAGTAACCCGCATCCGCACTGGCCGCCCGCGGCTTGCGGCCCAGATTCTCTTTCACTTGATCCAGCATGGGCAGCAGTTGATGGTTATCGACTGTCTCCTGCGTCACGTCGGCGGCCACGATCACTTGCGCCGCAGAGTCCACCGCCGCCTGCGCGTTGTAGCCCTGCACGAAGCTGCCCTTGTTGGCTCCATCGGGCATGATGCGGCTGTCCGCATCGGTGAAGTTGCGCTGCGCCCTGGCTTCCGGTTGCGCCTTGTCCGGATCGGGAACCTGCGGCTCGCGCCCGCGCTTCTTCTTGCCCGTCCGTTGTTCCTCTTCGCGCCGCGCGGCTAGTTTGGCTTCCACCTCGGCCCGCTCCTGCTCGGCCTTTTCCCTGGCTTCCTGCTCCAACTCCGCCTTGGCTGCGGCGATCTTTTTCAAACGGCTCTCCCGCCGCGCCAGTTCCGCCGGCAACTCGTCGCCCCGCTTGCCCTTGCCGTATTGTGCGTCCTCGGCCGCGTCCACATCCTCGGCCTGCTTCAGCAGCGCTTCGATCTCCTGTTTCAATCGC
>Ga0335074_10010178_pt1 | contig 13146 bp, 13 predicted proteins | sample Lox_Sample_23_FD_206715 | JGI IMG/M metagenome (GOLD analysis project Ga0335074, IMG submission 206715) | Soil microbial communities from Loxahatchee National Wildlife Refuge, Florida, United States - Lox_Sample_2.3 | ecosystem: Environmental > Terrestrial > Soil > Wetlands | place: USA...
TGTTGAAGACCGCGATGCCGCCGGCCCGGAGCAGGCGGATGCTCGCGGTCAGGTACTCGGGGTAGGCGACCGGGTCCGCGTCGCAGAACACGAGGTCGTACCCGCCGTCGGACAGCCGGGGCAGCACGTCGAGCGCCCGGCCCAGGATGAGCCTGGCCTGGTTGGTCGCGAAGCCGGCCTGGGCGAACACCTTGCGTGCCATCCGGTGGTATTCCGGCTCGGTGTCCACACTGGTCAGCACGCCGCCGGGGCGCATGCCGCGGAGCAGCCAGATGCCGGAGCTGCCGCAGCCGGTGCCGATCTCCACCACCGCCTTGGCCGCGATCGCGGTCGCGAAGAACCGGAGCGCGGCGCCCGTGGCGGGTGCCACTGGTGCTGTCCCGCCGATCTCCTCGGCGGCCCTGCGGGCGGTGAGCAGCGGCTCGTCCTCTACCGCGTACTCGGCCTCGTCATACTCGATGACTGCCCCCTTCGCGACGTGTCCCTGGCGGTGAGCCTAGCCAATTTCGCTGGTCCGTGGAACCTGAAGACGGTGCTGAGCGTTGGCCAGATGACGAGCGAAGCCCTCTTCCGGGTGGCATAGCGGAAGAATTCAGTGCAGGATGGTCATGATCACGCCGATGCTTCACGCGCTCGGCGGACCGGTGGAGGAGGCCGTGGGGCCTGAACCAGCGCAGCTATCCCAGTGGGAGCTCCCTAGCTGGGAAGAGATTGTGCGGGCGCATTCGGCGCGGGTTTACCGGCTCGCATACCGGCTCACCGGGAACCAGCACGACGCGGAGGACCTGACCCAGGAGGTCTTCGTCCGCGTGTTCCGCTCGCTGTCCAGCTACACGCCGGGGACGTTCGAGGGCTGGCTGCACCGGATCACCACCAACCTGTTCCTTGACACCGCGCGGCGCAGGCAGCGGATCAGGTTCGAAGGCCTGGGCGACGATGTCGCGCAGCGGCTGCCTGGCACCGAGCTGACCCCGGCGCAGGCGTGGGACGAGCGGCACCTCGACGGCGACATCCAGGAAGCGCTGCGCGCGCTGCCGCCGGACTACCGCGCCGCGGTCGTGCTCTGCGACATCGAGGGGTTCTCCTACGAGGAGATCGCGGTCACGATGGGCGTGAAACTCGGCACCGTGCGCAGCCGGATCCATCGCGGGCGCGCGCAGCTGCGTGCCGCCCTCGCGCACAGGGACCGGCAGGCTGGACGGCGCACCAGGCAGGAAGAGCAAGACGTGGCGGGTGAGCCGTGACCCATCTCGGTGAGCAGATCTCCGCCCTGATCGACGGAGAACTGACCGGCTCGGAACTCGACCGGGCCAACGCGCACCTGGCGGCGTGTGAGCGCTGCCGCGCGGAGGCGGCGGAGATGAGGCAGCTCAAGCGTGCCCTGCGGGCCCTGTTCGAGGTGGACGGCGACGACGATCTCACCGGCCGGCTGCTGGCGATGGCGGGTCCCGGCGGGCCCGTGCCGTCGCGCCAGGACCGGCGCGAGCAGTACCGGCGCGGCCGGGGCAAGGGACCGCGGGACAAGCGGCCGCGCGACAGGGGTCGCCGGGACGATGGGGACGCGCCGCGCTCGCGCGCCCGTTACGTCGTGTGGAGTGCGGTCTCGCTCTTCGTCGTCGGCATCGGCGCCGCCGCGTTCTCAATGGGCGGCGGCGGCGGTGCCCCGGCGCCGAAGATCACGCCGCAGCTCGAGATGTTCAGCGTCGAGCATGCCATCGTCTCCGGCACCGTCCCCGAGCCCGACCAGACGACGGCCGGCGCGAGCGTGACGAGGCCCTGATGCTTGCGATGCCTGCACTGCGCCGCCCGGGGCTGCTGATCAGCGCCGTGGTGGCAATCACCGTGCCCGGCGTGCTGGCGATCGTCGCGTGGCTCGGCCCTGATCACACGGCCGCCAGGGCGACCGCCTTCGCAGGCGCGGGCGCGCGGGAGGCGGCGACGGGCAGCGGCGAGCTCTACGACTATGCGGAAACCGCCCAGGACGGGATGGGCATACAGCTGCTCGGAGAATCGGCGGCGGCCGGCCTCGCCGTGTCTTATCAGGGCGTCGAGCTGCTTGCGCAGTCGGGTGTCGCGGGCCAGGACACGATCGTCTCCGATGTGTGGCACAGCGGCGGCGTGACGGTCACCCAGACATCGGACGCCGCGATGCTGACCGGCACCCAGCCGTACGTCTCCTACGACGTGGACAACCACTCGCCTGAGGGCGTCTTCGGGGTTACCAAGACCCTGGTCTCGCTCCTCGGCCAGCACTACGTCGCGGTCTACCAGGGCACGGGCTCGGCCGTCGGCAGGCCCGCGCTCATCGTCGAGCTGCACCGGGCCGACGGCAGCCTGGCTGCGCGGTTCTGGCTGGACAAGCAGACGATGGTGCCGCTGCGGCGGGAGGTCTTCGACACGTCCGCCCGGCTGATCAGCGAAGAAGCGTTCGTGCAGGTGCAGTTCGGCGCGCTGACGAAGCCCCCGGGGCCCACGGCTGCCTCGGGCGCCAAGGCCAGTGCTAAGGCCAGCGCCGGGGGCGGCGCCGCGACGCCGTCCGGGTCGGACTGGTCGGCGGTGACGGCCCCGGCGCAGCTGCTCGCGGGCCTTAACAAGCAGGGCTGGCGGCTGCCGGTCTCCCTTCCCGGCGGCCTGCCGTTGTACTCGGCCGCGCGCAGCACGACCGCCGGGGGGCAGGTGCTGGACCTCGGCTACTCGGACGGGCTCTCGGTCGTCTCGCTTTTCGTGCAGCGCGGCACGCTCGCGCAGCGGCCAGCCGGCTGGCAGCAGGTCAGCCTGCCGGGGCACCAGGTCTACGTCGCGGGACACTCGATCATGTGGGCCGGGGGCGGGTTCGTCTACACAATGCTCGCCGATGCCCCGCCGCTGGTCGTGACCCAGGTCGTCGCATCCTTGCCGCAGAACACGGCGCCCGGGTTCTTCGGCCGGATCATGCGCGGGTTCCGCCGCCTCGCGGCGGTCGCCGACCCCTTCCACTGAGCTAGAGTAGTGACGTGTTTGACCTGTCCGTGACCAAGCTGCTGGTCCTGGCGGTGATCGCGCTCGTGGTCTTCGGGCCGAAAGAGCTGCCGAAGATCGCCTCGCAGGCGGGCCGTGCGCTGCGCGACCTGCGCCGGATCGCCGAAGGCGCGAAGCAGGATCTCAGGGAGGGGCTCGGCCCGGAGTTCCAGGACTTCGACTTCGATGACCTGAACCCCCGCCGCTTCGTGCAGAAGCACCTGCTCGATGAGCCGGGCACAACCGCGACCCCGGCGAACATGAGCAACGCGGGCACGGTCGCTGCCGCCAACGGCGCCAATGGCTCCAACGGCGCCAATGGCTCGAATGGCGCGCGCGCCACGCTCGAGGACGGCGCGGACCCGCCGTTCGACCTCGAGGCCACCTGAGCCCTGCCCCGGCAGGTCCGGCAGGTATCGGCCTCCCCTAGCGCGGGCTGAGGTTAAGCATCCGGCCCGCGAGGCCGCGGCCGCGGCTGGACAGCGCGTCGGCGATCTTGGCGAGCTGCAGGGCGGCGGGCGATGAGGGGTCGTCAAGCACGAGCGGGGTGCCGTTGTCGCCGCTCTCGCGCAGCCTGGTGTCGAGCGGAACCTGGCCGAGCAGCGGCACCGTGGTCCCGGTCAACTGGCTGAGCGTGGCCGCGACCGCCTCGCCGCCCCCTGATCCGAAGACGTCCATCTGCTCTCCGCAATGCGGGCACACGAGGTACGACATGTTCTCGATCACGCCGGTGATGCGCTGCCGCGTCTGGGTCACGATGGCGCCCGCGCGCTCGGCGACCTCGGCCGCGGCGAGCTGGGGTGTGGTCACCACGAGCAACTCGGCGTTCGGCAGCAGCTGGGCGAGCGAGATCGCGATGTCCCCGGTACCCGGCGGCAGGTCGAGCAACAGGTAGTCCAGGTCGCCCCAGAACACGTCGGCGAGGAACTGCTGCATGGCCCGGTGCAGCATCGGGCCGCGCCACACGATGGGAGTGTTCCCCTTGGTGAACATGCCCATCGAGATCACCTTCACGTCGTGCGACGACGGCGGCATGATCATGTTCTCGACGGGGGTGGGGCGGCCGGTCACGCCGAGCATCCGCGGCACCGAATGGCCGTAGATGTCGGCGTCGATGACGCCGACCTTGTGCCCGGCAGCGGCGAGCGCCGCCGCCAGGTTGACGGTGACCGAGGACTTGCCGACGCCGCCCTTGCCGCTGGCGACCGCGAGCACCTTGGTGAGCGACGCGGGCTGGGCGAACGGGATCACCGGCTCGGTACGCCCCCCGCGCAGCTGCGTCTGCATGGCCTTCCGCTGCTCCTCGGTCATCACGTCGAGGGTGACGCGCGCCCCGGAGACGCCGGGCAGCGCGGTCACCGCGTCGGTGACCCGCGAGGTGATGGTGTCGCGCATCGGGCAGCCGGCAACGGTGAGGTAGACGCTGACGTCCACCAGACCGTCGGCGCCGACCGAGACGGACTTGACCATGCCGAGTTCGGTGATGGGGCGGCCGATCTCTGGATCGTTGACGCCGGCCAGCGCGGACGTCACCTGCTCGGCGGTGGGCAGCGGGGAGCTCATGCCCTAATGCTACGAAGGGTCGTCCACCCCCGCGAACGGGGGCGGACGACCCGTGGCGCGTAACGCCTGCGCTACGTGCTACGCGCCGCTGACGATGGCGCCGGTCGTGGGGTCGAGGATAAGCGGCTTGAAGTGCGGCCGGGTATTGAAGTCAAGCAGGCTCTTCCAGCCGTCGAGGCTGCCGGAGGAGGCGTCGAACGAACCGGAGATCCGCTCGCCGCTCAGCCAGTTGTCCTCGATGAACTTCACCACCGAAGCGGTGTTGGTGAGCTTGCTGCTGACATAGTTCTGCCGGGTCCACGGCGAGATCACCAGCATGGGGAGCCGCTGGCTGTAACCGCACCGGCCGTTGCTGCTGCCGACGGTGATCGCGGTCGCCTCGCACATCGCAGTGTCGATCGTGGAGTCGTTCGAGCCGTTGACGAGCGCGTGGGCGCTGATGGGCGACTGGTGGTCGTACCAGCCGTCGGAGTCGTCGTAGGTGACGACAATCGCCGTCGACGCCCAGTACTTGGACTGCTCGATCGAGTTGACGGTGTTGACCAGCCACGTCTGCTCGTTAAGCGGGTCGGAGTAGCCGGGGTGACCGTCCTGGAAGGCCGGGGCCTTCAGGTAGCTCACGGCCGGCAGCTTGGCGCCGCCCTTACCGTCAAGCGCGTCGGAGAAGTACGAAATGTCGTACTGGTGGTTGGCCTGGTCGGTGTAGCCGATCTTGCTCAGCGAGCTGGGTGCCAGGTGATCCGGGTTCGCGGTCGACGCGTAGTACTGGAACGGCTCGTGGTGCGGGACGTAGTCCTGCACCGGTACCCCGGCGATGTTCTCATTCGTGGAGCCGCACACGGGGAGCCCGTTGGTGGTCGAGGTCGGTGCGAAGCCGCCCTCGAACCAGCCCCAGGTCACGTGCGACGCGTTCAGCAGGTCGCCGACGTTCTTGCCGGTCAGGGCAGCGAGCGGGCCGTTGGTGGTGTGGTTGTCGTTGGAGCAGCCGTCGTAGTAGGGGTCCTCGTCGCCGTACAGCGTACCGAGGCCGGTCTTCGGGTTCACGTCCACGATGTCGCTCGACGTGGTCGGCTGGCTGGGGCTGGTCGGGTCCCAGGACGGGTTAAGCGCCTTAGCGCCGGCATTGTTACCCGAGATCACGTTGAGGGCGCCCGGGGTTGACGGGCCGTAGGTCGTGTCCCAGTCGTTGTCGCTCATCGAGTAGTACTGCGCGTAGTTCCACAGCGCCGTCGTGGTGTTGCCGTCGAAATAGCTCATCACGATGCCAGGCGGACAGTACTGAACCGCGGTACAGCCGGCGGCCGGGGTGGAGTTCTCGGTCTGCTGGACGAACATGTCCATCTTGCCGTTGTTCTGGGCCTTCTGCTCCGGCGTGTAACCGTGGTTCTGGTCCGACGTGAGCGCCTCGGCGTGGGTCAGCCGCTGCGGGTTGTACTCGTTCGGGTTGTTCGTAAGCAGCGGGCCGGCCGGCCCGGACTTGGTGATCTTCTTGTAGAGGCCGTTCACGGTCGGGGTGCCCGGCTTGGCGTGGAACGTGGTGCCGTCCGTGTTCGCCGCGTACGGGTAGGTGCCGAAGTAGTGGTCGAACGACTGGTTCTCGTCGAAGATCACGACCAGGTGCTTGATCGGCGTCGTGGTGCTGCCGCGGTAGAGCGTCGTGGACGCGGTCGCCGGGGCGTGGTAGCCCGCGAAGGTCGCCGTCGACGAGGTGGTCGCGCTGGCGGCGGTGGCGCCCGCCGCCGCGCCGGCGGCGAGGGCCACGGCCGCCGCGACAGCGAGGTAGGGCCGCAGACGCCCGCCTCTGCTCCAGGCAATTGGGCTAAAGCCCATGCTCAGCCTCCTGAGTTCTCGGGACTTCATCGGCCGGCGAGCCTGGCAGGGCCGCCGCTGGGGCAATGCCGAAACATGGCCCCGGCGCAGAACCGTTTCATAGCTGAATGACAGTGCAGCGCGGTGAATATGACCGGAAGGCGAACGGGGAGTCAACGTTTTTCATCATGATGACGCTTAGGCGAGCAAAGACCGCCCGTAGAAGTCGCTCGGTCCGGTGACGCCGGGCAGCGCGAGGAAGTAGCCGCCGCCGAACGGACTGATGTAGTCGACCAGCGGCTCGCCGATCAGCCGCGTCTGCACCGTCTCGAATTGCCGTTTGATGTCCTGCTGGAAGCAGGTGAAGACGAGCCCCATGTCAAGGTCGCCGACGGCGTCGAGGCCCCGGTTGTAGTTGTAGGCCCGGCGCAGGATGACGCTCGATGCCGTCTCCGGCGTGCGCGGGTTGGCCAGCCGCATGTGCGCGGTGAGCGGTATCACGTCGCCGGTCGGGTCAGCGGGGTAGTCCGGGATCGAGTGCACCGAGGTCCCGTCGAGCGGGAACCCGGTGCCGCGCCGCCGCCCGATCATCGTTTCCTGTTCTTCGATGTCCACCCGGTCCCAGAACTCGACGAACATCCGGATGAGCCGCACCGCGAAGTAGGTGCCCCCGGCCGTCCACGCGGGCTCGCCGGAAGCCGAGGGATTCACCCATACCAGCGAGTCCATCTGCGCGGCTGACGTCACCGCCGGGTTCGCGATCCCGTCCATGAACCCGAGCAAGTTGCGCGGTACGGTTCCGGCCGGCCTGGCGGGCGAGGAGAACCCGTCGATCCGCCAGTTCGCCTGCATGCCGCCGCGGGTGTTCTTCGCGATGTCCCGCAGCGCGTGCAGCACGGTGTCCGTGTTTCCCGCGGACAGCTGGAGGACGACGTCGCCGCCGCACTGCGCCGGGTCAAGGTCGTCGTTGGGAAAAGACTTCATCGGCGTCAGGTGCAGCGGACGCGAGGCGGCGAGCCCGTAGCGCGAGTCAAAGAGCGTCGAACCCACGCCGAACGTCACCGTCAGCCCGTCCGGCACCACCGTCGGACCGAGCACACCGGAGTCGGACGGCGGCCCGTCGATCCCGACCGGCGGCGGCGTGCCGCCCGCGGTCAGGAACCGCGCCCGGTCGGTCACGGTCTGGAAGAGGTCGGCGAGTTCGGCCCGCGAGGAGGCGGTCGCGGTGAAGGAGACAACGGCGGTGGCCCGCTGCGGCCCGGGCAGGATGCCCGCCTGGTACTTCCCGTGGAACGGCACGGCGGGCAGCCGCCCCTGCACCGCGGCGGCATCCGCCGCGGCTGCGGGGTCGGCGGGAGTGCCCCGGTACGCGTACCCGGCAAAGCCGCCCGCGACGCCGCCGGCGACGACGCCGCCCGCGACGCCTCCCGCCATGCCGCGCAGGAACGACCGCCGCCCGGGCGGGGGAGCCGCCTCACCATGAACAGGCTGCTCAGGCTCAGAAGTCATTGACGGTGTTCCTCGGCTCCGTGATCGAGGCGATGGGCGCGAGTTCCTGCAGGACCTGCCCGCACGCGGCGTCGATCGCCAGCCTGGTGGAGTCGGGCAGCGCTGAGACGGGAACCCACCATCCGTTCGGGAGCTGTTCCTTCTCCAGCAGGGACTGCAGCTGGCTCAGCCCGGTGTAGACGGCGGGCAGCCCCGGATACCTGGGCGCGAGCAGCGGATGCAGCAAGGCGAGCAGCACGCGGCTGGCGGTGATGCTGGCGACCGTGCTCGCGAGCGTCGTGCCGCTGCCGTAGTCGTCGTGCCCGGTGAGCTGGAACTCGAGCGCGTTCTCGATGACCTCGTGGGCGCGCCGCCCGAGGTCGGCGAGCGGGACCTGCTGCGTTTGCCACCAGGCGACGAGCCGGTCGACGTCGCTGTTGAGCCTGCTGGCGACGGGAACGAGCGACGCCGGTGACTGCCCGTGCCACAGCCCGTACTCAAGGCGGTAGAACCCGGTCCATTGCGGGCTGGCGACCCCGATGGCGTCCGCCCGGCCGTCGATCTCGGTGTCGAAGTCCCCGAAGGCGTCGTAGGCGTCGCCGAGCGTCTCGTACTGGAGGTGCGCCGTCAGCCAGTCGCGGCGCGCGGCCGTCAGGTTCCCGCTGCGCACGGCGGCAGCGAGCGCAGCCGTCTCGGGTGCGAGTACCTTGAGCGCCGTCTCGGTCTCCGCCTGGTATGTCTTGGCGGGCGGGATGAGGTCGTTGTACGTGACGGGCAGGACGGCCGGCGTGCCGGTGGCGTGCCCGGGCACCGTGACCGTCACTCCCTTCAGCGGGCTGGCGTCGCTGAACAGGCAGACCAGCGCGTACTCCCCTGAGCCGAAGTCGATGCTGATCGGGTTGACGGTGTCGGGACCCGTGTTCTCGATCTCGGCGTATACCGCGCCGTTGGCCGGGTCGACCAGGTCGATCTCGGCGCCGCCGGTCCCCTGGTTGCTGATCTGGATCGTGTGCCAGCCGGGACCTGGCACCGACCAGGTTCCGCCGCACTGGCTGCCGCTGACGTCGATGACGCCCGGCTGCTGGGTGCCCGCCGCACCGGGGCCGCCTGAGCTGCAAGCGGTCAGCGCCGCGGAGAACGCCGTGAGCACCGCGCCTGCGGCGGCCGGCGCGGCCAAGCGTCTGATGCGCATGGGACTTCTGGGCCTTCGTCTCGGGCATCGGCCAGTCGTCAGCATAGGGTCGGCCAGCCCCCGGCGGACCAGCGAGACGACGCTGGGGATAAACGTTCACCTTCTGCTCAACTCCCGGACATCAAGGACTCCCCGCACGACCGGGGCCGGCGCCGCCGGTACTGTGCAGCCATGGACAGCGAGTACCGGCCGCGCCGGACCTGCATGTCGGTCCCGGCGAGCAGCGAGCGGTTCCTCGCCAAGGCGCGGGAGCTGGCCGCCGACGAGGTGATGCTCGACCTCGAGGACTCGGTGGCGCCCGCCGCCAAGGACACCGCCCGCGACCTCACGGTCGGCGCGCTCACGGCCGGCGGCTGGGACGGCAGGCTGGTCGCGGTGCGGATCAACGGCGTCAGCACTCCGTGGGCCTACAAGGACGTGATCGCGGTCGTGGAAGGCGCGCCAGGCACCGTCGATTCGCTGGTCCTGCCGAAGGTCAGCTCGCCGTCGGCGGTCAGCTGGCTCGATGTGCTGCTCGGCCAGGCGGAACAGGTGGCGGGCCTGCCGCCGGGCGGGATCGGCATCGAGGCCCAGATCGAGGACGCCGCGGGCCTGGCCGCCGTGGAAGCGATCGCCGCGGCGTCGCCGCGGCTGGTGTCGCTGGTGTTCGGGCCCGCCGATTTCATGGCGAGCATCGGGATGCGGTCACTCACCGTGGGCGGCCAGCCCGACGGCTACGACTTCGACGCCCACCACTACCCGCTGATGCGGATGCTCGTCGCGGCGCGAGCCAACGGGCTGCAGGCGATCGACGGGCCGTACGCGCGGATCCAGGACACCGAGGGGCTGCGTAAGGCGTCGGCCGCCGTCGCCGCGCTCGGCTACGACGGGAAGTGGGTGCTGCACCCGGCGCAGGTGCCCGTGGTCAACGAGGCGTTCACCCCGGCGGTCGAAGAGTACTGGCGGGCACTGGCCATTCTGGCGGCCTACGACCGCGCGACGTCGCTCGACCGGCGCGGCGCGGTCATGCTGGACGACGAGATGATCGACGAGGCGTCGAGGAAGATGGCGCTGATGCTGGCCGCGAAGGGCGCGGCGGCCGGGCTGCCCAAGCCGGCGGCCTGAGCCGCGACAGGCTCCTACACGACTCCCCATGACCGGAGCGTGTCGAGCAGGCCCGCGGTCAGCGGCAGCGTGGCCAGTTCGGCCGGCCCTGCCCACACCGCGTCGTCCGCGTCGTCGCCGGGAGCGAGCGCGCCGCCGGTGACGGCCGCCGCGTAATCCCTGATGTCGAACACGCCGCCGTCGCCGCCGGCCGGCCGGCGCACGCTGCCGATCAGCCGCCCGGCCACCACGACGAGCCCGGTCTCCTCACGGACCTCCCGCACGATCGCCGCCGCGTCCGACTCGCCCGCCTCGACCCGCCCGCCGGGGATCGACCATTGCCCCTTGCCAGGCTCATGACCGCGCTTGATCAGCAGCAGTCGTCCAGCGCCATCCCTGATTACAGCGCCTACGCAGGGGATCAAGTGTGTGCTCACGGCCCTAAGGGTAGATACCGCTGGGGTGGTGGGAAGAGCGGTATGCCCGCGTTGCGGCAATGAAGCACGCGCTCCGACGGCGTGGTCGAGCGCGTGGCGATGCGACCTGCACGGCGAGATCTGCCCGCTGGCGCCGGCCAGGATGCCGTCGAAGGAATCCCTCGGCGGCCTGCTCAGCGCCGCGCGGGTGCCGTTCTGGGTGCCGTGGCCGCTGCCCCAGGGCTGGCTGGTCACCGGGTTCACCGGCGCGGGCGACGAGCGCTCAGGCATCCGCGGGTCGGCGGTCGCGCTGTCCGGCCCTAACCCGCTTGGCGGCCCCGCCGACCTGCTGATCGTCGCGGAAGAACTGGGTGTCGGTCTCGGCGCAGGCCTGGCCGGCCTGCCAGGTCCCGATCCCGGCGACGGCTTCGCGTCCGGCCAGCCGAACGCGACCGTCAAGGTCGCGAACCACGAGGCCCCGCTCTGGCTGGTCGAGGCGGATCACGAGGCCGTGTTCGCCGGCGAGGTGGCGGGCAGCTGGCTGTGGCTGGTGCTCTGGCCGGACACCGCCGGCACGCTGCTCATCGAGCCGCTGGAGCTGCGCGACCTGCGGGACCCCGCCCAGGACCTGGATCTGCCGTTCGGCGCCCTGTCGCCGCGGCTGCCCGCCTGAGCGGCCTGCCGCGCGCCGCGGGGGCGATGGCCCAAGTACGATTGCCGCCGTGCGTATTGACCTGCACGTGCACAGCAGCGCCTCGGACGGCACGGATCCCCCGGCCGAGGTGGCCCGCCGCGCCGCCGCGGCGGGCCTCGACGTCGTCGCGCTGACCGACCACGACACGATGGCGGGCATCGCGCCGGCGGCGGCCGCGCTTCCGCCGGGGCTGACCCTGGTCCCCGGCCTGGAGCTGTCCTGTGTCGGTGATGGCCGCAGCATGCACCTGCTCGGCTACCTGTGCGACCCTGGCGACCCGGCGCTCGCCGCCGAGACGGCGCTGATCCGCGACGACCGGGTGCACCGTGCGCGGGCGATGGTCGCGCGGCTCAGGGAGCTCGGCGCCCCGGTCACCTGGGAGCAGGTCGCCGCGCTCGCCGGCGACGCGGTCGTCGGCAGGCCGCACATCGCCCGCGCCCTGGCCGAAGCCGGCGTGGTCGCCACCCCGGCGGACGCCTTCAGCGCCGAGTGGATAGCCGACGGCGGCCGCGCGCACGTCGGCCGCTACGCCCCTGACGCGGCCCGCGGGATCGCCCTGGTGCGCGCCGCGGGCGGCGTTCCCGTCCTCGCCCACCCCCGCTCACCGGGGTACGAGATCACGGATGAGGTGATCGCCGGGCTGGCCGCCGCGGGCCTGGCTGGCCTTGAGGTCTTCCACCCTGATCACGATCATTCGGAACGTATGCGGCTGACTCAGCTAGCCAACTCGCTGGACCTGGTGATGACGGGCGGCAGCGACGATCACGGTTCGTTCAATGACAGCGGTCTCGGCAGCGAGACGACGCCGCCTGAGCAGTACGAGCGGCTGCTGGCGCTGGCCACGGGCGCCCGCCCCGTCACCTCCCGCGGGTGGGGGGCAGGGGCGGAGCCGCGATGACGTTCTTCTTGCAGGCGTTCGTCACGCTGTTCGTGATCATCGATCCGCCCGGGATCGTGCCGGTATTCCTCGGGCTGACCAGGGGCCGGTCGGCACGGACGCGTAAGAAGCTGGCCTGGCAGGCGGCGGTGGTGGCGTTCTCGGTGATCATCGCGTTCGCGCTGTTCGGGCGGGCGATCCTGAACTACACGCAGGTCGGGCTGCCCGCGCTGGAAGGCGCCGGCGGGCTGCTCCTGCTGCTCGTCTCGCTGCAGCTGCTCACCGGCCGGGCGGAGGAGCCGACCTCAGCGGAGCGGGCCAAGGCCAACGTGGCGTTCGTGCCGCTGGGCACGCCGCTGCTCGCGGGCCCCGGCGCGATCGTGGCGACGATGCTGTACGTGCAGCGCGTGCACAGCGTGCTCAACGGGGTGGCGCTCGCGCTGGCCATCTGTGCCGTGGCCGTGGCGGCCTGGCTGTCGATGCGCTTCGCTGAGGTGATCCACCGGGCGCTCACAGACAACGGTGTCGAGCTGCTGACGCGGATCGCCGGCCTGCTGCTGTCGGCGATCGCGGTCCAGCTCGTGGCCCAGTCCGCGCTGGCTTTCGCGGCCCAGGCCGGGTAACCGTGCGCGCCCGTCCGGCGCGCGGCTAAAGTGGCGCGCATGGAAGCGCGGATCGAGCGGCCGGGCGACGGCACGGCCTGGCTTGTCGGTGACGACGACGAGGTGATCGTCATCGATCCGGGGGAGGATGCCGCCGGAGTGCTCGAGGCGGTGGGCGACCGCGAGATCCTGGCGGTGATCTGTACGCACGGCCACGCCAGCCATGTCACCGCCGCCGTCGAGGTAGCCGGACGTGACGAAGCGCCGGTGGCACTGCACCCGGCGGACCGGCTGGACTGGCGGGCCACGCACCCGGACGACGCCGCCGAGATCGAGATGGCCGACGGCGGCCGGTTCGAGGTCGCGGACGTGGCGCTTGAGGTCATGCACACGGCCGGGCACTCTCCCGGCTCGGTCAGCCTGTA
>Ga0335074_10010179_pt1 | contig 13144 bp, 12 predicted proteins | sample Lox_Sample_23_FD_206715 | JGI IMG/M metagenome (GOLD analysis project Ga0335074, IMG submission 206715) | Soil microbial communities from Loxahatchee National Wildlife Refuge, Florida, United States - Lox_Sample_2.3 | ecosystem: Environmental > Terrestrial > Soil > Wetlands | place: USA...
CAGTTCACCGCCTCGACGACTTCGTGGGTGCCCTGATCCCACACGCAGGCCATCACACCGTCTTCGCCGTTGATCTTCACGTGGTCGACGACCGCGCTCGCGCCGTCCTCGATCTTGATCGCGCCGGTGCCATTGGCCGATTCCCCCGTCTTGCCGGAGTTGGCCACCACGATGCTGTTCTTGATCGTGACGTTCTGCGCCTGGACGTCGATCATGCCCTCGACGTGTTCGCAGTTGATCACAGTGCCCGGCCTGGTAATCGCGATGGTCCTGGTCACCGGCCCGTTGTCCGGGGTCAGGCCGTGCGGGCACTGGGACATGTCCGGCCCGGTGTTGGCCGGCCCGGGCCATCCGCAGGTGGACAGGTGGGTCCACAGCCTGATCCCGCCGTGCTGGCACCAGCCGGGCGGCGGCGCGGTCGGGGTCTCGCTCGGCACCGCGGTCGGGGTGGCCGGCGCGCTGGATGAACTGGCCGACGCGGTCGCCGGCGGGTGAGTCCCGGCCGACTTGACCGAGGGCGCGGGACTGGAGCAGGCGGCCAGCAGCGCGCCCGCGCCCACGATGACGGCCAGCCGGACCGCTACGGCGGCCGGCCGGACAGCTCGACGTCCCGACGGCATATCGATGGTCCCCCTCGCTCCACGCCCGGCGGCTCCCGGGAGGGCACTGTAACCGCCGGAACCGTGACATGAGTGGCTAATGGGCGATCACGCGATGAGCCAGCGCAACCCGGCCACCTGGGATTAAAGAAGTGGTAAACCTACCTGTCCGGCTGAACGTCACATGCGCATGGCAGCACCGGTCATCCTGATGTACCACTCGATCAGCCCGGACGATGACGACCCGTTCGGGATCGGGGTGCGCCCGTCGCGCTTCGAGCAGCAGCTGCGCTGGCTGCGCCGCCGCGGCCGGACCGGCACCTCGGTCAGCCAGCTGCTGGCCGCGCGGCAGCGGTTCGATGCGCGCCGCCTGGTCGGGCTGTCCTTCGACGACGGGTACGCCGACTTCACCGAGTACGCGCTGCCGCTGCTGCACCGTTACGGCTTCTCGGCGACGATATTCGTGCCCGCCGGGCAGCTCGGCAAGACCAGCGACTGGGACCCGGAGGGCCCGCGCAAGCGGGTGCTGTCCGGGCCGCAGCTCCGCATGATCGCCCACGCGGGCATCGAGATCGGCTCGCATGGCTTCCGGCACCGGTCGCTGCCGGGCCTCTCCGACGCGGAACTGGCCGAGGAGGTCGGCACCAGCCGGGCCATGCTGCGGGACATCACCGGGCAGCCGGTCACCGGCTTCTCGTACCCGTACGGGCACCTCGACGAGCGCGCGGTCAGCGCGGTCCAGGCGGCTGGTTACAGTTACGGCTGCTCGGTCCGGGCGACCGAGTTCGCCGGGCAGTACGCGCTCGCCCGCGAGTACATGCGCCAGTCGGACTCGCCCCGGTCGCTGTGGAACCGGGGCCTGCGGCACTGGGTCAAGCATGAGTACCAGGGGCCCGGCGCCGCCACACTGCGCGCGGCGGGGTACGCGGCCAAGCGCGCGGCCGGGCGTTCAGCGGGGCGTCCGGCGGAGTGTTCCGAGACGAACAGTAATCAGCCGGCTCCGTCAGCGTTAGTGCCACGTCTGCGCGGAGGCCGCGACAGCATTTGGTTGGGTCACGCAACGGAACCGGTACTCCATGGCGCCACCTGGCGCGTCTACCCATGCAGTACGCGCAGATTCTGAGCATCTTCATAGGTAACGTGTATTTCTCGCTAGGGGGGATGCCCATGACGGGCGGTGCCGCTTCGTCATCGCTGCCTGGGCCGGCCGGCGTCAGTGCGGTCGTGCCGGTGCGCCCGTCGCACGGCTTTCCTCCGGTCACGCAGAGCGGCTTTCCCCCGAACGCCAGTGCCCGCATCATGATCCCCTTGGCGCGCGGTCCGTCCGGGCTGGCGGGCAGGCGGCGCCGATGGCGCCAGTGGTGAGCGGCAAGCTCGTTAGCTGCGCGGTCTTCACAGAAAGCTTCGGTCTTGGTATGAACCGGGTGAGATAACTACGCATATTGCAGTAGGGTCCCAGACTGCTCATAGCCGTCTGGTTACTAAATGAAAGGAAGATTAACCCGGCGCAGCCGGATCGATCGTCCCGCGGGCCGCACCAGGGAGGCACCCGCGGCGTTGGGGGGGAAGGCGGGGCAGTGAGTTTCCGGTTGCAGCGCATATCGCATCCAGTACGCACCGCTCGGTGTGCGTCAGGCATGTTGCGCCGGTCTGGCGTTCATCCTGAAGGCCGCCCCGCTACGAGTCCAGGAAAGCTAAGTGGAGGCGAGCGGTGCTAACTTCGCCCGAGATCGTTGCGTTGATGCGTGAGGCGGTACCCCCGGGCCAGCAGGCGCTGGATGAGCAATCACTGCAGCGGCTGGGTGAGCTGACCCAGCAACTGATGGCGGCCCGGAGCGAGGCCCGGCAGGAATACGCACGATTCCTGGGTATCAGCGAGCGCGCGATCCCGCTGCCCGAGGATGACCTGGCCAGCTGGCTGGATGGGAAGAACGTACTCGTGGTGGGCGGGACCGGCTGTATCGGCTCCAAGCTGATGCGCCAGGTGGCCAGCCGATGTCCGCGCCGGCTGGTGAGCGTGGGCCGGGGCATCACCGACCAGTACCCGGGCCTGCCCGAGGCCGAGTACATGCAGGCCGACATCCGGGACCGCTTCGCGCTCAAGTCGGTGCTCGACGAGGTCCGGCCGGACGTGGTGTTCCACGTGGCCGCGCAGCGGGACCCGGGCCTGGCCGAGTACGAAGTGCACCGGACGATCAGCACGAACATCTTCGGCACCCGGAACGTGCTCGAAGTGTCCGCCGAGTTCGGCGTGCCCCAGGTGGTGTGCGCGTCCACCGGCAAGGCGCTGCGGCCCTACTCCCCGGACGTGTACACCGCGTCCAAGCGCATCGCCGAGTGGGTCATCGCGGACGCCGCGGCGAACAGCACCTCGACCATCTACTCCGCCGCCCGGTTCACCCACGTGGTGGACAACTCGATCATCCACAACCGGCTGCTCGACTGGAGCTGCGGCGGCGGGGTGATCCGGCTGCACAGCGCGGAGATCGGGTTCTACGGTGAGTCGGCGCTCGAGTCGGCCCAGCTGATGCTGGCGGCCGGCCTGGGCGGACGGCCCGGCGAGATGCGCATCCACGCCATCACCGACCTGGGCTGGCCGGTCACCCTGCTCGACGTCACGCTGGGTGTGCTGGCCCGGACCAGCTCCTCGACGCCGATCTACATAAGCGGTTACGACCGCGGCTACGAGCCCATCCCGTTCCCCGGCCTGTATGACCCGCTGACCGCGGGCGAGGTGAGCCCGCTGCTCAGCGCGTTCGAGGCGGCCAAGGCGGAGGCCATGCCGGGCGGCGCGGTGGACGCGTTCCCGCTGTTCGTGACGCAAGGGCCGGAGCTGCAGCAGGACCTGCAGGCGCTGCACGAGGCCGTGCAGAGCACCGAGGACCCGGCCGTGCTGCGGCCCGCCCTCGACCAGCTGTCCTGGACCCTGCTCGACGCCACGCTCGGCGCGGTGGACAAGCGGGTGCTGACCCGGGCGGCGCAGCTCACCGCCAAGCACCAGGGCGGCCTGATCCCGGAGCACCAGCGGATGCTGGCCGCCATCATGCGCGAGGCCGGGATCAGCGAATCCGCACTGGTCTGAGCTACGGAATCCGTCCTGCTGAAGTTGTAACCCTTCTGCTACGCTGCGTTGTGCACCGAGAGCGACCCTCGCGCGTCTCTTAGTTAGAACGTAGAACGCGTTTGTGCGGCTGGGGGGGAACCTGGCCGGCCGTCCGATTGGACCCCGCTGATCAGAAGGGCCAGGGCATGTTAGTACTGATGCGCGAAGGCGTCCGGGACCGCCTGCGTCACCAGTGGACCACGACCACCAAGCACGCCCGCCGGTTCCGCGGCCGCGTGCTCAGCATGATCCTCAACCGGGTCGCCACCGACGAGATGCACCACGCCGCGCTGTTGCTCGGCTATGACATCGCGCTCGGGCATGGCCGCGAGGGCGTCTTCCGCCACCTGCCGGAGTTCGCCGTCGGCACCGAGCTGGGCGAGACGGTCCGGTACGGCAATCCGGAACAACGCGAAGGCGCCGTCGAGGCGCTCATCATGGAGCTCTGCCTCTTCAACTGAGCCCTCGCTCAGCCCAGCTCGAACCTCCTCGCCTTCACGGCGTCGGTGAAGGTCTGCCAGTCGGCGGCGGGGAACACGAGCTTGGGCCCATCGGGGTCCTTGGAGTCACGCACGGCGATCAGTGCGGGTAGCTGGGCTACCTCGACACAGGCGCCGTTGCCACCACTGCGCCTGCTCTTGCGCCACTGGGCACGGGATAGGTCCGGGGTGCTCATCCCGCACCTCCTTTCCCTAGCTCCTCCGCGATCTCAGCCAGCAACGTGAGCGTCTGGCCGGGCCGCATAGCGGCTGCTCGCAGATGGTCGAAGAGCAGGATATAACGGCGGATCTCCAGGTCATCTTCGAGGAAAAGGCCGCCAGCGAGGCTCTCCGTGTACACCAGACTCTGGTCGATGGGGTCGGGGAACTCCAGGACGATGAACGCGCCCGGCATCCCGGGATGCGCGCCAGCCTCGTACGGGACAATCTGAACCGTCACGTTGGGCAGGGCCGCCGCCTCGTGCAGGCGCAGGAGCTGCTCCCGCATGACCGGGCGACCGCCGACAACCCTCCTGACCGCGGCCTCATCCATGATCGTCCACAGTTGCCGCGGATCGTCTCCAGAGAGCAGCGACTGTCGTTCCAGCCGCGCCCGCACTCTGTTCTCCACCTCTTCTGCGGTCGCGTACGGCAGGGTGCCCCGGATGACAGCCCGTGCGTACTCCTCAGTCTGGAGTAAGCCAGGGATGTACAGCGACTCGTAGTTGCTGATCGAGCGGGCTTCCGATTCGAACCCGATGTAGTCGGAGTAGACGGGCGGTAGGTCCGCACGAAGCGGCTGCATCCAGCCGAGCTGGCCAGCCTCGCGGAGCACAGTTAGCAACTCGGTCCGTTGTTCCTGGCTGGCGCCATACAGGTCGAGCAACTGGATCAGCGTGGCGCGCTGCGGCCGCTGCTGGGCGCTCTCCAGCCGGTACAGCGTGGACCGGTCCTTCCCGGTGCGCTCGGACACTTCCTCCTGGGTCAGCCCCGCCGCCTCACGCAGCCGTTTGATCTCGGCAGCCAGCCGGCGCAACCGCACCGTCGGAGTAGGTCGGGGCTTCGGCATGCCAACTCCTCACCAAGAAATGCATCCGATGCGTCCGTCACGATTGCATTTAGTAAGGTACTGAGTGCACCATAGGACACATCATCGTAGCCCTTCGCCACCGTGTGATCACAACAACGCCCGAAAGGTGAGCTCAGCCGATGTCCGCGTCGTCCCCTGTCGTGCGTTCCACCGGTGCCCCGCAGATCACCTGGTCCCGAACCTTCCCGGCCACCCCGCAGCAGGTCGGCGAAGCCCGCCGGTTTCTGGCCGCCATCCTGGACGGCCGTGCCGCCGCCGACGCGGTGCTCTGCCTCTCCGAATTAGCCAGCAACGCGGTCCTGCACAGTCGCTCCGCCGCCCCGGGCGCCCACTTCACTATCCGCGCCACCCTAAAGAACGACCAGCTGCGCGTCGAGGTAAGCGACGACGGCGGCCCCTGGCGCTGGCCCGACGGCGGCGGCGACCAGCACGGCCGCGGCTTAGTAATAGTCAGCCACCTGGCCACCGCCTGGGGCCGCGCCGGCACCCCAAACACCGGCTGGACAGTCTGGTACACCATCAAGTGCCCACCCGTCCGCTTGGCGCGGCCATGGACCACCGTCATAGATGGTCAACGGCTTCGGCAGCTACGCCGTGAACGTGTGCTGACTCAGATGGAGCTGGCAGGAAAGATATCCCAGGAGCTTAGATGTCAAGCCGCGACCGAAGATTGAGGGAGATTTTCGCGGTGGCTCCAGGCGGTGGCCTCGTCGTAGCGGGTGCGGGTCTGCAGGCATCCGTGCAGGATGCCGGTGAGCCGGTTAGCCAGTCTGCGCAGGGCGTCGTTGTGTTCGAGTCCCTTGGCGCGCTGCTGGTCGTAGAAGGCGCGGGCGCCGGGGGATGCGTTCAGCGAGGAGAAGGCCCAGGACATGAGGGCGTCGATGAGCCGGTCGTTGTGGATGAACCGGGCGGCGACGACCTTCTTCTTGCCCGAGGCCCGGGTGATGGGACTGGTGCCGCCGTAGTTCTTGCGGGCCTTGCTGCTGGCGTACCTGTGCGGGTCGTCGCCGAACTCGCCGAGCACCCGGGCGCCGAGGATGGCTGCCAGGCCTGGCTGGGACTGGTAGATCTCAGCGTCCGGGTGCCGGCCAAAATGCTCCCTCACCTGCTCTTCGAGGATCTTGACCTGCTCATTCAAGGTGGTGATCACGGCGGTCAGGGACCGGGTGGTGGCGGCGTAGGCGGCGGTCAGCGCCGGCGGCTGGCCGAGGTGCTCACCACGCAGCGCGGCCAGGATCGCATCGGTCTTGTCCTTGATGTTGTGGCGGCGGGCGCGTTTGAGCACGGCGCTGATCTGGGCGCGGGTCAGCTTCGCCGCCCGGGCTGGATCCGGGGCCCTGGCCAGCAGCTCCAGCACATCCGGGGCGTCCAGGTCCTCGAATGCCTCCAGCGCGGCGGGGAAGTACTCGCGCAGCTGGTGCCGCAGCCGCTGCACCGCCCGGGTCCGCTCCCAGATCAGCGTCTTGTGGGTGCGGGTCACCACCTTGACCGCCTCCGCCTCCGGGCTGTCCCCGGCCGCCGGGCGCAGCTGGTGGGAGTCGGTGCGCACCATGTCCGCGAGCATGTGCGCGTCGGCGCCGTCACTTTTGGCCCCCGACACCCCGTGCCGCTCCCGGTACCGCGAGGCCTGCAGCGGGTTCACCGGGAACACCAGGTAACCGGCTGCGACCAGTGCCGCGACCCACGGGCCGCGGTCGGTCTCGATGCCGATCACCACCTCCGCGCCGTCCGCATCCCCGGGCAGGAACCGGCCGATCAGCCCATGCAGGCCGGTCATCCCGGCCACGCCCTCGGGCAGCCGCCTGCGGGCCAGCACCTTGCCGGACTCGTTCATCACCTCCACGTCGTGATGGTCCTCAGCCCAGTCATCACTCACGAACAGCCGCACCGGACCTCCCGTCAACGATGCCGAAAAATGCCAGCGGCCAGCGGGAGAACCATCAGCGACCTAATAAAACAGTGCTCACGCCACCCGGCGGGCACGACATCCCAGCAGCGATCAACTCTCCCGGTCACCAGCAGGGGCACGATCTTTCCTCAGGGCTCACAACCCAGGCAGAACCAGTGCTCACCTGCCGGCGGCCACCACACCCCGAGTCTGCCGCACGGCGGACCCGACAACTCTTATTAGGCAGGAGTCAGCCGAGCCACGGTCGTCCGCCTGGAGAGACACCCCCAGGTGTCCTGCCGCTCCCCCACCCTAACCCGCCTGGCCACCGCCCTCGGCGAAGACCGAACCCGTCTGCTGGCCATTAGTGGTGACCGAGAGCGAACTTCCCGGACATACCGTCGCCATTAGCTGATGGCGCCTCAAGGGCAGACCTGGATCTGCCGAGCAGAAACGACCGAACCGTCCCTCAGGCGTAAAACCTGCCCAGAAAATATCGGACTACGTAAACCTAACGTGTCACACAAGCGTCACCTCTTATAGCGGTCTACGGCGCACGGAGTTCTAGTGCCTAGGGAGGGGCCGGATAAGGAGTTGACCGTTGCTTGCGACGTCTGCCCGATGAACAACCACACGAAGGTGCCGCGACAGCACAGGCAGAACCCATCATCGATCTCGTGACAGTTCACAAGCAATCAGTACATATCGTGCGCCGGGATGAGATCAAGCTAGACACCCCCCCGGGGTCAATGCGATTCCTGGTGTTCAGGTTGCCCGCTAAACCTGCATTGCCATGGAACTTGATGTTCACACGGAAGGATCATCCATGCGACTCAGTAAGAAGTGGCGTATAGCTGCGTTCACAGGCGCGCTGATCGGCTCGGCGGGGCTTGTGACAGCGGCGGCGGGGGCCACTGGCGCGTACTTCAACGACACCCAGAGCGGAACGGTCACCGGCACCGTAGGGTCTATCAAGGTGAGCACGAGTGGTGGTACCGGCGGTGACAACCTAGACTTCAACTTCGCCAACATGCTGCCCGGGGACTTCCAGACGAGCACCGTGCACTACTCGAACGACGGCAGCAACGCCGAGGATGTCTATCTCGTGTTCAACAACGCGCAGGCACTGCATTCCGTCAACAACCTCGGCACATACGGTGAGGCAAAGATCGGGAGCAATGGAACCACCGTCTTTTCGTCCACGAACCTGAACGACGGCGAGACCTGGAACCTCGACCCCATCGACCCGACGTCGGACCACTGCTCCTCATCACCGAGCGCGAACGTGCCACTGGCCAGCGATGGATGCTGGCCTATCCCCAGCGTCGTCAAGTTGGCCGCCAATGTCGCACCCGGACATGGGGGGACCATGACCTTCAGCTTTGCACTCGGACAGAAGTGGAAGGACACGAGCACCGAACTGTCGCAACTCTTCTGCTACCCACTGATCCAGAACCCAGCCGACCCCACCGACGAGACTGACCAGATCTGCGATCCGACGAGTCACTCCAACGGCCTGCCCTACGAGATTGTCGCGACCCAGCCGGGAGTGGCGCCGAACGACCCGAACAACTCGTCCCCGACTCCGTAGCAGCATCTCCTTCGGGTCGGCGGGAGCATCCCGCCGACCCGAAGCCGACACCGTGAGGTTCACGCATGAGGGTGGCACGGCGACTGCTCGTCAGCCTGGTTGGGCTGGCCATCGCAGCCATGGCGGCCACCTTGGTTTTGGCCTGGCATCAGGGCTATCGGATCTACATCCTGCACACCGGGTCCATGATCCCCACCCTCCGCCCAGGCGAGGCCGTGGTGGACAGCCCCGTACACGGAATGGTTCACCGCGGCGAAATAATAACGTTTCGTTACGCGTGGGGTCCCGACCAGGTTGTTACACACCGAGTCTTTCGCGAGACGAATGGCATTATCAAGACCAAGGGCGACGCCAATCCGACCCCTGACCCATGGACTGTGCGACCTGCCCAAGTCGTCGGCACTCCAGCGGCAATAGTTCCCTACGGGGGTTATGTCTTGGTGTACCTGAGCCAGCCCGACGGTGCCGCCTCGGTGATCTTGTTCGCTGTCACGATTTGGCTGCTGTGGGGCCTATGCTTTCCCGCCGAAACGGGGACGTCTCTGCCGGAGCCAAGACGCCGGCGGGGGGCCCATGCCCGCCATGCCATATCTGTGGTCCGCTGACCTACTGGCCTGGATCGCATCGGCAGGCACTTGAAGCATTAGCCTCGATATTTCGTGATCTCATCCGTCCTGTTGAGGCGGCGACTGGCCGCTGATGGCGACCCGCGAGGGAGAACGCCCGGCCGCATCCGCCCCCGGCGTCATAGGCCGGTTCCCGGATTCGGGCGGCGGATGAGGATCGCCACGGCGATGCTCTCGCTGATAGTCATGACCGCCGAGTAATGCATCAGCACTCCGCGAGCCAGGCCAGGAACTCATGCGTTCCGCCGGAATCGGTGCAGATCACGAAGATGTCCGCGCTCTCGCCGACCAGCCGTTCGGCTTTGCGTTAGTGATCTGGTCGTATTACCAGGGGATTCTTTCGGTGCCCCGTTGCGTGGGGCCGGGCTGCTGCGGAAAGGCAGCCCGGCCCCAGCCCTGTTAGCAGTGGTTGGCGTCCGGTGCGAGAATGTTCCCCTGGGACGGCGCGGCACCCCACGGGTTGCTGACTGGCCACGAGGAGTCCACCCAGGACGACGACACCCGGGGGCACGCCTTGTCGGCACCCAGCGGCGCGGTATATGCCCAGCGGCCCGTCGTGCCCAGGCTGTTACTCGCCGCCCCATTCTCGAAGAACTTGGCGCCGGCGCCAAAGAACTGCTCCAACCATGCGTCTGTGGTGGACCGGCCGTTCGGCGCGTTGCCCTGGTCGTCCTCTGTGGCGGGCACCAGCTTGCGGTTCGCGGACTTCCACGAGGAGTAGAAGTCGTAGCTGTAGCTGCCGGTCATGCTGCCGGTAATGGCCTCACCCATAGTGGGCGCGCTACCACCGTTCAGGTCACCATTCCCGGGACTCGTGTCGGCGACGATCGTCGTGAAAGTGCCCTTATCGGTGATCGTGCCGGTCCAGTGGTAGCAGTGGCCGGTACCCGTAGTGCCGCCGCAGTAGGACAAGGCCACCTCGGAGACGAGATTGACGGTTGCGGTGCGGGTGAAGTTGTCGTCCGCCCAGTTCCCGTGCACGCCGCTGTCGGGACGGTTGCTGATGGCTGTGGAGGCGGTGGAGGCATAAGGCGTGACGGACGCACTGGCGGACGCTGCAGTGCCGAGCGTGACCGTCAGGGCGCTGACGGGGATCGCCAGCGTCGCGATGAGCTTCCTCATGAGTACCTAATCCTGTCGGCCGTAGCCAGTGGTCCTGGCTGTTGGTGCGGGGCGGTCTGGTTGGCGGCTGGCACGGGCGCAGCACACGGTGCCCGTAGCTCGGCCGACATCGTTGCAAATCGGTTACCGTCTCCCGGCGCGTGCCAGCACGGCGTGCTAGTACAGGCGGCTGACAAGGTCGCCTATCCAGCACGCGTCACAGGTGGCGTCCGCGGAACCGCCTTCGACGACTGGCTCGCCAGCATCCACTGATGTGACGCCATGCTGTTGCTCCCCCTCCGGGCAGCGCGCCTCCGCGGTTGTCCATGATGCGTCAGTTCATCAGAATGAAGCAGACGATCGACTTGTAGCTGGAATGGACCAACAGCGAATTAGCCAACCCATTACCTTGCTGCCCAAATGCCGTAAGCGGATGAACTACCGCAAGGCAGCTCTGACCCGGGATCCAGCCGGCAGCGCTGCCAAGCTGATTCTCGGGTGCAGGACCGGGAAGTCTTCCCAGTGGGACAGGGCAGCCGACCGTACAGGAAACTGACCGCAAGCCCGAGGTCTCACCCGCTTGGGGCTCAAGTTTGATCCCAGAGGATCGCTAATAGCCGGCTTTCCCTAATACCCGGACAAGCTCGGACAACCTGTTGGCCTGCCCTGGTTGCTCCGTAGCCCACCCCGGAGCATGCCCCGCGCCGGCTGGTTCGGGGCGTCCACGGGTCGTCGATCAGCAGCACAATCTGCTTGCCCGGATCCACGTGCACTGAGCCCGGGCAAGCCGACGACATCATCGAGCTTTCCCCTTCAGGCAGGGCGGTGCTCGACACGGGTGCGCCGGGGGCCGATCCGCCAACCGGATCTCTTTGCCCGGAACCGCAACCCATTACAGGGCGCCCGCCGCAGCCCCGCGGCCGTCCGCTAATGAATTAAGTTGCGGCGGAGCCGGCCAAACCAGCCTTCACGCAACTCCCAGCGCATGTCCGCGATATCGAGCACGGCGAAGTTGCGCAGCCGGCCGTCCGCATCCAGCCCGGTCACCTGGACCGGCCCGTAGCCGAAATCGCAGCTGCGCTGGTAGGCGCGGTGCAGGTGGCCGTGCATGATCCGGGACGGCTGGACGCCGTCCACGATGCGCTGCAGCCGCCGCCGGTGCGCGTCGCTGCGGGCCAGGTCGGCCGGATCCCACTGCGGCGGCGGGCGGCCGAACGTGTGCGCGACACCGGACGGGCAGTCGTGGCTGACCAGTACGTCCGCGTGGCCGCCGGCGATGACCGCGGCCTCCTGCGCATCGGTGATTGAATCGTCGTAGAACCGCTCCAGCACGGCCCGGCTGGTTCGGTGGTGGCTGCGGGTGCGGCAGAAGTAGCCGAGCCGGCTGAGCAGGTAGGCCAGCGAGGACGCGGTCAGCACGGTGACGATGGCCAGGTACATGATCGACTCGGCGCGGTCCACCGAGGCCGAGTACTCCTGGTTGAGCAGGTCCTTGAGCAGCCACCAGACGAAGTAGCCGACCCAGGCGGTCACCGTGAGCATGATGGCCAGTCGCCGGTCGCTGACCGGCCGGGCAACTACCGGCATGGCCCGGGTACGCCGGTCATGGCCCCACTGGTGGTGGCGCCGTCGGGTACCGTCCCGGTGCGCCCGGCGCGGCACATCGACCTGAGCCGACCCACCGGAGGATGCCCGCCCGCCGCCCTGGCCAGGGCCGTACTGTTCCGGCTGGGGCTGCCCCGGGCCGTACGGGTCCGGTGCGTACTGGCCCGGCGCCTGGTGCACAGATGTGTGGTGCTCAGCGCCGTACGGGGCCGGGTAATCGGTCCGCGTATCGGGCACCGGCGCGAACAGCGCCTCCATGCTCTGCGCCTCGGATGCGGCCAGCGCGACGAACCGTCCGGGCCGAACGGGTCTACGTGCACCGAGTCCGGCCGTGCCGAAGACATAGTCGAGTTTCCCCCCTCCAGGCAGGCCGACACGCGCCCTCCACACGCGCCAGGTCAACCCGCGACCGGGTCTGCTTGCCTGGACCCGCAACCCAAATACAAGGCGTCCGCCGCCGCGCAGCTATTGTCCTCAATGAGCTAAATTGACCCGATCATTCGGCGGGGGCCCGCTGACCGGGGCGAGCCGTGACCCGTCGCGCAGCACCAGCTCACGCAGCAGCAGCCCGTACAGCACCGCTGGAACGGCACCGGCTGGCATAACGTCGGCCCGCCGCGGGTGCTTACCGACGATAATGCAAAGGGCCGCCGTCACCAGGTGACGACGGCCCTCCGCCAAGCGGAGAACTAAGTGATCAACTCTTGCACTGGTTCACGCCAGTGATGTTGCCATCGCCCGCGCCCTGACCGTCATCGCCAGGGTTGATCTGGTCGTTCCACTGCTCGCAGGTGGACGGGGCCACGTAGGTCCAGTCGTAGGCGGTCAGCTCGACCCCCGAGAACTGGGTGCCGGACGGGAAGCCCAGCTCGCCCCAGTCGGTCGTGGAGGCAGGCTTGGCAGAACCGTCGGCCGACACCGGGACGTTGGCCACGGCCAGCTTGTTGCTGGACGAGTAGAACTCGAAGTAGGCCGTGCCCTGCATGGTGCCGTCCAGCACGCCCGAGATCGTCGCGGACGAGGACCCGTTCGGGCTCTGCGCACCGGAGACGGTCTGGAAGG
>Ga0335074_10010180_pt1 | contig 13142 bp, 11 predicted proteins | sample Lox_Sample_23_FD_206715 | JGI IMG/M metagenome (GOLD analysis project Ga0335074, IMG submission 206715) | Soil microbial communities from Loxahatchee National Wildlife Refuge, Florida, United States - Lox_Sample_2.3 | ecosystem: Environmental > Terrestrial > Soil > Wetlands | place: USA...
CTCGCTGGTGCCGCCGCCGACATCGACGACCAGGCGCCCGATGGGCTCCTCGATCGCGAGGCCGGCGCCGATCGCGGCGGCGATCGGCTCCTCGATCAGGTGCACCTGCCGCGCGCCCGCCGCGAGCGAGGCCTCCTCGACCGCACGCTTCTCGACCTCAGTCACGCCCGAGGGGGCGCATACGATCAGACGTGGGTGGGCGCGGCGACGGTCGAGCACCCGGCGGATGAAGTAGCGCAGCATCTCCTCGGTCACCTCGAAGTCCGCGATCACGCCGTGCCTCAGCGGCCGCGTAGCGGAGATCGTCGCCGGCGTGCGGCCGATCATTCGCTCGGCCTCGGTGCCGACGGCGTGCACCTCGCCGGTGTTCACATCGCTCGCGACCACGGAGGGCTCGGAGACGACGATGCCCTTGCCGCCCACGTACACAAGCGTGTTCGCGGTGCCGAGGTCGATCGCCATGTCGTGGACCCCGAGGGCGGGGACCAGGTGGCGGCGAGAGGTGTCGTGACGGGAGCCGTCTCTACGGAAAGGGATGGCAAGCAGCTTGCCAGACCCTCCGCCGCGATGCGGGCCGCCGGTGGCGCCGGCTATGCCTCTCCCCACAGCGTCGCCACCAACGACCTCGGGTGGGCCCGATTCCTGTGCTCGCACAGGTAGATCCCCTGCCACGTGCCGAGCGCGAGCCGCCCGTCCGACACCGGCAGGGTCAGAGAAGGTCCGAGCAGCGAGGACTTGATGTGCGCCGGCATGTCGTCGTCGCCCTCGAGCGTATGCGTCCAGTAGGGCGCGCGCTCGGGCACCGCCTGGTTGAACCATGACTCGAAGTCGCGCCGCACGTCGGGCGAGGCGTTCTCGTTCAGCGCCAGCGACGCGGACGTGTGCTGGATCAGCAGGTGCAGCAAGCCGATCCGGATCGAGCCCAGTTCCGGCAGCTCGCCGAGCACCTCACGCGTCACCAGATGGAATCCCCGGGGCCGAGCTTCGAGCTCAATCAGTCGTTGCTGCCACATCGCCGGCCCGGATTGTCATGCATCGATGTGATCCGAATCGCGCTCACACACGAAGAGATCTCAACAACCGAGCGAGAAAGGACCCCATGTTCAAGATCAATCTCGAGCAGGTCGACGTCGATGGCGCGATTCGCGAAGCCGCTGAAGAGGCCGGATCGGACACACGTCTCAGCTTCCTGAAGAAGGCCGGGCTCGCGTCCGGAGCGGTGGTCAGCGGCGGCGCGATCCTCGGCGCACTCGCTCCGGCAGCGATGGCCGCCGGCGCGCCCCCGTCGAGCTTCGGCAAGGGTGACATCGGCATCCTCAACTTCGCACTGACGCTGGAGTACCTCGAGCGGGCGTTCTACGAGGAGGCGACGTCGAAGCTCCATGGCCTCGACTCGCAGCTGGAAGCGTTCCTGAAGACGACCACGCGCGACGAGAAGGCGCACGTGGCGTTCCTCAAGAAGGCACTCGGCTCAAAGGCCGTCAAGGAGCCAAAGTTCAACTTCAAGGGCACGACCGGCAAGGCGAGCACGTTCGCCGCAACCGCGTATGTCCTGGAGAACACCGGCGTGCATGCGTATCTCGGCCAGGCCGGCAACATCAAGACGCCCGCGTACCTGCTCGCAGCCGCATCGATCGTCACGATCGAGGCCCGGCACTCGGGGGCGATCGGGCTCTACCTGGGCAAGGAGATCTCGCCGAGCGGACCGTTCGACAAGGGCGAGACCGCCGCGGCGATCCTGAAGGCGGTCAAAGGCACCGGTTTCATCGTCTAGCAGTGGTGTGAGGGCTCCGTCGAGCGGGGACGGGATCGCCCGGCTTGTAGCCCTTCGATGACACCGTGAGTGGATGGCCCCACACCATCACCCGGTAGGTCCCGACGCGGTAGATGTGGGCGGCCGGCCCGAAGGTCGACGTGGCGCTGATCTCGTCCACGCCACCCCAGGGCCGGCCGGCGTTGTAGACGAGGAACTGGAAGGGCTGGTCCGAGTACCAGCTCGCGGCGGACTGACGTTCGTAGCGAAGCACCTCGCCGGTAGGCGTGGCGATGACCGGACGTACCGTCGCGACGCCATGGGTGGTCACCGTGGTGATCGATGCGCTCCAGTAGTCGCCGACGCCGAGACCGAGGTGGTGGGATTCGAGGAACCGTCCAAGCCGCGCCACAGGCTGCTTCGGATGATGATCGCGCACGTTGAACGCCGAGCCAGCTGCAAACGCAGCGATCACCCCCAGTCCGAGGACCGCTTCTCCTCGGCGCAGGCGGAGCGAGCTGAGGGCCGTTGTCACACCGCCCAACCACCTGCCGGCGAGGACGGAGCCGAAGACAACTGGCGCGGTCAGATACCGCAGAAACCCGGAGACGTCGCTGCTGGTGAGGACGACGAACACGACGAGCGCACACACGAAGGCGAGGACGAGCAGGTCGTCGAGCATCGGGCTGGCGCGCGTGCCCTTTGGCCTGCCACTGACGACGCCACGCACAAGGCCGACCGCTGCGGCTCCGACGCCCGCCACCACGACCACCAGCCCGAGTACGTGCACGGCCTCGAGTCCGGCGGGCACGCTTCCAGCCCCGAGGGGCCCGGCTCCCAAGCCGAGCATGCTCGCTCCCCAGCTGGGGATGTGCTCCACGTTCTTGACCGCCTGCGACAGCGACGCCGTTGGGTGGCTGGTGGCGATCGAGTATGTGCCCAGCGCGTCAGCGATCTGGCGGACCACCCACGCCAGTACGATCGAAGCGGCCGCCACGCTGACAGCGGGGATGCCGGCACGCAGACGACGGCAGCGCAGCATCGCCACGAGCCCCGCGGCGAACGTGGGCACGACTCCGAGGACGACCGTCAGGCCGTCGCCCAGGATGCCCGCGGCCAGGACCACGACAGCGAGTCCGAGGCCCCAGATGCCTCGCCGCACATCGAGCCGGCCGGACGACACGCCGGCGAACGCGATCAGGCACCACAGCACCGTGCCCACGTGCAGAGCGCCCTGAAGGAAGACGTTCGAGAGCGCGAAGCTCGGGAACGCCAGCAACGCCACGACGGTGGCGGCGGCCGCGACGCGGCCGGCTCCGCGTTGCTCCCACCCCGCGAGCCAGGCACCGACAGTGATCACCAGCGCGGCGATTATCGCCGGAACGAGGTAGAGCGTCACTGACCGCAGGCCCGTGAACAGCTCGACGACGGCGTAGAAGAGCGCGTCCACCAACCAGAAGGAGTCGAGCGAGAGCGACCACCCGCCGAGCGTCAGATGCCCGGCGCTCATCGCTTGACCCTCGAGCACCACCGTGGCGCCATCCGAGCTGGCCGAAAAAGCGTGCGCAGCGATGGCGTACAAGATCGTGACCAGGGCGGCGAAGGCGGCCAGCAGGATCACGAACAGTGCCAGCCGATGGGTGCTCGGACGGGGCTCCTGCGTGGTTCTACCGTCGCCCTCTGGCGTGAGCGTGGCGTTCACGTGATCGGTGACCAAGAAGGACATTAAGCGGTTGGCATGCCGCCGAGCAACCACTCGCGGACCCGCCACATCGTAGGGCGGGTCGTCCAACGTCGTTCGCCCGCTACGGGATCAGGCCTCCGGCAGCCGGGCCACGCGCATCTCCACGCGCTCGCCCCGGAACGGCACTCCCTCCGCAAGCAGCAGCTCGCGCTGCCGGGAACCCTTGGCCAGCGAGCCGTCCGCACGCACGATCCGGTGCCAGGGGACCGAAGGATCGCCGCACGCGTGCAGCACCGCTCCCGCGACCCGCGGCGCGCCGGGCGACACATCGCCGTAGGTGCGCACGAACCCCAGGGGCGTCGCCCTGACGCGATCGAGAATCCGGCTCTCGGAGGCGCTCAGCGTCAGCGCTCGCCTGGCAGCTTGGGCGGATACTGCGAGACCGCCTCGCCCATGCGGAGCGCCTTCGTGACGATCCTGTGCTGCTCGGCCGCGTGCGCGACCGGATAGCCCTCGCCGGAGGCAGCGCGCTCGGGACGGCCGACGTAACCGAAGTGCAGATCCTCGGGCAGCACCTGAAGCAGACGCGGCGACATGTACGCCCGGGCGCCCATGTTGCGCGGCTCCTCCTGGACCCAGATGATCTGCTCGAGCGCCGGATAGGAGCCGATCAGGTCGAGGATCTCCTGCTGCGGGAAGGGATACAGCAGCTCGACACGACCGATCGCGACGTTCGGGCTCTCGGCGCGCAGGGCGTCCCCGACGAGGTCGTAGTAGATCTTGCCGCTGCACAGAAGCAGGCGCCGCACGTTTGCCGGATCGACCTCGGGGTCCGGCAGCACCGGACGGAACCGGCCCTCTGCGAGCTCCTCAACGCTGCTCGTCGCCTGCGGCAGCCGCAGCAGGCTCTTCGGCGTCATCATCACGAGCGGGCGCTGCTTGGCGATCCGCGCCTGGCGGCGGAGCAGATGGAAGTACTGGGCCGGGGTCGTGCAGTTCGCGACGCGGATGTTGCCCTCGGCCGCGAGCTGAAGGAACCGCTCGAGCCGAGCGGAGGAGTGCTCGGGACCCGAGCCCTCGTAGCCGTGCGGGAGCAGCATCGTCAGCCGCGAGGTCTGGCCCCACTTCGCGAGCCCCGGGGTGATGAACTGGTCGATGATCACCTGCGCGCCGTTGGCGAAGTCGCCGAACTGCGCCTCCCATAGGACCATCGTCTCCGGCGCCTCCTGCGAGTAGCCGTATTCGAACCCGAGGCACGCCATCTCGGACAGCGGGCTGTTGTGCAGCTCCATCGGAGCGAGCGAGCCGGGCAGGTGCTGCATCGCGCAGTGCTCCTGGCCCGTCTTCGGATCGTGCAGGACGAGGTGGCGCTGGGAGAACGTGCCGCGCTCGGAGTCCTGGCCGGTGAGCCTGATCGGGATTCCCTCGGTCAGCAGCGAAGCGAATGCGAGCGCCTCGGCGTGAGCCCAGAAGATTCCGGGGCGCGCCGGGTCTTGTTCGAAGATCTCGCGCCGCTGCTCGAACTGCTTGGCGAGCTTTGGGTGGACCGTGAACCCCTCCGGCACCGACAGCAGCTCCTCGTTCAGCACCTGAAGGCGCTCGGCCGAGACCGCGGTTTTGACCTCGGGGGAAGCGGTCCGGTCGAGCTGGTACTCGCCGGTCGCGTGCTCGACCTCCTTCGCCGCCGCGATCTGTTCCTTCAGCTTCTGGTGGTCCTCGGAGAGCACGGCCCACACCGCGTCGGTCATCTCCGTCGACTCGTGCTCCGAGACGACCTCTGACGCGATCAGCTGCTTTGCGAACAGCTCGCGGACCGATGGGTGGTTCTTGATCTCCTGGTACATCTCGGGCTGCGTGTAGGCCGGCTCGTCGGCCTCGTTGTGGCCGAAGCGGCGGTAGCCGATCAGGTCGATCAGCACGTCGTGCCCGAACTCCTGGCGGAAAGCGAATGCGAGCCGCACGGCCGAGATGCAGGCCGCGACGTTGTCGGCGTTGACGTGGATGATCGGGACGTCGAAGCCCTTCGCGAGATCGGACGCCCACGTCGTCGACCGCGAGTCCTCGGGATCGGTCGTGAACCCGACCTGATTGTTCTGGATCAGGTGGATCGTGCCGCCGACCGTGTAGCCGTCGAGGCCCTGCAGGTTGAACGTCTCGGCGACCACGCCCTGGGCGGGGAACGCGGCGTCGCCGTGCAGGATGATCGGGATCGCGGCGTTCGTATCCTGGTGGGTGTGCGGACCCTGGCGCGTCGTCTGCGCCGCGCGCGTTGCGCCGTCGGCGACCGGTCCGACGAACTCGAGGTGCGACGGGTTCGACTCGAGCCGGACGATGATCGACTCGCCGCTCTGCAGCTGGTAGGAACCCTGGGCGCCGTGGTGGTACTTGACGTCGCCCGTCCCGCCCTGCGGAATCGTCGTGATCGGCTCGAGCGTCGAGGCGCCCTCGAACTCCGCGAAGATCGTGTCGTACGGACGGCCGAGGTTGTGCGCGAGGATGTTCAGGCGCCCGCGGTGCGCCGTCCCGACCACCACCTCGCGCGCCCGCTGGGTCGCCGAGAGCTGGATGATCTCGTCGATCATCGGCACCGTCATGTCGAGCCCCTCGATCGAGAACTGCTTCTGCCCGAGGTAGGCCTTGTGCATGAACCGCTCGAGCGCGTCCACCTCGGTGAGCCGCTTGAGCAGCGCCTTCTGCTCGTCGTGGGTCAGCGGCTTCCGGAACGAGCCCGACTCGATCGCCTCACGCAACCACAACCGCTGTGAGTGCGAGGCGATGTGCTCGATCTCGTACGCGATCGGGCCGCAGTAGGTCTCGCGCAAGTGCGGGAGGGCGTCCGCCAGCGTCGCACCCGGGACGTACATGCGAAGGATCCGCGAGGGGATCTTGGCCATGATCTCGGGGGTGAGCCCGAGCGGTTCGGGGTCGAGCGCAGGCTCGCCCTCGGCCTCACGGCCGAGTGGGTCGAGCCTGGCGGCCAGGTGGCCGTGCGTGCGATGCGCCTTCAGCAGCGACGTCGCCGCCTGGACCGCCTGGAGCAGAGCTTCGTCCGGCGGAGCAGGCGCGGTCACGGGCGCCACATCCGGCGCCGGCGGGGCCTGCGCGCCCGCGGCGGCTGCGGGAGCGGGCGGCGCCGGCAGCTCCGGGAGCTCGACGCCGAGGTCAGCGAAGACCCGCTCGTAGAAGCCGTTGTCGCCCTGGAGGTAGCTCTCGATCGTCTTCAGAAAGCGACCTGACTCGGCCCCCTGAATGACCCGGTGGTCGTACGTGGAGGTCATCGTCATGACCTTCTCGGCGCCGATGATTGCGCCGACGCTGCCAAGGCCCGGCGGGTACGCGATCGAGCCAGTCGCGACGATCGTGCCCTGCCCGTTCATCAGGCGCGGCACCGAGGCGATCGTGCCGATCCCGCCTGGGTTGGTCAGCGAGACGTTGCCGCCGGTGAGGTCGTCGGCGGTGAGCGTGTTCGTCCGTGCCTTCTCTACGAGCGCGTTGTACGCGTCCAGGAACTCTCTGAACGAAAGTCGGCCCGCGTTCCGGATCACCGGCACCATCAGCGTCCGGCTGCCGTCCTTCTTCTCCACGTCGACCGCCAGGCCGAGGTTGCAGGCGCCGTCCTCGACACGGTTCGGCTTGCCGTCGATTTCGGCGAAGTGGTTGGCCATCACGGGCATGTCGTCCGTCGCGGCGAGCGCGATCGCGTACGCGATCAGGTGCGTGAACGAGACCTTCTGACCAGCGTTCTTCAGCTGCTTGCGCCGCTCGTCGAGCGTCGTGACGGCGAGCGTCCGGAACGAGGTCGCGGTCGGGATCGAGCGGCTCTCGTCCATGTACCGCGCGAGCGCGGCGGCGCCGCCCTTCAAGAGTTGCGCGCCGGTCGCGACCTGCGTCGGGGCGGGAGTGGCGGGTGCGGCTGCGCCGTTGCCGCCATTGGCGACGGCCAGCACATCCGCCTTCGTGATCCGGCCGCCGCGAGCGGTGCCGGCGATCCCGGAGAGGTCGATCCCCTCTTGGGCGGCGACCCGGCGCGCCACCGGCGAGGCGTTACCGCCGCCGTTGCCGGTCTCCACTTGCGGTGCGGCGGGCGCCGACGGAGCCGACGCGCCGTTCGAAGGCACGGTGGCGCTCGTCGTCATCCGCGCGATCACCTGCCCGACCGTGACGGTCGCGCCCTCCTCGAACAGAATCTCGGTGATCGTGCCGGAGGCCGGCGCGGGTAGCTCCATGTCGACCTTGTCGGTCGAGATCTCGACGACCGTATCGCCGTCCTTGACGCTGTCGCCGACCTTCACCGACCACTCGAGGATCGTGCCCTCGGTGACCGACTCGCCGCCAGTCGGGGTGAGGATGTCGATCGTCTGACCCGCACTCGAGAGAGACGCGTCGGCCGCGAAATCGGCCTCCTCGGTCGCCTTTTCGATCTGGGATTCGGTCTCCATCGCCTCTTCAGGCGTCCTACCGCTCTCGTCGCCAAGGCTCTCGGCAGCGACCGGCGCTTTCCCACCGTTGGTGGATATCTCCGCGAGCAGCGCCCCGACGGCCACCGTGTCGCCCTCGGCCGCGTGGATCCTGACGACGGTGCCAGCGATCGGCGATGGCACCTCAGCGTCGACCTTGTCGGTCGAGATCTCGACGAGCGTCTCGTCGGCGGCGACCGTGTCCCCCTCCTGCTTGTGCCACTCGAGCACCGTGCCCTCGGCCACGGAATCGCCCATGGCCGGCATGACGACCTGAACTGTCCCGGTTTCGACTGCCATTCGGGTCTACTGTAACGCCTGTTTTGGGTTAGCTTCCGCGACGCGGCGACGATCCGCGACGATGAATCCAATCGTGCCCGCGAACGGCCCGAGACCTCCGAGCACGGCGACGGTGACCGCGAGCCAGAACGGGATGATCCTGGCGCGCGCGGCGGCGATGCAGATCAGCGACATCCCGATCCACATCACCCCGTGCGTCAGCCCAAGGATGAATGTCTCGGGCTCAGGGTTGCCGAGCGCGAACGCGCACACGAGCAGCGTCAGGTAGACACACGAGTGCGTGAACGAGACCGCCTCCAGCCGGCGAAAGGTGACGACCTTCGTCACGCGTCGGAAAGCATGGCGGCCATGAGCCGGAGCGGCTCATCCGCCTCTCCGGGCCAGTCCGCGACGTCCGCCGGCCACCACGTGAACTCGTCATGCTCGGAATCGGGCACGACCGAGGCCCCGTCTACCAGCCGCGCCATCCCGACGAACAAGACGATCTTGCTCGGCAGGCACACCAGCATCTCGACGCTCAGGCTCCGCGGCTGTACCGACCACTCCTCATCGAGCTCGCGCGTCAGCGTTTGGACGGGGTTCTCCTCAAGCTCCACGGAGCCGCCGGCGCCGAGCGCCCACCGCCCCGGCCACGACGCGAGCCACGCGGCGCGCCTGCCCGCCAGCCAGCGGCCCTCTGCGTCCCGCACCAGGCACAGGATCGCGAGGCTCTGCGAGGCGTCGCGCTGGTTCAGCCGCAGCGCCCACCGCGCCGGCTGGAGCTTCAGCGCGAGCCGTCCCTCCCGCTCCTCGAACTCCACGAGCCGCGCCGCGAGTCCATCGTGGCTCGGCGAGCCACGATCGCGCAGCGCCTGGAGCGCTACATCTGCGGCGTCGATCGCAGCCTGCTCGGGTTCGAATGGTTGGGACAGCCACTCGACATCGACCTGCCCGGGGTCCCAGGGACCGCGTGCCAATACGCCAGGTGCGATCGCCACGGCCAGAACCGTAGCGGGATAGTCGATTAGGCTGGCGTCGTGACGAGGCGGCTCAAGCACTGGGGCTGGGGATACGAGGATCAGTGGCCGGGTCCCGACCAGCTGCGCGACGCCGCGGCGCTCGCGAAGGCGCGCCTCGGCTACGGCGCGGACGAACCCGAGCAGCCGGTTCCGTTGTCCGAGGTCTACCTCCCGGAGCCACGCCTGCACGTCCCCGGCGCGCTCGCCGGGATCTGCCACACCGACACCTACGAACGAGCGCTGCACACCTATGGGCGCTCGTACACCGACATCGTGCGCGCGTTCCGCGGGCATTTCGACCACCCGCCCGACGTGGTCGCGCGGCCGCGCAACGAGGAGGAGATCGCCGCCGTCCTCAGCTGGGCGATCGACTCCGGCGCAGCGGTGATCCCGTTCGGCGGCGGCACGAGCGTCGTCGGAGGCGTCGAGGCTCGCGTCGGCGACGAGTACGAGGGCGTCGTCACGATCGACCTCAAGGCGCTCGACCGCGTCCTGGGAGTGGACGACGAATCGCTGGCCGCACGGATCCAGGCGGGCGCCACAGGACCCGGGCTCGAGAAACAACTGAGCGAGCATCGCCTGACGCTCCGCCACTTCCCCCAGTCGTTCGAGTTCTCGACGCTCGGAGGCTGGATCGCGACCCGCGCCGGCGGCCACTTCGCGACGCTGTACACGCACATCGACGACCTCGTCGAGTCGGTGCGAGCGCTCACGCCGGACGGCGCGTGGGAGTCGCGCCGGCTACCAGGGTCGGGCGCCGGCATCTCACCGGACCGGATGCTGATCGGCTCCGAGGGAACGCTCGGGATCATCACCGAGGCGTGGGTCCGCGTCAGGCCGCGGCCCGAACATCGAACGTCGACCGCCGTTCGTTTCGAGACCTTCGCAGCCGGCGCGCGGGCCGTGCGGGCACTCTCGCAGTCCGGCCTATACCCGACGAACTGCCGTCTGATCGACGCGGCCGAGGCGCGCACGACCGGCGCGGGCGAAGGCGAGAGTGCGCTGCTCGTGCTCGGGTTCGAGTCGGCGAGCCAGGACGTGGAGCGGCCGATGGCGGCCGCGCTCGATATCTGTTCGGACCACGGCGGCCACTGGGAGCGGCGCGGCGGGCCCGGCGACGCGGTCGGCAGCTGGCGCGAGGCGTTCCTCGGCGCGCCCTACCTGCGCGACACGCTGATCGCGATCGGCGTCCTCTCCGACACGTTCGAGACCGCGATCACGTGGGAGCGGTTCGAGAGCTTCCACGAGGCCGTGCTTCAACGCGCCAGGGCCGCCGTGCTCGAGGCGTGCGGGGCCGGGACTGTCACCTGCCGGTTCACCCACGTGTATCCGGACGGACCCGCTCCGTACTACACGGTGCTCGCGCCGGCCCGACGCGGAGACGAGATCGAGCAGTGGGCGATGATCAAGCGCGCCGCGTCGGAGGCCGTGCTCGAGCACGGCGGCACGATCACGCACCACCATGCCGTCGGGCGCGATCACCGCCCCTGGTATGACCACCAGCGGCCGGAGCCATTCGCGGCCGCGCTGCGCGGCGCCAAGGCCGCCATCGATCCGCGCGGGGCGCTGAACCCCGGTGTGCTAATCGATCCCTAGCCGCTCCCTGACGGCAGCCGCGCTCGGCGCCACGTCCGCCGGTAGCCGCTCGAGCAACGGGGCCCACCCCGGCTGCATCGCGATCGCGGCGCGAACCTGCGAGGCGCCGCCGTCGAGGTCGCCGCCCTGGGCGCGCCCGAGCCCTGACCAGAACAGCAGCTCGTGGCTGTCGGGCGCGAGCGCGTGCGCGTCGGCGAACAGCCGCGCCGCATCATCGAAGCGGCCGTCGCCCAGCGCCTCGTCGCCTGCGACAGCAATGGAGTACGCGGCGTGCATGTCGAGCAGCCGCCGCAGCTCCGCGAGTGGCTCCGGATCGTCCTCGACGCGAAGCGAGACGGTTGTGCGCCAGGGCTCGCCATCGGCCGGAACGACCAGGATCGCGGCCGACTGGCGCCCGCGGATGTCACCCCCGGCCGCCTCGGCGGCCTCCAGCGCCTGCATCAGTCGTTCACTCAATGCACCCTCGGCGCTCTCGAACGCGTCCGCCATCGCCGGCCACACGTTGTCGTCGACCATGATGTTCGCCTGACAGGAGAACCCGTCGCCAGTGATGTGGCCGGCGAACGGAATGCACTGCGGGCCCGTGTGGGCTGCGACGCGACCGTCCGCGGCGAGCACCGCCACCTGGCGGCCGCCGGCGCCTGGATCGCCCGCGGTCAGCTCGTCAAGCGCCTCGTGTGGGCCATGCCCGGCCGCGAGCAGATCGAGCGCCCGCGGTCCGTAGGACACCTCGGCCATCGCCTGGGTGGCGACCGCGCCGACGCCCGGACGCGCCCACGTGACAACGGAGCCGACGGAGAAGTAGTGCGATTGGACCGCGACTCCGAGCTCACCCGTGAGCGGGTCGCGAGCGACGATCGAATAGGTCATGGAAAGAACCTTATGGCACGCTCTGGTGGTGGCTTCAAAGATCGCGATCCTCGGCCCCGGCGGCGTCGGCGGGTTCCTCGCCGCGGCGCTCGCAAACGAGGGTACGGACACGCTCGTCGTCGCACGCGAGGAGACGGCCGCCGTGATCGAGCAGAACGGAATCGAGCTCCACAGCGTCAGGATCGGCGACTTCACCGCGCACCCTCGCGCGACCACGATCCTCGATCAACCTGTCGATGCCCTGTTCGTCGCCACCAAGGCAAGCGGCCTTGAGGATGCGCTGTCGCGGATCGAAACCGCCCCCGCGCTCGTGATCCCGCTACTGAACGGACTCGATCACATGGTCACGCTCCGCGCCAGGTTCGGCTGGAACGCGGTGGTCGCGGGGACGATCCGGATCGAGGCCGACCGCCCGGAGCCGGGCAAGATCACGCAGACGAGCCCATTCCTGCGCGTCGACCTGGCGAGCGACGATCCCGCGCTGGTCGAGCAACTGGGGCCGATCCGAGAGCTGCTCGAGAGCGCGCGGGTGCCGGCGACGCTCGGCGAGAGCGAGTCTCAGATTCTGTGGACGAAGCTCGTGCGGCTGAACGCGCTCGCGTGCACGACCAGCGCGTCCGGTCGTCAGCTCGGCTTCATCCGCTCAGATCCGGAGTGGCGCGGGAAGCTCCTCGACTGCGTCAACGAGGCGGCGGCGGTCGCCAACGCCGACGGCGCGACGATCGATCCAGCGAGCACGATCAAGGAGCTCGAGGACGCACACGCCGAGCTCGGATCCTCGATGCAGCGCGACATCGCGGCCGGCCGTGCACCGGAGCTCGACGCGATCGCCGGCTCGGTCCTCCGTGCCGGCAAGCGTCTCGGCGTCGCCTGCCCGACGATCGCCGAGCTCGCGGCAGAGATCGCCGAGTCCGCCGGCGTTCCGCCGCCGCAGCTCTAGAGGCCTTAGAGCGGCGGCTCGACCCGCGGCGGGGTCACGAACACCGGCTCGCCGAGCTCCTCGGACGCGACCGCGTCAACGATCTCCTCCTCTTCCTCTTCGGCGCCCCGATCGTGCTCGCCGTCGCACAGCACCCGGAACTGGCCGGTGACGCCACCATCGGCCTGGAGCACGATCCCCGGCAGGATCTCCTCGCCCTCCTCGAGCCCCAGCCGGTCGATGTCGAACGCTGACATCCCGATCCCCCAGGTGTGGTGAGCGGGGTTCTCGCGGTCGTGGGCCGCGACCCCCTGGGCGAGGCGCTCGAGCAGGTAGGCGATCTTGCTCTGTTCGGCCACGGTCAATCGTCAGGCTACCCGGCCGGCGCGCCCGATCATGTCTTCGCCGTGAACGGAGAGGTGCCGTTGCACGTCTTGAACGCGCTCCCGGCGATGTCCGTTCTGACCTTGCCGGACGCGGAGGCGCCGGCACCGAACTTGCCGCTGACTATCAGCGAGCCCTCCGCCGCGTTCGTCCTGAGATTCCGGAGCGGCAGCCTGACGGT
>Ga0335074_10010181_pt1 | contig 13141 bp, 11 predicted proteins | sample Lox_Sample_23_FD_206715 | JGI IMG/M metagenome (GOLD analysis project Ga0335074, IMG submission 206715) | Soil microbial communities from Loxahatchee National Wildlife Refuge, Florida, United States - Lox_Sample_2.3 | ecosystem: Environmental > Terrestrial > Soil > Wetlands | place: USA...
CCGGACCGCCCCCACGTTTGGACGACGCCGACCTGGACCTGGTGCCAGCCAGGATCAAGTTCAAGCCGGTTGGAAAATCTTGCCCGACCGGCCATGCCGGTGGCGCGATTTTTGGCCAGTATATTTTGGCCGTCGATATTCAGGTATCCCATGGTGCTGACATCAAAAGCGAAGGTATACGTTCCCGGTTCAGCGATATGCAATTGACCGGTATATAAAAACATACGCCGATTGTAATCACCTGTCGGATCGAACTGGTTGAAAATGTTGGGGACAAAAAATGATTCGTCGGGCTGATCCTGCTGAAGAACATTTTGCGTCTGCTGCCAACCGCCGCCCAATGCATCGTTGTCGAACTGGAAGATTTGCATCAGGACGCCGCGATCAATCTGCAACGCCGGCGGCGGATTGTCCGGATGAGGATTCCCCCACCAGACCTGATAATCTCCATCCGCAGGGGCTTGGAAGGCAAGACGGACAAGATCGTCATCAGGGGAAATACGCATGATGTAGATGGGGAGTATGACTCTATCTGACGTGGTAACGCGTAAATCTGATCCATCGGGCAGGCGGGCTTGATTGGTATAAAATTCCGCCCAGGCAATGTTTTTACCTGGAGCGTCGGTATCGGGAACGAGAACGGTGAGCGGGCGATGAAAAGTCCAGCCCTGACCAAGAGTAGCAGCGCGGAGCGAGTGGAGCGAAATGAAGCAAAATAAGACGCCCAGGAGTACAAATAGTCTTAAATATTTCATGTCTATTTTCTGATCCAAATCCAATTTCAAATCTCAAATTTCATAATGTAGAACGCTTTTCCAAGCCCTATGATGCGCTCTTTGTCTCCAGCAACCGATAACTTGGGCGGCGTACGGGAACACCCCTGCCTAATAGCCGCATGAGGAAAAACGTGATCAGGGAAACGATTCCCAGAATTGCAATAAACCCCGCCTGCGCGAACTGGCCATTGGACAGGAGCATGGCTGCGTCAATACAAAAAAGCCAGAACAGACCGACGAGCATAATTCGTTCTCCGCGCTGGCGCGTCGGGAGGCTCACGCTCGAAGCCTGCATCACGGCCCAGATATAAAAAATCACCAGCATCAGAGCCGGCCCGGCTGCATCGATCAAAAGCGCACGGTTAACTTGTTTCCAGAAAATCATGGCGGAAAGCATTAATCCATTTACCACCAGCAGATTGGCGAGGATGATCACGATGTCGATATTTTTGAGCCTCGGCCGTTTGGACTCCAGGTGATATGCCAGCGTGCCGGCAAGCGTAATGTGGGTAAACAAGAACATGCACAAGAGCAGAAAGTGGGCGTCCGGCCGGCCGATGGTGCTGTTGAGCGCACGGATCATTCCCAGGGAGACCAACCCGATGGAGCCGAGAAATTTTCCCGCGGAATTGTAAAAGACTATGAACATCGCCGCACTAAAGGCGATCAATAAGGAACCGGGCAGATATAACTGGCCGCGCGTGACGTCAAGCATGGCAGCGAAAAACAGGCTCAGCATGAGAAAAACGATGCTGAGAATAATGGCAGCAGGCGGGGAAATTTTGCCGCTGGGAATCGGCCGCCAAGAGGCAAAAAGCCGATCACGGCGGGCATCCAACAGATCATTGAGCGTCATGCCGAAACTATAAAGAAAGAAGGCCTCCAGCCCCGCCATGGTCAATCGGACGATTAAATCAGTTGGGACGGTGCGCCCCGGCAAATTCATCAAAAGCAGCGTCCAAGCGTCGGCGACGGCGGTGAGAGCCAGGGCAACGCGCATGAGTTGTAATACGGCGAGCAGACGCTTCATTCAGGCTCTACTTATAGCCCCGGCAAGAAATGACGGGCTATTTATTTCTGTTCATTCATCCATTTCATATTCTCACCGATCGCGTTTAGCGAGGCTTTGCACGAATAAAACCAGCGGTTCGGCGGCGGGGCCAAGTTTGGCGGCAAGTTTTTCCGCGATTTCCTGTTGCTGCGCCAGATGACGACGGGTTTCTTCCACGCCCAACAGGACGGGATAAGTGAGCTTACCGATTTGCGCATCTTTGCCGGCGCGCTTGCCAAGCTGCTCATCAGACGCGGTGACGTCCAGGAGATCATCGACAATTTGAAAAGCCAGACCGATGGAACGCCCTAAGGCGTCGATGATTTGGAGCCGCGCACCATCTACGCCGCCGCATAATGCGCCCATACGGCAGGCGGCGGTAATCAGGGCGCCGGTTTTCATGCGATGAATGCGTTGAAGTTTTTCGAGACTGGCGGTGCTGCCGGAGGCTTTTTCTTGAGGATAGCAGGTATCCAATACCTGGCCGCCGACCATGCCCACCGGGCCGGTGGCTGCGGCGAGTTCGCTAATCAGCTTTTGCCCCAGCACCGGATCGGATACTTTTGCGGCTAACAATTCGAACGCCATGGTATTCATGGCATCGCCGGCGAGAATCGCCACAGCTTCGCCGTAAATCTTGTGATTAGTGGGCCGCCCGCGTCTTAGATCGTCATCATCCATCGCAGGCAGGTCGTCATGCACCAGTGAGAAACAGTGAATCAATTCCAGCGCACCGGCGGCGGGCAGTGCATCTTCAGCTTTGCCTCCGACGGCCTGGCAACTCAAAATGGCCAACGCCGGACGAATGCGTTTGCCCGGGCCAAAGAGACTGTACTTGATCGATTCAATCAACAGCGGCGGCGCCTGATTCAGGGAATTCACCCATTGCCGGAGAAAAGCATCCGTCTGCTCTGCGGCGGATTTGATCGCCTGCGATATGTCCATTGTTTGCGTTTCCGTCATAAGTGTTCCCGGCCAAAGTTAAACCAAAATTATAGCGTAATTGTCAATTTGCGGAACAGTTTCGGCTGCTGTAATTTATGGATCCGAAAATTAGCCAAAAACGCCGCTCAGATGGATGTTGCGGCTTACAGGCGGACATTGGAAGGGTTAAAGGTTCTATATGAATATTAAACCGGTTTCTGAAGCAAAACTTGATCTAATGAGCCTCGGTGAGTGTATGGTACGGCTTTCGCCGCCCGGCCATGGACGCATTGAATTTGCCAATACCCTGGAAGTATGGGTTGGCGGAGGTGAATACAACGTGGCCTATGCCTTGGCGCGCCTGGGGCTTCGCACCGGTTTTGCCAGCCGCCTGGTAGAGAACCCCGTCGGGCGGCTCATTCTCAACCACGGCCGCAGCGTCGGCATGGATATGAGCAATACGATCATGGCTGAATATGACGGCGTGGGACGCCGTGACCGTATTGGTTTGAACTTTACGGAAGTGGGCACGGGCGTAAGGCCCAGCGTGACGCTTTACGACCGCGGTCATTCGGCGGCGATGAACATGCAGTCGGGCATGATCGACTTTACCAAAGTGTTCGCTCCGGGCGTGCGATGGCTGCACACGGGCGGCATTTTTACCAGTCTTTCCTCCGGTACGGCGGCGGTTGTGGGCGATGCACTTAAGGCCGCCAAAGCCGCCGGAACAATTGTTTCATATGATTTGAATTTCCGCTCCAAGCTATGGAGCAGCAAGCAGGCCCAGAGCGTCACCACGGGTCTGATTCAATATGTGGACGTGCTGATCGGGAACGAAGAAGACTTTCAAAAAGTGCTGGGCTTTGAAGTACCGGGCGTGGATGAACATCTTTCCGCACTGGATACCAGCGCTTATGAAAAAATGGTGGAAAAAGTCGTGGCCAAATACCCCAACGTCAAGGCTGTCGGCACCACACTGCGCGAAGTTAAGTCCGGACTGATCAACAACTGGTCGGCGATTTTGTGGATGGAAGGCAAGTTCCACCACAGCAGGCGTTACGAAGGGCTGGAAATTGAAGATCGCGTCGGCGGCGGCGACGGGTTCTGTTCCGGGCTGGCTTATGGGCTTTTGACCGGCATGAGCGCACAGGATGCCGTGGATCTTGGCGCAGCCCATGGCGCTTTGTTGCAGACCACGCGCGGCGATACCAGCCAGATTAACCACTCCGAACTGATGCATATATTCAAAGGCGGCAGCGCCAGAATCTTGCGGTAGTTGCTTCATCCAGAGCGGCAGGAGAATTTACAATGGCCAATGGACGTCCTAACAAGGCGGGCCGAGTCGCCCTAATTCTGTTGGGACCGTCACTTTTAATTCTAAATCTTTTAATTATTCTTGGCCTTAAATTATTTCTTCCATCGCATTTTTTCCATTTCCCCCGGCCTTATGTATATCGTGTATCCCGCATAATCCATCCTCCGGTAGATTTTTATCCAATTCCTCCGCCGGTGATTGTTGATCCGCAAATTGCAGCCAATTTTCACGCGGCGATAACTGTGGGTAACCTCAATGATGTTCAAAATATGCTCCAGCAGCACCCAGAACTTCTGAATGCCCAATTATCTGCCACCGGTAATTCGCCCATTCACACCGCCGTGGACGCCGATCAGATTGACATCGTCAAGTTCCTTTTGGAAAAAGGGGCTACCACTGAAGATCACGGCCTGATGATTGATGCGGCCATGTCCGGCGATAATGACATCATCTCGCTGCTGCTGGATCACGACGCCGACGTTAACAGTGGAACCGATCCCAAAGATCTGGGCGCTATGACGCCCATCCGCGTTGCGGAGCTATATGGCCACCTTGATACCGCCAAGTTCCTTGAGCAGAACGGAGCCCGCATCGATTTTTTCAGCGCCGCCGGGCTGGGGTGGAAAGGGTATGTTGCGGATCAACTCAAGAAAGACCCCACTCTGGCGAGCTTAAAAGATGATTGGGGCAACGAGGCGACTTGGGTCGCCGTGAATACGGGGCAAACGGACGTGGTAAAACTACTTTTAAGTTATGGCGGCAGTTACGCGGGAACATATGGTGAGCAGAAATTCACCGCGCTGCATATCGCCGCCCAACGTGACTACGAAAGCCTGGCCTTGCTGCTTATAAACGACGGCGTTGACGTGAATGCCAAAGATCTCAATGGCGAAACGCCTCTGGACTATGCACTCGATAACGATCAGATCGCGATGGCCAACCTGCTGCGCAAATATGGCGCGAAACGCTGAAACAAAATCACCCCTGGCGTTTGAAAAATTGCACCGCACGCTCGTGCTCTTTGGCGGCCTGCAGAGTAGAAAATGTGCCAAGGTTCCGACGTCGGCCGGTTCTGGGATTAATCTTCCGGGAATACAGGCGATATCCACCGCTCGGAAGTTTCCTGATCATAGCTAACCTCCAGAGAACAACTTAAGCCAATTCATTCTAGCGGAGCCATCACAACAGAACTTATGGCATCTTTTTGCACATATGCTGTACAAAAAATGTTCGTGCCGGTGTGGAAAATGCCGTCTTCTCCGGCTTTTGTCCAATACATAAAAGCTTATCAATAAACAAGTTATAACAATCGCCCAATGTTGGGCCCGACTTTTGCAAAACAACCAATGCTGGCTAGTTGCGTTTATATTACTCTCGTGATTTAAAGGATCACAATTTATGACCACGAACATATCCGACGCCGACTCACCCGATATACAAGAGCAAATACGCCGCGGGCGCTCGCGCTTTATCGCCATGGCGGTTGCCTACGCCATCGGAAACTTCAACGATAACTTTATGAAGCAGGCGGTAATGCTTCTTGCGGTAACGCATGGCATCGCCAAGCTGGCGGGTTATGTGGGCGCGATTTTCACGATTCCATTTCTTGTTTTTACCGCCGCCGCGGGTTGGCTGGCCGATCGTTATTCCAAACGTCATGTGGTCATCGCGGCCAAAGTGATGGAACTGCTGTTTCTGGGCCTGGCCGCGATTGGCATACTCACACTGAATTGGGGCTTGATCGTAACGGTCATTTTTCTGATGGCGTTTCAGGCCACGATTTTCGGTCCGGCGCTTGCCGGTTCAATCCCGGATGTTTATCCCGAGTCATTTGTTCTCACGGCTAATTCACGCCTGAAATCCGCGACAACAGCCGCCACACTGCTGGGCATTATTCTGGCGGGAATCGCTTTAAGTGACCATATACCGGTTGGAAAAATTACCCAGGGTCAGGTTTTTGTCGCAGTTTCCCTGGTCATTGTGTCGACCATTGGGCTTATTGTCAGTTTTGCCATTCCGGGTCGTCCCGCAGCCAACCCACAAGCTAAATTTCCCTGGACCGGTCCCATCGATTCCGTTCGCGACCTGTGGCTTTTGCGAACCGACGGCCTGCTGATGACCTGCATTTTCTGTGACGCCTATTTCTGGTTTGTCGCGGCGCTGCAAATTCTGGTGATCAACAAAATGGGAATCGATCAGTTCGGGCTTAATGAAGCTACTACGAGTTACCTGGCCCTGTCCGAACTTATTGGCGTTGTCGCCGGAGCATTGATTGCAGGAAAGTTTTTTGCCCATGGCCGCAGTTATCGCATTGTTCCTCCGGCCACGGCGGCTCTTTCTGTTCTTTTGTGCGCAGTTGGCGCTGCTCCATCTATGCCGCACAGATTCGAACTGATCTATGTATTGCTGATGTTGACTGCTTCAGGCGTCGCTGGCGGTTTGATCATGGTTCCGGTGGAAAGTTTTTTCCTGATCCGCCCCCAACCAGAACATCGGGGCCGGGTGATCGCCGCTTCCTGGTTCGCCTGCTTTATCGCAATATTTGTCGGCTCGCTGCTGTTTATACCGCTTCAGAGCCGGCTTGAACCGAGCCAGATATTTCTTAGCGCCGGGTTGCTGAGCGTTTTTGCCGCCGCCGGCATGGTCGTCGCATTCGCTTTTTACGCTCCAGTGGAAAAAGCCGGTTTGATTACGCGGACCGTGTGTGCCGTAGCTAAGACTGCATTTCGTCTGCGTTATCGCATTAAGATCACCGGCATCTCCGAGATCGCACAAAAAGGCCGATCCGGCATTCTTTTTCTGCCCAATCATCCGGCGTTAATTGATCCGGTCATTTTAGTGGCACATCTGCACGGACCATTCGCCGTACATCCGCTGGTGCAGGAAACTCAGATTGCCAAATTCCCTGTCAGCTTAATTGCCCGGCTTTTTGGCGTTGTGCCTATTCCGGAGATGTCGCAGATTCAACAGGGTAAAACCGATCGCGCCCAGCAAGCGATTACACGCTGCATTGAGGCGCTGGGCCGCGGAGAAAATGTTCTTCTTTATCCCGCCGGACGGCTTAAACGCCAAAAGCTTGAAGATCTGGGCGGTTCCAGTGCGGTGGAACAAATTCTTAAAGCATTGCCCAACCTACGCATAGTCCTCGTACGTACAACGGGGCTTTGGGGAAGCAGTTTCGGCTGGGCGCCGGGAACGCCGCCACGACTGGAAAATGGTTTCGGGCACTGGCGTTCTGTTCTATCCAGCGGCATTTTCTTTGTCCCCAAACGCGACGTAACTATTACGCTCGCCGAGCCGGCCGATATTCCCCGTAAGCAGGATCGCAATATCCTCAACCGCTATCTGGAAAATTTTTATAATCTGGACGCCCCTGCCGCACAGTATGTTCCTTACAGTCCGTGGGAATCAGTCGGACGGCGTGAATTTCCCGAACCTGAGTTGGCACCTTCCAGTGCCGGACCTGCATCCATACCTGACGCCACGCGAAAAATTGTCCTCGATCATCTGCGCCAAACCACGAGTCAAAGCAATATCTCCGACGACCAGCATTTGGCCCGTGATTTGGGCCTGGATAGCCTGGCCATAACCGACATGGTTTTGTGGCTGGAAAAAGAGTTTGGCGTGCTGGTTCCCAGCGTCGAAGCACTCCATACCGTTGGCGATGTTTTGCTGGCCGCGTGCGGCCAATTATCCGCAGAAGCCGTCGACATTAATATCCCAACACCCAGCACCCACTGGCTGGCCGATGCGAGTTCTGCGCGAGTGAACGTGCCGGCTGGTTCATCCATTACCGAAGTTTTACTGGCCCAGGCGAGTCGTAACCCAGGCCGCGTCATCATCGCCGACATGCAACGTGGGGAACTTACGTATCGGGGTCTGATCAGAGCCATATTTGCCTTGCGCGATCCGATAAAAAACATTCCTGGAGAGCGCGTGGGCATACTGCTTCCCGCGTCGGTCGCCGCCGACATTGTCTTTTTCGCTGCGCTGTTTGCGGGCAAAACTCCAGTGATGATGAATTGGACGGTCGGATCGCGCAATATGATTCAGAGCCTCAACCTGGTGGACGTCAAACACGTTATTACGGCGGATGCGCTGGTGATGCGCCTTAAATCCCAGGGCGTTGATCTGACTGAAGTGTCGGATCGTTTCGTTCCTCTGGAAAAGATCGCCCGCTCCATTGGTCGATGGTCAAAATTGATCGCCGCCATCAAAGCTCTTTTCTTCTGGGGCCAGCTCCGGCAGGTTAAAACGCCAACAACTGCGGTCATTCTTTTTACCAGTGGTTCTGAAGCGGTTCCCAAGGCTGTGCCGCTTACGCACCAGAATCTGCTGACCAACATTCGGGACGTATATTCTTCTTTTTTGATCCGCGAGAACGATCGCTTCCTGGGCATGCTGCCGCCGTTTCATTCATTCGGCCTCACTGGAACCATGCTGATGCCCATACTGGCGGGGGTAAAGGTCGTTCACTATCCGAATCCCAACGAAGTCGCGGCGCTGGCTAAAATCATCGAAACCTATCACGTGTCGATTTTGCTGGGCACGCCAACGTTTCTTTCCAATATCATCCGCAGCGGCGGCAAAGAATTTTCCACACTTCGCCTCTGCGTTACCGGCGCGGAAAAATGTCCGCAAAGTGTTTATGACATGCTCAGGGAAAAATGCCCCAAAGCGGTGATTCTTGAAGGCTATGGCATCACCGAATGCTCGCCGATTGTCGCGGTAAACCGGGAAGACGATAGCCGTCCCGGCACCATCGGGCGGCCACTGCCTCTGGTAAGTTGGACTGTGATTAATGAAGAAACGGGAAAGTCCGTCGCTGCCGGCCAATCCGGCATGTTGCTGGTGCGCGGAGAGAGTATTTTCAACGGTTATTTGAATTACAACGGACCGTCGCCGTTTGTCCAATGGGAGGGCCAATCATGGTATCGCACCGGCGATCTGGTGCAGGCGGATGCAAACGGGCATCTGACCTTTGTGGGCCGGTTGAAACGATTTGTGAAAATCGGCGGCGAAATGATTTCTCTACCGGCGATTGAAGAGGTGCTGGAAAAAGCATTCCCTTCGCCAGCGGACAAAGGTCCGGGGTTAGCAGTTATTCAGACGCCTGACGAAAACCATCCGGAACTGGTTTTATTTTCCACGCGTGCGCTAGACCGTTCACAGGTAAACCAGGCAATTCGCAACTCGGGTTTATCGCCACTGCATAACATAAGAGCTACTGTACAAATTGAGCATTTGCCGGTTCTGGGGACTGGAAAAACGGATTACCGGGCGCTGAAAGCGATGCTCAAATCCGACGGAGATCAGACCAATAACATGGACTTTAACCACGAAAAACACGAAATACACTAAACCACGAATTACACTGATGACACGGATAAAAACAGAATAAAATTCTTCGCGTCTTTGCGGTAAAAATGTTATTTCCACAATTCCGGATTCACCTGTTGTCGCTACGGCGCAGGAATACAGGAACATCTCGTTTACCATGGACAATAGCGACAACATCGATATGGCTTTTCGCAACCCGATAGATAATGAGGTAATTTCCGAGCGGCCAGAAAAGGACCGGTAATTGGGTCAGGTCTTCCCGTTTATGGCCTTGACCGGAATTCAGAGCGAGAGATTCAAACGCGTCAAAAAATTGCTTGATCAGATGATCAGCCGCCTCCACGCTATCTTGAGCGATATATTCCCAGAGATCGTAAAGATCCTGCTCCGCATCGCGGCCGAGAACATAGCCCTTCATATTCGAAGCTTTCTTCGCCGATCAGATTTCCGACGAAGGTTGCTGCGCACGACGGAAGATTCAGCATATTCTCCCCTGTCCAGAGACGCCAAACGGCGGTTGAGTTCAAGCTGAAATTCTGAAAGCTGAGCCGCTCGTGAATGCTCGCGGTCTTCCAACAAACGAAGGGCGTCGCGAACAACTTCGCTTGCGGACTGATAGCGTCCAGAAGCCACTCGCTTGTTCACAAAGCGCTGAAGTTCAGGAGTCAATGAGATATTTAAGGAGCTTCTCATTCAAATTATTTTAATTTATTTTCACCGCCTGTGTCAAATTGTGTTACAGGCTCTACCACAACCCTGGATTGACCGGATTTTGGGGGCGTTGGCCGGCGACCATGGCGATCAGATCGTCCGCGGCCATCGCCGCCATGCGATTCCGCGTTTCTTCCGTGGCGCTGCCTATGTGCGGAAGAACCACCACGTTATCCAAATCGGTCAGGCCGGGGGTGATCCGCGGTTCAAATTCATAAACATCCAGACCCGCGGCTCGAATGCGCTTTTCCTTGAGCGCCGCAAATAGAGCGGCCTCATCAATCAGCGGGCCGCGGCTGGTGTTAATTAAAATCGCGTGTGATTGCATGAGGGCCAGTTGGGCGGCCCCGATGATGTGCCGCGTCTGATCAGTCAACGGAGTGTGCAGCGAAACAAAATCTGAACGGGTCAACAGTTCATTTAATTCCACGCGTTTAGCCGAACACGACCTTTCAAGATCGGGATTAGGGTTTCGGGAAAAATAAAGGATATTCATCCTGAATCCGCGGCCAAATTCGGCGACGCGCGAACCAATGCGACCTGCACCGATAATTCCCAGAGTTTTGCCGGTTACGGCGACGCCTGAAAACAGCATCGGCCCCCATGAAGTCCATTTGCCGGAGCGTACAAACTTGTCCGCTTCGACAATGCGGCGGGCAACGGCCATTAGAAGGGCAAAGGTAAGTTCCGCGGTGGCATCGGTGAGTACGCCGGGCGTATTGCTCACGCCGACTTTACGCGCGGTACAGGCGGCCACGTCGATGTTGTTAAAACCGACGGCAAGATTACTTACAGCGCGAAGTTTGGGGCAGGATTGTAAGACTTCGGAAGTAATTGGATCAGTGAGCATCGTGAGCCAGCCGTCGGAGTCGCGGCCCATGGTGATCAGTTCCGCGGCCGTGAGTTCGCGGTCGAGAGGGTTAATAAAAACTTCGCCGGCGCTTTTCAGGCGCTGGATGCCGATCGATGGAATTTGGCGCGTGATAAAAAATTTTGGCGGCATTCTTCTGATCTCCAATATGCGGTTATTGTCTGGACAAAGCGGCAACGATGGTCATGGCATTTGTATTTCCAAGTTTGGCGGCTTTTTTGAACCATTCCAGCGCTTTGGTCTGATCGCGTGGCACACCCCAACCGGCCAGATAAAACTGACCAATGGTGAACATGGCATCGGAATTTTCTCCAGCCGCAGCCTTCAAATACCAATCCATGGCCAGTTTATAATCCTGAGTCACGCCATAACCATTTTCATAAAGCGATCCAATGCTGTTCATGGCATCAGTATTATCCAGAGCCGCAGCCTGTTGATACCAGTTCATCGCCTGTTTGTAATCTTTGGGCACGCCCTGACCTGAACTATATAAATCACCAAGACTATTCATGGCTTTAACAGCGCCCAGCGCCGCCGCCTTTTGATACCAAGCTATGGCCAATTGAAAACTCTGAGCTACACCCTGTCCGTTAGCGTATAAATAGCCGATGTTATTCATAGCATCAGCATTTCCAAGAGATGCGGCTTTTTGAAACCACGCCAATGCCAGCACGTAATTTTGGGGCGCGTTTGCGCCCGCTATGTAACAAAGATCGCCAATTTTAACCATGGCTTGAGTGTTTCCTGCAGCAGAAGCTTTTTGAAAGTAAAAATAAGCCTGTTGATCGTTCCCTTTTTGAAATGCCTGAAGTCCAAGCTGGTAGTCGGCATCGTCGGGACCCGTCGGCTGTACCGACGAAGATTGTGTTGTGGTTGTCTGGGCGACAACAAGGCCGGCGCTAAGGGCAAGAATTAAAAAACCGGGCAAATAGATAAGTTTCAATTGTCTTATCATAAGCAAATGGATTATCGCCGCGGGAATAACGGTTTGCTACAGAGATGGGCAGTAAAAATTGGTGCAATATAGAGAAACGACCTACGGTTTGGCGTATTTTTGGGGTTACAGAGATCAACTTTTACCACAACGACATGACGAGGCTAAGTAAACATTCGAATAAGGCCACGCACGCATCGAATTGCTCCGAATACGATTGCGCCCCAGGCGACAAAATATACGCCACCGCCGCCATTGGATGCGGCCACATAAGTACCTATGGTAACGGCAATTCCAATTCCGCAAATGATGGCGCCGGTGATCATTTCACTGGTGCTGCTACGGCCGCCGCCGCCGCCACCCCATTTTCGTCCGGCGCCCTCCTGAAGGATTTTTACCTTGCCGTCGATGTAACCCTGTTGTCCGTTGGCATCACGAATTTGTGCCCACGCTGAAGCGGTTGCTGATGAGTTTTGCTGCAACATCGCGGGTGATGGTGTGGCATTAACCGTTCCCAGAATCATGAATCTCTCACCCTGCACCATTTCGCGTATGATGGTCGATGGATCACCGGGTTTGGCGAACACATTGGTTCTGGCTGATTTAAGTATTACGTTTTTAAACACCTGTGTGCGGGTGTCGCCGGCGATAAATCCCCGCCGACCATCGGAAAGCGCCACCGCAACCCATTTGCGGCCTTCAGCTTTCTGTGTTCCGACTACATCAGCCTCATCACCGGCACGCAGTGTACCGATAACCGCGCCAAGACTGCCTGCGTTTTGGCGCAGTGAAACTTCAGAATCGAGCATTTTAAGACGCACTTTACCGGGCGAGGGCGGCCAGCCGCGAATAGCCATAGGAGTCGAAGGCGCGGGGGCGACAAGACCGGTGCTAGAATAGTTATTCATTGCCTTTCCTTTATTATGCGGCGGACAGGCGGCGATGATATGAGGTTCTACGATTACGCCGCCGACCCACGTGGACAGAATTATACCTAGCTTCATTTGGCTGACTAATCAGCAAATTACGCGGTTTTTTAGTCACAGAGAACAAGTCAGAGTATAGGGGACAGGGCATAGGCCATAGGTTTTCGCCACAGAGCGGCTGTGTTGTTTGTCAACAGGTTTTTGCGAGTTTGTCTTCCCATGGTTTCCCCGATTTTAAAATAGCGTTCAAGGTAATGAGTAGTTTCCGAAGGCAGGCGATCATCATGACCTTA
>Ga0335074_10010182_pt1 | contig 13141 bp, 10 predicted proteins | sample Lox_Sample_23_FD_206715 | JGI IMG/M metagenome (GOLD analysis project Ga0335074, IMG submission 206715) | Soil microbial communities from Loxahatchee National Wildlife Refuge, Florida, United States - Lox_Sample_2.3 | ecosystem: Environmental > Terrestrial > Soil > Wetlands | place: USA...
TGAAGATCACGGTGAACAGTAATGGATCACTCCGCGTGGAAGGCGATTTCACGATTCACGACGCCGAAGGCAAGGAGTTTGGACTAGGAGGCCGCACAGTCATTGGGCTGTGCCGCTGCGGGCATTCGGCCAACAAGCCTTTTTGCGATGGAAGCCATAAGGCAAATGCCTTCGCCTCACTTTGCGAGGCGAGGGATTTGCCGCCCAAGCCCTAGCCCGCGGCGTCGGGCGGGATTGGGGATCGGGGACTGGGGAGCCTGGCACGCAGCGACGTTTGCAGGCGGTTGATCTTCTTGCCGAGCACTTCAGTCTGGGTTCTAGCGGCGTGTAATTCCGAACCCGTATAGTCCAGGCGGATGGCAAGCTCCAATTGCGTCTCCAGCTCCGCCAGTGATCCCTTTGAGATTGAGAGAAAGTGGAGAAACTCGCGTGTCGAGTCGCGGGACCGGCCTTCCGCGATGTTCGAAGGGATCGACACCGCCGCGCGCCTCATCTGCGAACTCAACGCGAATAGTTCAGACTTGGGAAATTCCGCAGTCACGCGATAAACCGTTTCGGCCAACTCAACGCCCAAGTGCCACACATCCAGATCCCGAAAACTTTTTACCATTCGCCCAATAGTGGCTAAGGGTTCAAGCTTTTCTCACCTGTGCCTGCTCCCCGATCCCTATTCCCCGGTCCCGTGATATCCGCGTCCTCCGCCAGGACGCAGATATCGCTCAGATTCCCCAGTCACGCGATAAACCGTTTCGGCCAACTCAACGCCCAAGTGCCACACATTGGCTAAGGGTTCAAGCTTTTCTCACCTGTGCCTGCTCCCCGATCCCTATTCCCCGGTCCCGTGATATCTGCGTCCTCCGCCAGGACGCAGATATCGCTCAGATTCCGATAGTCTTCGGCGAAGTCCAACCCGTACCCGACTACGAACTCATCCGGAATCTGGAAGCCGACATAGGACACCTGGACGGGCCGCAGGCGTTTCTCGGGTTTGTCGAGCAGGGTCGCGATCGCGAGCGATTTGGGACGCCGCTGCTCCAGCACGTTCATCAAATAAGTCAACGTGACGCCGCTATCGACGATGTCCTCGACGATCAGCACGTGATGGCCTTCGATCGAAGCATCCAGATCCTTGGTCACTCTCACTTCGCCGGATGATGTTTTGCCCCGGCCGTAGCTGGAAATGCCCATGAACTCGATACGCGAGGGCGTTTTGATCTGCCGCGATATGTCGGCCAGGAACATGAACGCGCCCTTGAGAATCGAGATCAGATACAGCGGGCCTTCCGGATAGTCCGCGCTGATCTGAACGCCCATGGCGCGCACGCGATTTTGGATCTGTTCGGCGGTAAGGAAAACGCGCGGAGCCAGGGCCATTCGGCTAGTCGGCACTATGCGGGCGGGCGACCATGCGCTTACTCAACTGAGTCGGACTGCCCAGGCGCAGACTGCCCGGTCCGATGTGGATATGGGCGCCGGTGGCTTTCCCCGGAATCGCGCGCGAGAAAGCGTAATACGGGATCTTCCGGGCTTGCAGATATTCCCGCAGCCAAACCCCTTCGGGAGCGGTGGGGACCACGGCCACATCCACACGGCCGCGATGATCGAAGCCCAGCTCGCGATGCACTTCCGTTTCGCCTTCGGCGCTGATGGGAAGAGGACGGTCAAATTTGGTGGAAAACGCCAGCTCGATCGCAGGCAACTGGCGCGCTTCGTCGAAAGCTCCATCGCCATCGTAGTGTTCCATGCCATCTAGCGACAAAGCGCTATCGTCGACAGGCGGCGCCGCAATCGCCGGCGGGATGGGCGGTTGGCTGTGAGCTGCCGCCAGGTCCGCGATCAATTGAGCGCGCAGGTGAGCCAGATCCAAAGCTGTTTGACGGGAGTTTAGTTCGGCTTCGAGCGGCTCCAGATACGATCGCGCGGCCACTCCGGCATCCACGATTTTTTGCGCCTGCTCCACGCGGGCCTTTTGACGATCCAACCGGCGCTGCGCGGCGGCCACCATCTCCGCCGCCGTGGCTTTGCCGGCGCTTTTGTCGGGAAGGTCCCCGTACATATCGTGCGCCAGGATGGCTTCGTCCTTGGCATCCTCCACTTTTGCTTCCGCGTCCTGCACCCGGGCGCGGGGAAGCGCGCCCAGTTCCACCAGCTCCTTCACGCGAGCCAGTTCCAGTTCAGCCAGTTGGGTTTGCCTGTCGGCTGCGGTTTCAAGCGCCGGTTCGGCGGGTTGCGCGGGGATTCCCAGCAGGAGGATGGCAGCGCCACAGGACAATAACAGCGATACCAATTGTCGCATGGGAATTTTCAGTGTACCATACGGGTAGGAGAATTCCTTACCTATCCGACAGCAACATAACAGGGCCGCGCATTCTACCGCTCAAGCCGATGCCCCGCCCATCGCCGTCCCCGTTTGGCTCACCGCCGTTCGAGCCGCCGAATCGAAGAAAGCTCTGGACATTCGCGTTCTGGACTTGCGCGACGTCACCACGTTCGCGGATTTTTTCGTGATCTGCAGCGGAAGCAATCCCAAGCAGATCCAAGCCATCGTGGAAGAGATTGGCCAGCAACTGGCGGAGCGCGGTGAATATCCGGTGAGCGTGGAGGGTTTCGCCAACGCCGAATGGGTGCTCGCCGATTACGGCGATTATCTGATCCACGTGTTTTCGCCCAAGGCGCGGACGTTTTACGAACTCGAGCGCCTGTGGCGTCACGCCAAGACGGTTGAGATTCCGGAGTAGGCTCGCGTTCGCTCGCCTCACCAGTGTGCCAGTTCCCTAATCCCGGCGACCGATAGGGAGCTATGGAGCAACGAAGCCGTCAGATGGATGGCTTCGTCCAGATATTGACCCAATCTGTCGTTCCGCTGTTAAACGTCCCGGAGCTGACCTGGATCAAAATCGCTCCTCCAGGAACTTGAAAGTTGATCTGGCTCAACCCCTCAATCTCGTTCGGCGCCGGTCCGGCGTAAAGCACATTCACTGGACCAAAAATATAGGAGTTGGTCTGTTGGTCCAAACCCTGGACGGTCGACATACTGACTTCGAGACTCTGCACAGGCAGTGGCAATCCGATCAGACCGCCATCCGGCGGCGCCGGTATCATCGATCCCAGTCCTGTAGCGAAGATGGACACGATGGAACCAACGGGTGCGGGATTGTCCTGTGAATTAATGCTGCCATCCTGGTTCAACGCCGCGGCGTACGGAACCGAGCTGGCGCTGCTCAAGAAAATGCCCGGGGTCGCCGGCTGAACCGGTTCATCCACGCAGTTTGTAGCCGTGCCGTTTACCACGACGCAAACGTGAGTGGTGCTCTTTCCTTCCAATTCCAACGGCGTCACTGCGTTGATCTGATTGCTGCTGACATAGAATACCGGCGCGGCCACACCATCGAAGCTTACTTCGGTACCAGCAAGCTGGAACGGATAACGACCATCGGGCGCGGGCTGGCCGGAAACGGCTGCGGCTGGCCCGAGGCCCTGTCCAAAGAGAGTGACAATCTCTTCCGGAGCCAAGGGACCGGCCAGAAATGAAGCCGCGTTCCCCAGGCATCCGAGTTGAATTTCCGGAACCGGACCTAATGTGAGCACCGCAATTTGACCGCTCACGGTGTCATCAACAACAACGGTGGCGCCGTTGGGCAGCGTAACAGCACTTTCGACCCCAGGAGTGCCTGGAAGAAATGTGGACTGCACCAAATTCCCTGCGTCATCGACTCGCACCAAAACCCCTTGTGCATAGCCCGGAGTCGCACCTTCGGCTGTCTCCGGCGATGAAGGCAGAGAGCAAGCTGCCGTTGGATTGACCAGCGGGAAATTGACCGAGTCCGTGCCGCCCAGCAACGTGGTTGTCCCGCTCGAATCGATCAGCATCAACATAGGCAAAAATCCGCTCACCGGAGTCTCGAACAGCACGGCGGAAAGCGCGCTGTTGTATTTGCGAACCACTGAAGCCGTATTCGCACCCATGGGCTGAATCAAAACCTGCGGATTCCCGGCGGAATCTACCTGCAGTCCCGCAACTTGCTCATTCGAATTTCCCGAGACTGCGGCTTCCAGGACGCCGGCCGCATCCAACTTGGCCAAGAAGATGCCGGTCTCAGTGCCCCCGGCGACGAACAGGTTTCCATTGGCATCCGCCGCGATAAATGCGACGTCGCCAAAGCTCCCCAGCGCGGTCTCATAAACCAGCGCGGTTCCAGGCGAATTGAGTTTCTCAATGCAATTCAGGGTTGGGGAATTCGAACAAGGAGTCCCGGCAATGCTTGCGAAATAGCTATTGCCGGCGGGATCCACAGCCAGTCCATTCAGACCGGGAAATGAAACATCCACGTAGGTGCAAAATATTACATGACCATCGGCGCCGCTGAGCTTGCAGATAAACCCGGTGGCGTTGCCGCTCGGGGCCGATTCGTATGCTCCCGGCGTGGTCACGAATTGGTCAGCAGTCGCGTCTCCCGTAAGATACAGGTTGCCATCCTGCCCAGCGATTATGGTATCGAGAGCGAGAGGAGAGACGCCTGCAATCGTAACGGAAAAGACCTGGCGGCCCGTGACACCGACCTCTTCCACGGAGATTGATCCCCCACTGCCGCCGACAAGATAGATATTTCCATTTGTAGCCAGCACGGGTGAAAGCTGAGATAAAGGTATCCCGGTTTGCGTGATGTTCTGCACGCCCCAAGGGGTCGAATCCGCCATCAATGCGGGAATCAGCAGCGCCCAGGCCGCCAGTAGCACATCGACCCGTATAGCGCGGCGCGTGGCCACGCAAAACGAACCCATCCGGTCGCCAACACCGTTGATTTCGCTCGATCGTCGTCGCATGGCTCGTGGCGGAGTGGCAAGCGGCGGGCCAATGTTAGACGCCCACGGCTCAGCCTTCGAGAGAACAGCGCCATGGCGGGCTCGTATGCGCCTGCGGGAATTGGCAGCCGTTCACGCCACGCTAGCTTGTGCCTGGATCCCTAACCGCGGCGACTGAACAGGAGCTATAAAGCAGCGAAGCCGTCAGAGGACTGCTTCGCCTTGGCCTTCGCGCAACAACTGGCGCCGTTCTTCGACACCAGCGGCTCCAGTATCCCCGTGATTTCTTCAAAGATATAACTTGGCGAGCGGTCGCCCCGGATCTGGTGGTACTTGCGGTCCTGGTAGTAAGCCAGAACCGGGCGCGTCACTTCGTCGTAAGTGCGAATGCGCTCGGTGACCACTTCTTCGGAATCGTCTTTGCGGGTAATCAATGGCGTGCCATCGTCATCGCAGACGCCCGGCACGCGCGGCGGCATCTGCAGCAAGTTGTAAATCCGCTTGCATTTCGGGCACTGGCGCCGCGAAGTGAGCCGGCCCACCAGCGCATCCATCGGCACGTCCAGATGCAGGACAATGGGAGTTTGCAAGTGCCGCTCGGCCAGCAAACCATCCAGGAATTCCGCTTGTTCCACAGTGCGCGGATAGCCGTCCAACAGGAAACCATGCGCGCTGTCGGGCGCGGACACACGTTGAGCCAGCATCCGGTTGACCAGATCGTCACCCACCAACCCCCCGCCGGCCATGATCGACTTCGCGGCGGCGCCCAGTGGCGTGCCGGCCTGGATCTCTTCGCGCAGCATATCGCCCGTCGAGATCGCCGGAATTCCCAACCAGTCTGCGATTCTTCCAGACTGCGTACCTTTGCCGCTACCAGGCGGTCCAAAGAGCAGAAGAACCAAACCATCCTCCGTTCCAGTTCAGCCTACTGAACCCCGCACCCGCGGTCAAATAACTAGCATTGAATCCCAAGATCACCCAAATCCCATGAAAAGGCTATCACTATTTCGGCCTGCCCGTACTCGGAAGTAGGCAGGACGGTTCCAGTACTAGACTCACCGCGAGACGATTTCATTTCGCGCGTCTGCTCTTTACTTCTTGCAGGCCAGGGTCAGTCCGTCCCGCACCGGCAGCATACTCAGCCATACCCGCTCGTCGTTCTTGAGCTGCTGGTTGAGCGCGCGAATAGCCCGCGTGTCCGGATCGTCGAAAGACGGGTCAATCACCCGGCCATACCAGAGTACGTTATCAACCGCGATCAATCCGCCCGGCCGCAGCAGCGTCAATGCCCGCTCATAGTAATTGGCGTAATTAGTCTTATCGGCGTCGATGAACACAAAATCGAACTGACCGGCTTGGCCGCTGGCCAGCAGGCCGTCCAGAGTGTCCAGCGCCGGGCCCAGCCGCAGGTCGATCTTGTGATCGACACCCGCTTCGCGCCAATAGCGCCGGCCCACCGAGGTCCAGTCCGGATTGATGTCGCAGGCCACCACCTGGCCGTCGTCGGGCAGTGCTTGCGCTACCGCCAGCGCGCTATATCCCGTGTAAACGCCGATCTCAATGGTTCGGCGCGCCCGAATCAAATGCATCAAAAGCTGCATGAACTGGCCCTGCTCGGCCGAGATCTGGAGATTCGAATTAGGATACGCGGCCGTCTCCTCGCGCAAACGACGGAGCAGCTCCGGCTCGCGGAGGGTGACGCGACGGATATACTCCCAGAGCGCGTCCGTCATGTTCAGATCGCCGATGGTAGTTTCGGGCATCACCCTCTATTGAACACCACTTCTTCAAACTGCTTGGGGCAGCGGCAGACGCGGCCCCTATCGCCCGCACGTCCAGGAACGCCTACCAACTCGGATCGATGTCGGTGACGGCAATCGCCTGTTGCGATCCGGTAGCGGCGAATTTGATAAACGCGATCACATCAGCCAGTTCTTGGGCTGAATAATGCGCCAGGGCCGGGGGATGACGCCATTTCTCATCGCGTTCGGTGGAAACGATCTCTTTGCTGTTCAAGGTTCGCAAAACCGGCGGAATCTGGCTCAAGTCGTAGTATTCCACCCGGTCGCCGTATTTCTGCTTGAGAATCCCCGGGAAGCTGTTTACGGCTGTTCTGACCCGGTAGACATGCTCGGTCATGGTCATGTGCATGGTCAGGACGATGCTATGTACACTCCCGTTGGATGCCATATTGGTGAGGTCCGGCGCAATTGCCGTCCCGACGCCTCCCAATTGATGACAGGTCTTGCAGGCGACGCCTTTCTTGGCGTTCGTGAAAAGTTCCCGCCCCCGCTCGATCTGCGCTGTGGGAGCGGCTTGATCTTCTTGCCTCGAAATACCTTGAGCCAGAAGTGCTGGCAGGCTCAAGGCGGAAACCACTAGGACGTATAGGGCCTTTCGCATGGCTTTTGCCTCCGGCGGAACATGGTGCAATCGCCGAACCAGGGAAAAAACCCTGAACTCGCGTAGTTTTGGCGAAGCAGGCGTAGTTCTGTGGTGCTATACCCAAAGCGGCTGAGTGCTGGCGCGCAGGGACTGCCGAACCGGCTGTCGACAGCGTCGGAAATCGAGAATCTATCCCACTTCCAGAGCCACCGGCGGCCCCATTTTATCCTGCTCGGCTTTGGCTTGGTCCACTTTGGTGTGCTCTTTGGTGTGCTCCACGATTCGCAGAAAAGCGGCCACCACCTCCGGATCGAAAGCGTACCCGGATTGGCGCTTCACCTCCACCACCGCTTCTTCCGGACCCATGGCCGGGCGATAAGTTTTCTCGGTCACCAGGGCGTCATAGACGTGGGCCAGGGCCACGATCCGCGCCGCCAGATCCGTCTCGGCGCCCTTGCTCGATAGGGGATAGCCGGCGCCATCCCAGCGCTCGTGGTGGCTCAGTCCGATATTCTTGGCCATCTCCAAGGCGGGCGACGCGCCGGCTCCGAACATCTGTTGCGCGGCCAGGGTGTGGCGCGTCATCTCCAGGCGCTCTTCGGCCGTGAGCGGCGCGCGCGACCGGCGGATGGACTCCGGCAGCGTCAGCATGCCCAGATCGAAAAGCCGGGCCGCGCTGCGCAGTTGCGCGCGGAAGGCCGGGTCCAGATTCATCTCTGAGGCGATTTCGGCCGCAAGTTCGGCCACCCGCTCTCCGCATTCCGCTCGCTCGGGATCGAGACAAGCCGCGATGACCGCGATGCGATCCAGCACAGCGGTGTCGGCTTCCAGGCCGCGCCCGGTTCGCTCCGCGGCCAGGCGTTTGGCTTTCTCTTCCCGCGCCAGCTTGTGCGCGAAACGCCACTCGAGCAACGCGCGCGTCCGAATCAGCAGATCCACTCGATCTACCGGCTTGGCCAGAAAATCCCGCGCGCCCATCGAAAGAGCCTTCACCTTGGGCGCCGCCGCCGCGTCCGCCGTCAGGACCAGAATCGCCATCAGCTTGTCGCGTTGGGCGCTCAAAGTGAGCTGATCGAGAATTGTGAAGCCGTCCGGGGGCGGCATGTACAAATCCAGGATCAGCATGTCCGGCAGGATCTTTTCCACCTCCGCCATGGTCTGCCGCGAGTCTACCGTCGAATGCACCGAGCGGTATCCGGCCTTACGCAGTATCTGCTCGATCAGCGCGATGTTTTCGGCGTTGTCATCCACGATCAGGATCTTGGCTTCTCGAATGATGGAATTCATGCCGGCACAACCCTCGCCACCAGTTGTTTGACCAATAGCTCCACCGCCAGCGGTTTCTCGATCCACCCGTCCACGCCCTGTTCCTCCAGAGCGCGCCTGTCTTGCGGAGTTGCGTCGCCGGTCAGGACCAGCACCGGGATCCCGCCCGTGACCGGGTTGGTCCGAAACCGCGTCAGCAGTTCCAGGCCCGTCATGTCGGACAGATGGAGATCGAGCAGGATCAGGTCCGGAAGCGCGTCGCAGGCCCTGTGGAACCCGGATTCGCCGTTCTGGGCGGTGATCAGCCGCACCTCCGGATAGGCGGCCAGAAGCTGGCCGGCCAGCCGTAGGTTCTCCGCGCTCGCGTCCACGTAAAGCAGCGTGGCGGGCGGCACGGCGGTCGGGCCGGCCTCCGGCCTGGCCTGCGCGGACCCTGAAGGCGCACCGGCGGCGAGCTCGATCCAGAACGTGGATCCGGCCCCCGGCCGGCTTTCCACACCTATGCCGCCGCCCATCAAATCCATCACATACTTGGTGATCGAAAGCCCCAGACCGGCGCCAGGCACTTTGCTTCGTTCTGCCCCCAAACGCTCGAAGGGCCGAAACAGTTTGGCGGTGGCCTGGGGATCGAGTCCCGGGCCGGTATCGCGCACCAGCATCCGGATGCGTCCCTCACTGCCCGCCGCTTCGCTCCAAACCCGAATGGCGCCCTCCGGGCGGTTGTACTTTACCGCGTTGGTCAGCAGATTCAACAGCACCTGCATCAGCCTCTTGGGGTCGGCCATGACGGCGTGGGCGGGCGAGGCGTCCACGTGAATCTCGATCCTCCGCATGGCCGCCAGAGGGCGGATCAAATCCACCGCCGCGTTCACCCGTTCGGCAATCCGCACCGCTTGCATGTGCAGCGTCAAATTGCCGGACTCGATCCGCGAGAGGTCCAGGAACTCGTCCAGCAACTCCAGCAAATGGCGGCTTCCGCGCAGGATCTGCCGCACCTGGCGCGCCGCTGGGGCGGGCAGATCCTGGATCTCGAGAAGCTGGGCGAATCCGAGAATCGCGTCCATAGGCATGCGCAGTTCCTGACTCGCCCTGGAAAGAAAATCGTTCTTGGCGGCCGTGCAGCTCTCGGCGTATTTTCGCGCCTCCACCTGCTGGTCCTGCCCCAGCCGCCGCGGCTGAATGTCTTGCAGGGTGCCACAGGTTCCAACGGTTTTCCCAGCCGCGTCGAAGAGCAGGCGGGCGTTGATCTGCGCCCAGCGGATGTCGCCCGAAGCGGTCTGGTAGCGCACCTCGCGCCGCAGCACGGAATCGGCCCCTTCAAACAGGGTCCAGAACGCTTCCGCCCTCTTTCTTCGATCCTCCCTGGGAGCAAAGTCGAGGAACGTGCGTCCGAGCGATGCGGCGATAGAAAAGCCCGTCAGCGCGGTCCACGCCGGATTCAGAAATGTCCAGCGCCCCGCCAGATCGGTCCGGAAGATCACTTCCTGAACGTTTTCGAGCAGCGATCGAAACTCCAGCTCCCGCGCCTCGAGCGCGGTCTGAATCCGGACCTGCTCGGAGCGGTCGCGCACCACGACGGCCAGCTTCCTGCCGCCTGCATCCTGGATCTCGCCCAGCGAGAATTCAATGGGCGTCCGGCGTCCGCAACGATGTTCCACCATCAGCGGCGTGCCCCGCCAATCGAGCGTCCGGCGATTGGTGAGGAAGTAGCGCTCGAATCGCTCCTGCATCGCCGATCCGATGATCTTGGCGAAAGGCTGGTTTACGATCTCTTGCGGCGGATAGCCGAAGATGCTCTCCACCGCGCGATTGGCGAAGCGCACTATGCCTTCCGGGTCCACGGTCAGGATGGCATCGGAGACCGCGCCGGCGATGACGGAGTATTGTTCGGACCACTGGCGTCGCTCCCGCTCGGCGGCATCGGCCCGCAGCAGCGCCATCCGCAGGCGCACTTCATCCTCCACCAGCGCCGCCAAACCAGTGAGCCATTCCCGCTCGCGCTCGTCCAGCCCGTGCTTGCGCGGTTCTACATCGGCGATCGACAGCATGCCGATGCGTGTCTGGTTCCAACGAAGGGGGGCGCCGGCGTAGAAGCGCAGATGGGCCGCGCCCGCCACCCAGGGATGCCCGGGCATCACGCCGGCAAGATCGCCGCAGAAAACGATGGGTTCCTGCTCCAGCGCGTCAGCGCACAGCGCCGCCTCCAGCGGCCTCTCGCCAACTTCAATTCCCCAGGCCGACTTCACCCATGCGCGCTCGGCGTCCACCAGCGAGATCATGGCCACCGGGACTCTTAATATCGACGCGGCCAGGCGAGCGATCCGGTCAAAACAAAGTTCCGGGCCTGAATCGAGGACGCGTAACTCCGCCAGCGCGGCCTCGCGCGACGCTTCTGCGTTACGGCTCACAAGATCCTTTTCGGCAATGCGGCGCAATTCAGTAAGATTTCGTCGCCTTCACCGATATGAAAGGCGAAGACATCAGCTGCGATAGCGCGGCTAAAGTCAGCCCGCGCAGCGGTTGATTCGGGCCCGCAGCGGTTGATTCAGGCGCGCAGCGGTTGATTTGGGCCCGGAGCCGTTTAGTCTGGGCGCGGAGCGGTCCACCTAGGTTGCCATGGAAGATCAAGAGATTGTCCAAGAGTTCCTGATCGAAAGCACCGAGAATCTGGCGCGGGTGGATCGCGAGCTGGTGGAGCTGGAGCGCCAGCCGCGCAACTCCGACCTGTTAGCCAGCGTTTTCCGCACCGTCCACACTATCAAGGGCACCTGCGGTTTCCTCGGTTTCACGCGCCTGGAAACCATCGCGCACGCGGCCGAGAACATCTTGAGCGAACTGCGCGGCGGAAGGCGCGAATTAACGGTGGAGTTGACCAGCGTCATTCTGGATGCCGTGGATGCGCTGAAGCGCATTCTCGCCGCCATCGAGTCGAGCGGCGAGGAAGGGCCGGTGTTTGAGCAGGACCTTCTGGCCTGCCTGCGCGGCGTCGTGGACCCAGGCGACGAAAAGGACGACGAGCCGGCCCGGCCGCCGGAGCTATCGGCGTCGCCTCTCGGGGCCGATCCGGGGAGCGCCGACGAACCAGCCTACGAGCCGCGGCCGCCCAAAGGCTCGCTGGTTTCTGAAAGCGGATTGCGGGTGGACGTCGGCCTGCTGGACCGTTTAATGGACATGGTGGGCGAGCTGGTGCTCACCCGCAACCAGGTTTTGCAGTACAACGCCCAGCGCGAGGACGCCACGCTCAACGCCGTATCGCAGCGCTTGAATCTAATCACCACGGAGCTCCAGGAAGGCGTCATGAAGACCCGCATGCAGCCCATCGGCGTGGTGTGGAACAAGCTGCCGCGCGTGGTGCGCGATCTGGCCACCCTGCTGCGCAAGCAGATCGATCTGCGCATGGAGGGGGCCGAGACCGAACTGGACCGCACCATCATCGAGGCGATTAAAGATCCGCTGGTCCACATTGTGCGCAATTCCTGCGACCACGGCATTGAAGCGGGGGAAGTGCGGGCTGAGCTTGGAAAGCCGGCGCGCGGATGTCTCCTGCTGCGGGCCTTCCATGAAGGCGGGCAGGTGAACATCGAAATTTCCGACGACGGGGCGGGCATGGATCCCGAGCGGCTGCGCGCCAAGGCGCAGGAGCGCGGCCTGCTCACCTCCGAGCAGGCGCAGCGGCTTTCGGACCGCGACGCGGTGAACCTGGTGTTTCTGCCCGGGTTCTCCACCGCCAAAGCGGTCACCAATCTCTCCGGGCGCGGCGTCGGCATGGATGTGGTGCGGACTTCGATTGAACGCATCGGCGGAACGGTGGACCTGGCGAGCGCTTGCGGCCAGGGCACCACGGTACGGGTGAAGATCCCGCTGACGCTGGCCATTATTCCGGGCCTGGTGGTGTGGTCGGGCGGGGAGCGGTTTCTGGTGCCGCAGGCCGGCCTGCAGGAACTGATCCGCCTGGAAGGCGACGCGGCCCGAACCCGCATCGAGTACATCCAGCACACCGCCGTCTGCCGGCTGAGAGACCGGCTCATTCCGCTGGCCGACTTGAGCCGGGTCCTGGGTCTCACGACGCGGCGGCCGGCGGAAGAGGTCAGCATCCTGGTGCTCGAGTCGGGCGAGGAACCGTTCGGGCTGATTGTGGACTCGATCGGCGATACGCAGGAGATCGTCGTCAAGCCGCTCGGGCAGCATCTCAAAGGACTCAACTGCTACGCCGGAGCCACCATCATGGGGGACGGCAAGATCGCCCTGATCCTGGATGTGGCCGGAGTCGCGGCCCGCGCCGAGATCTTCGCCGCCCGGGGGGAGGAAAACGCCGCCGGCCGCGTGGCCGCGCTGGACGTCTCGGCCCCCTCCACGACCTCTCTGCTGCTTTTCGGCGCCGGCGAATTCCGGCGGATTGCCATGCCCCTCGGCGCCGTGTCGCGGCTGGAGAGCATTCCACGTTCGGCGGTGGAGCGGGCCGCGGGCCGCCAGGTGGTGCAGTACCGCAACCGGCTGCTGCCGCTGGTGCCGCTGGCCGGCATGCTGGGCAGCGCGCCCGGCAACACGTTGGGCGGCGCCTTGGGCGGCGCCTTGCGTACCCCAGCCGAGCCCCAGGACGAGGACCCGCTGCATGTAGTGGTCTATCGCGCCGGCTCCACCGACCTCGGCCTGGTGGTGGATGAAATCACCGACATCATTCAGGAAA
>Ga0335074_10010183_pt1 | contig 13140 bp, 9 predicted proteins | sample Lox_Sample_23_FD_206715 | JGI IMG/M metagenome (GOLD analysis project Ga0335074, IMG submission 206715) | Soil microbial communities from Loxahatchee National Wildlife Refuge, Florida, United States - Lox_Sample_2.3 | ecosystem: Environmental > Terrestrial > Soil > Wetlands | place: USA: Florida...
CGCGTCATTGCTGATGCCCGCGCCGACCTTGCCGTCCTTGGTGCTCACGTCGTCGCTGATGCCCGCGCCGACCTTGCCGCGCCTGACGCCCCCACCGCTCCTGACGCGCCCGCCGCCACCGTCCTCGGTGTCCTGCGCGGCTCGGGCCACGGCCTCTGCGGCGGCGTCGTCTTCCTCTTCGTCCTCTTCAATGCTCCGGCCCGTCAGCTCGATGAACACTGTCTCCATGTCCACTTCGTCGAGTGGCCGACCTGCAGCCACCTGCTTGCGGAGCTCGAGCGGGGTGCCCTCGGCCACCAAACGCCCGCTCGAAAGGAAGCCGATCCGGTCGCAGAGCGCCTCCGCCTCGTCCATATCGTGGGTGGTGAGCAAGATGGTGACGCCCTGCTCTCGGCGCACTTCGGCAACGAATGACTGGACCTCACGCTTGCTACGCGGGTCGAGGCCGGTCGTGGGCTCGTCGAGCAGCATCAGGCGCGGCGCGCTCAGGAATGCCCGGGCCACAGCCACTTTTTGTTGCTGTCCTCGTGACAGGTGCAACATCGGCTCACGACAGTGCTCCTCGCTCAGCCCGAGGCGAGCCAAAATGGTCGCGCTCGCGCGGCGCACCTCTGCACCGGGCAACCCGTAGACCCGCCCGAAGAACAGCAGGTTCTCCATGGCCGACATAGGCTTGAAAAACGAAGGGTCAACGGATACCCGGTTGAGCAGGGGCCGGACGGCGGAAGGTTCCTTTACTACGTCGTGACCGAAAATCCGTACCGTGCCACGGTCGGGCAACAACAACGTGCTGAGTATGCGGACCAGGGTCGATTTCCCTGAGCCATTCGCGCCCAGCACACCATAAATCTCACCTTCGGGCACGTGGAAGCTGACGCTGTCGAGCGCAGCCCGTTCTCGGCTAGACTTCGATGCGCTCTGAGATTTGAACAGGCGCAGGCGCGACCGGCTCCGGAAGGTCTTGCCCAGGTTTTCAACTTCGAGCGGCAACGGCCGTCGCTCTTCGGCAAAGTCCATTTGCTTCCTCCTCGCGTGCTGGCCGGCAGCGCCTTATTGGGGCGAGCCAACGAACTGGGAACCCGGCACCAGGCGGCGCCCGCTGGCGCCCGGCGACTCAGCGAGGGGTGAGGAACGTCACGAGGCGTCGATCCTAAACGCCCCACCGGTGCGGGGCCAGCGATTTTTCCAGGCGGCGCCCGCGGGGCGCGGCTCGCTTCCTAGACCGGGCCAGGAGGCACCACCGACGGCGAACCGCCGCCCCGGCGGCCTGGCGCGTCAGCGGCCTCCGTCCAACATGTACGAGCTGGGGCCCCGCGCAGGCTGGGGCTCCCAACGCAAGGACATCAACGGGCCAACCTCCTGAGCGTCCTGAAGGCCCGGGAGCACGCAGCCTGCGGCTCGGGCCTGCAGCTCGGGGGCAGACCACGGGCCCGGGACCTCCAGCGTCAGAGCCCGTAGGTCTCCAGCAACCGCAGCCAAACTTCGCTGATCGTCGGGTATGAGGGGACCGCGTGCCAGAGACGTTCGAGGGGTACCTCCCCTACGACCGCGACAGTGGCCGAGTGCAAGAGCTCGCCGACCGCCGGCCCGACAAAGGTGGCCCCAACGAGGACGTGGCGTTCCTCATCTACCACCAATCTTGCGCGACCGCCGTAATGGTCCGCGTAGAGGGAGGCGCCGGCCACGTCGCCGATGGTGTAATCGACGGCGCGGACATTGAGGCCCGCACCCCGGGCCTGCCCCTCCGTCAAACCCACAGAGCCGACCTCGGGGTCTGTAAAGATCACGGACGGGACACAACGGTGGTCGGCAGTGGCGCTGTGCTTAGACCAGGGGGCCGGGTCGAGGCTGCCCCGGGCTCGTGCCGCAATGCCGTCGCCGCAGGCTCGCGCCTGGTACTTGCCCATGTGCGTCAATAGGGCACGATGGTTGACGTCTCCCGCCGCGTACAACCAGGCACCCTCGGCCCCATGCACCAGCAGGGAGTCATCCGTCTCCAGCCAGGCACCTGGCTCGAGCCCCACAGTCTCGAGGCCGATGTCGGAGGTTGCGGGTCGCCGGCCCGCCGCGACAAGCACTTCGTCGCTGCTCACGGTGCCGCCTTCCAGCTCGATGTGCACGCCGGAGCCGTCGCGCCGGGCGGCGAGCACCTTGACCCCGGTGCGCACGTCCGCCCCGAGGGAGCGGGTGGCCTCGGCGATCAGCTCACCCACAAAAGGCTCGTTGCCCATCAGCAGCCTGGGGGCTACCTCGAGCACGGTGACCTGGCTGCCCAGTCCGCAGTACACGTGCGCCATCTCGCAGCCCACCACGCCGCCACCGATGATGGTCAGACGCACGGGGACCGCTCGCGCGCTGGTCGCTTCCCGCGGCGTCCAGGGTTTGGCTTCGGCCAGCCCGGGCACCGGCGGGAGGGTAGCCACAGACCCCGTGGCCACTACCACTGCTTGGCGCGCCCGCAAAACGACCGCGCCGCTCGCCGTCTCGACATCGACTCGGCGCTCACCGGCCAGCCGGCCGTGGCCTCGGACGAGTTCGACGTGCACGCCATCCAACCACTGGACCTGGCCGGAGTCGTCCCAGTGACTGGTGAACTCGTCGCGCCGGGCGAACACGGCACGGACGTCCACTTCCCCCGTCACCGCCTCACGAGCCCCGCCCACTCGACGGGCCTCGGCCACGGCGTGGAGCGGCCGCAACATGGCCTTGCTCGGCATGCAAGCCCAATAGGAGCATTCCCCGCCGACCAGCTCGTGCTCAACGATCACAGCGGACAAGCCGCCCTGGACCGCCCTCTCGGCGACGTTTTCCCCTGTGGGGCCGGCGCCGAGGACGATCACGTCGTACTCGCGTAGAGCTGTTTGGTCGGTAGCCATCGCCTGCTCAGCCTGCCGCGGTCGAGACGGGGCGATCAGGGGTTGGGGCGGGTCTGGTTAGTCCACTGGGCACCGTCCCACCAGCGCACGCCGTTCGCGCCTGATGGGTCCGCGTACCACCCGGCAACGGGAGACGCACCGCCTCCAGAGGCACCGACCCCGGAGGCACCACCGGCGGACCATGGAGCCGACGCCGTGGCGGCACTGGCGCCAACTGCGCCACCGGCCGACCATGGAGCCGACGCCGGGGTGGCACTGGCACTGGCGCCAACCGCGCCGCCGGCCGACCATGGGACCGACCCTGCGCCCGAGCCGGCAGCAATGGCGGGGCCGCCCAACCAGGGAGCCGACGTGGCGAACCCCGGCGCGGCACTGGCCCCGGCTGCCAGACCTCCACTGTTCCACGACGGAGCCGGGCCGCCCGCACTTGCGCCCCACGGCGAGGCCGGGACAGGCTGGCTCGCTTGCTGCCCGGCCCAGGGCGCTTGTGCCGGCGCCCGCCCGCATCGGCCCGGTCTGCACTGCCACTTGCCCCCGTCCCCGGATAACCAGAGGCAGGGCGGTCAGGATCCTGATCAAGCCGAAGATGATCGGCCCGAACGAGATGATGTAGGTACCACCTCCGTTCTGGGACGCCCACGTATACGTCCCCACCGTTACCGCAATGCCGATCAGGAACAACACGATCCCGTAGATCAGCTGGCGCTTGGCCCCTTGGTAGGTGCGGGGCGAATAATAGCGAGGCATCGCCCAACGTTACTGCGGGTGCTTCCCGCTTTGCTCGGCGGCCGAGCGGAGCGGCCTCACCGTTGTGTTCACGACGTAGGGCGACGAGAAGCTCGTCTGGTCGCCGGCAGCTTTACCCGGCGCGGGTAGCAGGCGCGCCGACAGCGGCTTGTGCAGGCGCAGCGCCAGGCTGGCCACGTCGCAAATGGTCCCGACGAGATCGTCGGCCCGGCTGTCACCGGGGAAGGGCACCATGTCCAGCCCGGTGCCGCAAACGGCCGAATAGGCGAGGAGCTGGTCGAGGCCAACGGCACCCTGCGCCCACCGCTCAGCCAGGACAGCGTCCTCCATGACCGGCAACATCAGCCCGTTGTAGCCGCAGGTAAGGAGAGTGGTGCCTTGGATCCCGGCGGTGATCGCGGCCGCCAGTGCGAGCGTCCCGGGCGAACCAAGCATTCCCAACCCGGCCTGCTCCATTGCCGCGCCGATGCTGTCACGCCCGTTGGGCGCGGGCGACAGGTCGGTGCCACCCCACGCCACTCCGAGTTCGGCGGCGGCATCCTCCACCAGGGAGGCGACCGGGCCTGCCGCACTCAGCAACGCGTCGCGGACGCGTTCGGTCACATCGTGCAGCTCGGCCCCTCCCTCTAGCGCGGCGGCTATTACGCCAGCTCCTTGCAGGGCGAGCGTGATGGTGGGCGCAGCGCCCGTGGCCGGCAAGCCGCGGGCCCCGCGGCCGGTCGCAACGCCTTGGTAGGAGGCTGGAAAGAAAGGCCCGCCTGGCGCCACGCATGCGAGAGCGGCGAAATTGAAGTTGCCCAGGCCCTCGGAGGTCTGCTTGCCCAGCCGCACCATAGTCCTGGCCGCGGCCCGCACCGCCCTCATGTCGAGGCCCCCTTCACTGGTAGCCACCATCACCGATCCCGATAGGGCGGGGTTACCGGCGATCACTTCGGCCAGCAGTTCGGCCCGCCCAGGGGCGACATTGGGCAGGGCCGGGCCCAACGAACAGAAGCGGATGCCAAAAGCGTCGAGCCTACGCTGCAGGTCGGCGGTGTAGCTGAGGACCGCCGAGCCAGCCCATGCGGCAAGGTCAGAGAGCATGGGCCGGGTGGAAAAGCGTACCGTCTGCACGTCGTAGCCAGCAGCGCGCACCTCATCCGCGATGTCGAAAAGGGAGGCAGCCGAGCTTTCGAGTACCTCCGGCGGGAGTGGGTGCGGCTCCGCAACGCCGAGCGTCAACGCCCTGACCGGGACTCTTGCCACGGTGCGGGAGCCCAATCAGAGCCGGGCGACGTCGTCGTCGTCCGCATCGGTCACCCGGTCACATGTCGGGCAGTACCACCGGGCTTCGAGCGGGGTCCCGCAGCTGCGGTGGCGGGGACCGTCCACCTCGGTGCCCGCCACACGTGCGCCCCAGCGGGCGAGCAGGCGGAGGGCGCCGGCCAGGTCGCGTCCTTCGGCGGTGACCCGGTACTCGTAGCGGGCGGGCCGCCGCGAGTAGGCAGCGGCCATGACCAACCCGTCGGCCTCCAGTCGGCGCAACCGGGCCGTGAGGACATTAGGGGCCAAGCCGAGCCCGGCTTGGAGCTCACTGAAGCGCCGCGGGCCATCAAGCAGAGCGTCCACTATGAGGAGTGTCCAGCGGTCACCGACACGGGCCACAGCCTCATCGAGCGATGGGTTGCCCTCGGCCACCCCCACCCCTGCCCCGCTCCCATGCCCAACCCGGTCGTCAGCCACCACGGTCTCGTCTGTACCACAATTCTTCGCCGCAACCCCGCTCATCGCGTGTAACTTCTCACTTGCAAGTAACAAGTTACTAGGAAGGAGCGGGTCGGATGGTTGTGTCGTTGAACGATTTTTCGGGCGAGGTCGAGCGGGTTGTCGCCGGTGCCTCCCCGTCGGTGGTAGGAGTAGGCCGGCGCGGCAGCGGGGTGATCGTCGCCCCCGGGCTAGTGGTCACTAACGCTCACAACCTCCATGATGAGGTCATCGTCAGCTTCGCCGACGGCGCGACGGCAGAGGGCTCGGTGGCCGGCGCCGACATTGACGGCGACCTGGCGGTGCTGTCGGTTGCCACCGGGGACCGGCCGGCGCTGCCTTGGGCCCCCGAGGGGGCCGAGCCGGCGCTCGGTCAAGCCGTCATCGGGCTCGCCCGGCCCGGTGGCCGCGGCTTGCGAGCGGGGGTCGGCTTCGTGTCGGGGCTCGGGATTTCCTTCCGAGGACCGCAGGGCAGCACGGTGACCGGCGCGGTGGAACACAGCGCGCCGCTGCCGCACGGTTCTTCGGGCGGGCCGCTGCTCGGCCCTGAAGGCAACCTGATCGGTATCAACACACACCGCGAAGGCGAGGGCTTCTACCTGGCCCTCTCCGCCGGTGCCGAGCTGAGGCAGCGCATCGATGCCCTGGCGCGAGGCGAGACGCCCAAGCGCGTACGCCTGGGAGTCGCCCTCGCCCCACCACGCGCCGCGCGTCACCTTCGCCAAGCTGTCGGCCTGGCGCCTCGCGATGGCCTGTTGGTCCACGAAGTTGACGACCAGGGCCCGGGGGGCCGGGCCGGGATCCGACGGGGCGACCTGATCGTGGTGGTGGCCGGCAAACCCGTGACTACCGTTGCCGAGCTGGCCGAAGCGTTGCAGCAGGCCGGCGAGTCTGGCGCCGCCGAGCTGGTGGTGGTACGTGGTACGGACGAGGTGACCCTGTCAGTGAGCTTCGAGGTCTCAGGGCCGGCCGAGCAAGGCACGGCCTAGATGGCAGCGGTTGTTACGGAGACGGTCGACGAGGTGCTGCTCGACGCGTACTCACGCACGGTGGCGTGGGTGGCGGCCGAGCTTCTACCCTCCGTCGCCGCCTTGCGCCTCGAGGGTTCCATGCAGCGGCCCGCGGGCGCCGGCTCAGCTGTCGTCTTTGCCGCTGACGGCTTGATGGTGACAGCGGCCCACGTAGTTCGGGGCTCCACGTCGGGCACGGCTGCACTCACGTCGGGCGAGGAAGTGCCCTTCACCGTCGTGGGTACGGACCCGCCGAGCGACCTAGCCGTCGTGCGAGCGGCCGGGACCGGGTACCAGGCGGCGCGCCTGGGAGACGCAGCGCGGCTGCGCGTCGGGCAGGTCGTAGTGGCGATCGGCAACCCGTTCGGATTTGAGGGGTCGGTCAGCGCTGGGGTCGTCAGCGCGCTGGGCCGCTCGCTGCTGGCCCCGAACGGCGCCCGCAGCCGGCTCATGGGGGACGTCGTCCAAACCGACGCGGCCCTGCACCCGGGCAACTCGGGCGGCGCGCTCGCCAACAGCGCGGCCGAGGTCATCGGGATCAACACCGCCCTGATCGGCCCGTTCGTCGGCCAAGGCCTAGGCATGGCTGTGCCGGTGAACGCTCGCACCAGGACAATCATCGGCGCTCTTTCCGCGGGGCGCCGAGTCCGGCGTGCTTACCTCGGCATCGGCGGCGGTTCACGGCCGTTGCCCAAGGTCGTCGCTGCGGCGACCGGTTATTCCCGGGGGGTCGAGGTCGTGTCCGTGGTCTCGTCCGGGCCGGCCGGGCTAGCCGGGATCAGGCCGCGAGACGTGATCGTGAGCCTCGACGGCGAGCCCGTGACCGACGTGGGCGAGTTGCAGACGCGGCTCACCGAGGAGCTAATCGGGCGGCGCGCAGCCATCGCTTATGTCCGCGAAGGCCGCCTGTCCACATGCCTGGCCACCTGCGCCGAACTCCCTGACGCCTGAACTGCCAGGGCGGTGCGGCGGTTTCCTGGCCTCCGCTCCCGGTTCTAAAGCGACTAAGCGGGCCCGCCGAAGGCATAGGCGTTGGACGCCCCGTTTCTTATTCCCTAAGAAATCGGGGAAGTCAGGGAGGACCATGTCAGTTGACAGCGAAACGGCCGGGTCGGCGACGCAAGTGGCCAACCCGACCGAGCTTGTGAGCGATGAGGGCCTAGCCACTGCGCTTGGTGCGTTCCTCTCCCAACTGCATGCCAGCTTCGACGATGACGTTGAGGTCGAGCCGCACCGCCAGCTGCCAGCCGAGAGCCGGATAAACGCACACATGGGTCGGGGCGCCAACTTTGACGGCCTTACTCTCATCGGGCCCGGCAGCTTGCGCGTCATTGGCGCGATCGACGCCCCGTCAGGCCCCTTCACCCACGGCGCCAGGGCGCTGCGCACCCCCGTGACCCCCGTGACCCCCGTGACCCCGTTGCCCCCTTTGCCCCCGGTGACCCCGGTGACCCAGGCGACCCCGTTGACCCCGTTGACCCAGGCGACCCCGTTGACCCCGTTGACCCAGGCGGCCCAGGCGGCCCAGGCGGCCCAGGCGACAACGGCTAGCCCGCGGGCCCCGGCGACCCCGACGAGAGCTCAACCGGCGGCACCCGAAGCAGGGCTCCCGAGCCGCGGCACCGGCGCGCGCTCGGCCGGGCCTGCCGGCACTCCAGCCAAGGCGGCGGCTGCCGCTCCCGTGGTAACGACGGCGGCTGCCGCTCCCGTGGTAACGACGGCGGCTGCCCCTCCCGTGGTAACGACAGCGGCTGCCCCTCCCGCGGTAACGACAGCGGCTGCCGGTCCAGTGGTAAAGACGGCGACTGCCGCTCCACAAGTGGTACCCGCGGCGGCACGGGCCCATTCGGCTGGATCGCCAGCGCCATCCCCGCCTGCCCCGCCGGCTCAAGTCCCGCCCGCAACCCGCGTGGCGCTACCGGCCGACGTACTCGCGAGCTTGGTAGCGGTACTAGAGACTTGGCGTCCAAGTTCCGCCGGCGCTGGCGCGGCGATCGGGCCTAGCGGCGCGGGTAGACCGCCGAACCCCCAGCCCGCTCATCCCGCCGGTGGGGCTATCTCCAACGTTGGCCCAGGCGCGCCGGGGCGGCCGTCCGCGGGCCGGCCTTGTCCAACTGCGGCTGCGAGCGCCACCGCCACCCGCTCGGCCGAGGGGGAGGCTGCTCCAACGCCTGCAATGAGCAGCACGGCCGCGCTGGGGGACAAGCGCCGCAACGCGTTCGCCCTGGGAGTGCGCCCACGCATTGGCGTCGCGCTCCTCGTCGGCCTTGCGCTTCTGGCCGGCTCCTGGACGGCGCTGTCCTGGCTGAGGGTCGACGGGACCAGATCTCTCTCGCAAACCACCCAGCAATTGGCGAGTACCCGAGCGGCCCTAGCGACGACCGGCAAACAGCTCGAGGCGACGCAGGCCCGGCTCCACGCCGCCAAAGCCCGCATAAGTGCACAGCTGCGCAACATCCACGCCCTGGATGGTAGGTACTCAGCGAACCTGGCCCAGTTGGCGACCATGGCGGCGCAGGTGGCCAGCTTGCAAGCGCAGGTGGCCGAGGTGCAGAGCCAGTTCAGACAGGCACAAGCCCAGCTGGCCCGAGCCCAGGAGCAAGTCAGCCAGGCCCAGTACCAGGTCGGCAACGCCCAGACAGAGCTCCACGACACGCAAAGCCAGTTGCGGGGTACGCAGAGCCAGCTAAGCAGTACGCAGAGCCAGCTCGGCGACAGCCAACGCCAGCTCGGCGACAGCCAAAGCAACCTCTCAGCGAGCCAGGCGCAGCGCGCCAGCTGCGTGCAAAGCACGACCCTAGGGCAGCAGCTGGCCCAGCTTCAGGGCGCCTTCGTCGTGCTCGAGGACGGTTACCTCACGGCCTTGCAGGCCAAGGACACGGCCCTCATGCAAGAAGACATCGCCCGGCTACAAGCGCTGGTGGAGGAGACGGAGCTACTCAGCACGCAGTTCTATGACGCCGTGGGCGCCTGTACCCACGCCTAGAGGCGCGCCACCAAGCGCCGCCCGCCCGCGGCGGCGAACTTGAAACCCAGCGCCCAACGGGCCGGCGCGACCGGGCCGATGATCAGCCAGGCCTGGACATAGGCCAAGGTTGTTTGCTACTACCGGTGTTGCCCGTAGCCCCGCGACCACCGCGGCCCGGAGCGTGCGCGAGCCGAGGAGGTAGCGACCATGCTGGCCAAGAAGCTCAACAAGCACGAGCTCGCAGGAGAAGAGGTCCATCTCGCCCCTATGTACGGCTCGCGCCACTTGCGTGAGCCGGTTCCCCGTTACGAGCTGCCCCAGCACCAAATGCCGCCCGAAGCGGCCTACCAGCTCATACACGACGAGCTCAACCTTGACGGTAACCCGGCCCTCAACCTGGCCAGCTTTGTGACCACGTGGATGGAGCCGGAGGCCGACAAATTGATGGCGGAGTCGTTCGGCCGGAACTTCATCGACGCTGACGAGTACCCCCAGACGACCGAGATTCACAATCGCTGCGTAAACATGCTGGCCAACCTCTTCCATGCCCCCGAGCACGAGGGCGCCGTGGGTTGCGGCACGGTCGGGTCATCCGAGGCCATCCATCTCGCGGGGCTGGCCCTCAAGTGGCGTTGGCGCTCCCGTCGGGAGCGAGAGGGCAAGCCGGCGGCGCAGCCCAACATCGTCATGGGTGCCAATGTCCAAGTGTGCTGGGAGAAGTTCGCCCGCTACTTCGAAGTGGAGCCGCGCTTCGTCCCCCTCGAGCGGGGGAACTACGTCGTCGATGTCGAGCGAGCAATGGCCCGAGCCGACGAGAACACCATAGGCATGGTGGGCATCCTCGGCAGCACTTACACAGGCGAGTACGAGCCGATCAGCGACCTCAATGACGCCATTGTCAAAATGAACGAGCGAACCGGTTGGGATATCGCCTTGCATGTGGACGGGGCATCGGGCGCCTTCATCGCACCTTTCACTCGGCCAGACTTTGCTTGGGATTTCCGGTTACCGGCCGTCCGCTCGATAAATGCTTCGGGGCACAAATACGGGCTCGTCTACCCAGGGATCGGCTGGGTTATCTGGCGCACCGAAGCGGACCTGCCCAACGAGCTGATCTTCCACGTCAACTACCTGGGCGGCGACCAGCCCACGTTCAACCTCAATTTCTCCAAGGGTGCCGGACAGGTGCTGGCTCAGTATTACAACTTCTTGCGGCTGGGACGCGAGGGCTATACCGAAATCATGAAGGGCCTCGAGGCAACGGCCGCATACTTGACCAAGGCCGTAGATGCCATAGGGTGCTTCGAGATCTTGAGCAAGCCGGGGACTGTCCCGCTGGTCTGCTTCCGCCTCAAAGACGAGACAAGCGGCGACGCCAAGGGAGCGCGGCGGTACACGGTGTTCGACATTTCTGCACACCTGCGCCAAAGGGGCTGGATCGTGCCCGCGTATACGCTCGCACCCGACGCCGAGGACATCGCCGTGCTGCGCGTGGTCGTGCGCGAAAACTTCTCCCGGGACATGGCCGACCTCTTGGCCGACGACATCCGTGCCTGCATCGTGCACCTCGACCACTCCGGGCCCGCGCACACCGGCACCACCCACGCGCGGCCGGGGCCTGCTCGCCTACGCGGTGCGGCCCCGCCCCGGGAGCACGCGAAGAGCCACAAGACGGCTCGAGGAGTCTGTTAGCTACCCGTAGGTACGGCCACTTCCGGGCCAGGCTGGCACGATCGGCGACAACTGTACGCGACCCCGCGGCGGCCCAGGGTGTTATGCACACTTACCGCCCGTTCTCTACCAAGTGGACCGGAGTCGCGTACACTTGTATACCGTTTTCCGGTCACAGACCGTCGCAACTCAGGGCGCGCCGGCGAAAACTGTACGCGACCCGAGGTGCTGAGGGGCAGTTGGTTACGTTCTGCGCGCGCTGCCGCGACAGCCCGCCCAGCAGCCATCACCCATCACCCGCGGACGGCGCAACGGTTGGTCTCCTTCAGCCCGCAGGGTGGGACTGCTCGGCGTGCCCGCCGAACTCCTTGCGCATGGCGGACAGGATTCGGTCGGCGTAGTCAGCTTCGCCCCGGGAACTGAAACGCTCGTAGAGCGCCGCAGTCAGCACGTGGGCCGGGACGGCCTCGTCTATGGCGGCTTTTACGGTCCAGCGGCCCTCGCCCGAATCCGAGACGCGTCCTTCGAAGCCGGCGAGCTTGGGGTCCTCGTGGAGGGCGTGAGCCGTAAGGTCGAGGAGCCAGGAGGCGACAACGCTCCCCCGCCGCCATACCTCGGTGATCTCGGGTATGTCCATGTCGTACTGGTAATGCTCGGGATCGCCCAGGGGCGTGTTCTCGGCGTCGAAGGCAGCCGCCGAGGACTTGCCGATATTGGCCTTGGCCAGTATGCCGAGCCCTTCGGCGTAGGCGGCCATGATGCCGTACTCGATCCCGTTGTGCACCATTTTTACGAAATGCCCCGCTCCGGCCTGACCACAATGGAGATAGCCCTGCTCGCTCGGCGCGAAGTTGCCGCTGCGGCCAGGCGTGCGCGACGCGGCAGCCTCGCCGGGTGCAATGGTGGCAAATATCGGGCTGAGGTGTTGGACCACGCTGTCGTCGCCACCGATCATCAAGCAGTAGCCGCGCTCGAGCCCGAACACCCCACCGCTCGTGCCCACGTCCACGAAATTTATGCCCTGCTCCTTCAGCTGCGCGGCTCGGGCGATGTCGTCGTGGTAATGCGAGTTGCCGCCGTCGATAATTATGTCGCCGGGCGACATCAGCGCGGCTAATTGGGTCACCGTTCCCCCCGTGTACCCGGCCGGGACCATGACCCATGCCGCCCGCGGCAATTCGAGCTTGGCTACGAAATCTTCGAGCGTCTCGGCCCCGGTCGCGCCCTCCGCGGCCAGGTTCTTTACGGCCTCCGCATTGACGTCGTAGACGACGCACGTGTGACCGGCGCGCATAAGCCGGCGCACCATGTTGGCACCCATACGTCCGAGCCCGATCATCCCCAGCTGCATGGCACACCCTCCTCGAGGCCGAGCGAGGCCGACGACCGGCCCACACGCAGTGCAACCTAGCGCCTTGGCCACCGAAGGGGGCGAGGGCACCGGCCCGCGCGACCCGAAAGCGGCCCGCCGACCATCCGCGTCCCGGGTGCCCGGGCGCGGGAAAATACGCACGTGAGCCAGTACCGCCCGAGGCATACGGTTTCCTCTGGCCTCGCGGGGTCACGACCGGGGGTCGCTGCCCCGACGTCGCCAGGCCTGTTCGACCCTGCTCCACCGCCGCCCCCATCGCGAGCAGCCATCGCCGGCGCGGCCGGCCCGCTGCCGCCGCCGCAAGGCGACCCGCTGCCGCTGCAGGGCGACCCGCTGCCGCTGCAGGGCGACCCGCTGCCGCTGCAGGGCGACCCGCTGCCGCTGCAGGGCGACCCGCTGTCGCTGCCGCAAGGCGACCCGGCGCCGCTTCAAGGCGGCCCACCGCTGCCGCTGCTGCAAGGCGGCCCACCGCTGCCGCCCCCGCAAGGCGACCCGCTGCCGCTGCTGCCGCCCCCGCAAGGCGACCCGCTGCCGCTGCTGCCGCCCCCGCAAGGCGACCCGCCACTCGTGCCGCCGCGAGGCGGCCCGCCAGCAGTCGCCTCCCCCGCTGCTATCCGGCCCCCTTTGCCCAAGCGGCCTCGGGCTGGCGCACGTGGCGATGCCAGGGTCGCGGCGGAGCAACCGCGCCTGGAGAACGCGACCGAACCCCACTCACCCGGCCCTCTTGGCGGCGGCGACCCTGGGCTCGTCGCG
>Ga0335074_10010184_pt1 | contig 13140 bp, 14 predicted proteins | sample Lox_Sample_23_FD_206715 | JGI IMG/M metagenome (GOLD analysis project Ga0335074, IMG submission 206715) | Soil microbial communities from Loxahatchee National Wildlife Refuge, Florida, United States - Lox_Sample_2.3 | ecosystem: Environmental > Terrestrial > Soil > Wetlands | place: USA...
CCCATGGGCGAGCCCTGCGCGGACAAATTCCCGGCCGAATCCGGAGGAGCAGCCCGTGACGAACCAAACAGGTGGATCAGTAATACCGTTTGTCATGGGTCTACCCTTCAAGCACCAACGTCATCGTGCGACCCGTCTTCATTCCGCCTTTGCTTGTTGTAGCAAAGCTACGGTGCTGCCGGTCCCGGCGGATCGGGCACTGTGCTCGGCGCGAGTCCCTGCGTCGAATACACGTTCCTTGGATTCCAAAGCATCCAACCATCGGTACCAGCACTCTCCGCCGCAGAAATCTGGGCGTGGATTTGTGTACCACCGAAGTCGCCATGACCGAAAGCGTAGTCGCTGAAGGCTTGTAGCCAGGGCCGCAAGCGCACCGCGGGGACCTGCGCCCGCCTGAGGGCTTCCTCCAATGAGCGATAGACCACTTCATTCGAGTGCGCGACCGGGTCATGTTCGCCCGGGATGCCGAATTGGAACGAGGACGGATAGAGCATTGGAGAGAGATAATCCACCCACGGCAGCAGCGTCGATAGGGTTTGGCCGACGCCGGTGTCGTCCAGATTCCAGCACACATAGCCGAATGAGTCCGCAGCGATAAACACGTTGTAGGGCGTCAAGCGATGGCGTGCGAGCGCCAAGAACCCCGAGATCGCCGCCACACGACTCGCCTGCGTGCGGCCACTCGGGAGCGCAAGCCCCTTCGCATCCGGAAAGCGAATATAGTCGAACTGGATTTCATCGAAACCGCTACGGGCCGCCTCAATCGCCAGATCGATGTTGTAGTTCCACACCTCTGGGAGGGATGGATCGGTCCAGGCCATGCCGTCACGATCTCGCCAAATGGCACCCGCCGTGGTTTTGATGGCGAGATCTGGACGTGCCAGCGCGAGCACATCATCCTTGAACACCACTATGCGCGCGATGCTGTAGAGACCTCGCTCATGCAATGCGTCGGTCAATGCCTTCAGATCGCCGATCACCGGCTCGCGTTCGGCCCCAACGGCGAGTGCGAGGGGTACGTTGGCATGAAAGCCGACCTGCCCACGATCGCTCTTGAGATCGATGACCAGGGCATTGATCTCGCTTGCCTGGGCTATTCGCATTGCGGCTGTGCGCAGAGTACGGTCAGCGACACCAAAAGAAGATAAGTAGAGTGCCTTCGGTTCGATGGGCGCAAGTGTGATGTCGGTCTGCGGATAGGCGAATGTCGGCAGCGGCACGAACGTACGTCCGTGCCCGTAGGCACGCACGCCTACAGAGGCGCCTTGACCGCGGATCATGAAGCGCCCCTGCGCGTCACTCGTGACTACCGTGTCGCCGAGGGTCACGATTGCTCCGGCGAGCCCCTGATGCGTCACCGCATCCACGATCCGACCTTGCAAGGCGCCGCTTGAGCCGGCCGCCAGCACCTGAGCGGCCAGTAGCAACGTGAGCAGCCCCGTGCGCCGTATGATCACGGCTGCCTCCGCGCGCGCGGAAAGGAGGCGGACTGGCCAGCTTCGGCGCGCTCGCCCAGGAGCCGCCCGAAGGCGGCCCCGACATCGTGGTCTGTCATCAGAAAGCGCGGCAGGGCGAGCAGCGGATCGCTCACTCGCGCCGGCCGGCCGGCCAGGGCAAACGCCGCAACGTAGCCGGCCGCACGCGCCTCGTTCATCAGCTGCTCATCGTAGATCCCGTACGGCCAAGCGAGCAGATCGACCGATATCCCCAGCCGCTGCTGCAACACCCGCTTTGACAGCGTCAGCTGTGTGCACACCAGCGCGGTGTATTGCGCAGAGCCGAGCCGCCTCTTCTCCACATGGAAGTTCGGGTGCCAATAGGTATGCGATTCGACAGTGAACAGTCCCGAGCGAGTGAGCTCGGTGAGCTCGTCCCAGGTCAGCGCGTAGCTCGCGTGCGAGATCGCCGAGGGGTAGATGAAGAGCGTCACCGGGATGCCCGCCTGCCGCACGAGTGGAAACATCTCCGAATACACCGAGCGGTGACCATCATCGGCAGTGATCACCACGGCGCGCGCAGGTAGCGCGGGGCGCAGACCGCGCCGATAGTCCACATAGTCCTTCAATCTGATAACGGTGTAGCCGTGCTCGCGCAAATAACGCAGCTGCCAGGCAAAGGTGCTGGTCCTCACGGTCATGCTGTCAGCGACCGTGGGTCCAAAACGATGATAGGCCAGGATCGGTACGGTCAGCGCGTCCGTCGTATTCGGCGACGGTTGTCCGCTGACGACGTTGATCAGCAGCAGTTGTAGCGCCAGGCAGGCGAGCGGCTTCTTCACGGCGCACCGCAGTGGGAAATCAGTGGTGCCACTGTCGCGCGGACGCTCGGTGGCGCCTATACGTGCTTTGCCCTACTGGGCCGGATGACCTGCTCGAGGCGGGGCGCTGGGATCGCGATTCCGAGCTTGTAGCAGGCGCACAGGCGTGGCCGTCCGCCCCTCTGGGTAGAGCAGATAACGGTGGCGCAAGGCCAGAAAGGTGGCAAGCGGTGCGCGCCAGGTGCGAGTGATCGCCACCGGGTCCTCGCCCGCGCGGATCCTCTGCAGCACCTGCAGCGAGCCGAGCAGCGAGAGGGTGCTGTCGAGTTCGAATTGTGCCGGGTAGAGACGCTCGAGAGCGTTATCGAGCTCGACCGCTAGCCGCCCAGCATCCAGTGCGCGGCGGTCGACCAGCAGTATGCGTACTCCGTAGCAGGGCCGATCCCGATAGTGGTCGGTCGCGGGAGTGAACTGCGCGGGCACAAAATCTGCCCCTGGAATGTGACGATGTACGAGATAGGCAGTGAGCTGGGTCGCGTCAATCCACGGCGCCCCAAGCACCTCGAACGGCCAGGGCGTACCGCGTCCGACACTCACATTCGCGCCCTCGAGCACCCCAACGCCCGGATAGAGCGTCGCCTGCGTGAGCGTTTGCAGGTGCGGCGAGAGCGGTCGCCAGGTCAGGTCCGTCTGGTCGTACCAGGTATCGCGCCGATAACCCCGCATCGGGATGACCAGCAGGCGCGCTCCGATATGCGCCTGCGCATTGAAGAGACGCGCAAGTTCTCCGACCGTCATACCGTGGCGCAGCGGTAGGGGAAAGAAGCCGGTGAAGGAGCGCAGGCCGGTATCCAAAAGTGGTCCCTGCACGATCGCCGCGTCAATGGGGTCGGGGCGATCCAGCACCACGAACAGCAGCCCCTTGCGAGCCGCTGACTGCATCGCATAGGCCATTGTGGTGATGTAGGTATAGAAGCGCGTACCACTGTCCTGCACGTCGAACACCAGGGCGTCGAGCCCGGTAAGCATGGTGTCGGTGGGGCGCACGACCGTGCCATAGAGACTGTAGATCGGAAGGCCACTGGCCAGATCGACCCGGTCCGGGACGCGCTCGTCGGCGCGTCCATCCATACCGTGCTCCGGAGTGAATAGAGCCGCCAACTGCACTCCCGGAGCGTGACGCAGCCGATCGACTGTGCGCTCATCGTCCCCCATGCGCCCGGTCTGATTAGTGATGAGCCCGATGCGCAGGCCGCGCAGTGCAGCGAAATCATCGGTGGCCAGTACGTCCGCGCCGAGGCGCAACGGCATGCCGGCTGCCATGCTGGCGGCCTGCACCGGGCTGCCGGGCGGGTTCACCGCTGTCGGTAGCGGCGCCGCGCGAATCGCCGGCGACGAGAGTGTCAGCAGCTCGGCCACTGCCGTTCGCAACGGCTGCACATCCCCTCGTCCGTCCGGATGAACGCGATTGGTCAGCACGATCCAGAATCGTCCTTGGGTCGGATCGATCCACAGCGCTGTGCCGGTGTAGCCCGTGTGCCCGAAGGCACCCAACGGGGGCGACGTCCCGCGCTCGCCGCTGAAAGGCGGCCCTTCATTCCAGCCCAACCCCCGATAGGTATCGTTCGCGACGCGCTCCGGGCGTCTCATCAAGGCGATGGTGGCGGGCTGCAGCACATGCCCGCCACCGGCGAGCAGGCCGCCTCGCAGCAGTGCCTGGGCAAAGCGGGCCAGATCATCGGCAGTGGAGAACAGGCCGGCGTGGCCGGCGATCCCACCCATGCGCCGCGCGGTCGGATCATGGACCCGTCCACGAAGCATCATACCGGCCTGCCACTGCGTTGGCGCAATGCGCGCTCGGAGTGCTGACGGTGGGAGAAAGCCGGTCTCATGCATCCCGAGCGGGGCGAAGATATAGCGCTGACAGTACACGTTCAGCGGCAGTGAAGTGATCCGCTCGATGAGCTCGCCGAGCACGATGAAATTGATGTCACTGTAGATATAGCGCGTGCCCGGGACAGCCGACGGACGCTGCGCCTCGATCAATCGCATCGCAGCGGTGTGCCCCGCCCAAGCGGTGGACAGATCCAGATCGGGCGGCAGCCCTGATGTGTGCGTCAGCAGCTCGCGCACGGTGATCGGTGCCTTGCCGTGCGCCGCGAATGCCGGCCAGTAGTGGGCCGCAGGCGCATCGAGCTGCAGCCGTCCCTGCTCCACGAGCTGCATCACCGCAGTCGTGGTGGCCACGACCTTCGTTAGGGACGCCAGATCAAAGACCGTATTCAGTGTCATGGGCTCCGATCTAGGCGCAATCTCCCGTCGCCCGAAAGCCCGTCGGTAGAGGATGCGATCCTGACTGCCGATCAGCACCACCGCCCCTGGAATATGGCCACTCGCGATCTCCTGTTCGGTGACCCACGCGATGTCTGCGAATGCAACCGCCGCGTCGGCTCGCGTGCCGACTGGCTCAGCGGCCCGGTGTGTGGCCGCACGCGCGGAAGGCATGTCGGCAACGGGCGTGACAGCGTAGATGCTGGCAACCAGAGGCCCCCCTGCAATAGAGGTCGAGGAAGAGGCAAAAGCGCTCGTCGCGCTCAGAAGCAACAAGGCCGTGGTAGCCCGGCGTTGCCAGGACGCTGATTCAGAGCTGCGGGAGACCCTGCAATCCATTGCTATGCACATGATCCGCGAACTTGTTGCGCTTCTGGTCTGTTCTGTAAGTTTCACCTGGATATGCCCCGATCGGCAAATCTAGCCTTAGAGGCAGCACGCCCTGTCTACCCACAGTCGTGCTCGCTGTTACACGCCCCTCAGATCGCGCAGGAATTTAGCGGCCGGCGGCAACGCGGATCACGGAACTCAAGAGCGAGCTCGTTGTCGCGGCGGACGCGGGAATTAGATGATCTTCAGCGGCGATGTGGAGGGAGCCCTGCACTGCGCTGCCGAGCGGACCGTCGGCGACCTGCCAGAGTGATTGGTTGCCAACCGACGGGTGGCCGCTTCAGGTCCGATGTGGTCCATTGCGGTCCATATTGCTGAATTGGCCCTCACGGGTCTATCCGCTGGAGTCTCGGTTGGGATCCAAGCGGCAGCGAGCACCTGACTCAAAATAACCCGAGCCAGTGTACCTCAGGTTGGCGCCTCGGAACGGCAGGCACAGGTGCCTGCGGATATCCGACGATAATTGGGGCGCGCGGCTCGTAATCCGCCGGCAAACCCAGTGCAGCCTTTCCTTCTGCGGTGGACAGCCACCCTTGAGCGAAACCGATCCAGCAGCTACCGAGTCCCTCGGCACAGGCCGCCAGCATCAGGTTCTCTGCCGCAAGCGCACAGTCCTCGCACGCCCACGGCCCCTGGCGACTAGCGATCACAATCAGGACCGGAGCACCATGCAAGACATCGAAATCGGGACGTGCTGCGATCTCTTGGAGGTGAGATGAGGCAAGCCCGGCGGGAGGCATCGAGAGTACATGAGCTTTGGCCTGCTGCGAGATCCGCGCAAGCAATGCCTTATCCTGCACGACCGTAAAGGACCACGGCTGCTCATTGACGGCGCTCGGCGCCTGGATGGCAATGTCGATCAGCGTCTTCAGGGTGGACCTATCGATGCTACTGTCTTTGAAGGCGCGTACCGCGCGACGCGAATAGACGACCTGCCGAAAATCCATACAGCTCTCCCAGTAGGTCAATCTCACCCACTAATGCCACTGAAATGATTCTGCACTGAGACCCGGAAAGATATTCGTGAAATCGCGTATACGCACGAATCCCGATGCGAGCTCCTCCCACGTTTAGTAGCGTGTGTCACGGTAGAAGAGGGGCTTTCGATGATGCATTACATTGTTGGTGCTTTGATTGTCGCCTTGGGCGGTCTGGCCTTTGTCTCATTGAGCCCGGCTCGCCGGCACGTCTGGCCACGCGAAGGCCATGGTCGGACGTATTTCGGCCGCTATAGCGATCGATAAATGCGGCGATCTGGCCTCACGGGCGCAAGTAATTTGGATTGCTCACCGAACTTGGCATCGCCCACGCGGTGATGGTGAGCATCTGGGTGCAGCGCACCGGTACGTGCTCGAGCTTCGGCTTCCGCCGGGAAAATCTACCGCGCCTGTCCGAAGGTCGGATTCATTTCGACCAAGCGGCGATTGAGCTCCGCACTGTCGGCTTTTGCATATCCGGCAGTCATGCCGTAGCCGATCTCCGGCACGTCGTTTTCGAGACCTTTTATCACCTCGGTCACGAATTGCTGAGGGCTCAATCCCGCCTTGAAACCACCGCGCTCGGCGCGTCCTTTCGGATTGAGAGCCGTATCGACCATTGGTGGGATGATTTCGAAAACCTGCATGCCGAGTCTGCGCACTTGTGCCCGCATCACCACGGAGAAGACATGCATACCGGCCTTGCTGGCGCAGTAGACGGGCATGTTGGCCATCGGTGTGAATGCAAGCCCGGACGACACATTGATGAGCGCAGAGGGTGAATTGCGTGCCAGCACGGGTATCAGTAAGGCGGATAGCACAATCGGTGCTTCGAGATTGATGCAGATCTCGTTGTCGCCGACCAGAAGCTCTTCGGCTCCATGGGTAAGATCAATATCGCGTTGTACGCCTGCGTTATTGATGAGGATATTGAGTTGCGGGAAGCGCTCGGCCATGAACGTCGCCAAGGCTTGCCGAGACCGGTTATCGGCCAAGTCGCACACGCGCGTGTGCAGATTCGGATGCCGCGTCTGTGCCTCGTTCAGCCGCCGCTCGCCGCGAGCGCAAACCACGACAGTGCTGCCGGCGCGCAGAAAGGCTTCAGCCATCGCGTACCCGATGCCACTTGAGCCGCCTGTGATGAGTACCGTGTTGCCGGACAGCCTCACGGCCTACCCTACGGATCCAGCGGCCAGCCGACAGATTGGGCGAATAACACTCGCTGCTCCGGGCGCAGCGCCAAGGTCTTCGAGAGGGCTTGTTTTTCACAATTGTGAAACCAGCAGGCCAGACCATGCGCCGCCGCGAACAGGTAGACGTTGCCGGCGATAAGCCCGGTGTCGACGAGGTAATAGGACTTCTGCACTTCCGGATCGTGCAGGCCGGGTTCGTCGAATCCGATGGTGTGCGTAAGGCGCTGTAGATCGACGACAAAGATCAGCTGCGCCGGCGCGGTCGAGCCAACACCCTGACGACTGTTCATTGCCAGCGCGCGCAGATCTCCGGGGGCCGCTAGAACCAAGCGGTGCGCCACTGCTTCGTAGAGGTAGACACCGGCTTCAAGCGCGACGTATAGGTCTATCTCCTGGGAATTACTGGCTGAGGCTGCTGTCCTTCCCGGAAGCCCGAAGGGTCCCCGTTCGCGGTTCACCCCATAGGCTGCCCATACGAGATTCGATAGCTGAACCAGCGTCAGAGGCCGCGCGGAGATGTCGCGGATGGTGCGCCGTCGCGCCAACGCCTCATAAAACGAGCTGCCTTCCTGCTCGCTGGGCGGCGGTAAGGCAACCGCAGTCGAGGCCGCCCCGATCATATTCGCGTTCACTTCGACCTTGCCTCTGGCGAATGCGCGATCGATCGCGCCTTACGCTCCGCGGGGCTCTCTTTCAGAAGCTTTTGTACGCGATCGATAGCGGTATGCAGTCGCTCTTCTACATGGGCGTGCATGCCTGAAAGGTCTGCGGTCAAGGCGTCGGCCTCGGCTCGTAACCCGGCAGAGCGTTGGGCCCTGTGCAGGTGCAGCACAGCGCGCTTCGTGGTCCGAAACAGGTTTCCACCAAGCCCTCTCATTCGCACGTCCACATCGCCTGGTCGATGCTCCGTCAGGTCAGCAAGAACTGCGTACATGCCCGTTGTCAACGCATTTGCGACCGCCGCGACAAACTCTGTGTGAGACTCGGACTCAGCCAAATCCCGAAGCAAGCCGATCATCGCGCCCACGCCCGCTCCGGCGGCCGCGGCGACGTTGCCCCCAAGCACCCCGAGGAGGCTGCCCAGCGCCAATCCGGCCAAGGTGCCAGAGGGTGGCGGAAAGTCATCCTCGGCGCGTTCCTCGGTTATCGTGCCCTCGTCATCCTTTCGCACGACGTGCACCGTATTGACTTCGAGACAGCCGTGCGCTTCCAGGTCATAGAGAGAGTGAATGCCTGCCAGGGCGGCGTTCCGGTCTTTGAAAACCACAGCCAGCAACGTCACGATTCGACCCAACTCCGGGCTATTCGACTAGCGCACGGACAGGTTGTCGACGACCTTGGCGACCCCCGGAGCCTGCCAGGCCGCAAACTCAGCCTCGCTGCGCTCGCTCCACGAATCCACTTCGCCCTCCAGGGTCACGGTACCGTCTTTGGCGGTGACGTGAATGCTATTGGCATCCAGCTGAGCACGACGGTGCAGAGCCGCCGTGATCTTCCGCTCCACGTCCCGCACTGCGGGCTGCGCTCGGACGGTGATGTGGTTGCTGATTCCTCGGACTCCACGCATATGGATCAGGGCATCCTCAGCAACAGTCTTCTGGTACCACGTTGGAACCTGTCCTTCGAGCGTGATCCAGCCATCGTGCACGGCGATCTTGATCGTATTGGGCGGCACCGACACATTCACCGCGAGCGCATCGATAACCGCCTGCGCAATTTCGGCATCCGTGCGTTCTCCATCGAATGGCAAATCGATCGTGATATCGTTGGCAACCGCTTTGACCCCTGCCACGGACTGTGCCGCCTCCTCCGCAGCGCGGCGCTGGGCGTATGAGCTGACGTGGCCAGTGAGGGTGGCGATGCCGTCTTGGACAGCAACCCCAATCTGGCGGGAATCGACGCGAGCATCCCAGTCCAGCTCGGCTTCGACGTTATCTCGGACCTGAGTATCGCTGGTCATAAGCTCTCCTCCTCGTCAGGGCGACAGTATTTCTCTTGGGTCGCTATTTAAGAGACGGTTAAAGCATAAGGGAATACGCAAAAGCCGAAGCGAGCTCGCGAGGCACAGCTGAATCAGTCGATCTGCAGCTGGGCTTGTCGGCCTTCGGGACGACAGGCACATCGCCGCTAGCACAGACGGTGCGGAAGCTAGGCACTATCCACACTAACGCCGGTCACCGCGCAGCTCTAAGGTTGCCGGGAGGTATCTTGTCCATGGCTTATTACATCTCCAAGATCGTCAATCGGCCTTTCGAAGTGGTGATCGGCGACGTCACGGCGCGCCTGAAAGAGCAGGGATTCGGCCTCCTCACCGACATCGATGTGCAGGCGACCCTTAAATCGAAGATCGGCGTTGAGATGCCAAGCTATCGAATCCTGGGTGCATGCAACCCGCGCTTCGCGCATGAGGCGCTGAAGATCGAGGACAAGCTCGGCGTACTTCTCCCGTGCAACGTAATCGTACGCGAGACGTCAGAACACAAGGTCGAAGTGGCCAGCATCGATCCTGTCTCCGCCATGGAGCGCACGGGCAATGCCGCGCTGAAGTCCCTAGCCGAGGAAGTTCGGCGACTTCTGGCAAATGCAGTTTCACAAGTGGGTGGATGAGTTCATGCATCCCTTTCCACATATTTACACTGTCTCTGCGGTGGGTCAGAGCAAGGGCCCGGTCACCGTAGCATCTGCAAAGCTTTCGAGTTTCGAGACCGCGCCCCCGCCCGAGTTTGATGGGCCCGGGGGCCTGTGGTCGCCGGAGACACTTCTGTGCGCTGCGATCGCTGACTGCTTCGTCCTTACGTTCCGTGCTCTGAGCCGTGCCGCTCGCTTCGATTGGCTGCGACTCGAGTGTCGCGTGGAGGGCGCACTCGAGCGAATCGGCCAGAACTCGCAATTCACGCGTTACTCGACCATTGCACGGCTCACAGTTCCGGCGGGGAACGATGTTGTCAAAGCGCGCGAACTGCTCGAGCGCGCTGAGCACGGCTGCCTCATCGCGAATTCCTTGAGTGGCGCGCGCACCTTTCTTGCCGAAGTCAGCGTCTCAAGCCCAGACAACGCAGCGGCTGTTGCCTAGTTCTCGCGGGAGTCCAATGACACGCGACGGAACCAAGCAAGCGGGCAGCGCATGAAGCGCGTCGTACTGTTCGTTCTAACTAATCTCGCGGTGCTGGTCGTCATCAGCATCGTCCTCCGTCTTCTAGGCTTGGACGTATTACTTGCGCGCCGCGGTATCGACATGGGGAGTGTGCTGGTCTTTGCAACGGCCGTTGGATTCGCGGGCTCGTTCATCTCCTTAGCGATGTCCAAGTGGATGGCCAAGCATTTGATGGGCGTGCAGCTCATTGAGCAGCCCGCAAGCGAAGCGGAAAGGGAGCTATTGGCGATCGTCCGTCGGCATGCCGAGCGCGTGGGAATCGCTATGCCCGAGGTCGGCCTCTTCGACAGCGCGGAGATGAATGCCTTCGCGACCGGAGCACGGCGCGATCATGCACTGGTGGCGGTGAGTAGTGGCCTCATGCGGGGCATGACCGCCAATGAAGTGGATGCAGTGCTTGGCCACGAGATCACGCACGTGGCCAACGGCGACATGGTGACACTCGCGCTGATCCAGGGCGTGGTCAACACCTTCGTGATCTTTCTGTCGCGCGTATTCGGTACGCTCCTGGACAGTGCGTTGGGGGGCGCGCGTGAGCAGAGGCGGGGACCGGGACCATTTTACTTCCTGTTTGTGATCGTACTGCAAATCCTGCTGGGCGTACTGGCCAACATCGTGGTCATGTGGTTCTCCAGGCGTCGAGAATTTCGTGCGGACCGCGGCGGTGCACAGCTGGCGGGCACCGGGAACATGATCGCGGCCCTCGAACGGCTTGAGCAGGCGCATGCTGCTCTCCCGGCGCAGCTCGCGGCATTCGGAATTTCGGGCTCCGCCGCGCGGGGTCTGGCACATCTGTTCATGAGTCACCCGCCCATCCCAGAGCGGATCGCTGCACTGCGTGCGGCGCAACTCGCCGGTCAATTATGAGCGCTTGGTCGTGTCTAATGGAATGGCCAGGCGCGTTGAGGGCTGCTCCATGTCCTTTGACCGGTGCTGAGGATTAATACGGATGCGAGCCATCGCTTTCGGCGTTTAAGCTACATAGGAGGAGTAAAAAGGCATGAATGCATTCGAACAATTCGAACCCGAAGTTGGTCAATGGTATCGCCCCTTGGAAAAAGGCGAGAGCTTTATGGTGGTCGACATCGACGACGATACGCGTACGATCGACGTCCAGTCCTTTGACGGCGACTTGGACGAAATTGACCGCGATTCCTGGAATGTCATGGCACTAGCCCGCACGGAGCCGCCGGAAGATTGGACGGGTCCTGTGGACGATGTCGAGCGCGACGATCTGGGTTACGCCGATGCGGAGGCGGAGCCACTGAATCTGCTACGGCCGCCCGCACCTCTTGGTATCGATGGATGGGACGATACACGCAACGGCGCTATCTATTTTGAAGAAGAGGAGCCCGCCCCTGGCGCGTTTGTTGCGCGCGACCGCGGGTCGCGAAACTCCTCGCGCTAGAGGCGGCACTCTCCATGAGAGTTCATGCTCGGCACATCGTCGTCGCACTGCTTATCGCGATGTTATTGGTGGTCATAGCACGCGTCGCGGCACGAATGCTTCATTGAACGCATCGCCGACAGCGCCTGTCGGAGGTTCGCCAGAAGTGCCCGCGCTCAGCGACGCGGACCAGATTGTCGCACTGACGATGAATTGATCGAGCAAAAAATGCCTCACGCCCTTTCAAAATATTCGAAGAGGAAACCTGTGGTCGCAGAAGTCGCCCATACGGACTTGTTCTCGCCCGTGCAATTGGGAGCATACTTACTCGCCAATCGCATCGTCATGGCGCCGTTGACCCGCTGTCGCGCCAGTGCCGAGGGTGTGCCGACGGCGCTGATGAGCGAATACTACGCGCAGCGAGCCTCCGCGGGCCTCATCGTCACCGAGGGCGTGAATGTCTGCGCACAGGGGCGCGGCTTCGCGAACACGCCGGGCATCTATCAGCCCGCGCAAGTGGAGGGCTGGCAGGGCGTGGCCGAGGCCATTCACCTGAAAGGTGGGAGGGCATTCATGCAGCTCTGGCATGTCGGCCGAGTCTCGCACCCATCGCTACAGCCCGGCGGGGACTTACCGGTGGCGCCCTCGGCTATCTGCGCCCAGACGCGCGTGCATACGCCGATGGGATTGCGAGCCTGTGTGACTCCACGAGTTATGACCCGCGAAGAAATCCCGACACTCGTCGACCATTACCGCCAGGCTGCTAACAATGCGCTCGCCGCGGGGCTGGATGGTGTCGAAATTCACGCCGCCAATGGTTATCTGCTCGAGCAGTTCCTGCGGGACAGTAGCAATCGACGTACGGACGAATATGGCGGCTCACGTGAGAAGCGTGCTCGACTGCTGCTTGAGGTGACAGAGGCGGTCGTAGAGGCCTGCGGCGCGGGGCGCGTCGGCGTGCGGCTCTCGCCGCTCAGCCCGGTGAATGACCTCGCCCTGGACCGCGACCCGGAGGGCACCTATAGCTATGTGGTGGAGCGACTCAACGCCTATCCGCTCGCGTACATCCATGTCATTGAGGGCATTACACAAGGCGCACGGTGGATGCCTGGCGGCTTTGATCTGCAGGTGCTGCGCCGACTGTTCCAGGGAACCTATATTGCCAACAACGGCTATGATCGGGCGCTGGCGCTTGAGGCGCGCCGTGGGAATCGGGCCGATCTAATTGCCTTCGGCCGAGCGTTCATCGGTAACCCTGACCTGGTCGAGCGTTTGCGTCTGGACGGGCCTCTGGTCGTCGCCGACCAAACTACCTTCTTCAGCGGCGGGGCCCATGGATACACCGATTATCCGAGCTTGTCGGCCGCGACACAGAATGCCGGCTCGTCGGCATGAATGCGAGAGTATCGAACTGATCGTCCAGGGCGCTTATGGAGAGCGGAGAAAACACC
>Ga0335074_10010186_pt1 | contig 13138 bp, 9 predicted proteins | sample Lox_Sample_23_FD_206715 | JGI IMG/M metagenome (GOLD analysis project Ga0335074, IMG submission 206715) | Soil microbial communities from Loxahatchee National Wildlife Refuge, Florida, United States - Lox_Sample_2.3 | ecosystem: Environmental > Terrestrial > Soil > Wetlands | place: USA: Florida...
AAAAAAAAAAAACCAAACACATTATTTCAAAAACACCCACCTCCAATCCTCTCACAATTCCTCACCCCTCAACTCCGCCAACTTCCACCAATTAATCTCTATCCTATCCCTCACCTCCCAAAACCTCAATTGCGTAACCGACACATCCCGAATATAACTCCAAGCGTGCATCACGCGCTCCTCTTCCGAGGCATCTTCCGCCAACGGCTCGTTAGCTTTCCAAGCCGCCATTTGGTTCTTCCACGGATAATCATCCCTTGCACATTTCTCCCAATTGCCCTCTTCGATCTCTTTCCCCTTGGGGCCCCACTCGGGGTGGGCGGGTACTTTACCCTCATTTAAATACGCCCTGACCTTCATCAGGGTACAAAAACTGGCTGCTGCGAGAGTGCAATGCCCACCACCGTGTTGCTCCACCAGCCCGGCATCGACGAACTTTCGAGCCATCTTTACGCCCGCCTTCAGAGGAGTGACGGGGTCCTGGCTGTTGCTGAGGAATAGCAAAGGGAAGGAGGTCTTTATCGGCTTGGGTTTGTGGGCGGGGTGGTCATCCCAGGGCATGGGTGGGTCGGTGGCGGGGATAGACCAGGAGTCGCAGCCGATCATGAGGGTCATCCAGACGTCGGCGAAGGAGGACAGTTGCGCCATTTTGTCGAAGCGCGCTTGCAGGTTGGGAATCGATTCGTTGAGCTATGGGTGTGTAAGCTAGCATCTTACTTGATATGTGAGGGGGCAGAAGGTGGCTTACTGGGTAGCGTTTGTCGCTGCACATAATAGCAAGTTGGGCATCTCGTCCTTCGTAGCCGGAGAATATCTGGTTGGAGCAGAAGATGTCTTGGTTGGCTGCGTTACCACTCGCGAAGATTGACAGTAAGGTTGCCTCATCGCCGCGGTGAAGCATATCTAGTATCTGTGCCATAATTGGGAAAGTCATGATTGGGCTGTAAATCAACTGGAATATGAAAATTTTAAGGAAGTCGTGCGTAAAAACTGTTGGAGTTAGAGATTGCGGGTTTACGCCTTTAATAGGGTTTTTCTTGAGCTTCTCGTTGACCTGCTCAAATCGTGCTTGAACATCTAACTCGCTGTCGCCGTCTCTGTATAAGGCACACTTTTTACCAGCTTTATGGCAAAAGTAGAAGAATGAAGCCATAACCTTGTCAGTATCAAGAAGAGACTCCTCCAACACGGGACCGACATAGTAATCTGCATCGACGACTCCGTCAAGGATGACTCTTCCGACGCGGTCAGGGAACATAGCTGCAAATGTTGCACCTAGGAGCGTGCCATAGCTGAACCCCCAATAGACAAGCTTCCCTTTTGTATCAAGACTTTTATCCTCTTCCACAGCTTCTAGGGACTCTATTTCGACATTTCCTTTGTTGTTATCATCTTCTTCTTTTGCCTCCATCCAGGCATCCCACGCGTCAAGGATTGAGAGCATATCACGTGCTACTGCTGGGGTACTAACATGACGAAGGATGCTATCTTCTCCGTATAAAGCATCCTTTGTCTGGCAGAGCTTCGCAGCCGCTCGTTCCCGAACATCAATCTTTTCTAGAGAATCCGCGCTGGTGTTGACTAGTCCAGTCTCTTGTCCAGAGAGAGCCCAAAGAAATTTGTGGAAAAAACCACGGGAAATATCAGCCCCCGTGAGCTCTTTGTCCTTTCCACCGGATGGGAATGCGAAGCAATCCGCTACTGGGGTTGTCTCGCCAATGCCACGAGGATCAAATCCGATGATATCTTGATCGAGGCCTACGACTTGTTGGAGGATTGAACCGCCAAATAGTGCGAAGAAAACTCCAGAGCCGCCTGGACCACCGGGATTCAGAAGCAATGGCGATTTTGAATACTTCCCTGACTTGGTGTGATTTCTTCCGGGGACCATCAATAGTGCTATATCGACCTTGGGATTGTCCTTAGATGCGTTCAACGGCCGGTTGTAATCCATTGGGACCGTCAAACGTGCATATCGATTGTCCCCAAAGCATCGGTGCCATTCAAGCTTTTCGCTGGGAGTAATCTATATATTTTAACTTAGGATGCTTGATGAAAATAATTAGAAACGAGACAAGGAATTCGTAAGCCATTGAAGAGAATACAGACAAAGCTGATACAGCAGAGGAAATGGCCTAGACGGTCTGTGGTGATATACTAGGAAATGAAAGGTCGTGCGCACTTCTTTGAAATTCGTAATCGGGATCTCTGATCCACCATGAGTGCAGACACTTGGTTTTCCATTCAACAGCATGTACCCGATCTTAACATGAATTATGCGAACAAAACCCAATGCGATCAACACCAAAATCACGGAACCAACAAGGTTGAATGGATTTCGGGGTTTCGCGCGTCTCTCAGGTTGTTGGTCGACATCACCATTTTCTAATAATGTCTCCGTTTTCTCATCTTGCCAGCTAGAGAGGAGTGGTTCTTTCGAAGCCATGATGCTTCTTGTTTGTATTCAGATTAAAGAAGTTGCGAGGGGAGGCTGTCTGCTTATGTGCTCTTTTCCAGATTGGAAGGATTCGGCAATTAATCCAGCCGATCTTCAGGATCTGACTCTCATGGTGGGGTAAAACATAAAAAGCATGCTGCGCCGTACACGCATTTACCCAAAACTTGGGTGCCTAAAAGGTCGATCAATATGGCGGCATCGCACTCGTATCACTTGGCTCTCTAGCGCCTAATAAGGGTAAGGAAGGAAGTGGGTCTTACGAATCACACAGTTTACACTAGCGGTAGTAAGAATGTTGACTATATGGAAAACTCAGTCTCGTGATATTCTCCTGGCTTCAATGCTAAGAAAGTACGAAGTACTACAGGCTAGATTATTCTTGTCATGCTTTATAAGACTGAAGTTAAAATTACTCCCTCCATGTATGAATCCCATGTGGGTATCAATCATCAAGACGCGCCAAGAGATCCGGGATGTCATCGACTGTATTATTACCTTGCAGGATGTCTATTCTCGTTAGCAATTGATTAATTCAATGTTGGAAATCCTCGATGGCTTACCGTAAACGGCAGTGAATAATGGATAATCCTTCTCAAGTCCCCTCGCTTTCAGAAAGCTGTTAACCTCCTTTGCAGTACTTGTCCCTTGTAGTTTTTGCCCATTCAGCTCCCTCTTTTCAATCTCATCAATGCTGATACCCTCTTTTACAGACATCTTTGCGCATCTGTGATTTCTCCCTCCGGAACAACTTGTGATCAAATCAGCGACACCACAGCTTTCCTCTGTGAAAGTACCGGCATGAACAGACTGTCCGAAGAACTCCTTGCCAAATTTGACCATCTCGAGAAGCCCCACACGCATTACGGCCGCTTTAGCGTTATCTCCCCAACCTCGTCCGTCGACAAAGCCAGCAGCAAGAGCCACAATATTTTTCAATGCCCCACCAAGCGAGACGCCTGCGACATCTGAAACCATACGGACATGGAAATAGGGACGATGAAAAAGTGCCTTGAAAACCGCGTGGTCAACCGGGGGGTATTCCGGTGGCATGGCAGTGAGTCTGGTTTTTGATTTCTTGCCATGCACATCTCGATGTTCTAAACTCTGCAGATTGACATGTGACGTTGACGGTGAAGGGCCTTGTGGAGTAGGATTACGGGAGTCCATTGGCGGAGGATCATACGCAATAGTAGTTTCGGACCACTTCTCCTGCGCGATTTCATTGGCAAGGTTAGCACCAGAGAGGGCTCCACAGTAGATACCAAGTCCTTGACCAATAGACTCGGAAAAGAGACTAATGCCATCGTCGGAAACGTTCACTCCCTTAATGCACGATATCCCTCTTGCGTACGGGAGGATGTGACCACGCATTTGCTGAGAGATCTTCCCAATAAATTGATGGGGGAGGTTGAAAATCAGAATTGATGCTCCAGATACAGCATCTTCGATGGATGGATTTGCAACAACATTGGTGGGGAGGTCGATTCCAGGTAAGTATTTGACATTCTCGTGGTATTTGTTGATCAAAGTTGTGAGCTTCTCAGGACTGCTCGATGCGTCTTTGTAGTGCTTGGACTCTTTAGGTACGATAACTTCTTCTTCGAAAACCCACATCTGCACCTCCTCTTCGAAGATTTCCGGGTGTTCTTTCGTATTTTCGGCCACGATCTTGGCAATCGTTGAGCCCCTAGAACAACTCATTAACACGGGCTTTTGGGGGTAGTTACTAGCGGTAATAAACATACCAATTACCTGATCCCACTACGGTGACCTTGTGTCGCTTCTCTGGAGCTCCAAGCGTGGCCATTTTGGCTATTGAAATGGGCGTGATGTGGTTGTAGGTCTGCGCAAGACGTTGCGTCGCTCTTGTCGCTGATATCATCCACCTGCTCAGCATGCAGCATGTGGCAGGTTCACGGAATAGTGCGTATATTCAAACAGGAAGTAAGAGGCACAGACTGAATGTCGAGAAAAAGCAAAAGATACAGAGCGGGAAGTGAGGCCCTTTTTCTTTACCTTGGTCAGCTGCTTCTGTTGGGCAAGTGGCCCCTCGGATTTGTAGTGTACTGCCGCGTGAGACCGCCCTGGAGCAGAACGAAGCAGGCTTGGCCGTCTGTGCCTGTTCCCTGCTTGCAGCTCGACAATACCGAATACACCGAACTAGCGAGAGACAACATCACGAAGACAGCGACATGTGACAGCACATGACGCCTCGCGCAGAGCGGAACGGGTATGCAGTCACGTTTCTATGAAACCGACAGCAAGAGACGAGAATTCCCTGTACGTACTGTACAAATGATGCTACGGAAAGGTAAAGCTTCATGAGCCCTGTGAGTCAGCAGACTGGTAGCGATTACGTTGAATGATTCGAGAAAAAGTCGGTAGATGTGGTTGGTTGACTTTTTCCGTGTGGGATCTTCCTTAGATAGCAAGCTGGTACAGTACCTGAACAATGACGTCTGCGAAGCCGAGCCGCGCCATCCACGATAAACCCATCTCAGAAGCAGTCGATCACATCTTCAAAAATCTTAGTTGTGCATTTCTTATCTAGCTTGTGCGCATCTTGGTCGCGGAAATCGTTGGCTAAAGTTGCTTCTTGTGAAGCCTCCAACTCAAGCAAACGACTGCTGCTTCTGTAGCATCAGGTAACGATGCCCCCCAAAACCGTCCCTTGCGATGAGGTCTACCTCTTGCCTCTTAACGATGACGGCTCCCCTGATGTGCCCGGTGGCTACATATATCTTGCGCCCAAATCAGATGCGCAAATCATTGTAAGATTTGCTATTGAAGGCACTTCTTCTATCTGCAGGCATGGAAGTTTATGGGTGAACATAAACGAAGAGGGCAAAGAATTCCGGAGGGACCGCTTCAGAGAGTTTAAGTATGCAGTTACCTCTTGCTGGTCGATTGCTCTTTCTGACACTCTCCAGACTCCAACCTGACTTCAATCGCACTCTAGAAATAGACGTCCCGATTCACAGCGCTGGCGCATTTGCATTCTATACTACATATTCATCTTTACCAAACCTCTCCCAAGCCATTACAAAACCTCAAGAACCCACAAAGACCCCTCTCTATTACATCGATGTTGCTCCGCGAATCGCCCTTGATAGTTCAAAACTACCATTGACCGCTCTGTCAATATTCTCCGTAATTTCGAAATTTATGGGCAAATACCCGTCGCACTGGCAAGAGCATCTCAGAGGAATTGGAGAAAGAGGCTATAACATGATCCATTTCACGCCATTAAACCAAAGAGGAGCTTCAAACTCGCCGTACAGCATATACGATCAACTTGCTTGGGATCCTGAATGTTTTCCAAACGGCGAGAAAGATATCGCGGAACTGGTGGACATCATGGAGCATGAACATGGACTCCTTGGTCTTACTGATGTCGTCTGGAATCACACTGCACATAACAGCAAATGGCTTCAAGAACATCCGGAAGTTGGCTATAATATTTCCACTGCTCCCTGGCTGGAGTCTGCCTTAGTGCTCGACACAGAGTTATTGAAATTTGGAAAGGACCTAGCCAAGCTAAATCTACCTACGACAATAAAGAATATCGAAGACTTGTTAAAGATCATGGATGGCATCAAGACTTATGTCATTGGAAGTATTCGGTTGTGGGAATATTATGTCATCGATATTGAGCGCGACGCTGATGCTATCATTGAAGCTTGGGCATCTGGTAATATTTCATTTCCACCAGGCGGCTTTGGAGGAACTGGCATCGGTGGCCTAGAGTCAATCAGAAACGCCTCGCATAAAGACCAAGCGGAGTTCCTGACCGGAAAGGCTATGCTTGGAACTGACAAAATGGGCGAGCGCTATAGAAGACGAGTAAATCCGCCAGTTGGAGCTGCTCTGATTACAGCAATCTACGGCCGATTTGAGGGTGAAGCATCCAATGCGGCTGATAAGGCTGTTACACGTAGTCATTTGACGAAGATTTTAGATGAGGTCAACTTACACTATTATCGGGAGTATGACGATGATGTCACCGAAATTCTCGAACAAATCTTCAATCGGATCAAATACGTTCGACTTGATGATCATGGCCCAAAATTGGGCCCAATTGACGAGAAAAATCCACTCATTGAAACCTACTTTACCAGATTACCTCTCAACTCGATTACAAGGAATCATAAGAAAGAGGATCTTGCTCTGGTCAATAATGGATGGATCTGGGCTGCAAATGTCCTAATCGACAACGCCGGTCCGTTATCTAGGTCCTATCTCCGTCGCGAGGTTATTGTCTGGGGAGACTGTGTGAAGCTACGATATGGAAGCTCTGCAGAAGAAAGCCCATTCTTGTGGGACCACATGGCTAAGTATACACGCCTCATGGCGAAGTACTTTGCGGGATTTCGAATCGATAATTGCCATTCTACTCCCTTGCATGTGGCCGAGTATCTCCTTGACGAAGCTCGAAGAGTAAGACCAAATCTTTTCATCGTTGCGGAGCTTTTCACAGGTTCAGAGGAAATGGACTATGTATATGTCAAGCGTCTTGGCCTCAGTGCACTCATCAGAGAAGCCATGCAGGCGTGGAGTACTGGTGAGCTTAGCAGACTGGTTCACCGTCATGGAGGCCGCCCGATTGGAAGTTTTGAGGTCGACGAAGTTTCCGATGCGGATCAAAAGAAACTTCCGAGTGGCACAACTAATAGCCAAGTCAAACCTAGAAGGGAGCTGATTCGACGAATTAAACAAACACCGGTCCAGGCTCTTTTCATGGACTGCACTCACGACAATAAAGTCCCAGCTCAAAAGCGAGATGCTCGGGACACACTTCCAAACGCAGCCCTGGTCAATATGTGCGCCAGTGCCACTGGAAGTGTTATGGGATATGATGAGATTTATCCAAAACTAATTGATCTTGTCCGCGAGACCCGCCTTTATACATCGATCTCCTCTTCAAATCATGTCGAGGTAGGAGGTGGCGAAGGGGGTATTGGAGGTATCAGGAAGTTACTCAATCAAATCCATACTCTGATGGGCCAGGATGGTTACGACGAGACTCACATCCATCATGAAGACCAATATATTACCGTCCACAGAGTGCACCCTGAGTCGAGAAAAGGATATTTCTTGATCGCACACACCGCTTTCCCTGGGTATGGAAATGGGAATGGCGGTTTCAATCCGGTCCTTCTTACGGGTACTAAAGCCCGACATCTTGGAAGCTGGATGCTTGAGGTTGATGCCAGCGAAGAGGCAATGAAGGACGTCTTGACCGACAAGAAGTACCTTAGAGGGCTTCCAAGTAAAGTGACAGATCTTCCGGGTGTTCGGATAGAGTCGAACGACAACGAAACCATCATTACAGTTCGGGAGAAGTTCCCGCCCGGAAGCATTGCGCTTTTCGAAACATGGATACCGACAGCAGAACATGCTGCAGGTTTGGATACGTTTGTTACTTCTGGGGCCAAGGCAGCGTTTGGCGAAGTTGACCTCGTCGATCTTAACTTTATTTTATATCGGTGTGAGGCGGAAGAGCTCGACTCCAGTGATGGCAAAGATGGTGTCTATGACATTCCTGGCCATGGCAAACTTGTATATGCTGGCCTCCAGGGCTGGTGGAGCGTGTTGAAGAACGTCATAAATAACAACGACTTGGCCCACCCGTTATGTCAGCATCTCAGACGCGGTCAATGGGCATTAGACTATATTGTAGGCCGTCTTGAGCGCATATCCAAAAAGGTTGGTTATGAAAGACTTGTAGCACCCGCAACCTGGCTGCAAGAAAGATTCGACGCTATCAGGAAAATTCCCAGTTTCCTCTTGCCCCGTTACTTTGGACTTGTCATTCGGACGGCTTATATGGGAGCATGGGAAAGAGGACTGGAGCTGATGAGCGAAGATGTTCAGAAGGGGCAGTGGTTCTTACAGAGTCTGGCAATGGTCAGCACTCAGCAGACGGGGTTCGTAAAGTCAGTATCCCTTTATCCAAAAAAGTCGGTTTCTTCTTTGGCTGCCGGTTTGCCTCATTTCGCTGTCGAGTGGGCAAGATGCTGGGGTCGAGACGTCTTTATCTCTGCAAGAGGCCTTTATCTTGGAACTGGGCGATATGCCGAGGCACGTGAGCACATATTGGCATTCGCCAGCGTCGTAAAGCATGGGATGATTCCCAATCTTCTAAGCAGCGGTATTCTCCCTCGATATAACTCGCGCGACTCCGTCTGGTTCTTCTTGCAGACGATTCAGGATTACACAAAAATTGTTCCAAACGGCCTAGCACTGTTAAAAGAGCAGGTTCCCAGGCGTTTCCTACCCTATGATGATACGTTCTTTGCTCCTGATGATCCTCGAGCCTACTCAAAAAGTTCCAGTCTGGAAGACATTGTTCAGGAAATATTCCAAAGACACGCGAGTGGCATTTCATTTCGGGAAGAGAATGCCGGTCCAAATCTCGACATGCAGATGAAACCGGAAGGCTTTCAGATTGATATTCATGTTGATTGGGATACTGGCATTATCTTCGGTGGAAATCAATATAATTGTGGGACTTGGATGGATAAAATGGGTGAAAGCGAGAAAGCTGGGAACAAGGGGGTTCCCGGAACACCTCGCGACGGCGCTGCTGTCGAGGTTACCGGTCTCTCATATAGCGCTCTCAAATGGGTTGCGCAATTGCACTGCGATGGCAAGTACAAATATGCCGGTGTCAGCACTGATGGACCTGGTCTGAAAGTCATTGCCTTCTCCGACTGGGCTTCAAGAATTAAGAAGAATTTCGAGCGATGTTATTATGTACCCCTCTATAGTAAAGATGACAGCAAGTACGAAGTGAATACCGAGGTTGTAAACCGGAGAGGTATCTACAAGGACCTCTACAAGTCAGGTAAAGAATACGAAGACTATCAACTCCGCCCCAATTTCCTTGTCGCCATGACCGTCGCCCCGGACCTATTCGACCACGAGCACGCCATCTCCGCGCTCTTCCTCGCCGACAAAGTCCTCCGCGGCCCCATCGGAATGGCAACTCTCGACCCGGCGGACCTTAACTACCGCCCTAACTACAACAACTCCGAAGATTCCACCGACTTCACGACCGCCAAAGGTCGCAACTATCACCAAGGCCCAGAATGGCTTTGGCCCACAGGCTTCTTCCTGAGGGCTTTATTGAAGTTCGATTTGAAGAGGAGGAAGACACCAGAGGCGAGGACAGAGGCGTTTCAGCAGATCACAAGACGTCTAGCTGGGTGTAAGAGTGCTATTGTGGAGAGTCCTTGGGCGGGCTTGACGGAGTTGACGAATCAGAATGGGGCTTATTGTGAGGATTCTGTAAGTTCTCCTTATGATCGAATTTGAACATTTTAGTATTCAGTGTGCTAATAGTTAATGCTAGTCGCCCACTCAAGCCTGGTCTGCCGGGTGCTTGATCGATTTGTACCATGATGCCGCGCAGTATGATATCTTGCTGTTGAAATAAGGGAGGTCACCAGGCAGAACAAAAATTGTATATATAGCATAAAGAATCGAAAATGTAGACTTGTCCGGTGGGTATGGTTGTTGTTTTATGGAGCGAATGGGCGATGTAGGACGAAAATTTGTGATGATTGGAGCGGTGATGACATGTCTTCGAAAGTACCTAGAAACGATGCCTTATTAACATAAGTTATTCGTCATTATAGGAAGTACTCAAATGCGATATTATACAACGTGATTGGCATTTGAAACGACGCCTATAATATGGGGAACTAGGCTCTCATCTATGTCTTCTCGACGTCTTTCACTTCAGCCATTTCCTTCCGCACTCCCTGCTGCGCTTCGAGCTGTAAGATTACATCTTGCTGTTCGCCGGCTTTCATCTCTTTCTTTCTTTCTTTCTCTCCTCCTTCGCCGCCTCCACCTCCCGTCGGTGCTCATCCCTCCGCCTCTGCCTCACCCTCCACTGCTGTTCCCACCAAATAATAGCCCCCAACAGCGGCAAAAGCGCGAGCTGGACTAACCCCACAAATGTATACGCCCACCCACGTCCCGTCTTCTCTATCATAGGCAAGACCACGGCCGTCGCGCCCGCCCCTAGAAGACACCTAACCAGATTCATCGCCGCGGTAGCCGTTCCGGGACTTTTAGGATGTAAGTCTACGATTAGGACCGAGATGGGGTTAAAGGACGCGATGGCCAGGTAGCCGAGGAAGAAGAGGATGACGATGGGCGCGGCGACGTGGACGGAGTATTGCAGTAGCCAGCGGTAGGCGATCACGAGCAAGCCTGCAAGGAAGACGATCAAGATCGAGATCTCGAGGCGGGCGCGCTCGATCGGGAAATCGGTAAGGTCCTGTTGGCGGGATTTGGAGACGGGGAGGTTGAGTTTCTTGGCGTGCCGTGCGTAGTTCCAGTCCAGGAGCTTTCCCTGCGTGAAAGCGGCGATGAGGCCGCCGACGCCCGGGGCGAGGAAGACGAGGCCGACCTCGAGGTCGTTGAAGCTGTAGATTTCGGCAAATAGGGATGGGATGCCGACAACCCTAATATGAAATAGAGTCCTGCGTAGAGGAGGCCCATGCAGAGGAGGAGAAGGCCGGATTCGAGCTCCGCGACCATGACGAGGGTTGCCATGATAGGATTTGGGATCTTCAAGCCGCGTTGTTTGGCTAGCTCATCTCTTTTGGAGAAGTCGATTGCTTCGCCTACATTTCCGCGTTTCTTTTCATTATGATAATTCAGGTAAGATCTGCTCCATTTTGGTGGGGGTATGGAGCCGTTGCCGACTACCTTGCGGCAGGTTTCAGGGAAGAGGATGAGGAGGAGAATCACGAAGACGCCGCCGAGGATGGCGAGGAACCAGAATACTGAGTGGTAGCCCAGATATTGGCTAAGGATGCCGCCGATGATGAGGCTGAGGGAGGGGCCGAGAGCGCCGCCTACGGAAGCCCATCCTATGTAGGCGCCGCGCTCTGCGGATGTGATGATGTCGGCGATCGCGGCGTTGGAGAGTGCTACAGTGCCGCTTATGCCGCTGGATTGAAGGCATCGGAGTACCAGAAGACCTGCGTAGGAATTCTGTGCGCCTAGTGCGATGTTCGCAATGATATATAGCACAAAACAGAAAATTTACAGTGGCCTTCTGCCGAGCGAGTCGGAGAGCCCTCCAACAATTGATGGTGCAAGGCCTTGGAAGATCTGTCAACAGTCAGCATGTAGTTCCTTGATGCTAAGAGACTCGAGTTTACCATATACGTTGTCACTGTCAAATTGACTAGCGTGTTTGAGACTCCAAGGTCCGTCGATATCGTATTAAGAGCTGGAAAATAGATATTGGCAGTTAAAGGTGAGAAGAATGTAGAAATAGAAGCTATGATGGCGATAAATATTATTTCAGCTCTTGTGAAGATGGTGTAAACATCCTCCTCAGCCTCTGGTTCGTTACTCCGCGTCTTTCCAGCATCTCAGGGGGGGTTCCCGCTTCCAGGCCAATGTCGTCAGGCTGGGACGCCTTTTCATCATTATTCACTAATGCTGACGCGCCTGGCTGTTCTGCCAGTTCATGCGATGCTGTCCTGGATGTCATGTTGTCTTCACGGGCCGACGCCGACCTCAACGCGCTTTGTTGTTCTGTCATTTTATATGCTCTGTGTAAGGAGAAAAGATAGTTTGTTCAAGATGTTGAATGAGAGAGGAGAGTCAGGAAGACCATTGAGAAAGACATTAAAACAACATATTGATATAGCCATTTCAATTGAAGCTGCCTGTGTCACATATTGGATATGGAGATATGGAGTTAAGGCCAACCTTTATGCATGTCATTTCGGCGCCGGTTCGGGACGCTAGTACTCTTTCGGAACTCCAACCCTCATTCCCATGAACATAACATTCGAGACGCCCAAATGGGGACTCTGCGAGCATCGAAATAGCAAGTGCCGATGGAAGCTATGAATTGGAGATAAAGCCATCTACCTTATTTCTGGAGGCTGTTGAAACGCTCTTGAATCCACTGGGACATCTTATCTCGTACCAGATCGCAAGCCATAGACAGACTGTCGAACTGATCACGTGACGATGATGTCAGCCTACAACCTGATTAGGACATGGATGGATGTATGATCGACAGTGTCACCATCCTCGGATACTGGCAGGTCCGGTGTCCAGTACTGTCTGAACTAGACACTACTATGGATATATAGCGCACTAGAATTCCATTAGGATAGACAGATCAGATCAATCTCAAGAACTGGATCTCCCTGAATATTCTCTTTGATCTATTGAGTCTGACACAGACAGCCTTTAGAGATCCTAGGATACAAGCTAACTCTTTGATTTATGCACAGCCAGAATTCATAGAAAATAAGAACATTTGAAAGAAGGAGTTCTTCAAGTTTATGTATCCGTCGAAATCATACGTAAACGTCGCCCGCCATCGGCAAATTAGCTCCGAGTCACGTGAAACTGACTCCAGATTGAGAACCGCTCTGCATCTCCCCATCTTCAAGCCTCCAGACTATCTATAGAAGCGCGTCCTTAGAGCCAACCAACCATCGGGATGGAGAGAGAAGGTGAAGCAGATGAAGCGCGGAAACGTGCACGGACTCAAGAATTCGAGTCTCAGTCAAATGGCGCCGACTCGTCGCCGATACGGCAGGTGTATGCTCAGGATAGTCGAGGACCAGCGCTACCCAAGCGCGTGGCCTGTACACATTGTAGACAGTCGAAGGTCGGTTCAAATACTTATTC
>Ga0335074_10010187_pt1 | contig 13138 bp, 9 predicted proteins | sample Lox_Sample_23_FD_206715 | JGI IMG/M metagenome (GOLD analysis project Ga0335074, IMG submission 206715) | Soil microbial communities from Loxahatchee National Wildlife Refuge, Florida, United States - Lox_Sample_2.3 | ecosystem: Environmental > Terrestrial > Soil > Wetlands | place: USA: Florida...
AACAGCCTGGGTTGGGCGGCCATTGCGCGTGCCAGCTCCAGCTTGCGCATCTCCACCTGGGTCAGGTCACCTGGACGCGCTTGCGCCCGCTCGCGCAGCCCAACCATCCCGAGCAGCGCCTCGACATCAGGTCGCGCACCGGTGGGCGACGCGTATTCGATTGGAATGCGCAGGTTTTCGCCAACCGTCAGACTCGGAAATGGCCGCGGAAGCTGAAAGGTGCGAGCGAGACCGAGCCGCACGCGCCGATGCGCCGGCAACCGCTCCAGTGAATGGCCGTCGAGGCGCACGCACCCCGCATCATAACGCAACGTGCCGCCGACGCAGTTGACCAGCGTGCTCTTGCCCGAGCCGTTCGGCCCGATCAGCCCCAGCCGCTCGCCGGCCCGCACGGCAAGATCGATGCCGTCGAGCGCAACGAACCCGCCGAAGCGCTTGCTGAGTCCGCTGATCTCCAGCAGCGCCGCACTCATCGTTGCACCGCGGACAGTCGCAGCCGGTTCCCGCGCCCGAGGTGCGCCGCTTGCAGTAGGCCAAGAATCCCGTTCGGCGCCGCCACCACGAACCCCACCAGCACGACCCCCACGATCAGCAGGTTGACCGCCGAGGAGATCGTCACCGTCGCAACCTGCTGCAATGTCGCGATCAGCACGGCGCCGATCATCGGGCCCGGCCAGCTCGCCGTGCCGCCGATCAAGGGCATAGCGATGGTATTGACCGCATAGGACAGGCTGAATGCCGAAGCCGGATCGAGATACGTCACATAGAACGGCAATGGCGCGCCCGCCATTCCCATGACAGCGCCGGAGAGGGTGGTCGCCAGCAGTTTCAGCCGCAACGTCGGCACGCCCGATGCCTCTGCCGCCAGCTCGTCGTCGCGGATCGCGGCGAAGCCGTAGCCCAGACGCGAACGTTCGATCGTCCGCGCCAGCGCCAGCGTCAGCACCGACAGCACCAGCATAAGAAGGCATAAGTACTGAATGTAAGCGATACCGAGCAGCGGCGCCCGTGCCGGACGTATGATGAACGTGCCAGCCGAGCCGCCGACCAGGCTCCAGTTCACCATCAGCGTTTGCGCCACCACCGCCATCGCCAGCGTGGCAATCGAGAAATAGGCACCCCGCAAACGCAGGGTCAGATAGCCCATCCCGAGACCAAGGACGCCGGAGACCAGGCCGCCCACGACCATCGCCAGCGGCAACGGAATCGGCGCCAGCTTCTGCAGCACTATGGTGGTGTAAGCGCCGAGCGCAAAGAACGCCGCAGTGCCGAAATTGACATACCCGCAATATCCTCCCAAAATATTCCATGCAGTCGCCAGCACAATATATTGCAGCACCACGTATCCGGCGAAGAACACATAGCCATTGCCAATCCAGCGCATCACCGCGAACACGATCGCTGCGCAGGCGGCAGCCACCAGCAGGAAGGTGACGGAGCGCATCTCCCTACACCTCTCCCGCCCTGCGGGAGAGGTCGCCGCGCGCAGTGCGGCGGGTGAGGGTGCCGGGTGCACGACGACTCTCCGCGCCCGGTGAACTCATCGACCGAACACGCCCGCCGGTCGCACCGCCAGCGCGATCAGCAGAAACCCGAACGCCACGGCCGGCGACCACGACGGGCCATAGAACGTCGCGGTCAGGCTCTCGACCATGCCGAGTGCCATCGCCGCCACCACCGTACCGGCGAAGCTGCCCAGCCCGCCCAGCACGCAGATCGCGAACACCCGCCCGATATACTCCCGCCCAAGTGACGGCTCGACCGGCTGGATAACAATCAGAATGGCTCCCGCCACGGAAGCAGTCGCGATCGAAACACCGAAAGCGATGCGCTTGATCCGCACCGGGTCCGCAGCCATTAGCCGCAGCGCAAGCTGATCCTGCGCCACCGCCAGGATCCCGCGTCCAATGAAGCTTCGCGACACGAAAAGCTGTAGCAGCGCGATCAGCGCAAGAGAAACGACGCAAGGCACCAGCAGTCGCAGCGGCAGCTCGACCACGCCCAGATGCAGGCTCGGCCCGATATACCACGCCTCCACCAGCCGGTAATCGACCCCGAACACCAGCACCAGCACGACCTCGGTGATGAACAGCAGGCCAAAGAAGAAGGCGAGCCCACGCAAGCTTTGTTCCCCCCGCCGCTCGAAGCACAGGTAATAGATTTGATAGATGCCGGCCCCGAGCAAATAGAAAGCCGGCAGCAGAACAACCCCCGCCACAATCGGATCGATACCGAGCCAGGCATTGGCGATATAAGCACAATACGAACCCAGAATAATGAAAGCCGGATGGGCGATGTTGACGATGTCGAGCATGCCGAACGAGATCGACACCCCGATCGTCACCGCGGCATAGAATCCGCCCAGCAGCACCCCGGACACCAACGCGTTACCGAACAGGTCGAGCAACGCCTACACCTCCTCGGCAAGCGCTTCGCTTTCCAACTCCAGCACCTGTTCGGCGCGTGCGGCGTCGATCGCTTCCACGTCACGCAGCTTGCGGCTCACGACCCGGGTTCGCCGCCGGGCCTGTTCTATCGCGTTCGACATGGTCCCGGCGTTCCGGGCCAACCCTTCCAGCAGCTTGTCCATCCGGATCATCTCGGTCCGCGTCGCCCCCAGCAGCTCGCTGACCTGCGCCGCCTTTTGCTCCATCGTCAGCGTCAGGAAGCCGAGATGGATGGTGCGTAGCAGAGCCGGGAACAGGCTGGGCCCCAGCACCAGCACATGGCATTCGCGACCGATCTCGTCGATCAGGCCGGGGATTCGTGCCACTTCGGCAAACAATGCATCGGTCGGCAAGTACATCACCGCGAACTCCACCGTAACCGGCGGGTTGATATACTTGGCCGCGATCTTCTTTGCTTGCTGCCGCACGGTCGTCTCCAGCCGGCGGGACGCGGCACGCTCGGCGTCTGCGTCGCCGGCGTCAGCGGCGGCAAGCAGGCGTTCGTAATCCTGCACCGGGAATTTCGCATCGATCGGCAGCAGCGGCCGGTCATCGCCGCGCCCCGGCATCAGCACGACGAACTCCACCGCATCGTCGGAGTCGGGACGCAGCTTGCGATTCATTTCATATGCACCGACCGGCAGGATATCGTCCAGCATCGCGCGCACCTGTGCCTCGCCCCAGCCGCCCCGCGTCTTGACGTTGGAGAACAGCCGCTTGATGTCGCCGATCTGCGCGGTGACCGCCTGCACGTCGCCCATCGCCTTCTGCACCGCCGTGAACTGGTCGATTACCCGCTTGAAGCTCTCGTCCATCTGCTTCTCCACCGCGGCGTGGAGCTGCTCGTTCACCGTCTTCTGGATCTCGGCAAGCTTGCTCTCGTTGCCTTCGCGCAACTCGCGCAGTTTGGCCTCCAGCATGGTACGTGTGGTCTCGAACTGGCTGCTCACATCATCGCGGACTGCCAGCCGCAGCTCCCCCTGCTCGCGGGAGAGCATGGTGCGCACGCGCTCGACGCCGGCCTCGATCGCGCCGCCAAGGGCACCCAGGCGCTCACGGGTGGTATCCGCTTCACCGCGCGTACCGGCGAGCCCCTGCTCCGCAAGGATACGCAGCCGCTGCATGTCGCGCCCCACCCGCAGCAGCAACGCAAGCACACCCAGGGCCGCAATGGCAGCCACGGCGGCAAGCGCGCCGACAAGATATAGCAGCATGAACGGCCCCCTACCGGCTCGCGCGGTGCGAGTCGGGGCAATTATCGGACAGAAACCGCCGAGATGCGACGGCGATGAGAGCTGCGAGGCCCTCTCCGGCACCAGTTACCGCATCGCCGCCTTCAGGTTGTCGTCGATCTTCGACAGGAAGTCCTGCGTGTTCAGCCACGGCTGCTCCGGCCCGATCAGCACCGCCAGGTCCCGCGTCATCGAGCCCGCCTCGACCGTCTCGATGCACACCCGCTCCAACGTGTCGGCAAACAGCGTGACGTCAGGCGTGTCGTCGAACCGCCCACGATACGAAAGTCCACGCGTCCACGCAAAGATCGATGCGATCGGATTGGTGGACGTCTGCTGCCCCTTCTGGTGCTGGCGATAATGGCGGGTCACCGTACCGTGTGCCGCCTCGCTTTCCACCGTGCGTCCATTGGGGCTCATCAGCACCGACGTCATCAGCCCGAGCGAGCCGAAGCCCTGCGCCACTACGTCGGACTGCACGTCGCCGTCGTAGTTCTTGCAGGCCCACACATAGCCGCCGTTCCACTTCAGCGCCTGTGCCACCATGTCGTCGATCAGCCGGTGCTCGTAGGTCAGCTTCCGCTTCTCGAACTCCACTTTGAACTCGCGGTCGAATATCTCTTGAAACACGTCCTTGAAATATCCGTCATATGCCTTCAGGATTGTGTTCTTGGTCGAGAGATAGACCGGCCAGCCGCGCTGCAGCCCGTAATTAAAGGAAGCGCGGGCAAAGCCTTCGATCGATTCGCGCGTGTTGTGCATGGCCATCGCCACGCCGGCATCCTTGAACTCATGCACCTCCAGCGTCTCCGGCGCGCCGCCCCCGGCCGGCTGATATGTCAGAGTTACTCGGCCAGGCCCCGGTATCTTCATTTCAGTCGCCCGGTAGATATCGCCGTAGGCGTGCCGCCCGATCACGATCGGCTGCGTCCAATGCGGCACCAGCCGCGGCACGTTCCGGCAGATGATCGGCTCGCGGAAGATCGTGCCGTCCAGGATGTTGCGGATGGTCCCGTTCGGGCTGCGGTACATGCGCCGGAGGTTGAATTCGCGCACCCGCGCCTCGTCGGGCGTGATGGTGGCGCATTTCACTCCCACGCCATACTGAGCGATCGCCTTCGCCGCATCCACGGTCACCTGGTCGTCGGTCTTGTCGCGGTACTCGATCCCCAGATCGAAGTATTTCAGATCGATATCCAGGTAGGGCAGAATAAGCTTGTCCTTGATAAACCCCCAGATGATGCGGGTCATTTCGTCGCCGTCCAACTCGACGACGGGCGTCTTCACCTTGATCTTTGCCATTCTGTCCTCATGCGTGCGGGCGGGCGATGCCAGGCCGCCCGATCGGCGGCGGACATTCGCATTTGATCAGGGGGTGGACAAGCCCGTGGCGTGTATCACCCCACTCCCGCTCGGCGGGAGGGAGCCTGCCCTAGACTTGATCCAGGGTCGATTCGCGGAGCGATCCGGGGGAGGGCCCGGCGAGCGGCGGCGATGCGCCCACCCGCGATTGCTCCTCGCACCAGCCCGACCGGAGCTGCGCGCGGCAACCCGGGTGAACGCACCGACGCGGCTGTGGCGCTGCGCGGGGTCACGAGCAACTGAATACTTCTCACTCGCCCGCCAGCGCCGCGAGCAGAGGCCGGAGCAAGCTGGCATCAGGACGCCACCGCCCGACAGAACTGCGGTAAATCGGCTGACGCACCTGGACCATGCTGGCGGTGTGCACCGGCCGGGACGTCTTGTAGAACTCCAGGCAGGCCGGATCCCAATCCAGGCCGCAATACGACACGATCCGCCGTGCCTGCGGTTCAACGTGCTCCACCAGGGTTTCGTATTTAACTTCCAGCATCGCGCCCGGCGGCAGGACCGACCGCCAGTGCGCCATTAGGCGTTGGTATGCGCGATAATACCGGCCCAGCTCCCCCAGCTCGTAGCTGAACGGCTGGTCACCCGCAAACAGCTTGGAAAAGCACGAGAGACACGTGTCCACCGGGTCACGCACAACATGAATGATCCGGGCATTCGGCAGGATCAGGCGAATCAGCCCGATATAAATGAAATTACCGGGCATCTTATCGGTGATACGCGCCGCGTCCGGGGAAAGAGAGCGCAGCCCGTCCACATAATCCGCCCCCACCCGGCAAAGCTCTTCGCCGCCCATGGTCCAGACGGCTTCCGGAAACGGTGCTGCGCCGAGCCGTTCAGCGCTCAGGCGATCGACCTGATGCTGCAACGCCGTCCGCTCCCCGGCGCCAAACACCCCCCAGTGGCTGGCCAGGATCTGCTCCACGAGCGTGGTGCCGGAGCGCGGCATACCGACAATGAACACCGGGACGCTTGACGAATCGCCCCAGTCCTTCCGGCGTGCTAACAGCTCGGCGGTGAACACGCGGCAAAGATGCTCCATCGAAGCCAGCGTGGCCGCTTCGTCGTAGTCCGTCCGACACCGCTTGACCGCGTTTCCCTTCAGGAGATGAGCAAAGCCGCGGTCCCGCTGGTTGATGTCATCGTAAGCCTTGGCGAGACCGAAATGCACCACGCACTGCTCCTGCACCGAAAGTGATGACAGACGCGGCAGCGCCGCTTCGAGTGCATGCAATGCATCGTCGTCCGGCCCGACCTTCGCCAGATTTACAATATTGAAGGAAGACTCCACCCGAGCAGGCGCGAGCGCGAGGCCGCGCCGGAATTCAGCCAGGGCGTCGTCCATCGACCCCAGTTCCGCCAGGATGGATCCGAGCAGGCTGGCGGCCGGCGCGAAGTCAGGCTGTCGCGCAACCACCCGACGAGCCAGCGCAAGGGCTTGGTCATGGCGGCCGATGTTCTTCAATGCGTTTGCCATGCCGCCCATGGCGTCCACGTAATCGGGGTCGCGCGCCAGCGCCGCGGCGTAATGTTCGATGGCCTCCGCGTGACGTCGCCGGCGATCGAGCAGGATACCGATGCCGTTGTGTGCCTCGGCATGATCGGGCTCGGCCGCAAGCACCGCCCCGAATGCGGCCATCGCTTCCTGGCCGCGCTCGAGCCGCGACAGGGTGATTCCCAGGGCGACACGTGCCTCGATGTAGTCGGGATCGACATCGAGCGCATGAAGGAAGCAGCTCACGGCTTCCTGGGCCGACTCGCCGAACGCGAGCAGCTTGCCCAGCCCGCAGCTCGCCTCGGCAAAGTCCGCATCGGCGGCAAGAGCGGCGCGGTATCTCGCGACGGCCTCATCGATGCGTCCGAGTTGGGCGAACAGCGTCGCCAGCCCGTAATTCGCCTCCGGGTGGGTGGGCTCGGCGATAAGAAGCGTCTCGTAACACGCAATCGCATCCTCATTGCGACCGGACGCTTGTAGACACGCCGCGAGACCGAAGCGGGCATCCAGCATATCAGGCCTGCACACCAGCGCGCATTCGTAATGGATGGCGGCCTGCTCGTAGCCTCCCAGCGCCTGCTGAACGGCCGCTAGATTCCCAAGCGCCTCCGGCGATTCGGGCGACAGCGTCACCGCCTGTTGCAGCAGTGCCTCAGCCTCCTCGGCGCGACCCTGACCCAGGCGAACCACGCCGAGGTGAATCAGTGCATCGAGGTGTGTCGGCTCGGCCAGAAGAACCTGTTGGTAGGCGCCGGCGGCTTCATCCATAAAGCCCTGGCGATGCAGCGCGAGCGCCTGCTGGAAGTCCACACGTATGATCCCGCTTCGATCCGTTCACGTCATACACCTTGCGCCACCGGGATGAAACTCGAATCGCCGATGCTGCGGAACAGCCGCGCCGCGACAGTTTCAGTCCGGCCACGCAACCGCGCCTCGTGCAGCGGCAGCGCATCCGCGCGGTAGCCGCCGAGGTGCAATACCTCCTCCGACACAACTGCCTCGCAGTCCAGTTCCTTGCACAACCCCTCGAGCCGCGAGGCAACATTCGACGCATCGCCCAGCGCGGTGAAGGTGACATGATCGCGAAAGCCGATCTCGCCCAGCACCGTGCGTCCGCAATGGAGCCCAATGCCGAACCGGATCGGCGCCTCCAGCTCGGGAGCCAGCACCTCGCTGAGCACGCGGATGTTCGCGGCGATCAGAGCCAACGCCTTTATTGCCTGGCGGCAGGCGGTGGTTGCATCTGTCTCGAGTCCAAACAGCGCCAGCACGCCGTCGCCCAGGAACTGGTTCGGCATGCCGCCCGCTTCCAGGACCGCGGCTGAGACCGCGGCGACGAAGCGGCCGAGGATAAACACGCTGTCGTACGGCAGGCGCGCGGCGGCCAGCTCGGTCGAGCCGCGCATATCGACGAACATCAGTGCCAGGAACCTTTCCTCTGCAATCACCCGAAGCTGCCGACGATGCAGGAATGCCGTCTGCGCGTCCCTCGGCACCAGCGGCAGCACCGCGAGATCGCGCCGCGGGCGAAGCTGGCAGGCCAGTCGGACACATGCCGGATCGGCACCCAGTCGGGTGAGGACGAGCCGTTCGGGCGGTTCCGGGGCGGGCAAATCGGTGCCGTTGAGGACTCGCACGCGACAGAGAGAGCAGCGCGCTCGCCCGCCGCACATACTGGCATGCGGCTCGCCGGCCAGCAGGCTCGCCTCCAGAACGCTGAATCCAAGCGGGATCCATTGTCGGCGCCCGTTGGGGTAGGACACGCACACACGGCCGGCGCGGCGTTCGCGCAGGCTGCGCAAGCCGCGTGCCAGCAGCACGAGGCCGATCGCCACCGCATCGAATGCCAGGAAGCCGTTGCGCAGGTTGGCGAGCCACACTTTCTGCGCTGCCGTCCCGACCCGCTGTGCTGCTGTCGCCGCAGCCAGCCAGGCGGGGTCGTGTGCCAGCGCGACGACTTCGCGGCCGCCTTGGAGGTAACCGAGCAGCGCCAGCACGGGCAGCAGCACGGCAACGCTGAACAGCGGGGCACGAGCATGCTCGAACCATGGCTTGAGCCGCAGCCAGAAGGCGACGCCGAGGCATCCGTGCAGCCAGGCGACCACCAGCAGCGTGAGCTGCACGTCACCCCACGGCGGCGAGGCGATCCAGAACGAATAAAGCTCCTGCGCGTAGCCCTTGTTCACGCCGAAGCTGGCAAACGCGATGCGAGTGACAGCGAGATGATTGGCGAGCAGCGGCGGCACCGCCAACCCGAGCAGGAGCTGGATCAGTTCGCCGGGAGTCCAGTGGACCGTTCGACGCTCGTAGAGGGCCGACAGGCCGAGTATAAAATGTACCGCAAGCGCGCTGTAGAGCGCAGCGGTGCCGAGCACGCCCTGCCAGATGAACTTCTGGACCAGGAGCCCGCGCTCCATCCAGGCCAGCGAGATGTTGCCGAGCGAATGGTTCAGAAGGTGCAGGCCGACATAGGTGAAGAGCACCAGCCCGCTGGTGAGGCGTACGGTCCGGACAGTCGGGATCCGAAATTCAGCGCGCACGCCCGGGGCTCGTTGACGAGGTCTGAAGAGTGGGGCGCGCAATTCCTCGCGCATCGATTGGCCTGTCCTGCCTCCCCGGTTTCGAGGAACTGGCGTGGTCCCGCAGCGGCAAGATAAATCAAGTGGACACGAAGTGCACCGAGTTCGCGCGGAATTCCACGGAGAAGGAATTCAGGCGCTTCACGCAAGGACGTGGTTCGCCTGGCTCTGCCAGGCGGCCCCGGAAGACGACGCTTCTTTTGTCATGGACGCCTGCTTCCGAAGGAATACGCTTCGCAGGCATGATGGCCGGCTCGAAGGGTGAGTCGAAGCCTGCCATACTGCTGCCGGCCCGCCAGAAAGCTGCCTCCGTACGATGCCGAACCCGGCCGACACTCCTGAGTTTGTCTCGCGTCTGCGCCAGCACCCGGTGCTGGGGCATCTGGGCGCAGACGGACTGGCGACGCTGGTGCAGCAGGCCGCCGTCGTGCGCTTTGCCGAACGCGCGCAGATCTTCGCGCAGGGCGACGACAGCCGCAGCGTGATGGCGGTCGCCCAAGGCTATGTGAAACTGTCCGCAGTGACGCTGAACGGCCGGGAGGTGGTGCTCGATCTTGCCGGGCCGGGCAGCGTCTTCGGCGAACTGGCGGTGCTGAACGGCTGGCCGCGCGCGGCCGCGGCAACCGCGCTGGCCGACTGCGTGCTGCTGTCGATCGATGGTGCCGCGTTCTCTCGTGCGCTCGGGCGGGCGCCGGTGGCGATGCTGGAGCTGATCCGGCTGCTGAGCCGGCGCCTGCGCAAGACCACCGAGCAGATGACGGACGTGATCGACATGCCCGCCTCGGTGCGGATCGCCAAGGCGTTGCTTCAGCTTGCCGCGCTGCACTCGCGCCCAGTGGGCGGCGGGCTGCAGATCGAGCTGGCGCTGTCGCAGCGCGAGCTGGGCGGCATGACCGGATCGATCCGCGAGATCATCAACCGGCACCTCGGCAACTGGCGCGATGCCGGGTGGCTGCGGTTGTCGGACCGCAGCGTCATCCTGACGGACGTGCAGGCGCTACGCGCGCTGGTGCGTGACTACGATCTGGAGTGAGCCGGTCGTTCGATACGCGGTGGTGGCGAGGGGACCTGGTGGCTGATAGATGCAAGCCCGGCGCGGCGACCCTGGATCAATTCCGGGGCAGGCTCTCACCCGCACCGAGCTTGTGAATATATTGGGCTTTCGTAAATCGGGCTTCTGTAAGTCTTTGATTCAGTCAGCACATTCGTGTCGTACCCGAGATAGAAACCGAAAGTATCACAGGCTCAGCGCGGGAGAGGTTATTCCATGCACGTTCTGACCCGGATCGCATTCTGCGTGTTGCTTGTGGCGGCCGGCGGCGCGGCGGGAGAGATCGGGCCAAGTGGCGCCCAGGCCCTCGCCGCCCAGCTCCGCGCCTGGTTCGGCGGAATGTTGGGACCGGACGCGCCTGAACTGCCGGTGCAGGCGGAGGTCGAGGGCGACCACTACCGGGTGATCATCCCTCTGCCGGGGATCCGGACTCAGGCCGCCGAGCCCGCGGTCAGCGCCGCCGCGCGGAAGCTGCCAGATGGACGCTGGGGGATCGATGAAGTTCATTTCCCGGGCAAATTCTCGTTCGCTATCAGGCCGATGCCGCCGAATGCTCGCCCGGGGACCGAGACGGTGGTCATCGGGGACCAGCAGACGAAGGGGACGATCGACCCTGAACTGCAACTTCCGTCCAGCTTTGGAGCGGACGGCGCGAATATCGTCATTACCACCACCGGGCCCAGCCAGACGCAGGAACAGCACATCGATCGGTACACCGCCACGGGCAACGCGACGCCGGTGGCGGGCGGGTTGCTGGATGTCAGCACCACGACCGAGGTCGAAGGTTGGCGCACGGGGGCGCTGGCGCTGGGCGGCGTCGCGGCCGGCTCGGGGGTGCGGTCGGCGACCGCCACCGCGCATATTCACGGGCTCAAGCCATCGCAGGTGGGTCCGGCAATCGCCGCGCTGGTCAGCCTGAGTGCAGCGCTGCCCGCGCCGATGCACGCGCAGAGTGGAACCGGGAACCATGTCCGGCTTCCGGATCTACCGCCGCCGGGACTCGCGGCGCTGCATCGGCTGGTGGCGGCGCTGCCGGGGATCGCCACGGCGTTCAGGATCGACGAGACACTGGAAGACGTGCAGTTTGAGATTGCGGGGATCGGCGGAGCAGTGGTCGACCGGGTTCGCCTGGGCTTCGGCGGGGAGGCTCCGGGGGGATTGCTTCGGGCGTGGTTCAATCTTGGCCTCCAGGGGCTGTCTATCCACGGTCTGCCGCAAGCGCAGGCGGCGCTGGTGCCGCGTATGGTGTCGTTCCGCCCGAGCGTGACCGGGGTTCCGGTCGAGGCGCTGATCCGGCTCTTGGCTGCGATGACCGAGCCGGGCCACCCTCCGGCAGCGCGGCTTGAGCCTCAGGTCGAGGCGCTGTTTGCTCAGGGTGGCCTGACCGTGGGTATTGAGGCGCTGGATGTTGCTATCGGACCGGCGGAGTTCACCGGCGCCGGGAGCATGCTGCTACTTTCGCCCACCGAGCGGGAGGGCCAGGCGCGGATCGCTGCGACCGGCTTCGACGCGCTGGTCGAGCAAATGCGTGGCGATCCGACGTCCGGTGCCGCGCTGCCGATGCTGATCCTGGCGCGCGGGCTGGCCAAGCCGGAAGATGGCCGTCTGATTTGGACGATCGCGATCGATCGGTCCGGGAAGATCACGGTGAACGGGATTGGTTTTCCGGGTTTCGCCGGCGCGGCGGGGCGCGGCGGGTGAGGATGCGGGGCGCATGAGCACCCTCACCCGGTTCGCTTCGCGAACCGGCGTCGGCCACAGGGCGGGAGAAGGTTCTTCGGTGACTACGGATCGATTAGCTTCAGCACGACGGGATGATAGTCGTCGCCGTAGCCCTGCCGCTCGGCTTCTGCGAGGCGCTGCATCGCCAACCGCGCGCCGGGCACGTCGATCCCGACAGCCTCCGCCAACTCCAGTGCATAAGAGAGGTCCTTCATCGCGTAACGGGTCGAGAAAGCGCGGTTCGGGAACACCCCGGGGAGCATCGACTTCATGCCGTGGCTGCGCAGCACGAAGCTGTCACCGGAGCCTTTGGCGATTGCGGGGAGCAGCGTTTGCGGCTCCACGCCGTGACGGCGGCCCAGCGCGATCGCTTCGGCCAACGCGTGGGTATTCTGAAAGACCAGCATGTTGTTGAGCAGCTTTACCACCTGCCCGCAGCCGACCGGACCGCAATGGGTGACGTCGGTGCCCATGAATTCCAGCAGCGGACGGACGTGGGCGAATACCGCCTCGGTGGCGCCGACCATGATCGAAAGCTCGCCGCGCGCGGCCGCTTCCCGCGTGCGCGCCACGGGCGCGTCGGCATACGCGATACGCCTCGCGGCCAGCCGCGCCCCGATCTCCCGCGTCAGCGCCACTGGCGAGGTGCTGGTATCGACCACGCACTGCCCGGCCCGGAGCTCCGGTTCCAGTTCGCCCAGCACCGACTGCACGGCCTGCGCGTTCGGCAGCGACAGCAGGATCAGGTCGCAGCGCCGCGCCATCTCGTGCGGCAGCGCTGCCGTGACGCCATCGGCGGCCAGACGCTCCAGCGGTTCGCGACGGAGGTCATGGGCCAGCACCGGCCGACCGGCACGGCGGGCGAGATGGCCGCACATCGGCTCGCCCATGACGCCGAGACCAATGAAGCCGATCGTCGCGATCGGTCGCAGGTCGTTTTGCATCCGGTGCGGCCTCTCGTTTGCATGTCCAGTTCGCATGATTGAATACCGGGCAGGAGATGGCCGGCACAAGGGCCGGCCATGACGGCGTTGGTCAAAGCCACGCCGACCGACGGAGAAGTCTCATGCATGCATCGGTACGTGGCATTCGTATCTATTTTGATGTCGAGGGAGCAGGTCTGGTCCCCGATGGGCCGCGGATGCGCGAACGTCCGGTCGCGATGGTGATCCATGGGGGGCCGGGCGGCGATCACAGCGGCTTCAAGCCGGGAATGAGCAAGCTCGCGGAGCGGATGCAGCTCG
>Ga0335074_10010189_pt1 | contig 13138 bp, 9 predicted proteins | sample Lox_Sample_23_FD_206715 | JGI IMG/M metagenome (GOLD analysis project Ga0335074, IMG submission 206715) | Soil microbial communities from Loxahatchee National Wildlife Refuge, Florida, United States - Lox_Sample_2.3 | ecosystem: Environmental > Terrestrial > Soil > Wetlands | place: USA: Florida...
AACCTGGACATCATGACCGCGGCCGCCTCCCGGGTCGGCGAGCTGGTGGCCAAGGCTACGGCGGTGGGCGCATGAGCGGCCAGAACGGGTCCGGCGGCACCAGCCGGCCAGTGCGGATCACCGACACGACGCTTCGGGACGGCAGCCACGCGATGTCGCACCAGTTCACCGAGGAGCAGGTCCGGGCCACCGTGCACGCGCTGGACGAGGCCGGGGTGGAGGTCATCGAGGTCACGCACGGCGACGGGCTCGGCGGGTCCTCGTTCAACTACGGGTTCTCGCTCACCGATGACATCCAGCTGATCCGCGCGGCGACACAAGAGGCCACCAGCGCCAAGATCGCAGTGCTGCTGCTTCCGGGCCTCGGGACCATGGCGGACCTGCGGCGCGCGCGGGAGGCGGGCGCGTCGGTCGCCCGGATCGCGACCCACTGCACCGAGGCGGACGTGTCCATCCAGCACTTCGGGATCGCCAGGGAGCTCGGCATGGAGACGGTCGGGTTCTTGATGATGGCGCACCGCACCAGCCCCGCCGAGATGGCCCGGCAGGCGCGGATCATGGTCGATGCCGGGGCGCAGTGCGTGTACTGCGTCGACTCCGCCGGGGCGCTGCTGATCGGCGACGCGCAGGAACGCGTCCTGGCGCTGATCGCCGAGATTGGGAGAGAGGCCCAGGTCGGCTTCCACGGGCACCAGAACCTCGCCCTCGGCGTCGCCAACTCGGTGCTCGCGTTCCAGAACGGGGCTCTGCAGATCGACGGCTCGCTGTGCGGGCTCGGCGCCGGTGCCGGGAACGCCCCCACCGAGGTGCTGGCCGCCACGTTTGACCGGCTGGGCATCAAGACCGGCGTAGACGTGCAGGGCACGCTGGCCGCCGCCGACGAGATCGTGAAGCCGTTCCTGCCCAGGCTGCCGTGGACCGACCGGTCCTCAATCGTGCAGGGTTACGCCGGTGTCTATTCCAGCTTCCTGCTCCACGCCGAGCACGCGGCTAACCGCTACGGCATCCCCGTCCATGACATCCTCCAGCGTGTGGCTGAGCATGGCTACGTGGGCGGGCAGGAGGACATGCTGATAGACGTGGCGCTGCAGCTGGTCCGCGAGCGAGAGGCGGCTGGCAGCTTCTAGATCAAGCACTCGATCGGATAAATGAGGCCCCTACGCCTTGGTCGACATCCGCTCTCGGAAAATCGCGCGAACTCGTAGCTCGTTCGCATTGATCAGCTCGGCGATCAAGGTCTGCGAGCCGGCCTTGTCGCCGCGTTCGATTGCAGTGACGATCTGCTCGTGCTCGAGGATGATCTGCTCCGGTGCCTCGTACTCAAGGTCTTTGAGCGAGAGCACCATGAGAAAGAAGCGAAGCTGAAGGGCGAGCTGCTCGTAGAACGCGTCGATTCTGCGACTTCCGAGTCTCCGGACGATCGCCGCGTGCAGGGCGAGGTCGCGCTCGACGATGAGCTTGGGCTGGCGCAGCTCGGCCGCTTCGACCATGGAGTCGAAGGCCGCCCGTACTCCGGCCAGCGATTCTCGTGTGTTGTCTTCGCCTGCCGCCATGACCTCGAGCTTGAGACGCGCCCTGTAGAGATCGGCGAGCTCCTCATCCGAGGGATCGACGACTGATGCTCCCCGGTGCATCTCTGGCCGCCGGACCAGTCCGCCCTGTTCGAGGATTCGGACCGCCTCCCGCACGGTGTTCCGGGAGATGCCCAACGACGCCGCGATGGCACTCTCGCGAAGGGGAGCACCCGGGCCGAGGTTTCCGTTGAGGATCATTTCGCTCAGGCCGTCCGCCACCTGTTGCGCGGTGCTGACGCGGTGCAGAACGAGTTCATCGAGCCCTTGCATAGCCAAAGTCTACCTTGCGGGCGTTCAACAGTGTGTTGCTCTACAGTCCGCGTTGACAAGGAGTTGAACTGCTCCGCATAGTGACCGGATCACCCGGTGGGCAGGATCATCGGGTCAGTGAGGCGCGGAGGGCGCTCACCAGTAGGTGGTCGAGATGGGCCGAAACCTTCTGAAACTCCTCTGATGAGTCGCGGCCGTCTTTCGCAGGCCCGCTCAGCTAGGCCGTGGGCGGCGCTCGGCGAAGATCGAGCGGACTCGCCGCTCATTGACCTGGACCATCTCGGTGATCAGCTCTCTAGCGAGCACGGTCTCCCCGGTTTTGAAGGCTCGCAGGATCCGCTCGTGCTCGTCGACGACGAACTCGGGATGCTCGTACTCGCGATCCTCATGGGAGAGAACCTTGAGAAAGAAGCGGAGTTCCCGGGTGAGGTTCTCGAAGAACTCGTCGAGCCTCCTGCTCCCGAGCTGTCGGACGATCATGGCGTGGAATCCGAGGTCACGCTCGACCAGCAGATCCGCGTCGCGAAGCTCGCTGGCGCGGGCCATTTCCTCGAACGCGGTTTCGACGGCCGCGATCGCGATCGGGCTGTCGACGTGCCCCGCGGCCGTGACCTCGAGACGGAGCCGAGTGAGGTAGAGGTCGGCGAGCTCATCGTCGGAAGGCTCCACCACGGCTGCGCTGTGGTAAGCCTTCCGCCGCACGAGTCCGCCGCGCTCGAGAATCCGGACTGCCTCTCGGATCGTGCTGCGTGAGACGCCGATCGACGCCGCGAGGGCGCTCTCGTTGAGCGATTCGCCGGGCGCCATCTTGCCGCTGACGATCATCTCCCCGAAACCGCTGGCCAGCTGCTGCGGGGTGCTCGTACGCCGCAGCACCAGACCGTCGAATGCGCTCACGTCCTCAGTCTAACTGCATTGCGACCACCTGTTGGATTGCGCTACAGTTCACCAGAACGGCGCTGTGGAGGATCGTTGACGACAAACAGAACGCTGTGGCGCACCCGGCCCGGCCAGCGTGGCGTCGTCAACGTCGGGCCTGCATCAAGTCGATGCTTGGGGGGCGAATGGCTCGGCCACCCGCGTGCAAGCCACGTAACGAGCGATTGCGAGCCGGCGAGATGAGCGCGCGCGACGTCCTCGAGCGGGAACCTGGCTCGCAAGCTGACGACCGGCTGACGGGCCGCCAGGTAGCCGACCTGATGGCACGTGCGTTCGGCTTGAACGATGTCGACCAGGAGCATCTCGGCGGCGAGCTCGACCAGAACGTGAAGATCTCCGCTCGCGACGGCCGATGCTTCTTGCTGAAGATCTCATCGAGCGACGTCGACCTGGACTCCTTGCGCTGGCAGAACGCCTTGCTCGCGAACCTGGGCGCCAATGCGCCCGGTGTGCGAATCCCCGAGATCGTGCCTGGCCTTGACGGTCAGGAGATCGTGGCCCTCGCCGACCTCGGCGCCGGTCGGTCGGCCCGGCTGTTCGTGTGGATCGACGGCTGTGCCCTCGGCGAGGTCGAGTACCACCCGCCGGCACTGCTCCAAGAGCTCGGCTCCATGGCGGGCACCATCGTCGGCGCGCTCGCCACCTTTCGGGCGCCTGCCCGGCAGACCCGCCACGAGTGGGACCTGAGCAGGGCTCGAGAGGTTATTGCCGACGGCATCGACGCAGTGGAGGATCCCGGGCTGCGGGCGGACGTAGGCACGATCATGGGCTGGTACGACGACGTCGCCGACCTGCTCGACGAGCTCCCGGTCCAGGTCGTCCACCACGATCTCAACGACGCGAACGTTCTCGTCGACTTCGACAAGGGCGCGCCCCGGATCTGCGGGGTCATCGATGCCGGTGACGCTCTCCACACCATTCGGGTGGCCGAGATCGCGGTGTGCGCGGGTTACGCCATGCTGCGCAAGGCAGATCCCCTACTTGCGGCGGCCACCGTCATCTCGGCCTTCGATGCACTGGTCCCGCTGACGGACGAGGAGCTCACGGTCGTCTTCCCGTTGGCGGCCGCCCGGCTGTGCATGAACGCGACGACGTGGATCAGGCGGACGAGAGACTCCGGCGCGCCCTACGGAAAGGAGCGGATGCGGGACACCGCGCCCGCCCTGCGCCAGATCGCCCAGCTGGTGCCCGAGGTCGCGGAGGCGGCTATTCGCGCCGCCTGCGGTCGCAGCAGACGATCGTCGGCTCGGTCGTGGGTGGCTTCGTCCGGGCTCGGGGTGGCGACGTCCATCGCCCAAGGGCGGTCGGTCGTCGAGGTCGACCTCTCGCCCGAGAGCGATCTGTTCGACGAGTTGGGCTGGTCCGACGCGGAGGCGCTGCGACAGAGGATCTCGCTCTTCCTGGGCGACCGCGACCGGACGGTCGGTGTCATCGCTCACCTTGCGCCGAGCCTGCTGCGCTCGGCTCGGCGAGCGGTCGGCACGGACGAGCCCGCTACGGTTCAGCTCGGTCTCGGCCTTCTGATGCCCCCCGGCGGTGTCGTCATCCTCCCGAGCGACGGCGTCGTCGAACAGCTGCCGTCGGGTAATCGTCCTGCAGTTCTGCGCCACGGCGAACAGGGCGCGCCCTATTGGACAAGTTGGTGGGGCGTCGCAGGAGTGCCTGCGATCGGGTCGGCTGTGCACGCCGGCTCCGTGCTCGGCACGGTCGCTGCCTCCGATCGCGAGAACGGGCTCGACGGGCTCGTCCAAGTGGTCGGCACCGAATCCCGGACGCTCGCCGAGCGCGGTCTTCCACGGTTCGTCGCTCCTTCGGAGCAGACCGCGTGGGGGATGCTCACGTTCGCGCCACTCGCGCTGCTCGGACTCCCGCCAGCGTCGCCCGTTCACCGCCGCACGGTTGACGAAGTCTTCGCTGCGCGCCACCGGCACATCGGTCGTTCACAACGCACGTACTACCAGCGCCCGATGAACCTCGTGCGCGGCCGCGGGGTCTGGCTCTACGACGAGGCCAGCTTCGCCTACCTCGACTCGTTGAACAACGTGACCCATGTCGGCCACGCGGACGAGCGAGTGACCGCCGCGGCCCGTCGCCAGATGATGAAGCTCAACACGAACAGTCGCTTCGTGTACGACGGCATCGGGCGCTATGCCGAGCGAATCGCTGCCACGCTGCCGCCCCCCCTCGACGTCGTCTTCCTGGTGTGCACCGGCAGCGAGGCGAACGATCTTGCCCTGCGGATCGCGAGACAGGTGACGGGCCGTCAGGACGTCGTCGTCATCGACGGCGCGTACCACGGCAACACGGGCGCAGTGACGGGCATCAGCCCGAACAGGTACAAGGGTCCGGGCGGCGCGGGCGCCCCGGCAACCACCCACGAGGTCCCCATTCCCGACCGTTACCGCGGCCGGTTCGGATACGACGATCCCGATGCGGGCTCGAAGTATGCGGCGGAGGCGAGAGCGGTCATCAACGGCCTTGCCGCCGCAGGCAAGCCTCCGGCGGCCTTCATCGCCGAGTCGCTCATGGGCACAGCCGGGAACATCGTCCTGCCGTCCGGCTATCTTTCGGGGGTCTTCGCCGCGGCGCGCTCCGTCGGCGCGCTGCGCATCTCTGATGAGGTGCAGGTCGGGGTCGGCCGGATGGGCGACGCGTTCTGGGGCTTCGAGCTCGCGGGCGTCGTGCCGGACATCGTCACGATGGGCAAGCCGCTCGGCAACGGACACCCGCTGGCCGCGCTCGTCACGACCCGGGAGATCGCGGACGCGTTCGACACCGGAATGAAGTACTTCAACACCTTCGGCGGCAACCCCGTGTCGTGCGCGATCGGGGAGGCCGTGCTCGACATCGTCGAGCACGACGAGCTCCAGGCGCGGGCGCGCGCTGTCGGCGCGTACTTTCACGAGCAGCTAAACGAGCTGCGGGCCCGCCAGCCGATGATCGGGGACGTCCGCGCGCACGGGCTCTATCTCGGGGTCGAGCTCGTGCGTGACTCGGCGGCCAAGGAGCCTGCTGCCCTCGAAGCGATGCTCGTGACCGAGCTGATGAAGGACCGGGGCGTGCTCGTCTTCCCGAACGGCGTCCACGACAACGTCCTCAAGATCAAGCCGCCGATGATCTTCGGCCGGGAGCACGTCGACCTCTATGTCGAGACCTTGGACGTTGTGCTCTCGCTGCCCGAGCTGTCGCGACGGCAGTCGAAGGGCCTGCTTCATGACTGATTTCGCCCACACCTTCCGGAGGAACGGACACCGATGACCGAAAACGACGTAGCCCCGCAGTCCATGTTCATCGCGGGCCGCCAGCTCGGTGCAGCAGGAGGCGCGACAGAGCCGGTGATCAATCCGGCGACCGGGGCGCAAATCACGACCGTTCCCGTCGGCACCGCCGACGACGTCGACACGGCGGTCCGTGCCGCTGCGGCGGCGTTCGAGGGGTGGGCTGACACCCCTCCAGGAGAGCGCGCTCGCTGCCTATTGCACCTGGCTGATCGCCTGGACGAGCACGCAGAGGAGCTCGCGCAGCTCGAATCCATGAACGTCGGAAAGCCGATCAGCATCGCCCGGGAGGAGATCCCATTCGCCGCGGACAACCTGCGCTTCTTCGCCGGCGCTGCCCGGGTTCTCGAGGGACGGGCCAGTGCCGAGTACATCCGGGGCCGAACGAGCTTGATTCGTCGCGACCCCCTCGGTGTCGTCGGCTCGGTGGCGCCATGGAACTTCCCGCTCGTCATGGCCGGATGGAAGATCGCCCCAGCGCTGATGGCCGGAAACACTCTCGTGCTCAAGCCGAGCGAGCTCACCCCTCTGTCCACGTTGCGGCTGGCGGAGCTGGCTGCGGATCTCTTCCCTGAGGGAGTGCTCAACGTCGTGACCGGGCACGGCGAGACCGTCGGCGCGGCACTGGTCGGTCATCCCCGGGTCCGAATGTCCTCGCTCACCGGCGACGTCACCACAGGCAAGAAGGTGCTCGAAGCTGCTACCGGCAACCTCAAGCGCGTTCACCTCGAGCTCGGCGGCAAGGCGCCCGCGATTGTCTACGACGACGCTGACCTCGGTCTCGCCGCGGCGAAGATCACCGCTGGCGCATTTGGGAACTCGGGGCAGGACTGCATGGCGGCGACACGGGTCTACGCAGCGTCGGCGGTGTACGACGAGCTCGTGCAGCGACTGATCAAAGCCGCGGAAGCCGTTGTGGTCGGTCACCCCGGCGATACCGACACCGAGATGGGGCCGGTGATCTCCGAGGCGCAGCGCGACCGGATCAAGGGATTCGTCGACCGGGCGGTCGCGGGCAACGCGACGTTGCTCACCGGGGGCGAGATGGACGGTCCGGGCTTCTGGTACCGGCCGACGGTGCTCACCGGTGCCCTCCAGCAAGACGAGATTGTTCAGAAGGAGGTCTTCGGACCGGTCGTCACCGTCCTTCCCTTCTCGAGCGACTCCGAGGCGCTCAGCATGGCCAACGATGTGGAGTACGGACTGGCGGCGTCGGTCTTCACCGGCCGCATCCGCCGGGCGATGTCGGCAGCACGTGTGCTCCAGTTCGGGACGGTCTGGATCAACGAGCACCTGCCGGTCACCTCGGAGATGCCCCACGGTGGGTTCAAGCAGTCGGGCCAGGGCAACGACATGTCGATCTACTCGCTTGAGGAGTACACGGAGATCAAGCACGTGATGGTCAACCTAGAGGAGGGATGAGCCGTGGACGCCCCGCTCCGACCGCCGCCCCCCGATCCATCCCCAAGCCAAGGATGTCAGGAGCGTTCATGAGTGGTGCAGCGATAGTTCCGGGATCGTCGGAGGTGGTAGCGATCAACCTCATTCCGGTCCGCCCTGGCGTATCCGTCGATGACTTCGCGCGCTTCTCGGCGACGCTGGACCAGCCGAGCTGTCTAGCGCAGGAAGTCGTGCAAAGCTTCGACGCTTACCGGATCACCGGAGGACGGATCGACGCGACGGCCTTTGACGTCCTCGAGGTGATGCGGGTCCGATCCTGGCCTGAGTGGGTGCGGGTCCGTGATGGGCTCAATGCGTTGCGACCTGTGACAACGCGATTCGACGAGCTTGTGGATTCCCTGGCAGTGCGGACGCTCTTCGGCACACGGATTATCCGGGAGCACGCTCGATGAGCGGCTCGTACGACGTTGTCGTCATCGGTGCGGGCCACAACGGCCTCGTCGCTGCGAACTACCTGGCAAGGGCCGGCAAGCGGGTCCTGGTCCTTGAAGCACGCGGCATCGCCGGTGGCGCCTGCGTCACTGAGGAGCTCATTCCCGGGTCGCGCTGGTCGTCGTGCGCGTTCATCTCCGGCCTGCTGCGTCCGGAGATCATCGACGAACTCGAGCTCGAGACTCGGTTCGGGCTCGAGATGTACCAGAGCGACCCCCTCGGCGTGACGTTGTTCCGCAACGGCGACCACCTTTTTATGTACAAGAACATCGACGAGACGCTGCGTGAGATCGAGCGCTACTCTCCGGAGGACGCACGGCGCTTCGTCGATTTCGGGCTGCGCCTGAAGCGGTTTGCGAAGATCGTCCGCCCTTGGCTGCTCACCGATCCGCCCTCCCGGTCAGAGGTCCTGCGAACGTTCGAGGAGGCCGGGGAGGAGGAGCTGTTCGATGAGTTCGTTCTCATGTCCACCCGGGACCTGCTGGGCCGGTACTTCGAGTCAGACGAGGTCAACGCGCTGCTGAACTTCTTCGGGATGGTCTCGATCTGGGGCGGCCCGTCCACGCCGGGAACAGGCTATGTGTGGGGGCATCACTCATGGGGTGAGTTCAAGGGGGCATTCGGCCAGTACGGATTCGTACGCGGGGGGATGGGCGGCATCACCCAGGCGCTGGCTCGCGGAGCGGCCGAGTTCGGTGTCGAGATACGGCTTGAGTCGCCGGTGCTCAGGGTCAGGGTCGATCGGGGTCGCGTCCGCGGTGTCGAGCTCGCCACGGGCGAATCCATCGACGCAGGCGTCGTCGTGTCGAATGCAGATCCGCAGCGGTCCCTCTTGGCGCTGCTCGAGCCGGGCGTGCTGGACTCGGGCATCGAGGCGTCGGCGCAGGCGCTCGACATGCGCGGATCGATGGCGCGCATCCACCTCCTAATCGACGAGCTGCCGCACTACATCGGGTTCGAACCGGGCGAGGGTCCCCAGCACAGGGGGCATCAGATCCTCGGAGCGTCGATTGAGAGCTACGAGCGCGCATGGGAGGCCCAGCGCAAGGGCGAGAGGCAGTCATCCAGTCGGTCCACGACGACACGCTGGCACCGGCTGGACTGCACACGATGACGCTCGGGGTCCAGCAGCTTCCCTACGGCCTTGCCCAGGGTGACTGGGACTCGCGGCGTGATGAGTGGGCCGACCGAGTGCTCGAAGACCTCTTTCATTATGCGCCGAACCTTCGCGAGCACATCGTGCAACGCCGCGTCATCACGCCTCTGGACCTGGAGCGCGAGTACGGACTCACGGGCGGGAACATCTTCCATGGCGCGATGTTCCTATCCCAGCTGTTCAGCTCACGACCACTCCCGGAGCTCTCCGGCTACCGAACCCCAGTCGCGGGCTACTTCCTGTGCGGGGCCGGCACGCATCCCGGCGGCGGGGTGATGGGGGCTCCGGGTCATAACGCGGCCCGGGCGGTGCTCGCCGAGCTCAACGGGTCCAGCTCCCCGGCCATGAGGGCTCGGCGGAAGAGCCGGAACAAGGGCGTAGTCGACCACGTCATGAGCACCGACGTCGGCCGCAAGGCCGGCTATGCACTGGTCCGTAAGTCGGCGTTCCGCCCCTTTGCGCATCTCGCCTCCCGAAGTCCGAAGAAATGAGCGGAAATCCGTGCTGGCTTGCCGACCAAAGCGGCAAACAGCCCGAACAGTTGTCCGGGATCTAGCCGTTTTCAGACAGAGTCAACGTTTTAAGAACAGGAGCCATCATGACCGCTAGCGATAGCGGGGCCCCGGGTCTCGCGCTCTCCGCTGGCCGCATCGACCAGCGACAGATCACTCGCCGGCAGCTCTTCCTCGGAACTGCGGGCGCCGGGCTCGCCGTTGGCCTCGGAGGAGTCCTCTCGGGGTGTGGGACGGCCGGTGGGTCGGCACTGCAGCACGGCGGTGGGTCGACACTGCAGCACGGGGTCGCAAAGCTGCCCGGTGGCGTTCCGAAGCGGGGTGGAACCCTCACGGCCGGAATCATCACGAGCGGCTCGGAGGAGAATCTGTTCCCCGGCACAGCGGCCGCGAACCCCGATATGGCTCGGGCTTACAACCTGTACAGCTACCTCTTCTACCCGAACAGTGGCACGAACCTGTACCCGTGGACCCCTGGGCTCGCCCTATCGGCGGAGTCGAACAAGGATGCGACCGTCTGGACGCTCGAGCTTCGCCCGGATGTCACCTGGCATGACGGCAAGCCATTCACCGCGAACGATGTCGTTTACAACTTCCAGAAGCTGTGGGGAAACGCGGCATCCAACTACTCCTCGGCCTTTCTCGTCGGGCTCGTGGACTTCGGGAGCATCAAGGCGCTAAACAACCTGACCGTCCAGATCCCGCTACTGGCGCCGTCCGCGCAGTTCCCGTCGATCCTTGGGTTCTTCAACTTCGGAGTGCTGCAGGAGGGTGCGACCGCCCAGAGCGTCGCGGTGAAGCCGGTCGGCACCGGGCCGTTCAAGTTCGAGTCCTTCACCCCAGGCCAGCAGAGCGTCTTCGTCAAGAACGAGAACTACTGGGAGTCGGGCAAGCCATACGTCGACCGGCTGGTTTTCAACACAAGCTTCACTGACAACACCGCGCTCTTGAACGCTCTACTGAGCGGGAGCATTGACCTTGTCATCGCCCCCGCCCCCAGCCAGGCTCGGGAATACGTGGCGCTGAAGCAGGTCCAGGTCTTGGAGTCCCCCTCAGCGACACAGCCGTACATGTTTGGCATGCGAGTGGACAAGGGTCCCTTCGTCGACAACCGGGTCCGGGAGGCCTTCAAGCTGCTCGTGAACCGCCAGGAGATCATTGACGGCGCCCTTGCTGGCTTCGGAAGCGTCGGCAACGACCTGATGGGTGCCTACGATCAGTATTACGCCTCAGACCTCACGCCCCAGCAGGACGTCGACAAAGCCAAGAGCCTGCTCAAGGCAGCGGGATTCGAGGGCCGCACGATCGACTGGCCGACGGCCAACGCGTTTCCCGGGATGGTGGAGGCGTTGACGATCTTCGCCGAGCAGGCCAAGGCGGCGGGAGTCAACATCAACGTCGAGACCGGAAGTGCGGGCACGTACTTCACGCCCGCGGACGGCGCCTACACGCGGTACGCGAGCCAGAACGTCTGGCAGCCCTCCGCCTCACTGATGGTCAACTACAGGAGCGCCCTCGTCATCGGAGCCCCGTACGCGGACACCCACTGGGGACTGCAGCAGCCTGGCGGTGCACAGGCAAACGATCTGATCCTGCAAGCGATGGGTGCGACGGATCCGAGCACTGCGGAGAGCCTCTGGCACGAGGTGCAGCTCCAGCAGGTCAACGAAGGTGGTTACGTCGTATGGGGCTACTACCCGTATATCGACCTAGCGGCGAACAACATTCGGGGCCTCAGCGAGTCAGGCGGTCTGAACTTCAACATGTTCCGGTTCTGCGACGGATGGATCGCATAAGGGTGGGCGGAATGAGCTGCGCCCTCGGCGCGATCACCCGTTCTCTAACCGACCGTCGCTGCGCACGCACACACCTGCACGGACACGGTGAGGATGGCCCATGACGACGATGATCGGCGGGCGTCAGGTCGACCTGGACGCGAGTGCGGCTCCCGTCACGCCCTCGATCCGGCACCCGTTCGCGAGGTTCGTGGGGCGGCGTCTGACGACCGGTGTCGTGACGCTGTGGGTGGTGTCTGTCCTCATCTTCGTCGCGACGAACGTCTTGCCGGGCAACGTGGCGGAGGTGGTTCTCGGCCACAATGCGACTCCGGCGCGCATTCATCTGCTCGACGTGAAGCTGGGATACAACCACCCGATGATCCAGCGGTATTTCACCTGGCTCGTGGGCATCCTTCACGGGGATTTCGGGAAGTCCGCTGTTGCGGTTGCCCTTAACCAGGCGCAGACGTCGATCTCGTCGACGCTGGTCTCGCCGCTGCTGAACAGCCTGATCCTGGCCGGCATCACGGCGTTGCTGCTCGTCCCGCTCACCCTCCTGCTAGGTGCGCTTGCCGGAATCTATGCTCGACGTCCACCGGACTACGCCATCTCGACTCCCGCATTGGTGTTTGGCGGACTTCCGGAGTTCGTGACAGGGACGCTGCTCATCTTCATCTTCTTCGGCGTGCTGCACTGGCTGCCTCCTACATCGGGCTTCAGTCCGGGCCAATCCCCGTTCACCGACGTGGGCGAGCTCGTGCTTCCCGTCCTCACGCTGCTCGGAGTGGCGCTTGGCGCGGGCATTCGACAGGTCCGCGCAGGGATGATTGAGACACTGCAGCGGGGCTACGTGCAGTTCGCTCGACTGAATGGCATCCCTGAGCGGCGGGTCCTCGTCCGCTACGCGCTGCGAAACGCGCTCGCGCCGAGCGTGCAGATCATCGCCCAGAACCTGCAGTACTTGTTCGGCGGCATCATCGTGGTGGAAAGCGTCTTCGACTACCCGGGCATCGGGCTGTACCTCGTAAACGCGGTTCTCGCCCGGGACACTGCGAAGGTCGAGGCGGCCGCGATCATCATCGCAGCGCTCTACACGCTCATCAACATTGCCGCCGACTTCGTCGTCGTGCTGCTCGTCCCGAAGCTGCGGACGGCCGTCACATGAGCACCGTGACGCTCGTGCGCCGCCAGGCCCGCTCCGGTCTGCTGCACGACTGGGGCGTGCGTGCCGGAGGCCTGCTGCTGGCATTCGTCGTGTTCGTCGCGCTGTTCGGTGGCCTGCTGCCGGGCCAGAGCCCGTACGCGACCGTAGGCATCCCGGGGGCGGCACCGGGCTCCGGCCACTTGCTGGGGCTTGACTTCGAGGGTCGAGACGTCCTGGCTCGATTCCTGCATGGCGGGTCCTCAACGCTCGTCCTCGCGGTGACCGCGACGGTGCTCATCTACGCGCTCGGTATCTCCTTCGGCCTGCTCGCCGGGTACTCGCGCTCGATCATCGACCCGCTGCTGATGCGTACTGTAGACGTGCTCCTGTCGCTTCCGTCGCTTCTCGTCATACTGCTGTTCATCACCGGCCTTGGCAGCAGCCGGCCGGTGCTGGTCGCCGCCGCCGCCGCCGTGCTGTTCCCTGGAGTGGCCCGCATCGTTCGATCGGCGACACTCGAGGTATCGACACGGGGATACGTCGAGGCGGCCGTCGCTCGAGGTGAAAGCACGGTCGCGACACTCCGGCGGGAAG
>Ga0335074_10010191_pt1 | contig 13137 bp, 16 predicted proteins | sample Lox_Sample_23_FD_206715 | JGI IMG/M metagenome (GOLD analysis project Ga0335074, IMG submission 206715) | Soil microbial communities from Loxahatchee National Wildlife Refuge, Florida, United States - Lox_Sample_2.3 | ecosystem: Environmental > Terrestrial > Soil > Wetlands | place: USA...
CAGCGACGACCGGCCGGATATTGATCAGGGTTTGGGGGGTGATGGCCTCGACGTCCTGAGTCGTCATGCGTTCGCGCACGACCCGCTCCATGCGGGAAAGCCCCACCCGGACCTGGTTTTGGATCAGTTCGCCGACCGAACGGACACGCCGGTTTGCAAAGTGGTCCTGGTCGTCGAGGCGGTAACCCGCCTCGCCTTGCGCGAGGTGGAGGAGGTAGGTGCTCGCTGCGAGCACTTCGCTCTTCGACAGGACGGTCTGGCCCGGCGCGGGCCGTTCGAGCTCGATGTCGAAAAGCTGCTCGACTTTGCCGATCTCAGGCCCGAGCTTGCGGTCGAGCTTGTAACGCCCGACGCGGGTGAGGTCGTAACGCTTCGAATTGAAAAAGGCGTTCTCGAAATAAGCGCGTGCGGACTCGACCGAAGGTGGCTCCCCTGGGCGGGCGCGCTTGTAAATCTCGAGAAGCGCGTCCTCTTGAGCCGGCGCGATATCGCGCTCGCGGTCCCACTGCGGCTCCAAGAACTCGAAGTGGCGCACAAAGCGCTCGAGGAACGCCTCGTCCGCGTACCCGAGGGCGCGCAGGAGAGTGAACAGGGAAAGCCGGCGCTTGCGCGCGACGCGAGAGCCAGCGCTGATGTCCTTGCCGGGCTTGGCCTCTACGTCGAACTCGATCCACTCACCCCGGTAGGGGTGGACGGTCCCCGTCACGATCGTCTTCGCGTCGCGCCCGGGCTGGAATATCACACCCGGGGAACGGACGAGCTGGGAAACCACGACCCGCTCGGTCCCGTTGATGATGAAGGTGCCCCTGTCCGTCATGACGGGGAAGTCCCCCATAAAAACGGTCTGTTCTTTTATCTCGCCGGTGTTGGCGTTTTGGAACTGCGCCCGCACAAAGATGGGCGCGGCATAGGTCATGTCCTTTTCCTTGCACTCCTCCACCGAGAACTTCGGAGGCGGGCGCAGGTCCTGGTCGGTCGGGTCGAACTCCAAAATGAGCTTGAGGGAGCCCGAAAAGTCCTCGATTGGGCTGATATCGCGAAAAGCTTCCGCGAGGCCCTTGTCCAAGAACCATTGGAACGAATCACGCTGAACTGAGATCAGGTCCGGGAGCGGCAAGACCTCGTCGAGGTTGGCGAAAGAAAAGCGCTCCCGGGTGACGGGGCGAGAAGGCAAGGACTACTCCTTGGGAGATGCGGTGGCCACAGCTGCGCGCCAGAGCGCTGCCCAAGTGTTCCTAGACGCGGGCAGAGAGGGCACGGCAACTGAACAGTATACAGCGCTATCCGAGGACGCGGCAAGCAAAAGGCGCTCGGCACTCGCACCCATATGACAGGGTAAGCGAGGTTTGCGGCCAGGTCAAGCTTTAACGGCCACCAGCGAGCGACTTGGACGGCCTTTACTTCAGTTCGACAGTGGCCCCAGCGGCTTCGAGCTGGGCCTTTGCCTTTTCAGCGTCCTCCTTGCTGACCTTTTCGAGCACGGTCTTCGGGGCGCCGTCGACCAGGTCCTTGGCCTCCTTCAGGCCCAGGTTGGTGAGCGTGCGGACCTCTTTGATGACCTGGATCTTCTTGTCGCCGGCAGCGGTGAGGACGACATCGAACTCGTCCTGCTCTTCCTCGGCCGGTGCTTCCGCAGGCGCGGCCGCGCCGCCACCACCGACCGCAGCTACGGCGACGGGCGCTGCGGCCGTGACGCCGAAGCGTTCCTCGAACGACTTGAGCAGCTCGGAGAGCTCGAGCACCGTCATACTGGAAATAGCTTCGAGGATGTCTTCCTGGGACAGTTTCGTGGGCATTGTGTTCCTTTGCTCCTCAGTGGTTTGTTCTTCAGTTGTCTCGGAGTGGCCTTAGGGTGTTGGGGCGGGCTGGGCTCTTGGCTGGTTGTCAGGCGTTGGGGGCGTCGGCTGAGCGCTTCTCCTTGAGCGCCGCGAGGCCGTACGCAAAGTTGCGAGGCAGGGCTGCGAGCAGGCCTGCCATCGACTGCATGGGCGCCGCGAAAGCGCCCGCCAGCCGCGCAAGCAGTTGCTCTCGAGAGGGGAGGTCCGCCAGCGCGGTAGCCTGAGCTGGGCTAAGCACTGACGTGCCGAGGAGCCCTCCCTTGATGACCAAAAGGGGGTTGGCGCGTGCGAAGTCGCGAAGCGTCCTGGCAACCGCTACCGCGTCGCCCTGCACGAAAGCAAGGCCCGCCGGCCCGCTCAGCAGCTCCTTGAAGCTCTCGCGTTCACCCTCCCCGACCGCGATCCGGGCAAGGGTGTTCTTGTAGATCCTGTACTCCCCGCCAAGGGGCGCGATCGTCCGGCGAAGGTTGGCAAGGTCTTTGACCTTGAGGCCTCGGTACTCGGTGACGATGACGGCGTCCGAGCGGTCAAGGCGCGTGCGGACCTCGTCGACGACTGCCACCTTTTCCCGCCTGGGGTTGTCCATCTCTGCCACTCCTTTTGCTTCGTTACTATTTGGCGTTGCACGCGAGCGCGCACGCCAAAGCATGGAGTGCCAGCTCGCCTCGTCGGGCCGGGTACCAGTACCCACTTGGGCGCCACTGGGCGCACCTGATTTCTACGGCGTTATGTCTTGCAAGGCGAGGACCTGCGGTCGAGGGCCTCGGCGAGCGCAAATATGTTACCAGCCCTGCTAACAGCTCCGTGAGCGCACTAGGCGCCCGAGGGTGCTCCGGTCGCCGCGAGATCCTCCTCGGTCACCCGGAGCCGGCCGGGGTCGATGTCAATCCCGGGGCCCATCGTCGACGACATCGCAACCGAACGCACGTAACGCCCCTTAGCTGCGGCAGGCTTGACCCGTTGGAGCTCGTCGAGGACCGCCCGGAAATTCGTCATCAGCTGCTCGCGGCTAAAGCTCACCTTGCCGATCGGGACCTGTACCACGCCGCGGCTGCGGGCGTCTGCGCGGTACTCGACGCGGCCGCCCTTGAAGTCGGAGACGGCCCGGCCGACGTCGGCTGTCACCGTCCCGGTCTTCGGGTTGGGCATGAGGCCCCTTGGCCCCAGCTTTCGCCCGAGCCGCCCGACCTGGCCCATCATGTCCGGCGTCGCGATCGCGACATCAAAGTCCATGAACCCGCCGTCGACACGCGCCACCAGGTCGTCGGAGCCAACGACGTCCGCCCCAGCTTCCCGGGCGGCGTCGGCGGCTTCACCGGCGGCGAACACAGCGACCCGGATGCTCTTGCCCGTCCCCGCTGGCAACGAGACCGTGCCGCGCAAGGCCTGGTCCGCCTTCCTCGGGTCGATGCCCAAGCGCACCGCGAGCTCGACACTTTCGTCGAACTTCGCGTGCGACAGGCTCTTGACCAAGTCGACCGCCTCCATTGGCCCGTACAAGCGGGGCTCCCCGAGCTTCTTGGCAGTGTCGACGTACTTCTTGCCTCTTTGCGGCATGTTGTGCCTCCCTCTCTGAGTGCCTAACGCCGGCGAGGTGAGGTGCTCCCCGCCTGGCTCGGTTGGGTTGCTCGGTTAGCCGACCTTCACGCCCATCGAACGGGCAGTGCCCGCCACCTGGGCCTTGGCCGCCTCTATGTCGTAAGCGTTGAGGTCAGGCATCTTGATCTCGGCGATCCTGGTCAGCTGCGCGTCGCTCAGCGTACCGACCACCTCGCGGCCCGTCGTCTTCGCTCCCTTGGCGATCCCGAGCTCTTGGCGGACCAATACCGCAGTGGGGGGCGTCTTCAGCACGAAGCTGAAGCTCCGGTCGGAGAAAATCGTCACCTCAACGGGGATGACTTGGCCCACCTTGTCCTCGGTCGCCGCGTTGTACTGGCGGACAAACTCCATTGTCTGTATGCCATGGGGCCCCAGGGCCGTGCCAACAGGGGGTGCCGGCGTCGCCTTGCCGGCGGGCAATTGGATACGGACGATGGCGGTGACTTGGCGCTTGGCCATGATCGATCGTGCTCCTCTGGTTAGGGCGTGCTGCTGGGTGGCCAGCGGGCCAGGCCGCTCAGCCGCCCTTTGGGCGCGCCCCCTAAAGCTTGGCTACTTGGGCAAACTCGAACTCTACTGGTGTCTCACGGCCGAAGATGTTGACAAGCACCTTGAGCTTGAGCTGGTCCTCGTTGATCTCGGCAATGGTGCCGCTGAAGTCGGCGAACGGCCCTTCGCGTACCCTCACGGACTCGCCTACCTCGTAATCGAGCCTCGGGCGCGTCTTCTTTGGGGCGCCAGCGCCTTCGTTCTTTGTGACGAGGATGTTTTCGACCTCACGCCGCGATAGGGGGGTCGGGCGAGCACCGAGACCGACGAAGCCGGTCACGCCCGGCGTGTTGCGCACGACGTACCAGGAGTCGTCATCCAGGTCCATGCGCACCATCAGGTAGCCGGGGAACACCTTGCGGGACACCACTTGGCGCTTGCCGTTCTTGAGCTCGACCACGTCCTCGAGCGGGATGACCACCTCGAAAATGCGGTCCTCCATGTTCATAGAGGAGATACGGCTCTCGAGGTTGGACTTGACCTTGTTCTCGTAGCCGGCGTAGGTGTGCACTACGTACCAGCGCCCGGGCCGGTCGTAAGGGCTCTCGGGCTGCTCTTCTACCGCTACGGCCCCGCCCTCGGCTTCGGGCGGCTGAGCGCCCTCGTCCCAACCGTTGTTGCTGGCACGCCGGCGCGAGGCGCCGCGGCCGCTCCCGGTCGAGACCGTGCTTTCCGTGGGAACTGGTTCCTTGTTGTCTGCCATGGGTGTTTCTCGCTGCTTAGCTATCGGTCCTGGTGCCTACTTGAAGAGCTGTGAGGAGGCCAGGGAGTACACATAGTCGAGCCCGTAAACGAGCGCCATCACGAACGCCAGCGTGAAGAACACCACGGTCGCGTAGTTGACGAGCTCCGCCCGCTTGGGCTTCATGACCTTGCGAAGCTCGAGGACGACCTCGTCTAAGAATTGCCGAGGATGGAACCCAGACCGTTGTTGGGGCGGGGCGACAGTGCGGCGGTCCTCTGGGCGCCGCGCAGCCGGCATACCCTCCGCGTCCAACGTGCCCTGCCGCTGCAGGAGCCGCTTCTGCTGCCGGTTGTACTCGTTGATGCTCACTTCTGACCTTCCCGTTGCGAGGCTTTAGCAGGGCAGGAGGGACTTGAACCCCCAACCGCCGGTTTTGGAGACCGGTGCTCTGCCATATTGAGCTACTGCCCTAAGGGGCTCACCCTCCGGCGGACTGGGCCCCACCGGGCCCCGACTGCGTCGAGGTTAGCACCGGGCACCACTTTACCTAGCCCCGGCACAGGTTTGCCCCGAGCCTTAGGGCAGACCGCAAGACCTCGCGCCGCTCGGGTGCTGAGCGGGTTGGCCCTCGAGCCGCCAGACCTCGAGCCCGAGCTGCTAGAGGGCAACCAGTGCGCGGTTTTGGCGGTTGACCCTTGCCGCGTTGGCACCAGCCAGCAGCGCCACGACGCCGACGGCAGCCACGGAGCCTGCTACCCACCAGTGGGCGCCCGAGCGGCTGCGCGCTGCAGACGAGCCGCTCGCAGCGCCACCGAAGGAAGCGAGGTGTTCCTGTACCACCCTCAGCGCTTCCCCGACCAGGGCCGGGGCCGGGAACGCAACGGGTTCTTCCTTCAAGCTCTTGAGGGCCCGGAGCAACCGGCGGTAGCCAGCCAGCTCTGCCTGGCAGCGCAAGCAGGTCCGCAGGTGCTCCTCCATTGCAGGGCTCGGCCGGCGACTGCCGTCAACGACGAGAGGCAGCTCGTCCGATACCGCATTGCAGCTGACCAGTGCCCGGAGGTGCCTCGCCGGCAGGCGGGCGATCTCAGCTGGCCACGGCATCGTCATCCATACCAACAACCGGGGCAGCCACCCTCGTGGTTCCATCTTTACAGCGAGCCTTGCCGGCCCGGACGCGGCGCCAGCGTTGAGTGGGCATGTCTAGCTCGGGCATCCGGCGCCCGAGGTCCTCCCTGAGAGCCTTCCGGGCACGTTGCAGCCGCACCTTTGCCGCTGCTTCCGAGGTGCCAAGTTCGGCCGCGATCGCCTTGTGCGAAAGGTCATAGATGTCTCGCAGCACGACCACCTGCCTCAACCTGGCCGGCAACCGGAGAAGCGCCTGGGCGAGGAGCGCCCTCTCGTCGCTAGCCGAGGCAAAGGCTTCGGGGTCGTGCTCCGGTCGGCGATCGGCGACGTCAGGGAAGTTGACGCCTTCGAGGTCGAGCTGGTCGTGCGAGCTCCGGCGGTTGCGGGCCAGGTGGTCGCTCGCGCAGTTTGCCGTCACCCTGTACAACCAGGTGGAAAAACGGGCCTCTCCCCGGAACCTTGGCAACCCTCTGAGCGCTCTGAGGTAGGCCTCCTGAGTCACGTCCAAGGCGTCCTGCTCGTTGCCCGTGAGGCGATAGGCCAGGGTGTACGTGCCCTCCCAGGTCGCCCGCACCAGCTGGCCAGGCGCCTCGGGGTCGCCCTTGCGGGCCGCGTCCACAAAGCCCTTTAACACCGCGTCGGTCGCGGCGCCGCGCGCCAACGCCTACCTGGTCTCCTTGTGGAGCGTGTGCTGCTGGTCCCAACGGCAGTACTTGCGCATCTCTATACGGTCCCGGTCGTTCTGCTTGTTTTTAGTCGTTATGTAGTTGCGCCGCTTGCAGACGTCACAGGCCAGCGTCACCTTTACGCGTCGTTCGTTTTTGGCCATACCGGCCCTGCCCTCCTGTTCCTAACGGGCCCTTGGTTTTGCCCAGGGAAGTGTGCTCCCGTAGCGGCGGTCGGACTCGAACCGACGACAACTCGATTATGAGCCGAGTGCTCTGCCAACTGAGCTACGCCGCCCTGCGGTCCCCCGCAAGTGCGAGCCCCCTGTCGGAATCGAACCGACGACACCGGCCTTACCATGGCCGTGCTCTACCGACTGAGCTAAGGGGGCGCCGATCACGCTCGATCGGTTGCCCGGCTCATAGTAGCCGCGGACCTCCCGGACCTGCCGCCCGAGCCCCCCTTGCACGGGCCTCGCCGAGGCCCGCCCGCAGTCTCCCACGCTGGTCTAAGAGGCGGGAGCGAGCTCGTGGGGACGCATAACGTGGGGAGCGTGGCACCAACCAAGCGCCATCAAGACCACCGCCTCGGCGGCCCGGCAACGGTCGAGCAACATCCCCTCGCGGGTGGCCGCCCTCACCCCCTTCGCATTGAGGTCCGGGTCACCACCGCCACGGCCGAGCACGCCGAGGGCACCCGGTCCATTTACAACAGGTACATCGAGGCCTCGACAGCCACTTTCGAGATGACCCCCAAGTCCCTCTCGGACCAGCTCGAATGGATCGCCGAGCACTCTGGGGCCTACCCGGCAATAGTCGCCCTCGGGCCCGACGGCCTTGTCGTTGGCTTCGGCTCGCTCTCGCCTTACCGGCCGCGACCTGCGTACAGCACGACCGTTGAGAACTCGGTCTACGTACACGAAGGCTTCCAGCGGATGGGGATAGGGAAGGCGGTGCTCGAAGAGCTCCTCCACCTCGCCAAAGCGCACGGCTTCCACGCAGTGATCGCTCGGATCGCCCGGGACAACGGCGCCTCGGTGGCCCTTCATGCTGCGTGCGGTTTCGAGATGATCGGGGTGGAACGAGAGGTCGGGCGCAAGTTTGGGCGCTGGCTCGACGTTTTGTGCATGGAGCGCCTGGTATGAACGCGCCCATCGGGCCCGCGAGGGCTACGGTCGGACCGATGGCACCCGCCGACTCGAACTATCCCGCCCTCCTTGGTGGGCTGCGCCAGGACTTGGACGAGGTCGAGGCGGCGATGACGCGCCTCGAAGAAGGTACCTATGGGAGGTGCCAGGGTTGTGGCGGGCCAATCGAGGGGGGCCGGCTGTCCGGTGACCCAGTCGGGCGCTACTGCAGCACCTGCGCGCCGGGACCGGGCTTGGACGGGCCGAGCCGGGACGGGGCCCCGACCTAGCGGCCGGCGGGCCGGCACGCGACCTACTTGTGAGGGAATGCCCCCTGCTCCACGAGCGCCTCGGCGATCTGGACAGCGTTGAGAGCCGCACCCTTTCGAAGGTTGTCGCCCGAGACGAACATGGCCAGCCCGCGCCCGTCGTCCTCCAAGTGGTCCCCCCTCACCCGTCCCACGAGACAGTCGTCCGACCCGGCGGCCCCAAGCGGCGTCGGGACATCGACCAAGCGCACACCAGGAGCGCTGGACAGCAGTTGAGAGGCTCGTGCCGGGGAAATGGGCCGCTCGAAACGTGCGATCAGCGAAAGGGAATGGCCGGTGTAAACCGGGACCCTCACACAAGTGACCGCGACCGCCAGGTCAGGGACGTGGAGGATTTTCCGGCTTTCGTTGCGTAGCTTGTGCTCCTCGTCAGTTTCGTCGTCCACGAGCTTGCCCGCCATTGGGAGCACGTTGAATGCGATCGGCCCCGGGAAGACGTGGTTCAAGGGGTAGCTAACGGCAGCGCCGTCAAAGGCGAGCGCGGCCGCCTTCTCCCCGACGGCATGAACCTGCTCGGACAGCTCCTCGACGCCCTTTCGCCCGGCGCCCGACGTTGCCTGGTAGGTCGATGCGATCAGCTTGCGCAGGCCGGCTTCGTCGTGGAGCGGCTTCAGGACGGGCATGCAAACCATGGTCGTGCAGTTGGGGTTGGCAACTATGCCCTTCGGCACCCGCCGGAGGTCCTCCCCATTGACCTCGGGGACGACCAAGGGCACCTCGGGGTCCATCCGCCAGGCCCTCGAATTGTCGATCACGACAGCCCCCGCCCCCGCGACCTTGGGCGCCCACTCCGCCGAGGCCGGCGCCCCCATGCTGAACAGGGCGATCTCGATGCCACGGTGGTCAGCGAGGGCGACGTCCTCGACCTCGACGCCATCCAAGATCTTTCCGGCGGAGCGCGCTGACGCAAAGAACCGCAAACGCCGGGCGGGGAAGCGCCTTTCCTCGAGCGTGCGGCGCATGACGCCGCCGACTTGGCCTGTGGCGCCGTAGACACCGACCGTGTAGCCCATCAGAGCTTTCCCTTTCCCTCTGTGTCGAGCGCGAAAGCCTTATGGATCGCTATCACGGCCCGGTCGGCTTCTGTTGCGCGCACGACGCAAGTCAAGCGGATGGCCGATGTGGAGATCATCTCGATATTTATGCCCTCGGCAGCAAGCACTTCGAACATCGTGGCCGAGACCCCTGGGTGGGTCCGCATCCCAGCGCCCACTATCGACACCGTGGCGACATCTGGGTCGGCGTATGTCCCCGTGGAGCCGATCTCGCTCTGCAAGGAGGCAGCAACCTGCTTGGCCGCCTCCAAGGACTCATGCGGGACGGTGAAGGAGATGTCGGTCGTCCCGTGGAGCGAGACGTTCTGCTCGATCATGTCCACGTTGATGAGCTGGTCTGCGAGCGCTCGGAACAACCGGGCGGCGACACCTGGGCGATCGGGTACGCCGGCAACTGTCAGCTTTGCTTCCGACTGGTCAGAGACGACCGCCGAGATAATGGCCTGCTCCACCTCACTGCCTTCCTCTTCTATCCAGGTGCCCGGCTCCCACGTGAAACTCGACCGCACGTGCAGGCGCACGCCGTGGGTGCGGGCGAACTCGACTGAGCGCATCGCCGGCTTCGGGCAGCCGGCCGCGTTCATCTCCAACATCTCGTCGTAGCTGACCTTGGGGAGCCGCCGCGCGCCCGGGACCACTCGCGGGTCGGCTGTGAAAACGCCCGGCACGTCCGTGTAGAGCTCGCAGGCCTCAGCACCGAGAGCCTTTGCGATCGCCACTGCGGTCGTGTCCGAGCCCCCTCGCCCAAGGAAAGTGACTTCCCGCTCTACGGAGACTCCCTGCGCTCCGCCGATCACCGGGACCCTCCCCGCAGCGAGGGCCGCCCGGATACGCTCAGGGCGCATCTCGACGATCTTGGCTTGGGTGTGCTCGATGTTGGTGACGATGCCCGCCTGGCTGCCGGTGAAGCTATCTGCCGGCACCCCGAGATCATGGAGCGCCATGCACAGCAGCGCCATCGCCTTGCGCTCGCCCGCTGTTATGAGCATGTCCATTTCCCGCCCCGGCAAGGTCTTCGAAACCTTGCCGGCAAGGTCCAAGAGGTCGTCGGTCTCATGGCCCATAGCCGACACGACCACCACGGGCCAGTCACCGCGCCGGCGGAGGCGGGCGATGTAGTCGGCGACGCTGCGCATCCTTTCGGCGTCGGCGACGGACGAGCCGCCGAACTTCTGCACCAACAAGGCCACGCATTCGAAGCTACCAGCTGCCCCTGCGCCGGCCTGCGGGCACGACGGCGCAAGGGGACCATGGTCGTCCACACAGGGTGGCCTCTGATCGGCTACGCTGCGCCGCCGTGCCGTCAGATAAGCGTCTTCAGCAACGCCGCAACCGCAGCATGAAGGAGCTGCGCATGCGGCAACAGCAAAAGCAGCGCCGGCAGCGCCTCTTCGTCGGGGGCTTCGGGGGCGCCCTTGTGATCATCGTGGTGGTGGTGCTCGTCACGGCCCTCACCTCGAGCCCCGCCAAGAAGAAGACGGCAGCTCCGCCAACCAGCACGACTTCGGCTGTGTCAACCACGGCCACAACGGCGCCCACGACCCCTCCGGTCTCGGTCAAATTGGTGAAAGCACCAGCCAAGGTCGGGTGCCCGAAGCTAAATGGCACCTCCCCGCACTACACGATGTTCAGCTCCCCGCCCCCCATGTGCATAAACCCAGCCAAAAGCTATACGGCGCACATGGTCACAGACGTGGGCACGATCACTTTCAAATTATTGGCGGCCCAGGACCCGGTAACGGTAAATAACTTTGTCTTCTTGTCCCTTTACCATTTCTACAACGGCACTGCATTTCACAGGGTCGTGACCGGTTTTGTCGACCAAGGCGGCGACCCCACCGGTACCGGGTACGGCGGGCCCGGGTACTCTTTCAACGGGGGCGCCCCAAAGAGCGCAAAGGTTTACACTGCTGGCGCTTTGGCAATGGGCAACACGGGCAGCCCCTCTAGCGACGGGAGTCAATTTTTCATCGTCGTGGGCAAAGGCGGTGCCCAGCTGACGCCCAACTACAGCTATTTCGGGCAGGTCACGAGCGGGATGAACGTCGTCAACAAGATCAATGCGGACGGAGGCGCCAGCCCAAATGGGACGCCGAAAGTCGTCCACAAGGTCCTCAACGTCACAATTTCCGCGACCTGAGCGAGCTGAGCGCGTAGGAAAGCGCGAACGAGGTTTATTCGCCTACTTCTTGCAGTTCGTCTGCCGAGAGGGCATCGACGCCGGCGCGCCGGCCGTCCAACCAGATCGTTACCTCGCCCTCGCCCACGGCCCGCCAGTGCCCCTCGGGCGCCCGGAGCAACGCTGTCTTCTCATCGATCGCGGCGATCCTCAAACCGGGTGAGGCGAGGCGGACCGTCCGGTGCGTCTTTTCCTCTGGCCAGTTGCTCGCGTGCGGGAGGACGGCCAGCTGGTCGAGGAGCCCGAGGCCCAGTGTCAGCGCCCCGCCTCTCGGGTCGACCATCGTGTCACCGAAAACCATCGCGCCAGCTGACGAACCCGCCAGGACGGCCCCGGCGCGCCAAGCCTCCACCAGCGCGTCCCATACCGGCGAGGCTTTCAGCACAGAGCGGAGGTGGAGGACCGACCCGCCGGCGAGGTAAACGAAATGTGCCGCCCGTAGGGCCCCGGCGTTGGTGGTCTCCTCGGCATCGGCTCGGCGCAGCACCATGCAAGCTTTGACGGAGGCTCCGAGAGCGGCGAAATATCTCTCCGCGATGGCGACACAACGCTCCGGGTGCTCGTAAGCCGCCGCTGTCGGCAGGACGAGGACCTCCCTGCCCCCAGACGCTTCCAACAGCTCAGCGTCAAATGCCTCGCACCCGGGGCTCCATTCGCTCCCACCGACAAGCCCGAGCAGGCCCGGGCGTTGTGCCGGCCCTGGGTTGGCAGCTGGAGCGGAGGCAGCGGGGTTGGCCATCGAGGACCGACAGTACCTCAGGTCCCCCGAGGTGCACCGGGACGCCGCAGGACGGGCCGTCCCGCCGCCCTAAGGAGCGTGAAAGGTGAGGTCACAAAGGTCGTGCCATGACAAAAGGAGCCTTTTGGCCCCCCTAATTACCGGCTAGTATTGACTAGTCACAATGTCTGCCCCAAATGACGCCAGCAGGCCATAGCGGCCCTCATTGCACGGCTCGTACCGTTGAGGGAGGTTTCGGACACTTAGGAGGTACCCGAAATGGTGGAGCAACCACAAGCTGATGCGCTCTTAACCCCGGCCGAAGTTGCCCAGAGGTTCCGGGTCAACCCCAAGACCGTGACCCGCTGGGCGAGAGCAGGCAAGATCACCGCGATCCGAACGCTCGGAGGCCATCGCCGCTTCCGGGCGGCCGAGATCAGCCGCCTCCTCGACGAGATGGAGCTGGGCCACTAAAGGCTGGTGGTCGGAACCGGCGTCGATCCGGTGACCTCGCACTTTTCAGGCGCGCGCTCTACCAACTGAGCTATCCGACCGCGGACCTGACGGGATTTGAACCCGCGACCTCCGGCTTGACAGGCCGGCGTGCACTCCAGGCTGCACCACAGGTCCCAGCTGAACTGGTGCACCGCCCTGTCCAACGGAGCCTGACGGCGCGAGCCAGTATAGAGGTCCGGCGGGCCGGGTGCGCCAGCGGGCTGAGGAACAGGAGTGGACAAGATGAGGAGGCCAAAGTGGGGCCCACGGCTTGCCGCCCCTGTGCTCTTGGCAGGGTTCGCCGCTGCGGCAGTGGCTACCAATGGCCTCGCAACGCTGGCGGCTTCCCCGCAATCAACGAGCGGGGCCTTGCAGGCGCCTCAGCGGCTCGAGGCAGCCGTCCCGTCCCCTGCGCCGTACGGGGCAAAGGTGCTCGGCCCAGCTCCCGCCTCGGCCCGGGTGGAAGCTCAGCTCTACTTCGAGCCGAGGGAGCCTCAGGCTCTCGAGTTGCTGGCATCGGCCGTTTCCACTCCCGGCAACGCCGCGTACCACGACTTCATAACGGTCCCGGAGTTCGCCGCCCGCTTCGGGGCAAGCGCTCAGGATGTCGGCGAAGTCGACCGCTACTTGCGAGCGGAGGGCCTCTCGGTGGGCCCGCTCGCGCGGAACGGGCTTAGCGAGAGGGTCGAAGGTAAGGCCGGGCGGTTCCGAGCCGCGTTCGAGACCGTTCTCGAACGCGTCAGAACGGCAGGGGGTGCAGAGGTTATCGGGTC
>Ga0335074_10010192_pt1 | contig 13137 bp, 13 predicted proteins | sample Lox_Sample_23_FD_206715 | JGI IMG/M metagenome (GOLD analysis project Ga0335074, IMG submission 206715) | Soil microbial communities from Loxahatchee National Wildlife Refuge, Florida, United States - Lox_Sample_2.3 | ecosystem: Environmental > Terrestrial > Soil > Wetlands | place: USA...
AGCTCGTTGGAAAGGTCGTAGTGGCGGTGGATGTTGCGCCGCGCGTTGCGTTCGGACGCGTCGTCGGCCGCTGGCGCGCGCCGGACGTAGAACCGGCGCAGCGTCTGCAGCGGGCGCGGCACCAGCGTGTCGACCTCGCTGGCGAACGCCGTCAGCAGGCCAGCCAGGTCATCGCAGTCCCAGTCACCGGCCATGTAGGACTCGCCGAACCCGATCAGCCCGGCGGCGCCGATCCGGTGGTAGAAGCCGGCCGGACGGTGCAGCGTCAGCACCGGCGAGCCGTTGTCACCCGCCCCGTACGCCACGCCGCCCGGGCCCGTCACGCGAACCGGCAGCCGCTCCACGGTGCGGACGAACAGCGCTCGCGCGACCGCGCCGCGCACCGCGTTATGCGGCACCGCGGCAACGTCCGGCCAGCGGCCCGGGTCGGCGGCAGGCGTAACGTTCTCGATACTTATCGTCTGGTTCATCCCACACCTTCCTGCGCTGCGTGCCCCGGCCTGGGATGAGGGCGCAGGCCACGGCCGTACAACTTGGCTCCCTGCCAGCGGATGCGGCCGCTGACCGCTGCGGTCGATGCCGGGTGCCGGGCTGCGGCGCGGAGCAGGCTGGCCGCGGTGGCGGGCCCGGGCCGGCCGCGAACGCTGGCCGCGAACGTGGTGCCGTCCGGGCGGTGCAGCGTGATGGTGAGCGCGAGCCGCGGGCCGGGCTCGGGCAGCGCCATCCGGTACCAGCCGTCGACCGGGAAAAACGGGGAGACGTAGAACTCCTTGGCCGTGGCCGCGCGGCCGGTCTCGTCGGTGCGCAGCAGGTAGCAGTGCCGCTCGCCGTAGGTGTTGTGCACCTCGGCCACGACGCACTCGAGCGACCCGGACGGCTCGTGGCACCAGTACACGGTCAGCGGGTTGAAGACGTGGCCGAGCACCCGGGCGTGGGCCAGCATCGCGACGCGCCCGCCGTGCAGGTCGATACCGCGGGTGGCGAGGAACCGGTCCAGGTTCTGCCGGATGCTGCGGTGCGGGTCACCGAGATGGTCGGCGGCGCGGAACCGGGTGAGCTGCCGGAGCCCCGGCGGCGGTTCCGGCAGCTCGTCGGTGTCCACCAGCCACTGGTAGGTGCGGTAGCTGAACGCGTTCCGCAGCGGCGCGGAGCGCACGTGCCGGATCTGGCATTCGTAGAGGAAGGCCGATGCCGGGAACGCGGTCACCAGCGGCTCCCCAGCGACGCGGCGGCGGCCACTCCCGACCGGCAGCCGTCCTCGTGAAATCCCCACCCGTGGTACGCGCCCGCGTACGCTGTGACGCCGTCGTTCAGCCCGGGCAGCGCCCGCTGTGCGGCGAGCGACGCGCGCGTGTAAACCGGGTGGGCGTAGTCCATCGCGGCCAGCACCAGGCCGGGGTCGATTCCGTCCGCCGCATTGAGGGTGACCAGGTAGTCGCGGCCGGCTGGGAGCCGCTGCAGCCGGTTCATGTGATAGCTGACCCGTACCTCGGCCGCCGCAGCGTCGCACGAGGTGAGGTGGTAGTTCCACGATGCCCTGGCGTGGGGGCTGGCCGGCAGCACGCTCGCGTCGGTGTGCAGCACCGCGGCGCTGCGGGTGTAGCGGAACGCGCCGAGCGCCCGGCGCTCGGCCGCGGTTGGGTCGGCGAGCAGGCCGAGCGCCTGGTCCGGGTGGGTGGCGATCACCACCGCGTCGAACCGCTGCGGGCGCCTATCCGCCGCGGTGACCTCGGCGCCGCCCGGGTACCTGCGGACGCTGCGTACCGGCACGTCCGTCCGGATCGCGGTGAGCTGCTTGGCGATCAGGTCTACGTAGGTCTGGGTTCCCCCGGTGACGGTCCGCCACCGCGGCGAGCCGGTCACCGACAGCAGGCCGTGGTTGGCGAGGAACGTGAACAGGTGGCGAGCTGGGTAATCCAGCGCCGTGCCCGGCGGGCATGACCACACCGCGGACACGAACGGGAGCGCGAAGTGCGCGGTGAAGTAGCGCGAGTAGCCGCCGGCGGCCAGGAACTGGCCGAGGGTGAGCTCGGCGGGCCCCGCGGGATCGGCGCTCGCGGCCAGCCGCGACGCTTCGCGGTGGAACTTGAGGATGGCGGCCAGCATCCACAGGTACCGCCGGCCGCCACGGCGGATCCCGGCGAGCAGGCCGGCCGGGCCGCGCTGGCCCGCGTACTCGAGGCCGCAGCCCGCGCACCCTACCGACATGCTCATCTCGGCGTCCTGCGTGGTCACCCCGAGCTCGGCGAACAGCCGGGTGAGCAGCGGGTACGTCCGCTCGTTGCAGACGATAAACCCGCTGTCGACCGCGACTTCGGTTCCGTCCGGCGCGGCGACCCGGTGGGTGTGCGCGTGCCCGCCCAGGCGGCCATCCGCCTCGAACACTGTCACCTCGTTGGCGCGGGCCAGCAGGTAGCCAGCGGTGAGGCCGCTCACCCCGCTGCCGATGACAGCGATCCGCCGTGAGGTCATCCGGATGCTCCCTTGGTGGCGTGCGCTGCCGTCTTCAGAGCCGGGCCGCGGCCGGACTGGCCAGAATGGCCGGCCAGGTCCGAGGGACCCGGGGCGTGGTTGCGGAGGCCGAGGCTGGCCGGGAATGGGTCAAGGTAGGTTTGTGCCGCCAGGTAGGCGGCGCGGCAGCCCTCGGCGTGATGGCGCAGCAGCGTGACCGGCACGCTGAGCGGGACCTCACCGCGCCGGTAGGCGTCGATTGTGGACAGGATGTCGTGCCGTCTGGTGTTGTCCAGGTACTCGCTGACCAGCCCGAACCCATGGTGCATGGCGTTGCAGTGCCGGGCCCGGCTGGCCCGGCGGGCGAGGGCCTCGCCGAACAGGGCCGTGTACCCCGCGCGTACCTCGGAGTCCGGCCTGTCCCGGGCGGTCGCCACCAGGTACCCGGCCAGATGCGCGCGGACTGGGTCGTGCGCCATGAGCTGGAGCTTGTGCCTGGCGTGGAAGCCGATCAGATCGCGGAGCCGCCACCGGCCGCCGAAGAGCTGGTTCAGCCGTGCGCGGGCCCAGACCTGCTCGACGAAGGACTCCCTGAGCAGCGGGTCGTTCAGCCGCCCCTCCTCCTCGACGGGAAGCAGTGGGCTGGCGGCAAGCACGTAGGCGGCAAAGATCCCGCGCCCGTTCCCGGTCACAATCCGCCCGCGATCGTGCACTCGCACGCTGTACAGGCCGCAGCTGGGAGAACGTGACTTGACGACGTAGCCAGACAAGCCGTCCAGCTCCGCGCGGCGCCGCTCGCCCAGCGCGGTCACCGCGGCGGTGTGGTCGCGCCCGCTCTTGCTGACCAGATGGCCTTCGCCGGTCAGATGCAGCGACTCCCGTGGCGCACCCAGGCCTATCTCGATTTCCGGGCACACCGGGACCCATTCGACGTACCCAGCCAGGACGTCGGAAACGAACCGGTTGCGGCTGTGCCCGCCGTTGAACCTGACCGGCTGACCGAGCAGGCAGCTCGACACACCGACCCGGGGCCTGGCTTCCCCCAGGACGCCCGCTGTCCCGTTCGTGCTGACTCCAGACTTCGCCTGTGCCTCCCCCGACCTCACCGCGTCGCCACCTGCCCTTACGCCTGCGCAGCCGTTAGCGTCTGCCGCACCCGGCGCAGCCCGCGCGCGGTTCGCGCCTTGATCGTTCCGACCGGCACCCGCAGTCGCTCCGCGATCTCCTGCTGGCTGAGCTCGCCGTAGTAGGCAAGCTCGATGGCCTCGCGCTGCGGCTGTGGCAGTGCCGAGAGCGCACCGCGCAGCTCAGCCACGTCAGCGAGCCGGGCGGCATAGTCACGCCCGTCCTCGCCGGGTGGCTCGGCCAAGTCGCCGAGCGGGGCCACCGGAACCGGCCGGGAGCGCAGGTAGTCGATGGCCCGCCTGCGTGCGATCGCCAGCGCCCAAGCCTCCAGGCTGCGGGACGAGTCGTAGCGCGCCCGGGTCCGCCACAGGCCGACGAAGGATTCCTGGACGACGTCGTCCACCTCATCCGCTGGCACAAGCCGCCGCAGATAGTTCTGCAGAACGGGCCTCAGTCTGGCGTAGGAGTCCGACATAGCCAGCAGCTTGTCCCCCGCTGGTTCCAGCGGGTCGCCTGCGAACGGCCGGCCTTCCCCGGCCCGCCGGCCTTCCCCGGCCCGCCGGCCTTCGCCAGTCACCGCCGCGCTCGCCGGCCCATCGTCCGGTGCACCGATGGGCCGGTTAGAACGACCCCTTTGGTACATCGATCGCCCGGTGTCCCGCATGACTCCCCGTTCGATTACTCAAACTTGTTCAAATACTATTCATAACTTCCGAGAATTTGCAACCGAGGTCAGCGAGCCGAGCCGAGAAACACCGATATGCGCCGGCCGCGATGGCAGACGCCGGCGGGCGGGACGAGGAAGGCCAGGCAAGGATGGCGAGCGCTGAAATCAGGCGGGGATAGGGATGACGCAGACGCGCCGGAGGGCGGATCAGGCCTCGCCGATCGCCTCGCAAGCCTGCTGGACGGCCTCGGGCAGGGTGCTGACCGCGCGGCCGCCCGGAGGCGTCCCCCGCCAACCGGGACCGGCGATGAACAGCCGCAGCGGCGGGCGCTGCCTGGCGATGCCGGCGAACTGAGCTGGATCCCCGGTAGCGGCGGTCTGGGACCAGACGAACACCGCCGCCGGGCCGACCCGCGAGATGGCGGCCGCGAGAGCGGGCGGGGGGGTACGCGCGCCGAGCATCATGGTCCGCACGCCCCGTTCCGCCAGCGCCGCCGCCAGCGCGTACAGCGCCAGGCTGTGCTCCTCACCGTCGGCGCAGGCCAGCAGCAGTGGCCGGGCATTCAGCGGATCGGTGAGCCGGCCAATCCGAGCGGCTAGGGTGGCCAGCAGCTGGGTGGAAAGTAGATGCTCCACGTCGATGCAGGTGCCGTCGGCCGCGCTCCGCTCGCCCAGCGCGATCAGTACGGGCTGGGCCAGGCGCTCCCAGGTGATGACAACGCCGCTGGAGTTCAGCGCGCGCTCCAGCATTCCGGCGATGGCCGGACCGTCGAGGGCGAGCGCGGCTCGGGCCAGGCCGCGAGCTTGCGGCAGCTGGCCGGGCAGCGGAAGCGACCGCCCGCCCGCACCCCACGCCGCCGGTTCCAGCTTTCCCCGGGTCGGCTCCGTCGCCGAATCCTGGGCCAGGGCCACGCGGGCCGCCACTCCCGGCGGCATCCCATCGAGCACCAGCTTGCGCATGTGCTGGATCCGGGCGATATCGGCCGGCTGATACCGGCGGTGACCGCCCGCGCTGCGACCGCCTGGCCCGATGCCGTAGCGGCGTTCCCAGTCGCGCAACGTGGCCGGCGCGACGCCGAGGCGACGGGCTAGCGCGCCGATGCCGTAGGCCGGCTGTGACCCCGAACCATCGGTCACTTCAGCCATCGGCGGCCCATCGCATGATCGCCTCCTTGACGCGGACAACCTGTTCTTCGCAGCGAAACCCGCCCCGGTTGCAACCATCGCATGCCGCAGACGCGGGCGCACGCCATCCCCCGGCGTCGGGAACTGCCCGGAAGCGTGCGCGCCGAGCACGGCTGGCACAATCTCTAGGATGCAGCGAATAGCCGTGATCACCGGAGCAAGCAGCGGGATCGGAGCGGCCACCGCGGTGAAGCTGGCCGACGCCGGCTACCGCGTGGTGCTGGCCGCCCGCCGGGCCGACCGAGTCGAGGCGGTCGCCGACCGGATCAGGCAGAAAGGCGGCCAGGCCGATGCCCACCGCCTGGACGTCACCGACCGCGCCGCGGTCGACGCGCTGGCCGGATCCCTGGATCGCTGCGACGTCTTCGTCAGCAACGCGGGCGGCGCGATCGGCGCCGACACCGTGGCGGACTCGGCTGCGTCCGACTGGCTAACCATGTATCAGGTCAACGTGCTCGGCACGCTGCACATGACTCAGGCGCTGCTGCCCAAGCTGGTGGCGAGCGGGGCCGGCACGATTGTGGTGCTGTCATCGACCGCCGGCTTCGTAGCCTATGAGGGGGGCGGCGGCTACGTCGCCGCGAAGCACGCGGAGCACGCGATCGCGGCCACGCTGCGCCTGGAGCTGTGCGGCCAGCCGGTCCGGGTCATCGAGATCGCCCCGGGCATGGTGAAGACGGACGAGTTCGCGCTCAACCGCTACCACGGCGACGCGGACAAGGCGGCGGCCGTCTACGCGGGCGTGGCGGAGCCGCTGACCGACGAGGACGTCGCCGATGCGATCGCCTGGACGGTCACGCGGCCCGCGCATGTCAACATCGACCTGATGGTCATGCGCCCGCTAGCCCAGGCCGCGCAGCACAAGGTGTGCCGCGAGTCTTAGTGCGCACCACTGGAGGTTCGCTGGGACCTGGTGAAACCAGGCCCAGAGCAGAGCCTGCCGGAGTCCGATCCGGGCGTGCCGGTGGGCGCGGCGCCGTCTGTGCGTCGCAGGTGTTGCTCTGACGACACCACTCCCGCACAGTCGCGCCCCGGAGGGCTGAGCAAGCTCGTCTGGACATGACCCCGACGAACTTATGGGTCTGACGACACTTAGTCGCCGATGGCTCGTCGCCTGCTGGCCGTCCGGCTCGTCGCCTGCTGGCCGTCGCTGAGCGCCTAGCCATGTACCTGCGCTTCGTACAGTGCTATTATCTACATAATGTTGATTGACATTATAGGAATTAAGACGGACGATAGTGCCATCAGCGCGAGCCGCGGCCAGCACCTCGTCGCCCGCCCGCACGTGGATCTGCGCAGGCAAGCCAGCGCGCTGCATCGGCCGCGCCACCGGGCGGGACCGGCCATCGTCCGCCCGTGTGGCGCACAGCCCGGAGCGATATCGGGCCGCAAAGGAGGTCCGCCTCGTGCCCGGCTCGCCCGTCCCCGGCCGCGCCCTGACCGGCCGCGCCCTGACCGGCCCCGCCCTGACCGGCCGCGCCCTGACCGGCCCCGCGCTGCTCGCTGAGGACCGGCCGGTCACCGCTTCAACAGCGTTTGCGGGAGGCTCGTCATGAACCTGCAGTTCCACTGGTTCCTGCCCACGTCGGGTGATGGCCGGGCGATCGTCGGCCGCGGCCACAGCCTCCCGCTCGGCAGCTCCGGCGGGGCGCTGGCCACGCCCTCGGCGGCCAACGGATCCCGGGTGACCGGAGCGGCGCTCGCGGACCGGCCGCCGTCCCTGGAGTACCTCGGCCAGATCGCCAGGTCGGCCGAGCAGCTCGGCTTCGAGGCGGTGCTCACCCCGACCGGCACCTGGTGCGAGGACGCCTGGCTGGTGACTGCCGCGCTGATCAGCCAGACGGAGCGGCTGAAGTTCCTGGTCGCGTTCCGGCCGGGCCTGGTCTCGCCCACGCTCGCGGCCCAGATGGCCGCCACCTACCAGCGGATCTCCCGCGGCCGGCTGCTGCTCAACGTGGTAACCGGCGGGCAGGCCGAGGAGCAGGCCAGGTTCGGCGACTTCCTCTCGCACGACCAGCGCTATGACCGCACCGGCGAGTTCCTGGCCATCGTGCGCGGAGCATGGAGCGGCCAGCCGTTCGACTTCACCGGCCAGCACTACCGGACCAAAGGCGCGACGGTGATGCGCCCGCCGGATCCGCCACCGGGCATCTACTTCGGTGGTTCGTCAGCGGCGGCCGGGCCCGTGGCCGCCAGGCACGTCGATGTCTACCTCACGTGGGGCGAGCCGCCCAGGCAAGTGGCCGAGAAGATCGCGTGGGTTCGCGGGCTCGCCGAGGCGGAAGGGCGGGAGCTGAGGTTCGGCATCCGGCTGCACGTGATCACGCGGGACACCGAGGCCGAAGCCTGGACCGAGGCGGCCCGCCTGCTTGGCTACCTGGACCCGGGCGAGATTGAGTTCGCCCAGCGGATTCTGGCCAAGAGCGAGTCGGTGGGCCAGGAGCGCATGCTGGCCTTGCACGCCGGCTACCGGCCCGGCGGCTCGGCCAGGGAACTCGAGATCTACCCGCACCTGTGGGCCGGGGTGGGTCTGGTCCGCGGCGGCGCCGGCACCGCGCTGGTCGGCAGCCACCGGCAAGTCGCCGACCTGATCGAGGAGTACGCGGCCATCGGCATCGAGGAGTTCATCCTGTCCGGCTACCCGCACCTGGAAGAGGCGTACTGGTTCGGCGAGGGCGTCCTGCCCGAGCTGCGCTCGCGCGGCCTGGCCGGCGGGCCCGGCGGCCGCATCCCCGTACCCCTGCCTGCACTTACCTGAGCATCCCGGAGGAGGAACCTTGCGCTTCGCCGTTATCGTCGGGAACCCCCGGCCAGCATCGCGAACCCTGACCGTGGCCGCGGCGGCGGCCACCGCGGTCACACGGGCCGCGGGCCTGCCCGGCCAGCCCCTGACCATCGACCTGTGCGTGCTGGCGCGCCACCTGCTGCTGCCCGAGCCCTCGCCCGCGGTGGAGGACGCGCTGGACCAGGTGACCGGCGCTGACCTGCTGCTGGTGGTCAGCCCCACCTACCACGGCACCTATACCGGGCTGCTGAAGGTGTTTCTCGACCGGGTGCCGCACCGGGCGCTCGACCGGACTCTGGCCCTGCCGCTGATGCTGATGGGCGTCGTCGAGCACGTGCCCGCGGTCGACGCCTACCTCAGGCCGCTGCTGGCGGAACTGGGTGCGACCGTGCCCGTCCCCGGCCTGGCTGTGCTCGAGTCGGAACTGGACCGGCTGGACAGCGTGCTTGGGCCGTGGGCAGATCAGGTCGCCAGCGTGCTCGACGGTCATCCGGATTTCCACGCGGCCGCGGTGTCGGCCGCTGGCTGACGGGGCCGCCTCACCGGCGCATCCCATCCCCCAGCCGGCCGCCAGCCAGCTCAGGCGGTCTGCGTGACCTTGCTCAGCCCACGCGGGTGGTCCGGGTCGAGCCCGAGCCTGCGCGACAGGGCCTCGGTCAGCAGCTGGCCGGGCACGATCAGCCCGAGCGGCGCCAGCCACTCCGGCAGCCGCGGGCCGGGCAGCGCGCGGGTGCACGCGGCGGCCAGCTGCTCGCCACCGCCGATCCCGTAGGCTCGCGCCCCGGCACCGGTCACCCGGCTGGCCAGCTCGACCGTGCCGCGCAGGGTCGGGCCCGAGCCGGCGGCCAGGAGTATCGCCGGCGTCTGCGCGTCGACCACGGCGATCGGGCCGTGCAGCAGGTCGGCGTACGAGAGCCCCATCGCGTGCAGGTAGCACGCCTCCTTGAGCTTCAGCGCCAGCTCGAGCGCGGACGCATAGGCCAGCCCCCGGCCGGAGACGACCACCCCGTGATCCCCGGACAGCTCGGCCACGATCGGGTCCAGGTCGCCCGGCCCGGCCAGCAGCGCCTCGATCGCGTCCGGGACCTGGCGCAGCTCCCCGGGGTCCAGGTCGGCGCCGAGGCCGATGGCCAGGACGGCCAGCGCGGCGAGCTGCGTGGTGAACGTCTTGGTCGCGGGGACGGCGCGTTCGGTCCCGGCCTGGGTGACGAAGGCGACGTCGGCCGTCTCGGCCAGCGGGGACGCCGCGCCGTTGGTGATGGCCAGCGTGGCCGCGCCACAGTCGCTGGCCCAGGCCATGGTCTCGACGATCTCCGCGGTCTTCCCCGACTGGGACAGGGCCACGGCCAGCACGCCGGACAGGTCAACCCGGCTTCGGTAGGCGGTGGCGATCGACGGCGAGGCCAGCGTGGCCAGCCGCCCGGCGTACGCCTGGATCAGGTAGCTGCCGTAGACCGCCGCGTTGTCGGAGGTGCCCCGCGCGATGAACAGAACCTGGCGGGTGTCGCGGGCCAGCACCGCCGCCTCGGCCGCGCGGGGAAGCAGCGCGCCAATCGTGGCCCGCAGGGCCGCTGGCTGCTGGCCGATCTCGGTTCGCATGTGCGTGACCTGCTGACCGCTCACCAGGGTCCTCCGTCCGCTCCGCTCTGCGCATACACCAGCTCGCCGCCAACCCAGGTGGCCCGCGTCCGCAGGTCATCATCCATCCAGACCAGGTCGGCGGCCGCGCCGGGCTCGATCCGGCCGAGGTCCGGCCTGCCGATCAGGTCGGCGGGAATGCGGCTGGCGGCCGCGACCGCCTCGGCCAGCCCGATCCCCGCCGTCACCAGGTTCGCCACGGCGGCGTCCATCCGCAGCCCCGAGCCGGCCAGGGTGCCGTCAGCCCGCACCGGCGGCTCGCCGTCGCCGGGCGGCAGCTCAATGGGCTCGTCGCCCAGCTTGTAGCGGCCGGGCGGCATTCCGGCACAGGCCGCCGCGTCGGTGACCGCACAGATCCGGCCAGGCGCCGAGCGGAAGGCCAGAACGCAGACCCGCGCGCTCACGTGGTGCAGATCGGGGATCAGGCCGCTGGTCAGCCGCGGGTCGGTCAGCGCCTGGCCCACGACCCCCGGCTCGCGGTGATGCAGCGGGCGCTGGGCGTTGAACAGGTGCGTGACCATCCGGGCGCCGTGGTCAGCGGCCTGCTCCACCTGCCGCGCCGTCGCATCGCTGTGGCCGACGCTGACCAGGACGCCAGCCCCGGTCAGCGTGGTGATGGCCGCCATCGCGCCGGGCAGTTCCGGTGCCAGCGTGACCAGCCTGAGCACGCCCTGGCCGGCCTCGAGCAGCTCGGCCACGGCGTCGGGAGTCGGCTCGGCGATCCACGCCGCGTTGTGCGCCCCCTTACGGGCCACGGAGATGAACGGCCCCTCCGCGTGCACGCCCAGCACCCGCGCCCCGGCCGGCTGGGCCGGGATCAGCACCGACGCGGCCCGCAAGGCCGCGGCCAGCACGCCGGGCGGGGCGGTGACGAACGTGGGCAGCAAAGCCGTCGTGCCGGTCTGCGGCAGGCGGGTCGTGACCCTGGCCCAGCCGTCTGCTCCCGCGGTCAGGAACTCTTCGCCAAAGTACCCGTTGACCTGCAGATCCACCAGCCCCGGGAGCAGCATTCCGGCCGAGAGGGCGATGTCGGGCGTTCGCGGCGGCCGTCCCTGCACGACGGCGGTCACCCGGCCGCCGGTGACCGTGACGTAACCAGGCGTGAGGATCCGGCTTCCGGCGTCAGCGGTTACCAGCCGTGGCGCGGTGATCAGCACCTCTGGCGTGGTCAGCGGGTCATCCCTGGGCCGGGGCCGGGTGCCTGGCCGCCGCGATCAGCTCCCGCATCTCCTTCGCCACCAGGCCGGGCCGCTCCATCATCGCCACGTGGCCCGTCCGCGACAGCACCACCACCCGGGCGCCGCGGAAGGCACGCGCCGCGAGGGCCGCCATGGCCGGCCTGACCAGCTGATCATGGCTGCCGTAGATGACCAGTGTGGGCGCCGTCACCCTGACCGCGTCGTGCCACAGTGAGCGCGGCCCGCGGCGGACGTACTCGGCCACCAGACCGCGAGCGGTAGCGAGCAGCACGGCGTCAGCGTATCCGAGCCCATCCCTGCGGGTCAGCTCGGCGACCTCCTCGGCCAGGCGTTTCGGGTGCACCAGGCCCGGATCCGCGTACACGTCCCTGATCGCGACCGAGGTCCGGTCCTCGGCCGACAGCCGCTGCACACGATTCAGCAGCCAGGGGCCCAGACCCGGCGCGCACATCAAGGTCACCCGCATCGGGAGGATACGCGGCCGCAAATCCGGCAGGGCCGGGGCGATCAGCGTGAGCGTACGCACCAGGTCCGGCCGCCGGGCCGCCACCCGGACGCAGACGGCACCACCCAGCGAGTTGCCGGCCAGGTGAACCGGCCAGTACCCGCGCTTCTCGATCAGGTCGCAGACGGCGGTGGCCATGGCATCGATGGAGTAGCCGCCCTTCGCCGGGACGGGCGAGAACCCGAACCCGGGAAGATCAAGAGCCTCGCAGGCCAGCCCGGACTCATCCAGCCGGTCGGCCCGGGGCCTGCGCAGCAGGTCCATCAGGTCGGTCCAGTTGGTGGCTGACCCGCCGAGCCCGTGCACGAAGAGCGCGGGCTCGGCCCCCTCAGGCGCCGGTGCACTACGTACGAAAACCTCGCCCGCGGGAGTAGAAACGAGCTCCCCCGGCCACGGCGCGATTGGCTCAGTCATGAACGAAAACAATACTCCCACCTGCGGCTATCAGCCCGTCTGCGACACATCGGCCGAGGTAGCCGCCGAAGGCGCGTCCGCGCTCAAACCCCCGCGGCCGGTCCCCGTCCGCCTGGTCAGCTGGCCCGGCGCCTGCTCCTTGGCTGCGCCGGTGCGTCGTCATCCTTGGCCGGCCGCTTCGCCGCAGGCCGCTTCGCCGCAGGCCGCTGGGCACCCTTGGCCGTGCCCGTCTTCGCCTCGTCGTCCTTGGCCCCGCCGGTCTTGGCCGCGCCCGCGCCCCGCGCCTTCGCGCTGCCGGTGATCGCCGGGCGCGACGGCGCCTTGACCTCAGCCCTGACCGTTCCGGCCTGCCGCGGCGCCTCCCGGGCGGCCGCCAGGCTGGCCTTGAGCGCATCGGCGAGACTCGTCGGCTCAGCCTCCAGCGCCGGGGTCTCGGGCTGGACCAGCTCGCGGCCCTCGACCTTCGCGTTCACCAATTCCTGGAGCGCCTCGCGGTAGCCGTCGTGGTAGGAGTCGGGATCGAAGTCCACGGTCATCGATTCGATCAGCGACGCGGCCATCTGCAGCTCCTGGGACCGCACCTCAACGTCGTCTTCCAGGAACGGGAACGCCGGGATGCGGACCTCATCGGGCCATAGCAGGGTCTCAAGCACCAGCAGCCCATCCCGCGTGCGCAGCGTGGCCAGGGACTCCCGCTGTCGCAGCGCGACCAGGGCCAGGGCGACCTTGCCCGAGCGTTCGAGCGAATCGCGCAGCAGGACATAGGCTCTCGCCCCGGCGGTCTCCGGCTCAACGAAGTAGCTGCGGTTGAGCAGAATCGGGTCAAGCTGCTCCGCGGGCATGAAGTGCAGGACCTCGATGCTCCTGGTCGTCGGCAGCGGAAGCTCAGCCATGTCCTCGTCGGTGAGCACCACCATCTCGCCGGTCGGCAGTTCGTAGCCCTTGGCCACGTCCTCGTAGGGAACTTCCTGCCCGTCGATGGAGCAGACCCGGCGGAACCTGATCCGGCCGCCGTCCTCCCGGTGGACCTGCCGGAACGCAATATCCTTCTGCTCGGTCGCAGCGTAGAGTTTTATAGGGATCATGACCAGGCCGAAGGAAATCGCGCCCTTCCACATGCTGCGCATGGTGCCTCCCTACCCCGCCAGATCGGGTCCTGATACCACAG
>Ga0335074_10010193_pt1 | contig 13137 bp, 24 predicted proteins | sample Lox_Sample_23_FD_206715 | JGI IMG/M metagenome (GOLD analysis project Ga0335074, IMG submission 206715) | Soil microbial communities from Loxahatchee National Wildlife Refuge, Florida, United States - Lox_Sample_2.3 | ecosystem: Environmental > Terrestrial > Soil > Wetlands | place: USA...
AGAATGGTTGCTAGAACTTTCATTTATGTTACCTGTTACAAGCGTAACCTTGCGTGCCCGCCACCGTGGGCAAATGGCGGGCACGCATAGCGGCTACGGGAGGAAGCGTCACGCAGCCAGTTTGTCGGTGTTCGGTGCAGCCGTATGGTTTGCAGGGTCTCCCGCAAGTTCTTCGGTTGACACCATTTCGATTGGCAGGTGCGGTCCTTCGCGTGTTCCTTCGCATTTCTGCGGGTAATTCCCCAGCTTGCCGCAGCCGGGACAATAATGCGAGGCGTTGGCGATTGCTTCCAGTCGCGCGTTCGTCCGGTCTTCCAGCGTTTCCACGATCGCGACAACTTCCCGTGGAGCCTGTCGTGCGTCCTGGGCTTCCTGGCGGAACTTGGCAACCTCCGCACGATACTCCTTGAGAAGTTCGTGAAGTGCTGCGACATCTTCCGCTGTTGCCGGTGGGTCAACATGCGGAACTTCCGGGGGTTGACGCTGAACCTCGTCCGGATTCACGTCTTCTGGTGTTTGCTGGGGTGGTAGTGCTCCGGATTCCATTATGCCTTACCTGCCACCTTAGCGATCAGGCCGAGAACCCATCCACCAAAGAAGGTGCCAAGTCCAAACCAGATCGCGTCTCGCCAATAACGCTTTTTCATGTTGCGTTTCACCTTTCTCACCCGCCGTGACGTCGACGGAAGTATTTGCGAAGTCCAACGATAATCGCCATTTCAATGGCAACCAGAATCCATAGGTAGACGTAGGTTCCCATTTTTAGCGATCTCCGTCCCGCCACCCCCGGCTTTCGTGCTTTACCGCCGGGGGTGCCCTGTGGGCCTGTCGAATGAATATTCGATGGCGGGGTAGAGGGTTGCGTCGCCCGCGCAGACCGGGTGTAGGTTTTGGGTTGCGGAACCCGCATGGACTAGATTCCTTCCAACTCGGGCGGAACGGTTCCGGCAATCGCGAGAGCATCATAAATGATTTCAAGCTGACCGGGGCTGGTTGCAAGGTCCGCACCAACAAACTCTGTCTGCAACAGGGTCTGTTCAACGGTTTGCTGCCAGTATTCTCCCTGTCCGTCATTTTCACTGGAACCCGCTGGCCCCGCAAACCTTGGAATGACATACACTCCAACGTCTTTGGTGGAGGTCCCATTCTGAAGGTTATTGTAGAACGAAAACATGCGTTCTTGGATTTGACTTTGATTGGACTTCCATAGCCTGCGGGAGTCCTGTCGGAAGTCAATCGGTCCAGCACCCGAATCGGTCATATCATATCGGGTCTGAAGGGTGTTTCCGTTACGGAAAATCCAGATGATCCCACGATATTCATTGCCGGTCAGGGTTTCACGAACAACGTTGTTGGCTGATGTGATAACCGGAATTTCGTGCATCAGGAACCGGGAGGCAACCAAACCGTCAGGAATTTGTTCAATGGTGTTACCCATCAAATCCTGAAGATCGGGCTGCGCCCAGGTGTTGATATACAGGTTCACGGTTACCGTTGGCTGCGTGGTGGGCGCCACGTTGGTCAGGCCCGTTGGACCGGCCGCCGCGTTACCGGGGGCAAGCGTATAGGTGAAACGATACTGAGCCCGCGCATCCGTGTTTGCCAGCACCCCCAGCGTGTCCTTTACCTCGGTAAAAAACTGAAGCGTAAACGCCGGGTTGATGGTATTTGAGTACACAGCCCGTTTAGCCGGGTCACCCGCCCATGGACGCAGCCATTTCTGGCACATGGCATGTGCATATCCGCCCATCGGATAGATGATCGGTCCGCCTGAGATATCCTCCAAGGAGGCGGACGAAATGATCCCGTAGGGTGCGTCTTGCTGTAGCACCCCGGAGCCGATCACGCCGCCGGTGGAGGTAACCTGCATGGTGACACCGCGCAGAAAGCCGCCGGGGGTGACGTTCACTGTCTGTTGGTAGCTGTTGGCGTTCAACTGCTGGGTGAACGTAGAGAACGGAGGCTCTTCATAGAGGTTGCTTCCGACCACGAACGGAATGTCACCCGTGCTGTTACTTGCGGCCGCCGGGACGGCTACTGCGCTCCCCATTGGGGAGAAGAATCGGGGGGCGAAAGACCGTTCACCACTAAACGGGTCGCGCTCCCTCAGAAAGCGAAGCAATGGATCGTCCTCCTAATACTGGAATAGGGCGGCTTTGGCAAAACCTTGCATGTGTCTATTTCCCCGTCGCTTGCCCATGGCGAGAACGTGTAGCCATCCGATACGCCACACTGATCCTGCTACGAGCACGGGGAAAAAGACGGCACCCAAATGAGTTGCGGAGCCGAAATGTGTGTGCATAATCACAGACCTTACCAGATCGGGGCGGGTCTGAACAGGCGCACTTCTGGGCGCGGGCGCCTCACTCAGTGGGTGAGGCGAAGTGCGGCGCCGGCGCGGCGGATTGCCTCACTCCCGAAAACTCTTGACTAACGCCGTAACAGTACCGGCAAGATCCGCGATTAGTTGGATGCGGTGGGATCGGGGGCTGCGCCATGTTGCGAGCACCAAGCTGAGGAGGCTGAATCCAATGCCAAGAAGCAGAAAGCAGGCAGCGGCCACAAAAATGATGCGAGACACCAGCCGCAAGACGCTGCGAAGGAGAATGCCCGGGATTGTCGCAATGGTGGGTTCATTCATATTTTACGAAAAACGAAATATACCCATGATTATCGTCCCAGGTGATACGATGAAGCATCACCTGTCGGCCCAGGCCTTTCCAGTATTCTGCTTCAAGCAGGGTATCTACTATAATATATGGAACCGACTCGCCTTTTCGTCGGCTCAAAAAGCTAAACAGTTTCATTTGTTACTGGTAACAGCGACGAGATCTTCGGCCGCTGCCTTCAGTGCGTCTTTACCTAAATACTGTCTTACCGCTTCCCGCATGAGAAAATTGAGGGTACAGTTTTCTTCGGCGGCACGCACTTCCAGCGCCCGCCGTTCAATACTGGTCAGCCATGAAGTAACCCTACTGTCCTGGCCCATGCACCACGTCCTTCACTTTTTGGGACTTCGTTTTGCCCTGATCGCGAGGCAGCTTTTTTAGGATACCCACATCGGTACCACCCATCTTATACACCGTATGCCCCCTAGCGGACTTGTCACGTTCAAGGGTTTGCGCCCACTTCATCCATTCAATCATTGGCACGTTGATCTTGGACTTGCCTTTATAGAAAATGACGATGCGAGTACGCTTCAAATACTGTGCCCAGGTGTAAACACGCAGACAACACAGTCCAGCAATCGCCCAGCCGATCACCCCAATGAGGTATAAAATTATCGCCATACGTCAGTAGGTGGACAACATTGGCATTGGCGTTGCGACTAGTGGCGCTGAAGGGGGAGCCACCGAAGCGGGCGCCGCAAACGATGCTTCCGCCGTCATTGAGCAGGGCGACGCGCAGTTACTTCCGATAAACTGCGCGTTGCCACTGGTGTTGTCGAATTGAATTCCGATGAAATAGGTTCCCGCCGCGGCGTTGTATGCTGCACTAAACGGGACTTGCTGTAGTTCGTTGCCCGACGTGCTAGCTATCACCGTGGACGCGGAACTTGCTACAAGATTACCGGCTGCGTTGTAGAGTGACACGATGACGTGCCGGACACCACTGTTCACGCTGATCACTCCGGTTATCCCCGTTAGTGTGACCGCCGCCGGTACTAGTATCTCCTGTAGGTAAAGCTCGTTGGCGGTGGCGTTCTCGTCTGCCGCCGGTAAGCCCAGATATGGAGGCCCCAGGATCGTCCACGATGTTGGCGCCCCGCCCTGTGCTTTCACGTATGCGGTTGTCGCAATTTTTGTACTGTTGTCGGCAGTCGCGGGCGTGGGTGCTGTCGGTACGCCGGACAATGCCGGAGACGCTAGTGGGGCCAGTAATGCCTCTGCCCCCGTGGCGCGTGTTTTTTCGACGTTGACCGCGCTATCCGTGTATGCGGTACTGGCCGCCTGGGTATCGTCTGTGAGTGCTGCCGCCGTTGGTACTGTCGGGGTACCTGTCAATGCCGGAGACGCAAGCGGGGCTGCCCCCGTAACCTGTGCAACGGTATAGTCGCCAGGGTCTGCAACAACGGCACCGATGCGGCCGAAAACGCTGTCTACGGGTGACGAACCGCCGCCACCTGATCCGCCGCCCGAGAACCCCATTAGTGAACACCCCAGACGAGCGTGCTACCGAGTGTGCTGTAAAGACTGACGGGTCCGCACCACACGTCATTGGTCAGTTTGAAGTCCCATGCCCCACCGTTGGCGGCAAGGTATCCGACCATTATTCCGGTCACGTCGCCGAAACTCAGTCCGCTTCCGGTAAGACGTGACAGTGGGCATAGGTATGTGTAAACGGGGTTGGCGCCAATATTCTGGATTGTGCCACAAACGCGGGCTGCATCATGGTCGCACAGGGCGGTGAACGCGGCAGGTGGCACCACAAAGTCGTCGCCACCGTTGCCACGGTTGAATGAGGTTATCTGTCGGATTGTCCCCTTCATGGGGGAGTCCTCGTTCATGCGTTCCACGTCAGGCGTGCCGCCGAGTCCGAGAGTGATGTTCGGAGTACGTTGCCCTAAGATTTCGGCTAGTTCTTGCAGGGTGACAGCTTCGATTTCGCCGCCTGGCACGATGCGCTGTTTAGCCATGATTGACACCGGCAAGTTCGTGTGCGTCTTCGATGGTACTTTTGGCCGCGCCGATGATTGTTATGTCGTCGGTCGTAATTCCCTGTGATTCGCGTAGCAGGCGCTCGGCGTCTTTGACGAGCCGTGATGCGAAATGTATGAGCAGCCATGCTAGGCCAATACGGGTGACGTATGCTTTCATCTGCCTCTCCCATTAGAATTGTTACCTGTTACACCTGTTACGCGCGTGACGTAGACTTCGCGAACCTTTGGGTGACGTTGCCTGCGAATAACCAAACATTCATGGGTGCCTAGTCGCGGCAAATATGTCCAAATGGTGGTGCCAAAATCAGTACCCACTAAATCGGCAACGTGTTTCACGTCATCTCGATGGTCTAGCTGGTAGATGATAACCCAGGCCGGCTCGGTCCACATCAACAATGTCACCTTACGCGGACGCTGCGTATCACTGATAACCGTCAGCTTGTTACTACGGGCGGTAGACCAAAACTGCTCCATCGTGCCACTCAAAGACAGGCCTGCGGGTTGCGCCCGTTCAAAATATGCCGCCTCCGGAATATAGACGGTCTGTCCGCCCTCCACATAAATCTTATCCAACAGCGGCGCAAACACAGCCCGTTGGCGACTGGCGGCAGTGGACGGCGGACCGCCGCGCGGCCACACGATACAATGTTCCTCGCCATATTTTGGCGGCCACTTTTTGATTACCGGCCATGATTCTTCCGGAAGCACCATCCTAAGCGTGTCGTCACGCGGCTTGTATTGCAGAACACAGACGGGGGATGGACGGCCATTGACTCGCTGCCTGCGTGCCCCAATAATTTTGCACAGTTCCAGGCCCATCATCGTTTTGCCACTACCATTGGGTCCGACAATGGCAACATGCTCACCCTGACGATGCGATTCTGCGAACAGGTCCTGAAAATCATCCCAATAAACGACATTGGGCGGCGACGGGCTGACATCAAGCATCGGACCCGGCATTTTACTGATTGATTCCTCTATTGCGAATCGGAAAGTATGCAGCCAGGGAACGCGGATAGTCGTGTGACCATGGACAATAAGAGTTAGTCTCGGCCCTTTTACAATAGATACATTCACATGGTGGTAGGCCGTTTGCGACTCGTGCAGCACACACCCCACAGGGGAGGGTGTCACTCATTGTGCTGCCCCAGGTGTGGCCGGGATGACTGCACCGTCAGGCCCATAAGTGAATCCTTGCTCAGCCATTTGCGCTTCCATTATTTTCCGTTCACGACGTTCCATGAACCTGTTGAATAGAATACCGCCAACCCTTCCGAACGCCAACAACGTGATAATCAAATTCAACAGAATGATGAACGGCATACGCAGGAATGTCAGGTTGGTGGTGAGTGACACGAACCCTTCCGTCATCGCGTCTGCTTCTTCACGGACGGCTGTCGCAAGTTCAGGGTCGTCGTGTACGTCACGGTTTTTGGCTATGCCCTCAAATGCGCGAGAACACTGTGACCGGACTTCGTCGTCAAGGATTTGTTCCGGGTCTTTTTCGGTGCGCGATGACCGCCGACGTTCGGCGCTGGCACGGGAGCGGTCACCACGTTCCAGGTCTATTTCATCGCGTGCCATTGGTCACCCGCCTCCAACTGCCGTTCTTGTCCGGACTCAATAGCAGCCGTAATACTTTTCTCCAGATTGCGACCCAACCGTTCTAGGCGTGTCATCGGATCGACGGGAGCGCCAAGCTCCGGTACGTCACCGGCGTCAATAGTGTCAACCCCCCACGCGTAGCCGGGAACCGCGAAACATGTGCCGACACCCTGTTTCTGTGCCGCCACAAGGCATGCTTCTTCCTCGTCGGTGGCGTTGAACACGCCCGCGATTTCCCAGGTGATGCCTTGTTGCCCCATAACGTTCTTCCACTTGCGTCCGCCGAACACCAGGTAGTGTGACATTATTTGTCTCCGAAAAAGCCGTCGCCGCCACGGGACCGCCTACGCGGACCCTCGTCCCCACTCTCCGGGTCGCCCTCTTCAGGCGGTTCTTCATTGCCGGGAACCAGACCGAGCTTTTGGGCACGCTCCCATGCCGTATCAGACGACAAGTCAAGATTGAAATTCACGTTGCCGGGGGGCGAGTCCGGCTCTTTTGACTTGGCGGTCAATGCTTCCAACTGCTTTTTTTCTTCTGCGCTCAAACCCACTGTTTTACTCTCCACCTTTTAGATTGAGTGTTACCTGTCGTCCATTGATTTCACGAGAATATGTGCCGTCACCATTGTCAGACCATTTCCGTTCAATCTGCTTCAAAATGACAGCTTGACGGTCAGCCCTGGCCTTCGTGGTCGGTTTAGCCATCGCGCGATCGGTTTCGGTATTGAACACCTGATATTTGGAGCCCTTGTGTTTGACCGCAAAAGGCATTTTATGGCGTCCAGTCCCCATGTTCAAGCGAGGCTGCTTGCCAGCCCCACCATATGTTGAATGACGCACGAACACTGGACAGACTGTCGGCATGGCCGCCAGCATCCAGAAAACCATCCTTCCATGCTTTCCAGGCAAGCTGCTCCAAGAATTGAAGGTTCACCGCGATCACTCCCTGCGGATCGGTAACATCTGTGTTCATTTGTTCCTCGTTACAGGTGTTACGGGTAACGGCCCGTCGTGACGGTGAACCAGGCGCGGCCGAACAAGCTTATGACACACAGGACACCGCCACGGCATCGCTGTGCAAAACCCAATGTAATTACCGGGAGTACCTATATCCACCCCTGACGTATCCCCGACAGATACCCAGAGGGTACCGGGCAGGGTGTTGCCGCCGCCATAGGGATCGTCAGGGGTGCGTAGGCTAACCAGGCCCATGCACCCATTGTACCACGATAGGGGGGGGGCTGGCTTACCTTCGGTAAGGTGCTTACCTTTAGTTAGTGGCGCCTCACTGTGGTATGATCCGACAGCCCGACCGACCTTGATAGAGTAAGCGACGAGCCAAGTCGGAGGCCGGTCGGGCATCGCTAACCACCCCACTAAGAAGGGCACCATGGCGTACACGTTTGACGCCGTAGGCTGGGAAGATTTTGAGGGCAACAGATGGACGGGGCTGCCCGATGAACCGGAAGACGCACATGGCATTTGGGTTCACTATTACGACCCGGAAAATTCGGATGACCAAGGAATGTTTTGGGCATACGCGCTGCGAGGCGCATTCGATGACTGGTCCGAATGGTGGGTTTACATTGGTGGCCTGATGGTCGCCAACTACGGAATGGTACTCGCCGATGAATGATCAACGCTGGACACTCAAACTGTACCGCGACGACTCTGAGACAACGGTTGTTTTCGAGAACGTCAAGCACGCTTTTATGACGGCCGGAAATACCGTCCTTACCATTGCACAATACGCCGACAATGGGACACATCACTATATCAACTGGCCGCGTGAACGTATTTGCTGGTGGAGGCTAGAACGTGAGTGACCCATTGCCACCAGCGCCGCGAACAGTAAAACCCCGCAAACGCGTACGCAAACGGTTACCGATTGTTACAATCAACGGTGGCAACGTTCTTTTTGAGAACGGCGAAGTTGACAGTGAAGGAATGCTGATAATGAACTTACCTATAATGCCGTCCACCCTGTTTGTGAAGCTTGCCGCCGCCGACTGGATTGCGGGCGATGTGAACGGGTTCTGGTCGGAACGTGACCCGGATCATTGGCAGTGGCGTGCCGCCCCCCAGGAACGAGACGTGCATCGTCCGGACGGTGTGAAAGTGGCGTCAAGGGTGGGAACGGTAATCCATTTTTTTGGGTTTAAAGGTGGCGTCTATCACAAACTTATTGATCCGGTCACCATGTACGGCCGTGACCTGGACGACATTTGGCCGACCGGAGACGCAATGCCATTGGTTCTCACCAACCTAATGTCATGGGCAACACAGTTACGTGACTTTTGCTACGAAAATCAGATTGACGTGCGACCCACAATCGGCTCAATGGCCGCCCAACTGCTAACCGACCGGCGCTTCTACCCGAACGCACGTCGCAAAGTGCCGAAGGCAATTAACCTGCGAGTACGTGACGAGCTTCCCGGCAACCATTACGCACTTTCGGTAATGCCAACTCCAGACCGCGAGTTTACCGCGTACTATTTGGATCAGTCGCGGGCACATCATTATCATGCTCGCACCACAGCGCTACCGGACGCCAACACATTGTACGCTTACGGTCAGTTCACCGACCCGAAAGACCCGTGTTTCGAGGAAGTGTCCGACGGGTTTCACGGCTTGTACTGCCTTGACCTGTGCGCCCCGTCATCACAACTGCATGATTGGCAGAAACCGGGTAAACAGTTTGTGTTCACAAACGAGCTACCACATCTTCTTGACATGGGTTACACCGTCAACGGCGTATACGCAGCATGGGGATCATATCAACGTGACACAGGTTTAGCCCTGTACGCACAATGGGCGGAGTCGCAGCTTAACCGTTTCGCTGATGCGCCCTGGCTGAAGCCGCTGTTACTTGCCACATATGGAACATTGGCAGTCAAAGCGCGATATGGCGAGGCAGTGTTCAGGCTTGCCAAAGCGGGCGAACCCGTGTCAATTGTGACCGGCCATAATCAGCTTCACGGCAAAATGGTTCGTTCCCGGCACAAGCTGGAACCCCGTATAGCTAACGTGATGCACCGGGGAATGATTGAGGCCGCCACCCGCTCCGAAAGTGTCGGCCTAGCACAATGGTTGGAATCCGAGGGGCATCGCGTGCTGTCCATTTATGCTGACGCTGTGATCGTCCAGCAAGATGACGAAAACAAAAGCTTACCTTTACTTCCCGAACCATGGAGGATCAAAACTGAACTGAACCATTTGCAGTTCATCAATCAGCAAGCGTTTATGTCCGGTGAAATGACAAAGCTCCCTGGCGTAGGCCGAGAGCTTATAGCCTATCGGCAGCAAAACACCGGTAAAGCACCACGCACATACATGCGCGTGGAAGCAATGACCAACGCAGACGTGCCATACACGATTGGTGGCGTCCGCAAAAACCCATCCAACCAAAAGGACTAATTATCATGGGTATGCAGGATCCGAAAATCAACGAACCGCTTGACAAGCTGGCCGAAGTGTTTCCGGAAGGAACACCCTTCTTCCTGGAGGCAGTAAGAGTGGTGCCAGCTAAGACCGCCGATTTTGGCGACGGCGAAATGGTGATCCTGAAAGTGCGTGGACACGAACGCGAACTTGGCGTGTGGGGATCATACCTGCTCGCCCAGGCCAAAAGCGTGGACGCCTCCGACCTCAACCAGTGGTACGTAGTCGAGCGCGGCCCGATTGAAGGGTTCGGAAAGGGTAGGCCGGTGAAGATGTTCGTCCCGACCACCGGACCGTCGACAAGCTGGCCGAAGGAGGCGCTACCCACCTAACCCGTCGTTTGACAGGCCCCCCGGATTTGTGTAGGATTCGGGGGGTCAAATAACCCAACTCCACACAGGAGGAAGCAATGTCACCCCAGCCAAACGCAGCCCCCCAGGCCCCCGCTGCGGACCCGTACGCGGCGCTACGCAAGTCGGTCGAAGGCGTGGACGAGAAGGACCGTACCCCGGCCGAGCGCCAGTTCCTGCGGGCACACGCCCTTGAGGCAGATCGGGCAGACGTGATGAAAAAGATTGCGTCCAACCGCGAGTATCTGCGGCTGATGGCCGACAATGACGAACTGTCCGGCGATATCGCAGACTGGCTTGAAGACTTCTACCCGCAAAAGGAGAAGGGCGAGCGCCGGTCTGACGACGAGATCGAACGTACCCGCAGGGCAAAGGCAGCTGCGCGGGGCTGACCCGCTCTAAAATCTTGCCCCCCCGATTCCCCGCATCGGGGGGGCACAACATTAGGTGACACATGTTACAGGTAACACTGCAACAACAACTAGCGACCTTTGACAGACAAATATCCGAGCTTATCAAATGGAGAAGCACGGAGATAGACGTTTACGAGGCTCGTGTTGCATGGGTGAATCGGGAGTTTGACAAAAGGCTACACGAACTTCACAGGTGTAGTGAACGGGTACAACGAGAAATGGGACCCGCGCCCGCGCCCCACTCGCCCCGCGGTCGTAAATCGGTTGAACTGGTCGGACTCACACCAGACGAGCAAGAACACTTCCAAGAACTGAGAGCAAAAAGTGGATCATTTTAATGTCAGCCGGAAGATTGCTGGAACAGAAACGGCAGGAAATAATCTCATGCAGCTAACAAACGAACAGAACGCATGCTTTTCTTGGATTACCAATGGACTAGGCTACCGAGAGTATAAATATCGGGTGACACAAAATCTGTCTGTTCCAAAAATCGTTCTTGATGTGAAGCGTAAACTACGACCGGGCAATCTTCGGCTCATCATTGAGCCAAGTGGTGAATTTCATCCGCCCGCTCCACCTAACCCCAATATGCCACAACTTGCAGAATGGCACGGTCCATTAGCCCAATGAATACACTAAGCCCACGCGAAATCAGCGGCCGGGGTCTAGCAGTCCTGGATCACATTGATATACAAGAACTCGCGATAACAGACGTGTCAGGTTTTCCCTCAGTCGGCTTTCTGTTACTGTCACCCGCCTATCGCCGCGCATTCATCGGGTTCGTCAGCCGCCATGTAACTGATGTCACGGGTAAAATTTCCGGGGGGGGTTTTCTTCGGGGGGATTGAGTCCAGCCGTGACCATTCGGTTAACCAATCAACTATCTGAAAAGTGAGAAATAATCTCATGCTAGGTATTCATATCGCCGAAATGGAAGTAGGCAATATGGGAGCCCCTGTCAAAGGGTGGAGCGCCGGATGCAGTTGCGGATGGTCACACCCGATCACACGCGACCCTCATAAACTGGAAAATGCGATAATTGTACACTGTCGAGAAACGGGTCATTTTCGGAGTTGTCCTTGCAACCGCGAGTTTCAAGCCACACTCAAAGACCTCGGTAACTGACGTTACGGGTAAATTGAGTCCAGCCGTGACCATTCGGTTAACCAATCAACTATCTGAAAAGTGATCCGATGCCGGATCATCCCGTTTCAGATGTAACGTGTAGCATCCGGGTTACCCGCTACTTCAGTAACTGAAGTGTGACGAATCTCACAGATAGCAACCCGGAAGTATGCTTAGATGTACCCATGACATACACACTCGAAGTCTTCAACCTGGCAGGACAAACCATCTGCAAAATCTCAAACCTAACCAGTCCACAGATTGCAGCGGCGCTTCCGTTCCTCACACTGGACGACGATGAAATCGACTACCGATTTCAGCGGTCCCCGCATCTACCCGCATACATCCGCTTCAACGACGACACGGGAAGCGCCATCATCGTTTCCCTGGACAGGTGACCCATGCCCAACAAACGAACCTCACCAGAGTTTGATCGTACCCGTGCCCTGATTGGCCGCTACAGCGTCCTAGACCCGGACGACCTGACGGTAGCGACAGTGTGGGCGATGGGGACGCACTGCTTCTCCCCGGCCTGCACGTTGCCAGCTACGTTCCCGTACCTGTACGTGTCCGGTCCGGCCGGATCGGGGAAGACAGTGTTCGGCCAGGATTCGATGGGCGCGGTGTGCCGCAACCATATTTCGGCGACCGGCGCAACCGGCTCAACCCTGTTTCGCATGCTGGGAATGGAAAATGAGGAGACGGGCGAGATTGAGAACCTGGCCCCGACACTGTTTGTCGATGAAGTGGACACCACCTTTTCCGGCTCGAAAGATCCGGACTTGCAACGGGGGCTTGACGTCGGCTACAAACGCGGTGCCACGATTCCACGGTCCGCCGGGAAATCGTTCGTACAGTTCCCCGTGTTCGGACCGAAACTGTTGATGGGCATTGACAACGGGCATCTCCCGGAGCCGGTCCTTCAGCGGTGCATTCGTATCAGCATGACCCGACAGACCCAGGACCAGCTTACAGCGGCTGGCATCGAGCCGTTTTACATTTTCGACGTGGAAGATGAGGCGGCCGAGATACAGCAACAACTGTCGGACTGGGCGAAACGTCACTCTCACATTCTCCGAGAGTACCGGCCGACACCCCCGGAAGGATTGACCGCCCGTCAATGGGAGATCTCCCGGACGCTGGTGCAGTTGGCTCATGCGATCGGCAATGAAACCGAAGTGGTCGCGGCCCTACTTCGGATTTTCGCTCGCAACCCGCAAAAGCCGGATCACAAGGTGGAACTGTACGGGGCCATTCAAAACCTGTTCAATGAGACTGGCACGGACCGAGTGACGTCCCGCCAAATCATGGACGCACTCAAACTTGCTGGAATCAGGGTTCCGGGCGACAGTATGAAGGGACTATCGGCGGTGCTGTCCGAGGATGGCGTTGGGCCGCAAATGGTGAGACTGCCGAACGGTCACCCAGGCATCCCGGTTGACCCGAAAACAGGCAAGCCGCAGCCCGTCCAGCGCGGGTATTTTCGTCACAAGTTCGATGGGCCGTTCATTCGGTTCTTGGAAGACCAGGAGTAACCATAG
>Ga0335074_10010194_pt1 | contig 13135 bp, 17 predicted proteins | sample Lox_Sample_23_FD_206715 | JGI IMG/M metagenome (GOLD analysis project Ga0335074, IMG submission 206715) | Soil microbial communities from Loxahatchee National Wildlife Refuge, Florida, United States - Lox_Sample_2.3 | ecosystem: Environmental > Terrestrial > Soil > Wetlands | place: USA...
GCCAGGGTCCTGGCGTCGGTGATGTCGTTGACCGCGACCACTTCCAGGTCCGCGCGGTCCAGCGCCAGCCGGGTGAAGGCGCGGCCGATCCGGCCGAAGCCATTGATTCCCACCCTCGTCGTCATGTTCTTCCTCCTCCGTAGGCGCTCTCCATTCGCCAGGCTGGCGCGTGCGCGGGCACGGCAGCTACCCGCGTTGGTCCCTGGCCGCCGGGACCTTCGGCCCTGGGGTCGAAGGTCCCGGGAAGCAGGTAACTAGTGCCCTGTCCGCTCGTGGCGCGGCATCGGGACCCTGAGAGGGAGCGTCCCCGAGCGGCCCCGGATGAGGTGAGGACCATGGGCGCCAGGCCGCAGAACATCAGAGTCACCCGGCTGAGCAGGTTCGTACGGGGCCGGCGACCCGACCGCAACCCGCTGCGGCGCGCTTCGGACCGGGCGGAGACCGCGGTCTTGGCGCTGCTCGTCATCGCGTTCCTCGCGGCCGCCCCCTTCGTCGCGCAGGCATCTGGCGCGTACGCATACTCCAAGGCGCACCACGCCCAGCTCTCGGAAGAGGCTTCCTGGCACCAGGTTCCCGCCCGTGTGCTGAAGGTGGAGTCGTCAGGGGGCGGGGGGTACGCGGTCCCGGAGGCACAGGCCCGGTGGACAGCACCGGACGGCAAGGTGATCACCGGCGAGATACCCGTTCTGCTCACCACGGCGGCTGGCACGACCGTGCCGGTGTGGGTCACCAGTGACGGCCAGCTCACCGACCAGCCGCTGCAGGACGCCCAGGTGTCGGACTCGCGGTACTTCGCCGGGACGTTCGGCGTCATCACACTCGCGACGGTTCTGGCCATCACCGGCTTCCTCGCCCGCCGGACGCTGAACAAGCGCCGGATGGCCGCCTGGGACGCGGAGTGGCGGGCAACCGGGCCGCGCTGGACAACCCGTGCGTGACCCGTACGCAAAGAAAGGACAGGTAAATGAGCAACATCCTGCACAGGGACCCCAAGACCCTGGTCCCTGACTTCATCGAGTGGTTCGAAGAGCCCTTCTTGACGATGCGCCCGTACCTGGGCCACGCCATCAAGGTCGAGGACTACACCGAGGACGGCCGCTACGTGATCCGCGCCGAGATCGCCGGGATCGACCCGGAGAAGGAGCTCGAGGTGTGGGCGGGCAGCGGCTACCTCACGATCCGCGCGGTACGGGCGGGCAAGATCGAGGACAAGCACCGGACGGAGTTCCGGTACGGCGCATTCAGCCGCACCGTGCAGCTTCCGCCCGACGCCGACACCGACGACGTGGCCACCGAGTACTCCCATGGCATCCTGACCGTCAAGCTCGGCCTCAAAGGCCAGCAGCAGGGGGCCATGCGGAGGGTCCAGGTCGCGCGCTCGTAGCGCTGATGGCCGCACACCCGCTGGTGTGCGGCCATCACGTTGCGCGAGCAGCCCTACATGTTGTGGATCTGCCAGAAGCGGCGGATGTCGTCCTTGCCTGCCAGCAGTGCCACGCAGACGGCCGTAACCACTGCCGCCGATCCCACTAGGAACCAGGTGTTCACCGGTCCCACCTCCTTTAGTCAGTAGTCCAGGTCTTTGCCTCTAGCCCATGGCGCGCGCCCTGGTTGCAGTAGGGATGAACGGCCAGGGACCGGCGGGACAAAGGTCCCGGGGGGAGCGACTAGTCTCGCTGACCGGCACGGAACTCGTAGCACAAGGGCTTCGCGTTCGGCACTTCCAGCTCTGATGCCGCCTCGTCGCTGACCGCCTCCAGGTGCTTGACCAGCGCGCGCAGCGTGTTGCCGTGCGACGCGACCAGCACGCAGCCGTGCCGGCGCAGATCGGGGACGATCGCGTCATACCAGTAGGGCAGCAGCCGCCGGGTCACGTCGTGCAGCGACTCGCCGCGTGGCCGCGCCTCGGGCGGCAGGCCCGCGTAGCGCGGATCATTGTCCGGCTCACCCTGGGGCGGGCGCACGTGATACCCGCGCCGCCAGCGCATGAACTGTTCGTCCCCCGCCTCCGCCCGGACCTCGGCCTTGCTGCGTCCCTGCAGCGCGCCATAGTGGTTCGAGTTCAGCCGCCAGGACCGCCGCACCGGAACCCACGCCCGCGCGCACGCGGCCAGCGCCAGGTCCGCGGACTGGATGGCGCGGTGCTGAACCGAGGTATGCACCACGTCGGGGAAGTGACCACGCGCGGCGAGGAGCTGCCCGGCCTCCCGCGCCTGCTGCTTACCGCGTTCGCTCAGGCCCACGTCGATCCAGCCCGTGAAGACGTCCGCCGCGTTCCAGGCGCTCTCGCCGTGACGCAGGAGCACCAGCACGGCCATCAGCGGTTCCTCCCGTGTTCAGGGCTGATCGCTCCCGTGGGGGTACTTGGCGAGTATCTCCCGCAGCCGGGTGACGAATGCCAGCGATTCGCGGTGCTCACGCTGCCACACGTTACGGCCGAATATCAGCCCGGTGGCTCCTGCCTCCATCGATAGCCGCGCCTTCTCGAGCATGGCCTAGAAGGAATCCTTGCCGCCCTTGCCCTCGATCGCCGCGCCGCGCGGGTGCGCCCAGACGATCAGCGGCATGCCCAGCCGCCGTGCCTCGTCGCGGACCTGCCGGTACTGGTCGAAGTCCGCCTCGGCCGCCGGAGTCCCCATGTACACCGGACGTTCGCCTCTATGCACCCACCGCGCTGGCTGCCAGCATGAAGACGCTCTGCCGCGCCGTGGCGACGCGGCTGTCGTGCGGCAAGGGAGAACGAGATGAAGCTAGTGACCGCTATCGTCAGGCCCGAAAAGCTGGACGAGATCATCGACGCCGTGATTGGCAACAACGGCCGGGGGCTCACCGTCAGCACGGTGCGAGGCTTCGGGCGGCAGTTCGGGGAGCTGGTCGGCCAGACGGCCAGCATGGACATGGATGCCGACGGCCTGCCCGTGTACCGGAGGGCTGTCCTGCTGACTAAGATTCGCCTGGACATCGTCGTGCTTGATCAGGATGTTCAGGCCATGGTGGACGCCGTCGCCAAGCACGCTCATACCGGCGTGATCGGCGACGGCAAGGTCTGGGTGTCCGATGTGGACAGCGTCCTGCGTGTCCGGACCGGCGAGAAGGATCGCGACGCGGTCTGACGAATGCCCCGACTACACACGGGACCTCAGTCCCGCAAGGCATGAGCTGGCGAAACGCCAGAGGCATCTTCAGGAAATACGCGCAGGCATCTGATGTCGCTCCGCTCGAAGCGTCCACGTTCACCGACTCGTCCATTCCGTCGCAGGCATGCTGCTGCCCGGCCCGGCCGGTTGTGCGGGTCATTATGTCGTGGACAGCGGGCAGGGCGCATCCCGCGGACCTGCGGCTGTGCGGCCACCATTACCGTGGATCCCTCCAGGCGCTGTGGCGGCAGGGGCAATCGTGGAAGATCGCACCGCGACGGCTGACCGAGTGCAGGCCTATTACGCCGCTGTCGCGGCTTGGCCCGCGTCGCCTGCGTCGATGCCGACCCAGGCGCTGACATCGCGGGGCGTGCCTGGCAGCTCGCGGACGGTCGCCCGGGCCGCCGCGAGGGCCTGCCTGGAGGCCCGGTAGTGATGGCCGCACAGCAAGAGCTCGGTGGAGTGCTGCCGGGACGGGCCCGGAGGCATCGTGACCTGGACCGCCGCCTTGGCCGTGCAGCAGCAGGCGCGGCCGACCGAGCCGGCGGAGTCCGCGGAGAGGCCGGCGTCGCCGTTGCTGACCCATTCGGCCGCTGGGGCGTCTTTGCTGCGTGACTTGCGTGTGAATCTCGCGTCCATGACCTTAGCTTCTTCCGGCCAGCCTGCTGTCGGCAGAGACGAAGCTCACTTCCCTTGGTGCCCAAGGTCCCCGACCAAAGTCTCTGGCCCTGGTCCGCGCGGCGGCGGTTCGCTGGGGGCAATGCGACGACAGGAGGACACGATGGAGGCGGTCATCGCGGCGGGACCGGCCGTACCGGAGCGGGCGGCGGCGGGCCGCTTGGCGCCCGGCCTGTCGGAAGGATTCTGGTATCAGGTGAAGCGCCGGGTTCTCGGCCCGCCGCTGGTCACCGGGCAGCTGTCGAACGAGCGGTTGTCACGGCCGCTGGCGCTCGGCGTGCTGTCCTGCGACGGGCTGTCGTCGGCGGCCTACGGCACCGAGGAGATCCTGTACGCGCTGCTGCCGTTCTTCGGGCTGGCGGCGTTCACGCTGGTGCTGCCGGTCACGCTGGTCATCTTGTTCGGCGTGCTGCTGGTGGTGCTGTCGTACCGCGAGGTCGTGGCGGTGTACACCAAGGCGGGCGGTTCGTACGTGGTGGCCAGGGAGAACTTCGGTCCCCGGGTGGCCCAGGTAGCGGCGGTCGCGCTGCTGATCGACTACGTGGTCACGGTGGCGGTGCAGACCGCCGCGGGCAGCGCCGCGATCGTCTCCGCGTTCCCGGCGCTGTCTCGCGTCCCGGTCATCGGCCCGAAGATCCTGTTGCTGATTTCCGTCGTGGCGATCTGCGTCATGTGCCTGGGCAACCTGCGGGGCATCCGGGAGGCGGGCCGGGTCTTCGCGGCGCCGGCCTACCTGTTCGCCGGGTCGGTGATCGTCATGATCATCGCCGGCCTGGTCCGGGAGCTCACCGGCACGCTGGGGCATGCCGTGCCCGGGTCCGGCGCGGTCGGGATCGGATCGCATTCCGGGCTGATCGCCTTCGGTGCCCTGTACATCATGGCGAAGGCCTTCGCCAACGGCGGCTCGTCGCTGACCGGGATCGAGGCAGTGTCCAACGCGGTCAGCGCGCTGCGGCCGCCGGAAGGACGGCACGCGCGGCAGATCCTCGCCACCCAGGGCACCCTGGTGGCCTTCCTGATCGCGGGCATCTCCTGGCTCGCGCACGCCACCCACGCGATTCCGTACACCGCCGGGTTCCCCACCGTGCTCGCTCAGGAGGCCGGGCTCGTCTTCGGTCACACCGCCGCCGGGCAGGTCATGTTCTACGCGCTGCAGGCCGCGACCGCCGCCATCTTGTTCACCGGTGGCAACACCAGCTTCACCGGGTTCCCGTTCCTGGCCAGCTTCGTCGCCGAAGACTCGTTCCTGCCCCGCTGGCTGACGCGGCGCGGGCACCGGCTGGTGTTCTCCAACGGGATCATCGTGCTGGCCGCGCTGTCGCTGACCCTGATGCTGGTCGCGGGCGCGACGGTCGACGCGCTGATCCCCTTCTACGCCATCGGCGTCTTCACGGGGTTCGCCATGGCCGGTTTCGGAATGGCCAGGTACCACCGCCGGACCCGGGAGCCGGGCTGGCGGCGCCGGCTCGTGATCAACGCCGCGGGCGGGATCTACACGGCGCTCGTCGTGGTGCTGTTCGCGGTGGTGAAGTTCACCGAGGGCGCGTGGCTCATCGTGATCATCTTCCCGCTCCTGGTGTTCACCCTCATTAGGCTCAACCGCGAATACCAGGCCGAAGCCGCCACCCTGGCCGGCCCCGGCGGCGCCGGGCCAAAGCCGCCGAACCACGCCCGCCGGGTCGTCCTGCTCCTCGTCGACGACTACGACCTGGCCACGGTCGCGGCCTTGACATACGCCAAGAGCCTGCGGCCCACCACGCTCCGCCTGGTTCACTTCAGCCTGGACGCCGAGCGGGCAGGCCGGCTAGGGGAACAGTGGGCGGAGGCGGGTATCGGAGTCCCGCTGGAACTGGCGGACTGCCCGGACCGGCGGCTCGTCCACGCGACCGCCCGGCTGGTGGCCACGCTGGCGGCGGCGCCGGACACGCACGTGACCGTCGTGCTGCCGCGCCGCAGCTACCCGCCGCTGGCCGGGCGGCTGCTGCACGACCACACCGCGGACCGGATCGCGCGGGTCGTCAGCCGTATCCCGGGCGCGGCTGCCACCATCGTTCCGTTCGACGTCAGGCACCGGGTCAAGACGGCGCGCGCGGAACAGGCCAGGCCCGCCGCGGCGAGCAAGCCCGGGCACCCCGGCTGCCTCGACGACTACGAATGGCCCGTGCCTCCTCCGGGCACGGACCCTATCGGGACGCTGTGCCAGCCAGGACGCCCCGGAGGCCTCGGTCCCGCGACCGTCCAGGGCCGCCTGCACGCCGCGGAGATCCGGACCGGCCAGCCCGGCAACAGCGTGCTGGCCTGCCAGGTCGCCGACTCGACCGGCCAGCTCACCGCCGTCTTCTACGGCCGCGCGCGCATCACGGGCGTGGAGCCGGGCACCCAGATCAGGCTGCACGGCAGGGTCGGCACCGGCGCCGACGGCCATCCGGCGATGATCAACCCCGCCTACGAACTGCTCAGGTAGACGCCGGGACGGAGGTCCCGGAAGGCGGGGACATCCAGACGTGCCCGCCGGGCCACCCGCGGCGGAAGACTGAAAGTGCACGAAGAGGGGGCGAGCGCAAATGCCACGTACCGACGTTCACCTTGACGGGATGCTGCGGCACCTGGGTGCGGCCTATTACGAATCGCTGCACGGCCGGGCCACCCGGGCCGATGTGGTCCGGGCCCTGGACACCGTCGAGGAGCACCTGAACGAGCAGGGCCCCGCCAGGCCAGCCGGTGACCGGCACCCGGCCGCGGAACACCGGGCGGCCCACGACGGGGCCGGGCAGCCGCACCCGCGGGGCTGGTCCCGCCGGGTCAGCGACGTGATGACCACGTCCGTGGTCACCGTGGACCGGATCACCCCGTACAAGGAGATCGCCCGGCTGCTGGCCGAGCACCGGATCAGCGGGGTTCCCGTGCTGAAGATGGGCCGCGAGGTTGCCGGCGTCGTCACCGAGGCCGATCTGCTCGACGCGGAAGACAAGGTGCAGCGCCGCCTGCACGCGGCGGCCGGCCGGACCTGGTGGCCCCGGCGCCAGCGCCATCCGGCGCTGACCGCGGGCGAGCTGATGACCACGCCCGCCATCACGATCGGACCCCATGCCACGATCCCCGCCGCCGCCCGGCTGATGAACACCCATCACCTCAGGAGGCTGCCGGTCGTCGACGAGAAAGGCAAGCTGGCCGGCATCGTCAGCCGCCGCGACCTGCTGAGCGTGTTCCTGCGCCCGGACGAGGACATCGCCACCGACGTCCGCAGGCTGCTCGACGAGGTGCTGCTCGCCGAGCCCGGTGAGGCCGACGTGACCGTACGGGAAGGGGTCGTGACGCTCACAGGAACGCTCGATCCGAACGCGGGCCCACATGGCGACCTGATCCCGGTGACGATCAAGCTGATGTGGGACGTCGACGGCGTCGTGGACGTCATCGACCGCCTCGGCGCGGAGCACCCGGCGGACACCGCGGCGCAGGCTGCCCGGCTGGTCCCAGAGCAGCGCGGCGAACCCCAGGACGGCACCAGAGTGCCTTTATTCACCGTGTCGAGAAAGGACGCGAATGTCAGCAATCAGGATCTTCAGGCCGAATCGGCACTGGTCGGTGTCGCCCGCGACTGTGCTCCCTACCGCCCTGCTTGTGCACCTCTTCAGGCCTCATTTCAACTACACGGTGGTTCTCGACGACCACTCCGCAGGCGAGATCGGGAACGACCAGATGAGGGTCTTCGCGGTGGAACCAGGGGAACACCGCCTGTACATGCGGTTCGTCGGGCTGCGCAGGTCCGAGGAGCTGCGAATGTCCCTCAAGGAGGACGAGGAGCGGCAGTTCCTCTGCGGCACCAGCGGGATGGGCTGGCCCACCCTCCGGGAGGCATCGCCTGAGGATGTCGCTCAGATCCGGGGAACGTCCGCCAGCGAGCCGCCAAAGCCACGGGATCCCGTTCCGCCCAACTAACGGTTCAGGCTGATGACGATCACGCGCCGTCCGCGTCAGCCAAGAACTGGGATGGGGACTTCCGGCCAGGGACAAGGTCCCGGCTGTTAGCGACCGTCGACCCTTGGCGGCCGGTCACGGTCCTGCTGGGCTGAAGCTGGAAGGGTGTGGTTGTCATGCGAGCACTTGTGGTCTACGAGTCGATGTACGGGAACACGCATGCCGTCGCGATTAACATCGCCGCCGGCCTGAGCGCCACGCACGAGGTGACGCTGGTCCCGGTGACCCGGGCTACTCCGGAGCTGGTCACCGCCGCCGACCTGCTGGTCGTCGGCGGCCCGACGCACATGCACGGGATGTCCAGCGCTGCGTCCAGGCGGTCGGCGGCCCAGACGGCCCGCAAACAGGGCAGCGGGCTGACCATGGACCCGGATGCCGACGGACCGGGGGTGCGCGGCTGGCTCGCCGAGGTCGGCCCGGGACAAGGACTCGCCGCGGCCTTCGACACCCGGCTCAGCGGCATCCCGGCGCTCACCGGCCGGGCTAGCCGGGGCATCTCCGCGCTGCTGAAGCGCCGCGGCTACCGGCTGCTCGCCGCCCCGGAAAGCTTCCTGATCAGCAAGCAGAACACACTGCTCGACGGCGAGGCAGCGCGAGCCCGCTGCTGGGGCGCCCTAATCGGGGAGGAAGCCCGCAGCGCCTTCGCGCACGCATAGGCCGCGCAACCTAACCGGCGGCGGTCCCCGGTCGCCAGGACAGTCAGCGCGATCAGGCAGCAGCCGATCGCGGCGCACGGGCCGGCGGTCAGCCCTAGGTCCATGCCAATGACGAAGCGAACACCAGCACGCAAGCATCGACGATCCACTGCAGTTGAGTAGTGGTTGCATGCAGGTCACAGCTCGCCGGTCACGGGCCGCGTTACCAAGGTCCCCGGTCACGAGGCGGAATGGCTCTCTTTCCCTTTCTGGCCTGGCTGACAGGCTGGCAGTAGCCGAGCGTGAGATGTGAGGTGGATGCGATGACTGTGAACCCGGCAGGCCACGCGACCGCTGGGGCGGGCCAAGAGCCGTGGCGCTGGCCGTCGCCGCCCGACCCTGGTGACCTCAGCAGGCGCCTGGCGGCGCGGCGAGCCGAGCTGCGGCTCAGCCTCAATCAGGTGGCCGAGCGCGCGGAGGTGAACCGCCGGTACCTGGAGTACCTCGAGAACTTCCCCGGCCGGCCGGACGCGGGCACGCTGCGCCGGCTGGCGGCCGCGCTCCGCACCACGCCAAGCTCGCTGCTCGGCGGCGGCGGCGACGCGCTGCCCGGCCGCCACCCCGGCCCGGTAGGCCAGCTTGAGCGGCTCAGCCCGGCGGAATGCTGCCAGCTGCTCGCGCCCGGCGGGCTCGGTCGGATCGCCTTCACCACCTCCTCAGGGCTGATGGTCCTCCCGGTGAACTACGTCCTGGTGGCCGGCACCATCGTGGTACGGACCGGCACCGGCTCGCTGATCGCCGCGCACGGCGACGACCCGGTCTCGTTCGAAACCGACCATCTCGATGAGACACTGCTGTGCGGCTGGAGCGTGCTGGTCCGCGGCCAGGCGCACCGGGTGCTGCAGCCCGGCGAGCTCCGGCACCTGCGCGAAGCCTGCGACCTGCGGCCCTGGCCCGCTGGAGAACACGACCTGTACGTCAGGATCGTCCCCGCTCGCATCGCCGGCCGCCGCATCAGGCCGCAATAGGGCCACCGACAGCCCGGCGAGCGCCGACCTGGTGACCTCGATCATGCGATCTCACCCCCTTGAGAAGTTGATCCCCTTCCTCCAGCTTGCGGCTACGGTCCTGCAGTCAGCAGGGTCGAAAGGCCCGCGCGGCGAGGACATCCGGCCATGACGCTGGCCCCGTGCGCGGCGGAAGACTCGCAACTGTCAGAACAGCACAGCGGGCCGTCACCCAAGGGCCCGCGTCCATTTAGGAGGCTCACGATGCGCCGCAACTCTTCCCGTACCCTGCTCGCCGCGGCGAGCGCCGCCGTGGCGGCGGTGCTGCTGATCGCCGGCGGCCTGCTGCTGTGGGGGTCGGCCTACGTGCACAACACCGTGCAGAACCAGCTCGCCGCCCAGCAGATCACGTTCCCGCCCGCGTCCGCGTTCGCGCACGCCAAGGCCGGCACCGAGATCACCCCGAACATGATCCCGTCGGTCTCCCAGTACGCCGGGCAGCAGCTGGTCACCGGGCAGCAGGCCGAGGCCTACGCCGACCACTTCATCGCCCAGCACATCACCGACATGGCCGGCGGCAAGACCTACTCCCAGCTGTCGGCCGAATCGCTGGCGCAGCCGAACAACACCCAGCTCGCCGGCCTGGTCAACACCGTGTTCAAGGGCGAGACGCTGCGGTCCATGCTGCTGAACGCCTACGGCTGGTGGAAGGTCTCCCAGATCACCTACATCATCTCGCTGGCCGCCTTCGGCCTCGGCGCCCTGGCCGCGATCGGCTCCGCGTTCGTCTTCGTCACCGGCCGTCGCACCAAGGCGGTCGCCGAAGTGCTGCCGAGCGCCGGCGCCGAGAGCCAGGTCAAGGCCGCATGACAGCCAGTCCCCAGAAAGTCACGACCACACCTCACGCCTCCGGTCGGCGCGCCCACCGCGTCGACCGGAGGCGTCCGGCGATGAAGGACCGGAGGCCCCGCGATGTTCCAGGTGCGATTCCACGGCCGTGGCGGCCAGGGCGTCGTGACCGCCGCCGAACCGCTCGCGTCGGCCGTGTTCCGCGAGGACAGGTACGCGCAGGCGGCGCCCGGCGCACCGGTACGTTCGACGAGGTCATCAGTGGCCTCAGCGCGTCGACCGCGTTGTTCGAGGCGCGCCGCTGCATGTCCTGCGGCAACTGCTTCCGCTGCGACAACTGCTACGGCGCCTGCCCGGACAATGCCGTGATCAAGACCGTTCCTGGCAGCTACCGGATCGACTACGACTACTGCAAGGGCTGCGGCATCTGCGCCGCGGAATGCCCCCGCGGCGCGATAGCCATGGTGACTGCGCGGGCGTGATCTAGGCGATGCTGATGCGGCGGCCGGTGATGTGGGACGGAACGATCCGGACGAACAGCTCCCGGTCTCCCGGTGCCCAGGCTTCCACGCCGGCGTTGAGGGCCGCCTCCCGTTCGGCGCCGGTGAGGTGGTGGGCCGGTCCCTGGATGAGCACGCTCCAGCCCATTTGGCCCGCCATGTCGATGTCGTCGATCTCGAACGCCACCTGGTAGTCGGCGTCTGTGATACCGGTCCGCAGATCCTCATCCAGCGGACTGTGCTGCGCAGTGCGGAAGACGATCGCCCTGTTCTGAAGCTTGTAGTTCACCGGCAGCACGGCCGGGCCGAACCTGCTGGTGTAGGCGATGCGGCCGACCCCGCCCGCCGCTATCAGCCGCAGGCACTCGTCCCGGTCCAGTTCCTCGATCACGCGGTCAGCCATTGTGGTGTTCCTTCCGGGCGCGGCCTCATGGCCCCGACTACGACCCTAGTCTCGCCGGGCGTCGCTGTGTCTGTGACCTTCAGCCCGTTCGCAAGGACCTTCGTCCCTGCCTCCGGCGCGTGCCCTGGAATGAAGGCTGGAGGCAGCAGCAAGGCGATAGGGAGGCAGCCATGCGGGCGCTCGTTTACCACGGTCCCGGCCAGAAGGCCTGGGAGGAAGTCCCTGACCCGGAGATCACCGACGACGGCGACGTCATCGTCCAGGTCGACGCGACCACGATCTGCGGTACCGACCTGCACATCCTGGCCGGGGACGTGCCAGAAGTGGTGCCGGGCAGGATTCTCGGCCACGAGGCCGTCGGAACCGTCGTCGAGGCCGGCGACGGCGTGCACCGGCTCACGATCGGGGACCGGGTGCTCGTCTCGTGCATCAGCGCGTGCGGCACCTGCCGCTTCTGCCGCGAGGGCCGTTACGGCCAGTGCCTGGAGGGCGGCGGCTGGGTCCTGGGCCACCGGATCGACGGCACTCAGGCCCAGTACGTCCGCGTGCCGTACGCCGACACCTCCACCTTCCGGATTCCCGGCGGCGTGGCCGACGAGGAGATCCTCATGCTGGCCGACATCCTGCCGACCGGGTATGAGGTCGGCGTGCTCGCGGGCGGTGTCCGGCCTGGTGACCTGGTAGCCGTCGTGGGCGCGGGGCCGGTCGGCCTGTCCGTTATCACCGGCGCGCGGCTGTTCAGCCCGGCCCGCATCGTCGCCATCGACCTGTCCGACGCGCGGCTGGAGGCCGCCAGGCACTTCGGCGCCGGCATCACGATCAACGATTCCCGCGACGACCCGGTGGCCGTGATCAAGGACCTGACCGGGCGGCTCGGCGCGGACGTGGCGATCGAGGCGGTCGGCGTGCCCGCGACGTTCGAGATGGCCGTGCGGCTGGCCCGGCCGGGCGGGCGGATCGCGAACATCGGCGTGCACGGCAAGCCGGCCACGCTGCACCTGGAAGAGCAGTGGACCAGGGACATCACGATCACCACCGGCCTGGTGGACGCCTCGTCCACCCCGACCCTGATGCGCCTGGTCGCCACCGGCCAGCTCGATGCCAGCCGGTTCGTCACCCACCGCTTCGGCATGGATGAGTTCGACAAGGCTTATGACGTCTTCGGTGACGCCGCCGCCACCGGCGCCCTGAAGGTCGTGCTGACTCGCTGAGAAAGGCGTGAGGACAATGACCGCCGTCGTCAAGGACGTGATGACCACTCAGGTGATCTGGACGGAGCAGGACACGCCGTTCGCGGCGATAGCCGCGGCGCTGCGGCAGTACCGGGTCAGCGCGTTCCCGGTGCTTGACGAGGCAGGCCAGGTTATCGGGGTCGTCTCCGAGTCCGACCTGCTGAACAAGCTGGCCCTCGGCGGCGGAGAGGACGGGATGCCGGGAATGATCACCGGCATCCTGCGGCACAAGCAGCTGGAAAAGGCGCGCGGGATCACCGCCGGCGATCTCATGACGGCCCCGCCGGTGACCGTCTGTCCCGGCGACACCGTCGAGGACGCCGCCAGGCTCATGTACCTGCGCCAGGTCAAGCGCCTCCCGGTCGTGGACGCGAGCGGCCATCTCGCCGGGATCGTCAGCCGCGCCGACGTGCTGGCCGTCTACGGCCGCCCGGACGACGAGATCGCCGAGGAGATCAGGACCGGCGTGCTGCCGGCCGAGGACGCGGCGGAGCCTGTCGCGTTCACTGTCACGGTGACCGATGGCGTGGTAACCCTGGCCGGCCGGCCGCAAAGCCGCAAGCAGGGACACGACGTCGTATGCAGGGCCGGTCACGTGCAGGGCGTCGTCGCCGTCCGCGACCGCCTCGACTACCCGCCCCCCGAACCGCCGGCCTTCGACGTCCTGGCCAGCTTCCCGATCGACTGACCCCAAGGGCCGGTGAGGGCCGTTGGCC
>Ga0335074_10010196_pt1 | contig 13133 bp, 8 predicted proteins | sample Lox_Sample_23_FD_206715 | JGI IMG/M metagenome (GOLD analysis project Ga0335074, IMG submission 206715) | Soil microbial communities from Loxahatchee National Wildlife Refuge, Florida, United States - Lox_Sample_2.3 | ecosystem: Environmental > Terrestrial > Soil > Wetlands | place: USA: Florida...
ATTTCACGAGTCGCGATCTGCAGGCCAAGCTGACCGACCGGCAGATTTCGGATACCATTCGCAACGGCAAATCCGATCGCATGCCCGCATTCGCCGGCCAGCTCAGCGAAGACCAGATTACGGCTCTGACGGCGCGGGTGCGATCTTTCGCGAGTTCATCGAGCGGGAAATCGAGCGGCGCCCAGGGCCAGCAGGTGATCGCCTCCGAGCCGGGAATTTACGAGCCCGGCGACGACGTCCTGTTCACTCTTCCCACCGGCCGCCCCGTCGACGCGCACGCCGTCATCGTCAACTTCTCGCATCGTTTCGCGTATGAACCCGCCTTCAGCGGTACCGCTCGCGGCGCGGACCTGTTCGGCCTGGACGACTTTTCGCTGTCCTCGTTCGGCGTCCGCTATGGCGTGACTGACAAGCTGTCGGTGGATGTGTGGCGGTCGCCCTCATTCATCGACCGGCCCATCCAGCTCATGGCCGCTTACAACGTCCTGGACGAGCATCACGAAGACCCCTTCAACTTCACCTTCCGCGTGTCGATCGAAGGGCAGAATAACTTCAGCAAAAACTATACGGAGAACCTGGAGGCCGTCTTTTCGCGCAGCCTGACCTCGCGCGCGCAGCTTTATGTTGTGCCGACCGCGTCGTTCAACGATCGCCGTCTGGTAATGGGCTCGCTCCAATCGAATCAAATCCTCGACGAGCCGGGCATCAATGCATTTTCGGTCGGCGTGGGCCTGGCGATCGACATTCGTCCGACCGTAGCGTTGATCGCCGAAGTGATTCCGACCGTGATGAATGCCACCGAACTCGGCATCCACCGGCCGCCGATTTCCTTCGCGATTCAGAAGAAAATCTATCGGCACGCGTTCACCTTCGGCGTCACCACGAGCCCCGGAACCACGGTGTCCCAGCGCGCCGGAACCGCCGCAACGTTTCTCAACGAACCGGGAGCCGACACGCCGGCCGGGCTGTTTCTGGGCTTTGACCTGACACGGCGGGTCTACTAAAAGCTGTCCGGTTCCGGCACACTCTGCTCGCTAGCGGACGGAGTCACAGCACGGCCGCGCCCTCGCGATGCTGGTAAGCCAAAATATCTTCGGCACTTAGCCGCAGGCGGCGCAACGGTTGAGAACTTGCGAAGCTGAATGCGTGCAAAACTTTTTGCAGGACGTGCGCTACGGTCTCCGAATGCTGGCCAAATCTCCAGGACTGACGCTAGTCGCGGTGCTGACGCTGGCGCTGGGGATCGGCGCAAATACCGCGATCTTTTCGGTGATCAATGCGCTGTTTTTGCATCCGCCGGGCATCGCTCATCCGGATCGCGTGGTCGCGCAGCGCGTACGCTACAGCAAGCTGGGACTTCTCAACATCGGCGTGTCGGCGCCGGATTATGCACAGGTGCGCGATAGCACCAAAGTATTCGCATCGGCCGCGCTCCAATCCAGCGCCGATTTCAATTATACGGGCGGCGAGCGCCCGGAACGGCTGCGGGGCGTGAAGGTTTCCTGGCAATGGTTCGATGTTTTCGAAGCCCGTCCGATCCTGGGCCGGGTTTTCACGTCGCAGGAAGATCAGCCCGACCAAAACCGCGAAATCGTGCTCTCTTATGGCGCGTGGCGGCGCTGGTTCGGCGGCGATCCGGGCGTTGTGGGGCGCAGCATTCAGCTCAACCAACAAACCTATCGCATCGTGGGCGTGATGGGACCGGCGTTTCAATGGCCGAGTCCGGAAACCGACCTGTGGGCGCCGATTGGTCTGAAGCCGGCCGAGTTTTCCGTCGACAACACGTTCAATGAAAACTATTTCGCCGTGGCCCGCCTGCAGCCGGGTGTCTCTTTCGCACAGGCCAATTCGTTTACCGGCGTGCTGGCCCAGCGCGTGATCGCCGATCCGCGCGCGAGCTTCGCAAAAGATGCGCAGTGGGGGATGTTCCTGATGCCGATCAGCGATTATGTATTCGGCAACCTGAGAACGCCGATCCTGATTCTGGCCGGTGCGGTGGCGTTTGTGCTTTTGATCGCGTGCGCGAATATCGCGGGGCTGCTGCTGGCCAAGGCGACCGGGCGCAGCAAAGAACTGGCGGTACGGGCGGCGCTGGGCGCCTCGCGCGGCCGGATCATGGCTCAGACGCTGACCGAAAGCGCGGTGCTGGGGTTTCTGGGCGTGGCAGCGGGGCTGCTGGTTGCCCAATTCGGGATCAGCGCTTTACTGCTGGCTGCGCCGCCCGATCTGGCCGCGGGCGCTACGTTTGCCGTGGACCGCTACACGCTGATCTTTACGGTGCTCATCGGCATTGCGGCGGTGTTGATCTTCGGCATGGCGCCGGTTTGGCACATGTCGCGGGTCGACCCCTACAATGCGCTGCGCGAATCCGGGCGCTCCTCCACGGGCGGTCATGGACGCCAGCAGCTGCGCTCGCTCCTGGTGGCGGGAGAACTTGCGCTCGGACTGATCCTGTTGGCCGGCACCGGGCTTCTGCTGCAGAGCCTGGCGCGCATCAACGAAGTGAATCCCGGCTTTCAGCCGCACCACGTCATGACTGCCGGCCTCACGCTTCCCGCAGCGCAATACGGCACTCCGGAGAAACAGATTGCGTTTTTCCGCACGGTTGTGGATCACGTGTCCTCCGCTCCAGGGGTGACCGCCGCCGGCGCTGGTTATCCGGTGCCGTTCGGGGCCGGGAACGCGTCGGGTTCCTTTCAGATTGAAGGCCAGCCCACGGCGGCCGGCGAACCCGGGCCGCACGGCGACATCCGCTTTGTGACGGGCGGTTATTTTACCGCGCTGAGCATTCCGCTGATGAAAGGCCGGATTTTTAGCGCTGATGACCGGCTGGGCACGCAGCCGGTGGCGGTGATCGATGAGAACCTCGCGCGCCAGTATTGGCCGAATGAAGATCCCATCGGGAAGCGCATACGCCGGGGCCAGGACGAAACCTGGTACACCATCGTGGGCATCGTGGGCCACATCCGATTCAACCAGCTTGCGGGCGAGGAGACTTCCTCGACCAACTCGCAGAGCGCATCGAAGGGCGTCTATTACTTGTCCCTGAACCAGACGACCGCGCCTTACGGATTTGTGATCGCGAAAACCAGCGGCGATCCGTCCATACTGGCCGGCGTGATCCGCGAGGCGGTTCACGACGCCGACCCCAATCAGCCCCTGGCGGAAGTGAAGACCATGGACACTCGCATATCTGAATCGCTCGGTCCGCAGCGCTTCGCCGCCAAACTCCTAGCCGTTTTCGCGGGCCTGGCGATCCTGCTTTCGGCGGTCGGACTGTACGGGCTGATCAGCTACAGCGTCGCGCAGCGCACCAGCGAGATCGGGCTTCGCATGGCCTTGGGCGCGGACTCTTCGGAAGTTCTGCGCCTGGTGATGGGCCAGGGCGCGCGGTTGCTGGCGGCGGGTGCCGTGGTCGGCATTGCGGCCGGCCTGGTGCTGGTTCGCTCCATGCAGAGCTTGCTTTATGGCGTAAGCGCCGCCGATCCGCTGGCATTTCTCGGCGCGACAACGCTCTTGGGTCTGATCGCGCTGGTTGCCTGCTACATTCCCGCTCGCCGCGCCATGCGCGTGGATCCGATTGTGGCGCTGCGCTGCGAATAGGCTACGGCACTGGAAGGAAGCGCTGCACGCGCTCGCCGGCGAAGACTTCACCGGTATAGATGTCGCCCTTCGAATCGACGGCGATCATGTGCAGCCCGTAAAACTGGCCGCCGTTTTCGCCCATAGTGCCCATTTGGCCCACGATTTTGCCGCTTTCGCGATCAAGAAAATAGATGTGGTTGTTGGTGAGATCGGAAATATAGAGGAGTCTTTGCTGCTTATCGGGTGAGAACATCACACCGCCCGTGGACCCGCCCACGCCCGTAGCCGGCGCGATCACGAATTCCTTGAGGAACTTCCCTTCCCGCGTGGTGACGTGGATGCGGTTGGCCATGCGATCTGCCGCGTAGACCAGGCCATCGTGCGAGATGTTGAGCGTGAGGTGGCCGCGAAATTCCTTGGGCTCCGGGCCGCCAGGCGTGTACGCGCGGTCTTTATCGTCGGTAGTGATCTCCGCAAGCGTGTGCCCGTAAGCGCCCCAGCCGCGCTTGAACTTGAGCGTATCGAGGTCGAAAACCATCACTCGGCCGCCCAGGTAATTGTCGGCGGCGTACAACTCGCGCGCCGGTTCGTCCAAGCGAATCTCTTCGATTCCGCCGACAATCATGGGCGTAGTAGGCGGATACTTGGCGCGAAAGGCTGCAATCGCTGTCTGTCGCGCCGCTTGAGCCGCTGGATCGGGCTTCGGCCGGCCTCCGGGAGGCGTGATGAATCCGGCGACCGGCCCCTGGCTACCGCGGCCGAGGACGTGCGCCGATGTCAACGGAGGATCGGGCGCCGAATCCGGCGGGCGCTCGGGCGTGCGCGGCACTTCGCCGACCACGCGGCCGGTCTTGGGGTCGTACTTGCGCACGGTGTCCTGGCCGATGTAAACGAATCCCTGGCTGTCGACGGCCATGCCATGCCCTTGCGGCGCGTCGAAGGAGCCGATGACGCTGCCGTTTTTGTCGATGTGAATCATGGCGGGCGGGCGCACGCAGCAATCGGCCAGCGGAGGGTTCAGTTCGGCCTCGAGCTCGATATCGGTCAAGTCGTTCGGGCGATTCAACACCCAGACGTTGTCGTCTTTGTCGACCGCGAGGCCAGTGACTCCGCCCATTTTCCATTTGTTCGGCAGCGGCTTGGGCCAATCGGGGTCGTATTTGAATTTGGGCGCGGCAAGCTGCTGCGCGCCGAGCGCCAGGCACAACACAATACCGAGCAGGGTGATTCGGTGGCCGTTCATAAGCCCTCCGTCTCGTGGAATTATATGTCAGTGACCGGCGGGTTTTTCAAATCGCGCGGCGTCGATCGGCGCGTTGGCGCGAATCTCAGTGAACTGGGTGGTCGATTTTCCGTCGAGCCACGTCACCATGATGCGAAACGGCATTTCGACACCCGCGACGTCGCGATAATCGGCGTAATCGATCTGGGTCGGGCTGAGGCCCACGGGCGAATCGCTGTAGCGGACCAAGCGCGCGAGCAGGCCGGACTTCGAGTCGAAATACAGGTTCACGGGATAGCGGCCGTCGCTCGAACCCTGAACCATTTGCATCTCGCGGCCGTCGATCTTGGCCGCACCCGCGGCGCGCCAGCTCATGAGCGCTTGCTTGATTTGCGCAGGAAACCACAGCGACCCGTCGAGCCGGGCGCCGGTGAGATCGCCGCCGGTGAGTTCGATCAACGGGACAGGGCGCTCAGTGGCTGGTCCCGCGATCCAGCCCGCATGGCCATCGAACGTCGTAGTGCTGTCTCCGGAAGACGTATGGATCACGGTGCTAATCTCATCGGGGGCGGCGCGCACGAAAACGTCGACCGGGTATTTTTCGTCCTGGTAGCCCTGATAGGTTCCCTGCGCGGCGAAGGACGCGAGTTTCGAGAGGCGATCGGCGCCACCGGCGGCCTGAATATATCGGTCAAGAATTTGATCGGCGGACGCGCCCCGGCGGGCGGCGGGCTCGCGCAACTCGTCCGGCTCTTTGACTTGCGGCGGGCCGTATAACTCCGCGAGGCCCGGCGTGACATCGGGACGCTCGACACCGCGATGGCAGGAGTAACACGTGATCTCGCGGCGTCCGCCGAAGTAGGTCTTGTTGATCGCGTTCATCATGCCGATCATGCGGCGCGCGGTTTCCTTGCGCGGATTGTCGTCGGCGTACCTGGCCCACGAGCCGCCGCTCTCGGCACTGTGACAATCGGTGCAGGTTTCGCCGAGCGAGGCGGAGAAAAATCCCATGGTGGCCATGAACTGGTCGACCGGAATGCCCTTGAGGAGCCGGACGTTCTTGAACGCCTGGTCGGACATTTGAGCGTGAGCGGTGACGGACACCGCGAGCAGCAAAACCGCGATCGTGGTGATCTTCATGGGGCCTCCGCGGGCACCAGCAAACGCAGCACAGACACAACCGACGCTGTGTCCTCAAGGCCCATCCCTTGCGCCGCGGCGGCGGCGAAAAACGGAACCGAGGCGTCGAATACTGGCGTGGGGCTTTTATTCCGGCGGGCGAAATTCGCGATGATGTCGAGATCCTTCAGAAACACCTCGACCTTCATCATAGGCTTCGCGAAGAGGCTCGCGGCCATGCCCGGTCCGCGGACTTCGAGCATGCGGGAGGTGGCGGCGCTATCGGTCAGTAGATCGACAAGCATGGACGGATCGAGGCCGGCCTGCTCGCCGAGAACAATGGCTTCAGCCGCGCCCAGGATGTGAATCGCGACCAGGAGGTTGGCGATGTATTTGACCTTCGAACCCGCGCCGAATGCGCCGACGTATCGAACCGAGCGCGCCAGGTGAGCCAGGATCGGGCGGGCACGATCAAAATCGGCGCGATCGCCGCTCGCGAAAATCGTAATATCTTTCGCCTCCGCCTGAGGGCCGGTGCCGCTGACGGGCGCATCGAGCATGGCGATTCCCGAGGCCGCGAGGCGGCGCTGCGCGCGTTCTTTGTCTGCGAGCGATAGCGTGCTGGTGTCGATCACGAGCAGGCTGGAGCGTCCGGCGGCGACAATTTCGCCAACAACATTGTCTAGCGCGGCGGAGCTTGGCAAGGATGTGATGATGACATCGCACACCTCGGCGACGGCGCGCGACGAAGCGCTGGGCTGGCCGCCGTTGGCGCGGAGTGCCTCTAAGTTTGCCGCGAGCAAATCGAAGCCCGACGTGCGAACACCAGCGGTGGCGAGGTGTTTGGCGAACGCGCCACCCATGATTCCGAGCCCGATCACGCCGGCTCGCGGCGGCCGTGCACTTTCGTCATTCGTGCTCATGGAATAGAATCTTCTCATGCCGCGCCGGTGCCGCTCAGCGTTGTCGATTCTTGTGTTTGGGCTTCTGTCCCTGGCCACCGCGATGGCGCAGGCGCCCGATCCATTAATCGCCGCGCCATCGAACACGTACCTGGAGCTCCGAAACCAATGGGTCCGCGTCTTCGAGGAATACTTGTTTGCGCATCAAACCATGCCGATGCATAAACACCCGGCGCCGGGAGCGGTGATCGTGTTTCTCACGGACCGGAACAATAAGCTCACCTATCTTGACGGCACGTCGAAAACTTTTCAGAATCACGCGGAAGAGGTGATCTGGGCCACGGCTACGACGCATCGGTCCGAGAATCTGACCGACATGCGATTTGCGGCCATGCAAATCGAGCCGAAGCCGGTGGCCAACCCGAAGCCGTTTCCCCAAGAAGCCAACGACGCTGTCACAGTAGATCCGGCGCACTATAAGGTGGTGTTGGAGAACGAATGGGTGCGCGCGATCCGGTTGACGGTGGGCCCGCACGAAAAGTTGAAGTTTCACAAACACCCGGCGACGGGCGCGGTGATCATTTATTTAACGGACCAGGACATGCGCCAGTATCATGAGAGCGGCCCTCCTCACGAGAGCCATTACAAAGCCGGAACGGTCCGCTGGGCGGAGCCCGATGCGGCCCATCAGGACGAAAATCTGAGCGACAAACCGATGCGCCTGATTCGAGTTGAATTGAAGCAAGCGCAAAACTAAGACATTTCATTGGAGGATTCTTTTGGCAAACGTCGGCGCCGTAGGATTGGACTGGCAACAGCGCATCAATTGGGACCGGCTGCGGAAATACCGGCTGGAGCGCGCGCGCGAGCGCATGAAGGCGCACGGCTTGGGTGCGATGCTGCTGATGTACGACGAGAACGTGCGCTACGTCACCAGCACCCTGACGCCGGGCTGGAACCGGCTGAAGCCTGGGCTGCGCTATGCATTACTGTGCGGCGACGATGCACCGGTGCTGTTCGAACAGGGCGACATCGGGATGCACATCGAGAAGCATTCGCCCTGGATTCCGAAGGAGAACATCCGGTATTCCTACGCCTGGATCAAGGGCGCGGCGGGGTCGGCTTCAACGCAGCAGGTGGGCAAATTCACCAACGCGATCAAGCAGGAGATGAAGAAACGCGGCGTGGATGGCCAGAAGCTGGGCGTCGATTTCATCGACATCAACATGATGAAGATCTTCGCCGACGAAAAGATTGCCTGGGCGGACGGCATGACGCCGATGATGGAAGCGCGCGCCGTCAAGAACGAGGACGAGCACGAGTGCATGCGGATCGTAGGCGCGATCGGCGACGCGGCGCACTGGGAGTTCATGAAGTTCCTGAAGCCGGGCTTGACCGAGAATCAGCTCACCGCGCACATCATGGAGTTCCTCTACAACATTCCGGGGATGGAAGACGTGGAGGATGTGATCGTGTCGTCCGGGCTGAACACCTGGCCCAACTGGCGCAATTTTTCGGATCGCATCATCAAGCCGGGCGATATGGTGTTCATGGATCTGGCCGCCCTGACGTGGAACGGCTACAAATCGTGTTATTACCGGACGTACATGGTGGGGCGCGAGCCGAACCAGGAGCAGAAAGATTACTACGCGACGGCGCTCAAGTGGCTGTACGATTCAATCAAAGCGGTGAAGGTTGGTGCGACCACGCGCGACATCGCGTCCAAGTGGCCGTCGGCGAAAGAAGCGTGGGGGTATGAAGAAGAGGACCAGGCGGCGGCGAATTTGTGGGGGCATGGGCTGGGTTTGGCGCAATACGATCAGCCGGTGATATCGCGCATCTGGTCGCTCGATCATCCGATCGACATCAAGGAAGGTATGGTGTTCGCGCTCGAAACACAGCACGGCAAGCCGTATCAGTGGGGCGTGCGGATTGAGGAGATGCTGATCGTGCACAAGGACAGCGTGGAGATCGTTTCGAATTTCCCGGTGGAACAGATTACGGTGGTGGATCCGATGCCGGGTTATTCGGATTACGGCAAACGGCCGGGGACATAAGCATGATCATTGCACTCACGACGCCTGAAGCCAGGGACGCGAGCCGGTTTGGGCCGAAGGCCGCGAATCTTGCGCGATTGACGCAGTGGGGTCTGCCGACGCCGGGCGGCTTCTGCGTCGATGCCGATGCGTATCGGATGCAGATCCGCGCGCTTGGTCTCGAAGCCGACGCGCGCGGCGTTTTCTCGGCGCAAGAGAGCGCGCAGGCGCGGCGGCATGCGCTTGCAATGAAGCTAGGGCTGCTGGATCAGGCCATCGCGCCCGCGATCTTGAATGAGTTGCTCACTACGTGGCGCCAGCTGACGCCGCCGGTTGCCGTACGATCATCGGCGCTGGTGGAAGACCGGTTCGGGTCGAGCTTCGCCGGCCAGTTCGAGAGTTTTCTCGGAATCGAGAGCGAACAGGACTTCATCACCGCGATTCGATCCTGCTGGGCCGCGCTTTGGGCCACGCGCGCGCTGCGGTATATGGCGACGCACGATCTGGATCCCGCCGGCACGGCGATGGCGATTCTGGTTCAGCCGGTCGTAAACGCGCGCGCATCGGGCGGGGGCTTGAGTCAATCGGCCGAGAACACCATGATCCTGAGCGCGACCTGGGGGCTGGGCTCCGCGATCGCGCAAGGCGAGGTGACGCCGGATCGCTATGAGCTGACGCGCGCGGGCGCGTTGATCGGCATCACAGCCGGGCGCAAGGATCATCAAGTGGGCTGCATTCACACGCAGCCGGTGCCCGCGGACATCGCCGTAGAGCCTTGTCTCACGGAATCGCGGGCCATCGAGCTGGGCGCTTTGCTGCGGCGCGTCGAAGCGCTTATGGACATGCCGGTGGAAATCGAATGGGCGCTCGACGATTCCGGATTCCAGTTGCTGCAAGCGCGCCCGCTGCACATGGAGCCTGCCGCGACGCCCGACGCCATCTGGCTGAATCGCCCGCGCCTCAACGGACACGCGGCTGGTGTGGGCTGGGGCGAAGGCCGCGCGTGCGTGATTCAATGCGAATGCGAGATCGCGCGCGTGGCGCCCGGGGATATTCTGGTGACGCGCGTGGCCGGTCCGGCGCTGAGCCATATCCTGACGCGCGTTGCGGGCGTGGTGGCCGAGCGCGGCGGCAGCACGTCGCACATGGCGTCGCTGGCGCGCGAACGCGGCATCCCGATGGTGCTGGGCGTGCCCGATGCGACGCGCCGCATTCCCGATGGATCAACCGTGGCCGTGGACGGCGTGGCGGGCGTGGTGAGGTGGATGTCAGCGGACAACCGGCGCGAAATCCGGTGAACTGAGCGAGTCGCGCTGCGATTGCCGCGATTTTGGAACCGAGGGACGCGCGGCCGGAGCATCATCCATCGGCAGGCTGAAGCGGCGAATCCCGTCGTAAGCGTGGAGCGCGCCCGCGACTGCGCCGGCGGTCGGAACCAGGCCGATTTCGCCCACGCCCTTGGCGCCGTAGCCGCCCACTTCATCGGGAACTTCGATCAGGATCACGTCGATTTGCGGCGTGTGCTTGGCTTTCAAAATGCCGCAATCGCGCAGCAGCAACGAATCGGGCTTGGCGCCGGTGCTGGGGAAGTTTTCCGACAGCGCGTAGCCCAGGCCCATGTGAACGCCGCCTTCCATCTGGCCGGCGCAGCCCTTGGGATTGATGGCGCGGCCCACGTCGTGCGCGGCGACTACGCGCTCGATCTCGCCGGCATCGTTCAAAATCACCACCTGCGTGGCGTAGCTGAACGTCATGTGCGTGGTGGGATTGGTGAGCGCTTCGGGCGTTCCTGGCTTCGTGGTGAAGTTACACACGTAATCGCCCGTGTATTCGCGCCCGGCGAGCTGATGGAGCGCGTGGGTTTTCAAATCCTCGGCGAGCTGCACGGCCGCGCGCTGCGTAGCGGCGCAACTGAGCGTAGTGGCGCGGGAGGCCCAGGTTTCACCGCATTTCGCGCCCAGCGCCGGGTCCCATCGCACGTTCATGATCTCGGGCGCGAGGCCGGTCTCTTCGCAAACAGCCTGACGAATCGTCGTGAACAGGCCTTGGCCCATTTCGGTGTAGCCGGTGAGCACATCGACACGGCCGCCTTCCAGAACGCGAATCGCCGCGTGTCCGCTGTCGATGGTGCCGTTCCCGATGCCGGTGCTCTTGATGCCGCAGCCGATGCCCGCGTATCGCGCGTTTTTAAAAATGTCCTTGACTGCTTCGAGACTTTGGCGCAATCCCGCGACGCTTGGCCGCATGACCTGGCCGGTGGCGAATGCGTCGCCGGGATTCAGGATATTGCGCTCGCGGATGTCCCAGGCGTCCACGCCCACGCGTTCGGCCAGCATATCCATGATGCCTTCCATCGCGAAGTGCGCCTGGTTGGTGCCGAAGCCGCGCATGGCGCCACTGGTGGGATTGTTGGTGAAAACGGCCTTGGCCTCGGCGTCGACGTTGGGCACGCGATACGGGCCGCAGGAGTGGCATGCGGCGCGCAACAGGCATTTGGCGCTGGTGCCCGCGTAGCCGCCGACGTCGCCCACGATGCGCACGCGAACGGCCGCGAGTCGGCCTTCTGAATCCGCGCCCACGGTGTAGTGGAACGTCATCGGATGGCGCTTGGGATGAAGCTGGGTGGATTGCCGGCGGGTGAGGACGGTCTTTACGGGGCGCTGCATCAGATGTGCCGCGAGTGCCGTTTGTCCCTGAATAGACAACTCTTCTTTGGCCCCGAATGCGCCGCCGCTCGCCGCCAGCGCGATCTCGACGTTTTCAGCGGAAATATTCAAAATGCGGGCGATCTGTGTCTGATCGAACGTGGAGCCCTGGCTCTGCGAAAAAACCTTCAGGCCGTTTCCTTGGGGCACCGCGAGACAGGCTTCGGGCTCGAGAAAAGCCGGTTCCACGGGCTGCGTGCGGAAGGTTGCTTCGATGACATGGGCGGCGCCGGCGAGCGCAGCGTCCACATCGCCGCGCGAAAAAGCGGTGGTATCGAGCAGATTTGCGCGCACATCGAGATTGCCGGGGGCGTGCACTTGCGGAGCGTCTGATTCTAGAGCCGCGAACGGGTCTGTGATTGGCTCGTATACCTGGTAATCAACGCGGATTTTCTCCGCGGCCTGGCGCGCGTGGAAATTCGTATCGGCGACCACCAGCGCGAGAATATCGCCGACGCAACAGGTGGTTTCTCCGACCGCAACGAAGATGGGCAGATCGGGAATGGCAAGCCCGGTGCCGCGATGTCCGGGAACATCAGCGGCGGTGAACACTCGCACCACGCCGGGCATCGCCAAAGCTTCGGCGGTGTCGATCGAGAGCACTTTGGCGCGCGGATGCGGGCTCAGCACGGGCGAGCCGTGCAGCATGCCGGGCACGCGCAAATCGTCCACGAAAGGCTTTTCGCCCAGGGCCTGTTCGATGCCGAGGTAACGAGAGGGCGAGGCGCCCACTCCGTTGGCGTGTTTTCCGTTCCGCGAAGCGCTGCGGCTGAATCCATATTGCTCGCCGAAATAGAAATGGCGGCGGGGTTCTGCGGGCGGGAGGTCCGTGCGATACCTCCACGCTTCGGCGGCGGTCTGAATCGCGTCGATGATGCGGGCGTAGCCGGTGCAGCGGCAGAGATGGCCATCCAGAGCCTTCGCGATCTCGTCGCGATCGAGCCCGTGACCATGTTCGAGCAGGCCCGCCGCGCGGATTGCGATTCCAGGGATGCAAAATCCACACTGCACACCGCCTTCGAGCTGGAATGCTTGGCCCAAAACGCGGCGCAGGTCCGCGGCGAGGCCTTCGACGGTAACGACGTCGCGTCCCGCCATGTGCTCCGGCTTGCGAAGACAAGGCAGCACCGGCTGGCCATCCACCAAAATCGCGCAACAGCCGCACACGCCCTCCGGCGCGCAACCGTTCTTGGGCGACACGACGCCGCACTCTTCGCGCAGCACTTCCAGGAAGTCCATTCCGGCCTCAAAGGAAGCCGTGATCGAATTTCCGTTTAATGTGAACGTCGTTTGCGGCATAAATCGGCCCGCGCGCCCCAAATCCTGCTCACTCAAGGCTATCAGAATCGTGATATAGTCGCCCCAAATGCGGCTTACAACGCGGCACGCGGCAATGCTCCTGATGGGGCTGCTCCTGGTTTCAAGTTCTCTGATCGCGCATCACGGGCAGGCCGGCTACGATACGACCGGAACGGTAACCGTGAGCGGAACGGTCAGCGATTTCATGTTTGTCAATCCGCATTCGATCGTCAGCCTCGACGTGAAGGACGAGAAGGGCGCGGCG
>Ga0335074_10010197_pt1 | contig 13132 bp, 16 predicted proteins | sample Lox_Sample_23_FD_206715 | JGI IMG/M metagenome (GOLD analysis project Ga0335074, IMG submission 206715) | Soil microbial communities from Loxahatchee National Wildlife Refuge, Florida, United States - Lox_Sample_2.3 | ecosystem: Environmental > Terrestrial > Soil > Wetlands | place: USA...
TTGAGCTGGCAGTCGGCAGTGCCGATAGCTCCCGCGTGGCGGCCGGCTCGCTCCAGCTGACCGGATCGCGGCTGGACAGCGTGGACCGGGTCACGTATGACACGTACCTAATCCACGCCGGCCTCCATGGCGCGTATCCGATCTCCTTCAAGATCGCGATCGCGTCCGAGGCGCTCGGCCATTTCACCACGCTGGTCTTCGAGCCCGACCGTCAATCGGATCCCCCGCCGGTAACCGGCGAATGGCAGGCGTGGAACGCGGTGGGCGGTCACTGGTGGGCCACCGGCGTGACCGGCCAATGCTCGCAAGCGGATTTGTGCTCGTGGAGCCAGCTCGAGTCCCGGATAGGCGCGAGCAGCGTAATTCTCCTCGCTTACTTTGAGCTGGGCGCATCGGGTGACGCCCAGGTCGGCAGCGTCTGCGCACTGGACGCGGTGGTCATCAACGACACCACCTACGACCTGGAGGCCGAGCAGCCAGCGGCTCCCGGGACAGGCGAGGAGCAGCCAGGGGTTCCTCGCGAGGAGGGCGAGATCCTGCCTGGGCACCCGTCCGAGGTGCCCGTAACGGGTTGAGTACCGCGGAGTCAGTCGCCGACGTCGGCGGCGGTGCCTGCGGTGATCCTGAGCAGCTCGGTGAAGGACGTCGGGAACACGGTGTGCGGGTGGCCGGCCGCCGCCCACACGACGTCGTACCGCGCCAGCCAGGTGTCCACCAGCGTCGGGATCGGCGCGGGGTGGGCCACCGGGCCGACTCCGCCGATCGCCTGGCCGGTCCAGTCGCGGACCGAGCTCGCGTCCGCGCGTCCGACGGCGGAGGCGCCGACCAGGGTCGCCACCCGGCCGGTGTCCACCCGGTGCGCGCCGCTGGTCATCACCAGCAACGGGGCGCCGTCGGCGTCGAACACGAGGCTGTTGGCGATCGCGCCGACGTCGCAGCCGAGCTGTTTCGCGGCGGCCGCCGCGGTCGGCGCCGGTTCGGGCAGCGCCCGGACCTCACCGGTCACACCCAGCGACTTGAGCACGTCCGCGAACCTCGAGAAATCCACCGCCATGCCGGCCACGCTACCGACACTCGCCTGTCACAGGCGAACTCATTTGCCACCGACGTGGCCACCCCGGGGGTCAGGCCTCCTCGCCATCGGGGCCGAACACCGTCGGGATCGCCGGGTAGCCCCGCGACAGCTGGAGGGCGTAGGCGGGCAGTTCGGCGAGTACCGCCTGGTGACGGTCACGCGCCGCGGCCAGCGGCTCCCGCCCGACGACCTTGCCGTCCCTGATGAGCTCCTGGAGCAGCACCCGGTCCGCCGGAGCCGGATCCGGCGGCACCAGGCTGATGAACTCGGTCACGGCCTCACCGGACGCCGTGCGGTGCCGGACGGCCCACTTGCGGCCGCCGCGCCCCGGCTTGCCCACCGAGCGCTTCGCGACCGGCCGCAGGCTGCTCTCACCGCCCGGCACGGGCTGGCTGTCCGCCAGCGGCTCGTCGGAGCGCGCCACCAGCTTGTACACGAGCGCCGCGGTCGGCGCGCCGGACCCGGTGACCAGCGAGGTGCCCACCCCGTACCCGTTCACCGGCGCCACGGCCAGGCCCGCGATCGAGTACTCGTCCAGGTCCCCGGTCAGGATGATGCGCGTCCCGGTCGCGCCGAGCGAGTCGAGCAGGGAGCGCACGGACACCGCCAGCGCGGGCAGGTCGCCGCTGTCGATCCGCACCGCGCCGAGCGAGGTGCCGGCCACGTCCACGGCGGTGCGCACCGCCCGCGCGACGTCGTAGGTGTCCACGAGCAGCGTCGTCGACGGTCCGAGCGAGGAAAGCTGGGACATGAACGCGTGCCGCTCGCTGTCGTGCACGAGGGTGAACGCGTGCGCCGAGGTCCCGCTGGACGGCACGCCGTAGGTGTACCGGGCCTGCAGGTTAGACGATGAGGCGAACCCGGCGATGTAGGCGGCCCGCGCCGCCGCCACGGCGGCGCGCTCGTGCGTGCGCCGTGACCCCATCTCGATCAGCGGCCGCCCGCCGGGCCCGCCCGCCGCGCTCACCATCCGGGAGGCCGCCGACGCGACCGCGCAGTCGTGATTCAGGATCGATAGCAGCACGGTCTCGAGCAGGACCGCCTCGGCGAACGTGCCTTCCACGACGAGGATCGGGGAGCCAGGGAAGTACACGTCGCCTTCCGCATATCCCCAGACGTTTCCGCCGAAACGATACGATGACAGGTAACGGAGCGTGGTCTCGTCCACGATCCCGCCGTCTCGCAGGAAAGCCAGGTCCGCCGGGCCGAAACGGAACTGCTCGATGGCGTCGAGCAGCCGCCCGGTGCCGGCGACAACCCCGTACCTGCGGCCGTGCGGCAGGTGGCGGGCGAAGACCTCGAACACCGCCCTGCGGTGCGCCGCGCCGCTGTGCAGGGCGGCCTCGAGCATGGTGAGTTCGTAGTGGTCGGTCAGCAGCGCGGTCCCCGGCGCGCCGTCAGCAGAGGAACCGTCGGGTTCGCTATTCGCCGTGGTGGTCACAGGTGGAAGACTACGTACAAGGAGGTGCGTACGAGTGAGCGTGGCACCCGCTGAGGTAGAACGGCCGTCGTCAGCGGACGAAACGGTGCCGGATAAGCCGTGGGTCACGATCGTCTGGAACGATCCGGTGAACTTGATGTCGTACGTCACGTACGTCTTTGAGCATGTCTTCGGGTACCCGCGGCCGAAGGCCGAGAAGCTGATGCTCGACGTCCACCACAAGGGGAAGGCCGTGGTCGCTGTCGGCACCCGGGAGGCCATGGAGCACAATGTCGAGGTGCTGCACGGCTACGGCCTGTGGGCCACGGTCCGCCAGGACACGTAGCGGCACCGCGCCCGGGCGTGCGAGCCCGCGCGCTACCTAAAACCACGCAAATCACCCGAGACCCGAGAAGATGAAGATGTTCCGTTCCACTAAGGACGGCGGTGCCAGTGTCTGGTTGTCAGCCGGCGAGGCCACCCTGCTGCGCACGCTCGTGGTCCCGGTGCTCGACCTGCTCGGCGAGTCGGGTGCCCCGAGCGCCGCGGGCGGGCCGGACGCCCCGGGCGGTCCGGGCGGCTCAGCCGGGGCCGGCTCCGGGGACGAGCTCGACCGGCTGCTCGCCGAGGCGGTAGAGGCCGCCGAGGCCGCCGAGACGCGCGGCACGGACGCGGAACCGCCGCAGATACCGGACGACCCGGTGCTCGCCCGGCTGCTCCCCGACGCCTACCAGGACGACCCGGCGGCGGCCGGCGAGTTCCGCAAGTACACGGAGTCGTCGCTGCGGGAGGCGAAGAAGTACTTCGCGCACACCCTGCTGGAGACGCTCCCGCCGAGCGGCGGCCGGGTGAAGCTCACCGGTGACCAGGCCAGGGACTGGCTGCGGGCGCTGAACGACGTGCGGCTGATGTTCGGCGTGCGGCTCGAGGTGACCGAGGACTTCGAGGAGCAGCTCGCCGGGCTCGCCCCCGACGATCCGCGGGTGGCCGCGTTCGAGGTCTACGGCTGGCTCGGTGCCGTCCAGGAGTCGCTGGTCCGCGCGCTGGCCAGGTAAGGCCACCGGGTAACCTCACCGATCATGCTGACGATCTCGCGCGACCTGCAGGCGAAGATCATTGACCACGCCCGCAAGGATCACCCCGACGAGGCCTGCGGCGTCATCGCCGGCCCGGCGGGCAGTGACCGCCCGGTCCGGTTTATCCCGATGCAGAACGCCGAACGCTCCCCTACGTTCTACCGCTTCGACTCCCTCGAGCAGCTCAGGGTGTGGCGCGAGATGGACGACCGGGACGAGGAACCGGTGGTGATCTACCATTCCCACACGGCTACCGAGGCGTACCCGTCGCGCACGGACATCTCGTACGCCAGCGAGCCGCAGGCGCATTACGTCCTAGTATCTACACGGGATCAGCCGGAAACCGAGTTCCGGTCCTACCGGATCATCGACGGTGAGGTCACGGAGGAACCAGTCACCGTCACGGAATGATCCAACCCGGAACCGGGTTCCAACCAAGCGTTAGAAGTTCACTGAGGAGCGTTGTTCATGGCCATTGAGGTTCGAATTCCGACGATTCTGCGCAGCTACACCGGCGGCGCCAAGTCGGTGGAGGGGTCCGGGACCACCCTGGACGAGCTGCTGTCCAACCTGGACGCCGAGCACGGCGGCCTGCGCGACCGGCTGGTCGACGGCGAGAACCTCCGCCGGTTCGTCAACGTCTACCTGAACGACGAGGATGTCCGCTTCCTCGGCGGCCTGAAGACCCCCGTTTCCGACGGTGACACCGTCACTGTCCTGCCGGCTGTCGCTGGCGGGGCTCGATAAAACACTTTCTTCCGAACGGGCCCGTTTCGATGCGTTACGACTCACTGCTTGCCTCCCTGGGGAACACCCCGCTGGTGGGCCTGCCCAGGATGTCCCCGTCGGACGAGGTGCGGTTGTGGGCCAAGCTCGAGGACCGCAACCCGACCGGATCGGTGAAGGACCGCGCGGCGTTCTTCATGGTCGAGCAGGCGGAGAAGGACGGCCTGCTCCGGCCCGGCTCGACGATCCTCGAGCCGACCTCGGGGAACACCGGCATCTCGCTGGCGATGGTCGCGAAGCTCCGCGGCTACCAGCTGATCGTGGTGATGCCGGAGAACACCAGCGAGGAGCGCCGCCAGATCCTGCGGATGTACGGGGCGGAGATCTTCACCTCGCCCGCCGCGGGGGGATCGAACGAGGCGGTCCGGGTGGCGAAGCGGGTCGCCGCCGATCACCCGGACTGGGTCATGCTCTACCAGTACGGCAACGAGGCGAACGCCCGTGCGCACTATGAGACCACGGGTCCGGAGATCCTCGCCGACTTGCCGAGCGTCACGCACTTCGTGGCCGGCCTCGGCACGACGGGCACGCTGATGGGAACGGGCAGGTTCCTGCGGGAGCACGTCCCCGACGTCAAGATCGTCGCCGCCGAGCCGCGGTACGGCGAGCTGGTCTACGGCCTGCGGAACGTGGACGAGGGGTTCGTCCCCGAACTATACGACGAGTCGGTGCTGACCACGCGGTTCTCAGTGTCGTCAAACGACGCGCTGCAGCGGACCCGCGAACTGCTGAGCAAGGAAGGCATCTTCGCCGGGATCTCGGCGGGCTGCGCCCTGCACGCGGGGCTGGCGATGGCGGCGCAGTCGGTGAGGGCGAAGGAACGCGCCGACATCGTGGTGCTGGTCGCCGACGGCGGCTGGAAATACCTGTCTACCGGTGCCTATGGCGGCACGCTCGACGAGGCCGAGGAGCGCCTCGAAGGGCAGCTCTGGGCATAGCGTTGTGCATCTGCACAGTGCAGATGCAAAATCGTTTTATGCGCCTTACCGTGGTCGGCTGCGCGGGGAGTTTGCCCGGACCGGATAGCGCAGCATCCTGTTACCTGCTCGAGGCGGACGGCTTCCGGCTCGTCGTCGAGCTTGGCAACGGTGCCCTCGGCCCGCTGCAGAAGTACGCCGGACTCTTCGACGTCGACGCCGTCTGCCTGAGCCACCTGCACGCCGACCACTGCGTGGACCTGTACTCGTACTCGATCGCCAGGATGTGGTCACCGGCCGGACCGCAGCCGCCGATCCCGGTGTACGGGCCGGCCGGCACCCGCGAGCGGATCGCCATGATCCACGGCTCGGAGGGGGACGCCTACGGGTTGATGGAGCGGTTCACGTTCGAGACCCTCGCGCCCGGGGCGCTGTCGATCGGGCCATTCGACGTCTCCACCGTGCGGATGAACCACCCAGTGGAGACGTTCGGCTTCCGGTTCACCTACGGCGGGCGGACGATCGCCTACACGGGGGACACCGGGGAGACCTCCGCAGTGACTACGCTGGCCCGCGACTCGGACGTGTTCTTGTGCGAGGCCGCCTTCCTCGACCGCCCAGACCTGCCGCCAGACCTGCACTTGTCGGCGCGCCAGGCGGCCGGGTACGCCAGCCGGGCCGGGACCGGGTGCCTGCTGCTCACCCACCTGCAGCCATGGACCCAGCCGGACAAGGCGTTCAGCGAAGCGGCGGCCGCCTACGACGGCGATCTGGCGATCGCCCGCCCCGGCCAGGTAGTAAACCTCGCCGGCTGAATCGGCCTCATCGCCGCCCGGTAAGCTGGCCGGCATGTCTCGACCAGATGGACGGGCCGCGGATGCGCTGCGGCCGGTGCGGTTCACCAGGGGATGGCTCGACCACGCCGAGGGGTCGGTGCTCGTAGAGTTCGGCAAGACGCGGGTGCTGTGCGCCGCGAGCGTCAACGAAGAGGTCCCGCGCTGGCGGCGGGGGAGCGGGCTCGGCTGGGTGACCGCCGAGTACGCGATGCTGCCGCGAGCGACGAACACGCGCGGGGAACGAGAGTCCGTCAAGGGACGGCTCGGCGGCCGGACCCAGGAGATCTCCCGGCTCGTCGGCCGGTCGCTGCGAGCCTGTGTTGACTACAAGGCGCTCGGCGAGAACACGATCATCATCGACTGCGACGTGCTGCAAGCCGACGGCGGCACCAGGACCGCCGCCGTCACCGGCGGGTACCTGGCGCTGGCCGACGCGGTGGCCTGGCTCCAGGGCCGCGGCCGGTGCAAGGGATCGCCGCTGGTGACGTCGGTGTCCGCGGTGAGCGTCGGGATCGTGGACGGCGAGCCGCGGCTGGACCTGTGCTACGAGGAAGATTCCGCGGCCGAGACCGACATGAACGTGGTCTGCACCGGAACCGGGGACTTCGTGGAGATCCAGGGCACCGCGGAGCAGGAGCCGTTCGGCCGGGCGATGCTGACCCAGCTGCTCGATCTCGCCACGGCCGGGTGCGCGGAACTGACCCGCCTGCAGACCGAGGCGCTTGGTGGCTGACGCCACCGCTTCGCGCCTCGTGCTGGCGACGCGCAACGCCCACAAGGTCGAGGAACTGTCGCGCATCCTCGCCGCCGCCGGCTTCGCCGGCACCCTGGTCGGGCTCGACGCCTTCCCTGGCGCGCCCGACGTCCCCGAGACCGGCCTCACGTTCGCCGACAACGCCCTGCTGAAGGGCCACGCGATCGCCGCGTACACCGGCCTGCCCGCGGTCGCGGACGACTCTGGCCTGTGCGTGGACGCGCTGCACGGCATGCCCGGCGTGTTCTCGGCCCGCTGGTCGGGCAAGCACGGCGACGACCGCGCCAACCTGGACCTGGTTCTCGGCCAGTTGTCCGACGTCTCCGCGCGCGGCGCCCAGTTCGTCTGCGTGGCCGCCCTGGTCGTCCCCGGCGAGCCGGGACCCCAGGAGTGGACGACGACCGGCGTGCTCGCGGGCGCGCTGGCCCGCGCTCCCCGGGGCAGCAACGGATTCGGCTACGACCCGATCTTCGTCCCCGGCGGCATGTCCGTCACCACCGCCGAGCTCGCCCCCGAGGAGAAGGACGCGATCAGCCACCGCGGCCGCGCCTTCCGCGCCCTAGCGGAGCTAATCCGGGCCCAGGTACGCTAACACCCTCCCCAGCAGCCCCACTAACCGTGTGCTTGCTCGCCCAGAGTCACGCGCGTTCTGGCCTCGTGGCCCACCGGGCCACTAGAGCTAGCCCCGTGGCCCACCGGGCCAATACGTCTTGTTCCCGCCCCACGTCCACTAGCCCCGTCGGCCTCGAGCCATTCCCTCCGGCCTCAATAGCCTCTTCCATCGCAGCAGCCCCCCAGTGCGTCCTCGGCCGCTCGCGATCATTTCCCTCTGGCCTCACCAGCCTCTCCCGCTGGCTTTGCGCTCCGTATGACCACTTTCGCGGGTGAGTGACCGGTCACATGTGGTCAAAACCGTTACAAAGTGAGACTAGGTATCGGTAGCTGGCCCGGTTTCCGCCGCGCGGGCCGGAAGCGGTAGCGTGGGCTGTCTGCCTGCGACCTGTGAGTAAGGAGAAGCCGGTGACCGGAGTGCGGCTTGAGGCCGGCGACGAGGCGCCGGACTTCACCCTGTCTGACGCTGACGGCAACCAGGTGACGTTGTCCGCGCTGCGCGGCCAGCAGGTGATCGTCTACTTCTACCCGGCCGCGCTGACCCCCGGCTGCACGAAGGAGGCCTGCGACTTCACGGCGAGCATGCCGGAGTTGACCAAGGCCGGGATGACCGTGCTCGGTATCTCCCCGGACGCCCCCGCCAAGCTGCAGAAGTTCCGCGACAAAGAGCACATCACCTTCCCCCTGCTGTCCGACCCGGACCGCGCGGTGCACGAGGCCTACGGCGCGTACGGCGAGAAGATGAACTACGGCAAGAAGACGATGGGCGTGATCCGGTCGACCTTCCTCGTCGGCGCGGACGGGAAGATCGAGAAGGCGTACTACGCTGTCAAGGCGACCGGCCACGTCGACCGGCTCCGCAAGGAACTCGGCGTCTGAGCCTGGTCAGGCATGGCCACGCGGGCGTGGCGAAATGGCATACGCGGCAGGTTTAGGTCCTGTTGGTGGAAACACCGTGGGGGTTCAAATCCCCCCGCCCGCACAAATCCAGCCTGGACCTGTTCAGTCCTTCGTTTCGCGGGGGGCCGTGAACAGGCGGTCGAGGGTCGGCGCTTCGTCGGGTTCGGCGAGGACGAGCACGTCATCACCGGCCTCCAGGGTCGTATCACTGGTGGCCGTGACCAGGTTGCCGTCCCTGACGATCAGGCTTACCCAGACGTCTTCGCCGCAGGGCAGCTCGCTGATCGCGCTGCCGTCGGCGGCCGAGCCCGCCGCTACGTGGTACCGGTGCAGCCCCTCCGGTTCCTCGCTGAACCGGACGCCAAGCGACCAGGGTTCCGGCTCCACGGTGCGCAGCGGGATGCGCAGCCGGTGCGCCAGCGCCGGCACCAGGCCGCCCTGGAACGTCACGGAGAAGCCCACGATGACGAAGATGATCTGGTAGGCCCTCGCCGCGCCGGGGGTGGTCGAGTCGACGATCGTCAGGCCGAGGAGGATGGGCACCGCGCCCTTGAGCCCGGTCCAGAGGAAGAACACCCGTTCCCTGACGCTCAGCCGGACCGGCAGCGACACCAGCCCGACGAGCAGCGGGCGGATGACGAAGGCGAGCAGGGCCGCGATCGCCAGGCCCGCCGCCCACGTGTCGGCGCTGCCGAGCGACGACAACCGCAGCGTAAGGCCCAGCATGACGAACGCGACGATCTCTGCCAGGCTCGCCAGCGAGGAGTGAAACCGCTGGATCTCCCGCTTGTACGGGGCCGGCTCGTCGCCGAGGATGATCCCGGCCACGAAGACGGCCAGGAACCCGGACCCCTGGGCGACCACGGCGAGGCCGAAGATGACCAGCACGCCGGCCAGCACCCGCGGCGCGTACAGCCCCTCGCTTGGCAGCGGGACGCGGCGCATGAACGCGAGCAGCGCGATGCCGCCGGCTGTCCCGATGGCCGCGCCGACGGCCATCTGCAGGACGAACTCGACGATCACGTGCAAGGCCACCGACCCGGCGCTGCCGTGTGCCGCGAGCAGCGCCGTGAGCAGCGCGATCCCCACTGGGTCGTTGGCGCCTGATTCGCCTTCGAGCAGTACCCCGGTGCGTCCGCTGATCTCCCTGCGGCCGAACACGGAGAACACCACCGCCGGATCGGTGGCCGCCACCGCCGTGCCGAGCAGCAGCGAAAGCCGCCAGCCCATGCCCGCGACGAGGTGGGCGGCCACGGCGGCGCCCGCCGCGGTCACCAGCGTCCCGGCCACGCCCACCCAGACGATCGCGGTGGCCGCGGTGCGGAACCGGCGCTGGCCGATGTGCATCCCGCCGTCAAACAAGATGATCGCGAGTGCCACGGTGACAACTCGCTCCACCGTGACGACCGGCAACAGCGTCCCGTTCGGCCACAGTTGCGCCACGGCGGCCGCGCAGACCAGGAAGAACGCGGGTGCCGGGACGCGCATCCGGGCGCTCAGCCGGTTGGAGAGCACCGCGCCGGTTCCCACCAGGCCGATCACCAGGACGACGAGGCCGAACTCGTCGGTACTTGTCATCGGCGGCTCATCGCCGGGCGCGGGAAGTGATCACTTCCCGCACGTTACCGCCACGGTCAGGATGAGGAGAATGCCGAGAAGTCGAATTCTGAGCTCGGCATCAGCATGCTGCTGACGTTGAACTGGGTCGGCAGCAGGCCGAACTGGTGCATGACGTCCGCGACGCGCTGGATCCGGGTCTGGTCGATGCCGATCGGGTAGGTGTTGAGTGCCATGACCGCGGCGATCGAAGGCGGCACCTGACCATCCGGGGGACCGCCCTTGATGGTCTCGAAGGCCTGTTCAACGGCCGCCCGGTTCGTGTCAGCGATCTCCTGACCCTGTTCCAGCGCCGCGAGGAACCGCTTGAGCGTGTTGGGGTACTGCTCCGCCCACGACTTCGTGACCACGTAGCCCTCAATCGGGAAGTCCGTGGTGGCGCCCTGGTTCAGGTCCGCGACCGTGACCGCGCCAAGCTGCTGCTCGGCGAGACTGGCGAACGGCTCCGGCATGGTGGCGGCGTCGATCTTGCCGGACGACAGTTCCGCCGCCATGTCGGGGAACGGGATCGGCTGCGAGGGGAACTTGACGTCGCTCGTGTTGATCCCGTTCTCGTTGAGCACCGACACGTCGAGCAGGTAGTCGATGTTGTCCGGCGCGTTCACCCCGAGAATCTGGCCCTTGAGATCCGCGAGCGTCTTGATCTTCGAGTTAGGCATCGTGAAGATCACCTGCGAGCCCTGCTGCATGACCGAGCCCTCGGCGATGATCTCGAGCGGCGCGTGGTGGTCCACGACCTCCTCGATGTAGGAGACGTAGTTACCGGCGCTGATGTCGAGCTGGCCCTTGAGCTGGGACTGGACCGCGGTCTCGCTGCTGACCGCGGGGGAGTAGTTGATCGTCAGGCCTTCCTTGGCGAACAGGCCCTCGTGCATCGCGACGAAGAAGCCCGCCGAGTCCATCGCGGGCACCACGCCCACGTTCAGCGTGGTCTTCTCCGCCGGGCCGAACGACATGGCGGCGGCGCCGCCGGACGCCGGCGCGCCACCGGAAGAGCAGCCGGCCGCGAGCGCCGCGACAGCCGCGATAGCCGCGCCCGCGCACGCCGCGCGGACCCACTTACCCGCCAACGGAACCCCCTAGATGAGACATGCCGTGCCCAGGAAGGATAAATCACCATCAAAGGGCGTGCTCCCAGTTGGCAGAAAATTAAGACATATGCGGCGTGCTGCACACCCCGGCCGGGCCCTCTCAGGGCCCGGCCGGGGGTTTACCGCGGGGCGCGTCAGCTGCCTATCTCGCCGGGCTCCGGCTGGATCATGCTGGTGATCGGGTAAGCCTGCTTGAGCCCCGGCTCCAGGCCGAACTCGAACATGGCGTCCGAGACCCGCTGCATCGTGGAGACGTCCATGACCAGCGGGTAGGTGTCGATCGTCATCGTGGCCGCGATGCCGGCCGGCGCACCGGTGTGCTTTTCCAGCGCCTGCTCCACCGCGGCGCGGTTGGTGTCCGCGATCTGCTGGCCCTGCTGGAACGCGCGCAGGAACGCGGCCACGGTGTTCGGGTGCTCCTTGATCCACGTCGGGTCGCCGACGACCGTGCCGATGGGGAAGTTCTGCAGCGAGCCCTGGTCGAAGTCCGCGAGCTGCACGGCGCCAAAGCCCTGTTCCGCGATCGTGCCGAACGGCTCGGGCAGCCACGCCGCGTCCAGGGCGTGGCCCTGGAGCACCTTGTGGGTCGCGAGGTCCGACGGCAGATCCGGCAGCAGGTCGGTGGCCTGGTTGACCTCGCGCATGCTGATCCCGTTCGCCTGGAACAGCGACCCGAGCAGCACCTGGCCAATGTTGTTGATCGTATTGATGCCGATCGTGGCGTGATATTTCGCGAGGTCCGCGACGGTCTTGAATTTGGAGTCAGGCATCACGTAGAGCGCCTGGTTGCCCGGCTGCATCTGCGACGTGTCCGCGATCATCGCCATGCTGATCGGCTTGCCCTCATACTTTCTGGCGATCTGAGCGAGGATGAACGAGACGTAATTGCCCTCGACCAGCTGTGCCTTGCCATCCTGCAGGTCGGCCATGCCGAGCTCGCCGCCGTTGATCGTGTTGATCTTGACGGTCAGCCCCTGCTTGGCGAAGAACCCGTCGTCAAGCGCTATGTAGATGCCGGCCGCGTCGGCGGTGGGCACCGCGTCGAGCACGATCGTGGACTGCTCCGGAGCCGGGCCCGACGAGACGCTGCTGCTGCCGCCCGGCGAACAGCTTGCCGTAGTGATTGCGATAACGACAATGAACAGGGAATATACAAGTCTGTGAATCAGCCGCATGATTCTCTCCTCGTTAGCGGAGAGAATAATCAAAATAGCCTGGCGTAGTCCTGACGTTTACCTTTTATTGCAGGAAATCCGTCATTACCGATTTGTCCGAGACGAGGGCAACGTGACGATCGGTGCAATCGGTGCCGTTGCGTTAGGCGCGGCGCTACGGTGACCTTTGGCAGGCGCGGCGATAGAGTGATCCACATGGCTGATACCGATATTGAGAACACTAACTTGCCGCCGGAAGTGCTGGTCACCCAGATCGAGAACACCCGCGCCGACCTCGCCCGGACCATTGACGAGATCGCCGACCGGGTGAGCCCGGGAAATGTGGCCCGCCGCACCGCCGACCGCGTAAAGACGAGGATCAGCCAGATCGACCCGCTCGTCGGCGGCGCGGTCGCGCTCGCCGCCGTCAGCGTCACCTGCTTCGTGATCTGGCGCCGCCTGCGTAGGTAGGAGGCTATCCCGCGCTCTTGGTGAGCTCCTCGTACTCGGCGGCGGTGAGCAGGCCGGGCGGCAGCGCCGTCTCGCCGCCGGGGCCGGCCGGGATCCGCACGCGGAACATCCACCCCGCGCCGTACGGCTCCGCGTTGACCAGGCCCGGGTCGTCGTCGAGTTCCTCGTTGACCTCGGTGACCTCGCCGTCCACGGGGGAGTACAGATCGCTCACCGATTTCGTCGACTCGACCTCGCCGCACGGCTCGCCCGCGGTCACCGCGGCGCCCGTGGCCGGCAGCGACACGTACACCACGTCGCCGAGCGACTGTGCCGCGTAGTCGGTGATCCCGACCGACGCGGTGTCGCCGTCGATCGCCACCCACTCATGCTCCTCGGTGTAGTGGAGCTCGGCGGGAACGCTCATCGTTGCTTTCTCCGATC
>Ga0335074_10010198_pt1 | contig 13131 bp, 11 predicted proteins | sample Lox_Sample_23_FD_206715 | JGI IMG/M metagenome (GOLD analysis project Ga0335074, IMG submission 206715) | Soil microbial communities from Loxahatchee National Wildlife Refuge, Florida, United States - Lox_Sample_2.3 | ecosystem: Environmental > Terrestrial > Soil > Wetlands | place: USA...
GTGCGAATAAGCACCCATCACCAGCAGGTCGGCCCCGAATTCGCCGGCCGCCGCCAGCAGCCCGGCGCCGACGACGTTGTTGATCGAGCGGAACATCATTCGGTCGGCGGCGATCTCGTGCGCGGCCAGATAGTCTTCCAGCTCCGGCGCCATGGGTCCGCGCCTCTGGTACTCCTCCGACCAGAGGATACGCACCGCCTCGGCCCGCCGCAGCCAGGGCAGCGCCGCCAGAACCGCCGAGGCAGACTCGGCCGATCCGTTCCAGCCCAGGCAAACGCGTGTCCCGATTCCATGCGGGACCGTCCGCGGCGCGATCAGCACCGGCTGGCCGGAGTCGAATAGCACAGCGTGCAACGCGTCGGAGGAGGAGACGTCCTCCCCGCTCGCCGGATGCGGCACCACCGTCAGGTCCGCGAGCCGCGCCTCATAGGCCACGGTTTCAGCTTCCCGCCCGGGCGTGGCCTGGAAGCTCGCGGTGGGAAGCTCGGCGTCGGGCGCCGGCGGTGCCACCTCAACGGCGTTGTCGGCAACGAACCGATCGAACAGCGCCCGCAGGTCGGCTTCGTGCCCGCGCGCCGCGACCACGTGCAGTACGGCGAGGTGCGCGCGCCATATCCGCGCCGCGATCAGCGCGGTCGATAAGGCCGCCTCCGCGGTAGCGGTCGTCTGCAGCGGGAGCAGCAGCTTGCGGATCGCCATGAATCCCCCTGTGGCGGCAAGAGAGACAGCTTGTGGGCGTACTCCTCCGGCCTGATGAGCATCCGCGCCGGAACGGACGGCAGGGGCACGCCAGCCCGGATTGTCGCACGTTACCTCAGCAGGTCGGTCCGGGGGACGATTTTTTTGGCTCCCGCCGGGCACGGCGAGGAACGCGCCCGAACGCCGCGTGGCGGGCGATATCCACAGTGCCGTGGCAGTTCATATCAGGAAACGCGCGCGGGCCGGCTCGCGGCCAGTCCGGATTGGACTTCCACCAGCAGGCGCACCACCCCGCCCGCTCGCCGATTAACTGTAAGTGCCGCAGATTTGTTTGCTTCTATGCTTTGCTGGCATCCAGTGCCGCCTGCGCCGTCATGATCTGCGCCAGGTATAGGAACGAAACGAGATGAAACACCTTAAGGAAGCAACGCCGCCACGTAATCACGTGATAATCTGGGCAAGGTGTTCGGGTCGCATTTCACTTTATGCCGGCTACCGTGCTTGTAGCTGGCCCGCAACGAGCTTTGCGTGCGCAGCGACGGCATCCAGCGGGCGACGCGGCACCCTCGTCTCCTCGCTCCTTTCGCCGATCAGGAAAGGGCGTGCAGATCGGCTAACAGCCGATCCGGATCGGACGTCTCGAGAAGCCTCCCCATTTCGCCATGAGTCCGCCGCCAGACCGGCACCGCCGCCGCGAGCGCGGCTCTCCCCGCCGGCGTCAGCCGCAACCGCCGGCTCCGCCGGTCCTGGGCGTCCACAACCACCCGCAGCAGCCCGCGCCGCTCCAACGGCTTCAGATTGGCGGTCAGCGTCGTGCGGTCCATCGCCAGCAAGGTGGCGACGCTGCCGACCCGCGGCGGCTCGGGCCGATTGAGCGACATCAGCAGCGAGAACTGTCCACTGGTCAGACCAACCGGCCGCAGCGCCTCGTCGAATCGCCGCGCCACCGCGCGTGCTGCCCGCTGCAGGTGAAGGCAGAGGCAGGCATCGCGCACCTCCAGCGTCACTCCGAACGGAACCGCGCCCCGGTTTGACATCGCGTATAATATGTTGATATCAACGTAAGGCACAAGGCACCAGGCAGCATGCCGACCATCTGCTTCACCGCGGCGTTGCAACGCTTCCTGCCGGCATCCTCCGCGCGGGTGGAAGCCGCCACGGTGGCTGAGGCGCTGGCGGCCGTGTTCGCCACGCAGCCGGCGCTGCGCGGCTACGTGCTCGACGATCAGGGCGCGTTGCGCCGTCACGTTGCAGCCTACGTGAATGGCCAGCCGATAAGTGATCGCCGGCGCCTGAGCGATGTCGTCGGCCCAAGCGATGAGATCTACGTCTTCCAGGCACTGACTGGAGGTTGAAGGAGAAACGCATGGCTGATCGCCTGCATGTCGGAACCCGCAAGGGCCTGTTCGAGCTGGAGCGTCGCAACGGTGGGTGGGACATCGTCGGTGCGCATTTCCTCGGCGATCCCGTCTCCGCCGTGCTGGCAGGCGGCGACCGCACGGTTCACGCCGCACTCGATCTCGGCCATTTCGGCGCCAAGCTCTGGCAGCGTGACCGCGACGGCACCTGGCACGAACTTGCGGCACCCGCCTTCCCGGCGAAGCCCGACGACACGAAGGACGATCCCCATCCCTGGTCGCTCGGCAAGATCTGGGGGCTCGAGCCGGGCGGCGTGCCCGGCCGCATCTGGGCCGGCACGATGCCCGGCGGGCTGTTCCGCTCGGACGACGATGGTGCCTCCTGGTCGTTGAACGAGAAACTGTGGCTGATGCCGAGGCGCCGCGAATGGCTCGGCGTTGCAGGCGGGGAACAGCCGGGCATCAGCGCCGTGCTGATCAATCCAAGGAATCCCTCCGACATTCGCCTCGGCGTATCCACTGCCGGTGTGTGGGCAAGCATCGACGCCGGCGAAACCTGGAACCTCATCAACCAAGGGATGTACGCCGAATACATGCCGCCGGAGCGGCGCGGGGACCCGATCGTGCAGGATGTGCACATGCTGGCACGCTGCGCGGCGCATCCAGAAATCATGTGGTGCCAGCACCACAACGGCGTATTCCGCTCCGAAGATGCCGGCGCCACCTGGCACGAGATAACAGCGATCCGCCCATCGAAATTTGGCTTCGCCGTTGTCGCCCATCCACACGACCCGAACACCGCCTGGTTCGTACCGGCGATCAAGGACGAGCGACGCATCCCCGTGGATGGCAAAGTCGTGGTCGCCCGCACGCGCGACGGCGGCGAAAGCTTCGAGGTACTGGACAACGGCCTGCCGCAGCGCCATGCCTACGACCTCGTGTGGCGGCATGCGCTCGCGGTGGACGACAGCGGCGAACGGCTCGCTTTCGGCTCGACCAGCGGCGGTCTGTGGATCTCCGAAGACGGCGGCGACTCCTGGAGCATGCCCGACGCACGACTGCCGCCGATCGCAGTGGTGCGTTTCGCCGCCACGTAACCACAGACAGGACGGAGCAGGCAGACGATGAGCACTGGCGGACTGTGCAGAACGCGGCTCGCCCGCATGCATGACGTAATGACGGGTTACGTCGAGCGTGGCGAAGTGCCCGGCCTCGTTGCCGCAACCAGCCGACGGGGCGAGGTACAGGTCGATGCGGTTGGAATGCAGGCGATCGGCGGCGGCGCACCTGTCCGACGTGACACAATCTTCCGCATCGCCTCGATGACCAAGCCGATCACCGCCGTCGCCGCGATGATCCTGGTCGAAGAATGCAAGCTGCGGCTCGACGATGCGATCGACGCGTTCCTGCCCGAGCTCGCCAATCGCAGAGTGCTGCGCCGCCTCGACGGCCCGCTCGACGACACGGTACCGGCGAACCGCCCGATCACGTTGCGTGATCTTCTGACCTTCCGCTGCGGGCTGGGAGCTGTGATGCTGCCCCCCGGCACCATTCCGATCCAAAAGGCGATGGAGGAGGCGGGGCTGGCGCCGGGGCCCAATCCGGTCATGCATTCGCCTGACAGCTACGTGAAAAGCCTGGGCACGCTGCCCTTGATGCATCAGCCGGGCGAGAGATGGATGTATCACACCGGCTCGGACATTCTCGGCGTGCTGATCGCGCGCGCATCCGGGCGACCCTTCGCGGACTTCCTGCGGACGCGCATCTGCACGCCGCTCGGTATGATGGATACGGATTTCCACGTGCCGGCCGAAAAGCGCCACCGGCTCGCCACCAGCTATCGGCGCAATCCGGCGACCGACACGCTCGTCGTGCACGATGATCCGCGGGACAGCCGCTGGGCCGAGCCGCCCGCTTTCGCATCCGGTGGCGGCGGGCTTGTTTCAACGGTCGATGATTACCTCGTCTTCTCCCACATGATGCTCGCCAAGGGCCGCCACGGCGAGACGCGTATCCTCTCGCGCGCCTCCGTCGAGCTGATGACCATGGATCATCTCACCGACGCGCAGAAAGCCGGCACCGAGATGTTCTTCGGCGACGACAACGGCGGGTTCAAGGCCGGCTGGGGATTCGGGATGGGCATCGACACCAAGAGGACGGACCTTTCCTCGGTGCCTGGGCGGTTCGGTTGGGTCGGCGGCATCGGCACCGCCGGCGCCTCCGACCCAAGGGAGGACCTGGTAGGGATTCTTCTGACGCAACGCTTGATGGAATCGCCCGTACTGCCCAAAGTGATGGGCGATTTCTGGACCTGCGTCTACCAAGCCATCGACTGACAGGAGCAAGGCTGACAAGAAGCGCCCTCTCCGTTCGCGCTACCGATGTCCCATATCTCCGGAACGAATAGCGCTTCGTGAAATGGCAGACGAACGATTTCCTGCCCTCTCAGATTCTGCAGGCGATCGGCCAATCCTCCCTGTAGATCGCGATGCTGTTGTTCTTCGTGCGGTACCTCCGTCCAGCGGATGCACCCACTTTCAGCGCGGTGTTGCAGACCGCGCGCCTGTTTTGCGCTGAGCTTGGTAACGGGTTCATGCAGACGTTCGTGCGAGAATCGGAGCAGAGACAGTCGTATCTTCTGGGCCTGCACCTGCAGAGCCGTGGCGGCATGGTGGCGCAACGCCTCGCAGAGGTCGCATCGGCCCTCGTCGGGCGTTCCGTCGGCGAGGCAGATGTGTCGGCGCGTTCCGCCGACTTGCTTGCTCAGTGGGGGCGGATACAGGCAAACGTGCTCGCCACGATCGACGGATTTTACGCAGTCGCCTTTGCCGTGGTGGTGATGCTGTGCGTGCTCACCCTGCTGCGCGAACCGCAAGGCGGGTAGTATGAGACGGTGATGACAACTCAGGAGACCGCCCCTCCTCATGACCGGCATCGAAGCCTTCGTCCGCGGCCTCCCCAAGACCGACCTGCACATGCACATCGAGGGCAGCATCGAGCCGCAGTTGATGCTGGATCTCGCCGCACGTAACGGCCTGAAGCTCCGCTGGGACACGGCTGAGGCCCTGCGAGGCGCCTACCGGTTCCAGAACCTCCGGTCGTTCCTCGACCTGTACTTCGAGGGCTGTAAGGTCTTGGTTACCGAGAGGGACTTCCACGACGTGACCCGCGCTTACCTGCGCCGGGCCCACGAGGACGGCGTAATCCGCGCCGAGTTGTTCATCGGCCCGCAGAGCTTCACCGAGCGTGGCACTCCGATTGAGGCACTGATGTCTGGCGTGCTCGGCGCCATGGAGGAGGCGCGCCGCGAGCACCGCATGAGCGTGGGCCTGATGATCAGTGTCCACCGCCACCGCACCGAGGCGGATGCGATGGCGGTGCTGGACCAGGTGATGCCCTGGAAGGACCGTATCATCGGCATCGGCATGGGTGGTGCCGAGGTCGGCAACCCACCCTCCAAGTTCGCCCGCTTCTTCCAGGCCGCCCATGACCGCGGCTTCCGCACCACGGTCCATGCTGGCGAGGAAGGCCCCGCGGCCTACGTGCGCGAGGCGCTGGAGTTGCTGCACGTTGACCGGATCGACCATGGCAATGCCTGCCTCGCCGACCCCGACCTCGTGCGGGAGCTGGCTACCCGGCGCGTCGCACTTACTGTCTGCCCGCTCTCCAACCTGCGGCTGAAGGTGGTGCCATCCATGCAGGAGCATCCGCTGAAGGCGCTGATGGCGCATGGCCTGCATGTTACGGTCAACTCGGACGACCCGCCGTACTTCGACGGCTACGTGACGGAGAACCTCCTGGCCTGCCGGGATGCCCTCGGCTTGTCACCAGAGGAGATCGTGCGTCTGGTCCGCAACGGGCTGGAGGCGGCCTTTGTGAAGGAGGAGGAGCGCCACGCCCTGCTCCTGCGGCTGGATGCCTATGTCGCAGTGCACGCCGACGTACTCGTTCCGATCTCGGCGAGCTGACGCGCGGTGCATGTCCCGCTGCTCATCAGCGATGGCTGCTGGCCTAACCAGCAGCGGAATTGGCTCGCCCGGCGTGATGGTCGGGAGCAGTCATGGGATACGACGTCCGATGGCTGGTGGCCGGTTCCGCCCTGGCTGACCGCCCCTAACCGTTATCGTCCCGACGAAGCTCCAGCATCTTCGCCCCGGTCAGCCGGATATCCGCGCAGGCCGCCGCGAAATCATCCAGCCCCTCGACGATACGGCCAAAGATGTTGCACGGCGTCCAGCCGAGCGGCCCGAATATGCGGCCGCCCTCGGCATAAAATACGCCGATCTCCCACAGCTCGTCCGCCAGGCCCTTCATCATGCCCTTCGCCTGGTAGAACCACAGACAGTCCCCAGCGGCGGGGAAACAGGTCTGGTTTTCGACCGGAATGGCGCCCGGATCGAAGTTCTGAGCCTCGGTGGGCAGACCCAGCATAATCTCTGGACCGGCGAACATCGCATGGACGGCGCGGATTTGCCGCGGGCGCTCAAGCGCTCCCCAGATCGCCGCACAGGTCCGCGGTGCCAGCTCGCTGCTGAGACATACGATCCCGGCGGCACCGCTATCGGCGAAGGTAAAGATCAGACGACGTGCAGGCATGGCGGAACGTTAAAGAACCCCTGGCCCCAATGCCAATCCCTACCCCGCTGCCGCCACCGCCCGACCGCCCGACAGCCGCCAGATGCGGTCCAGCCGCTCCACCCCGGTGAGCCGGTGCGCAATCAGGATAACACTCCGCCCCTCCGCCACCTCGTTCAGCGTGCCCAGGAACGCCCGCTCCGTCTCTGCATCCAGCCCGGCGCACGGCTCATCGAGGATCAGAATCGGTACCGGCGACAGCAGCGCGCGCGCCAGAGCGAGCCGCCGGCCCTCGCCACCTGAGAACCGGGCGCCGCCCTCACCCACCCAGGCGTCCAGCCCGTCGGGCAAAGCCCGCACCATCTCGGCGATCCGCGCCGCGTCCAGTGCCGCCCACAACGCCGCCTCGTCCGCCTCCGGCCTGGCCAGCATCAGGTTACGGCGAATCGTGTCGTCGAACAGATGTGTCGCCTGCGCCAGCCAGCCGATCCGCCGCCGCACGTCACCCGCGGCCAGCAGGGCAATGTCGGTCTCGCCCAGCAACACCCGTCCCGTTTGCGGCGCCGCCAGTTTCAAAGCCAGAGCCGCCAGCGTCGATTTGCCCGACCCCGAGGGACCCAGTACCGCCACCCGCGCGCCCGCTGGAACCTCCAGCGTGAGGCCCTGGAACACCGGCGGATGATCGGCCTGCCAGCGGAAATGCACCCCCTCGAACCGCAGCGCGGCGTCCTGAGGCAGCGGGGCCGGCCGCACCGGATCGGCTACCGGCGGCGGCGCCTCCGCCGCCTCCAGAACGCGCCGGGCCGAGGCCGCGGCATGGCCCGCCAGCGCACCTGCCCGGGGCAGTCCGCCGATCGCCTCGAATGCCGCCACCACCAGGAAGACATCGGCCACCGCCCACAACCTGCCGGCGCTCCCGGCACCGACCAACACCACCAGCACGGCCGCCTGCCCGCACAACAGCGCTGCCGCGCCGGCCATCGCGGTGCGGCGTGCCAACTCGTGCTCGGCCCCGAGCAGCGCAGCCTCCTGTCCCTGCACCGCCGCCAACATGCGGCCCTCGGCACCGAATGCCCGCACCTCGCGCAGCCCGGTCAGAGCATCCAGCGCGGCGATGCGCAGCATGGCGGCGGCCCCGGCCAGCCGCGATCCGGCCGCCAAGGCGGCGCGCGCGGCCACCCACGGCAGCACGAATGCTGCCAGCACGAACAGCACGCCGACCAGCGTTGCCACCGCCCCGCCCTGCCGCCCGAGCAGCACCACCAGCCCGGGCAACAGCATGGCCGCCCCGGCCAGCGGGACCAGAATCCGCAAATACAGCCCGTCCAGCGCGTCCACGTCGCCCGCCAGCCGCGCCAGCACATCGCCCGCCTGGCGAAAGCCCAGCCCGCCGGCCGCGTTCCCGGCCAGGCCGCGGAAGAACCACACCCGCAGATCGGCCAAAGCGCGGAAGGTCGCAGAATGGGTGACCAGCCGCTCGAAATAGCGCAGCACCACCCGCGCCCCGCCGGAGACGTCCAAGGCCAGCGGCGCCGCCAGCACGCCCAGCACGAATGCCGCCCCGATCACCCGCCCGGCAATCGTCATCACGCCCACGCCGGCCGCCAGCGCCGCCAGCGAAACCAGTGCCCCCAGCGCCAGCCATCCCGCCCTGCTCCGCCACAGCCCCAGGATGCGCAGCAGTTCGTTCATGCGGACACTCGCATCTGCGCTGCCCGCCCCTGCCGCAGATCGAGCCGCCGGCCGGCAAATCCATGCGCCGCCGCCGAATGGCTCGCCAGGATCACCGTCCGGCCGAGGGCAAGCCGCCGCAGGCTCTCCAGCACTTCGGCCTCGGTCGAGGGGTCCAGATGCGCCGTCGGCTCATCCAGCAGCAGCAACGGCGCGTTTTTCAGGAACGCTCGGGCGATCGCCACGCGTTGCGCCTGGCCGCCGGACAGGCCGTAGCCGCCCTCGCCGACCGTCGTCTCGAGCCCGAGCGGCAGGCCGGTGGTGAAGGCCGCCACGCCGGCTTGGCGGGCTGCTCCTTCGACCTCCTCGTCGGTGGCCTCGGGGCGGGCGAAGCGGATGTTGTCGCGGATGGTACCGGCGAACAGCACCGGCCGCTGGCCGATCCAGCCGGTCAGCCGCGACAGTGCCTGCGGAACGAGCTCGGAGATGTCGGCGCCATTGATCGTCACCCGCCCGCTGTCGGGGCGGACAAAGCCCAGCAGGATCTCGATTACGCTCGACTTGCCCGCACCGGACGGCCCGGCCAGCACCAGCGTCTCCCCGGCCGGCACGCGGAAGCTCAGCCCGTCCAGCGCCGGCCCCCGCGTCTCGTCCCAGGTCAGCCGGACATTCTCGAAGGCGACCGTCACGCCGCGCGCGGCGACGGTGCGGACCTCGCGCGGCGGCGCCGGCTCGGCGGCCGCCGGCAGATCGACGAACGCCGCGGCGGCGGCAGTGGCATGGAAGCGGTCCTGATAGGCGGCGGCGAACGCGCGCAGCGGGGCGAAAAACTCCGGCACCAGCAGCAGCGCGAACAAGGCCGCCCCCGGGTCATCCAGCCGGTGGTGCACCAGCATCAGCCCATAGCGCACCGCCAGCACGACCAGTGCCGCGGCGGCCGCCAGATCGAGCGCCGCCGAAGACAGGAACGCGAGACGCAGGACGCGCATCGTGCGCCGCCGCAGCTCTTCGGCCGCGGCCGCCAGCGCCGCCGCCTCGTCCTCGGCCCGGCCGTACAGCACGATGGTGGCGATGCCGCGCACCCGGTCGAGGAATCGGGCCTGCAACCGCGTCAGCGCCAGGAATTGCCGGCGGGATGCCGCCGCCGCGCCGATCCCGGCAACCGCCATGGCCAGCGGCACCAGCAGCCCGCACAGCACCAGCACGCCGGCCGCCACCGGATCGACGCAGAGAGCCGAGATGGCGACCAGCCCGGGCACCGCCACGGCGAGCGTGGCCGTCGGGATCCAACGGGAATAGAGCCCGTCCAGCGCCTGCACCCGATCGACCGCGATGCCGGCCAGCTCGGCCGAGTGCCGGCTGCGCAGCAACGCCGGACCGGCCTGCAGCAGACGGGTCATCACATCGCTGCGCTGCCGCCGCCGTCCTGTGGCACCCGCCCGCACGGCGGCCAGCTCCCCCGCCCAGCCGAGCGCAGCCCGGACCACCATCAGCACGCTGAAGGCCACCAAGGCGAGAACCGCCGGCCGGCCGCCGGTCAGAATCGCGGCCAGCGCCGCTGCGATACACCAAGCCTGGGAGATCGCCACTGCGCTGCCGGCCAGCCCGAGCAGGATGACCGGGCGTGCCGCGCGCCTGCCGAGCCGCATCTCCTGGCTAAGCCACGTCTTGGCCGCGGCCTTGGCCGGGTCCGGCTCCGCTTTCCTCATGGCCCCCACACCTAAACCCGCTTGCGCGCGCCGCCATCAGGTGGCGCGCTTAAACCTCGGCAATGCTGATTGCCAATCGCGGTGCGGTCAGTCCGAACAAGGTTCGCCAACTGTTCACACCTGTCCCCGCTACAAAGCAGCCGTGGTTCGCAACGATCCTCACGGAAACGCCAGCAAACATCGGGCGAATTGTAATGCGGGGCGGCCAAAAGGCCGACTCTCTCGGGCGAATGCGATTGGGTACCGTTATGGCCAGGGTTGTGTCACGGCTGTCCGGCTGTGCCGTCCGAGAGGATGACTCGCCGCCGGCAACGCTCAGCGGCGGCCGCCCAGTTGGGCGACGCATGGGCCCGCGTGGTTCACCCGCGTGATTCACAGGGGATTCAACACTGAGGTCGCATGGAGGCCGTGCGAGAAGCACATTGGCCCAGGCGGGGCGACGGGACGGGCGACTTTCTGCCCAAAGCCGGAATTCGAATTGAAACAGAACCGGAGACCTGAGATACTTGACAGAGTCAATGAATTGCTTGCCTGATTCCGCCATGCCCTCGCCCGCCCAGATCAATGCGGTCCGCCGCTTCTCCCGCTTCTACACAAACCGTATCGGCCTGCTGCACGAGGGGTTGCTCGGCAGCCCGCTTTCCCTTGCCGAGGGCCGCATCGTCTATGAGCTCGGCTCCTGCGGCGGCACCACGGCCGCCGGGTTGTCGGCCGAGTTCGGTCTCGATCCCGGCTATCTCAGCAGGCTGCTGCGGGGTTTCGAGGAACGTGGGCTGATCGAGAAGACCGTGTCCGCCACCGACGGGCGGCAGCGCATCCTCTCGCTTACCGCCTCGGGGCGGGTGCTGTTCGATGCGATCGACAGCCGGTCGGCTGCGGAGGTTGGCGCACTGCTGGCGCGTTTGACGCCAGCCGAGCGGGGCCGGCTCTGTGCCGCACTGCGCACGGCGGAGACGCTGCTCGGCGGACCCGCGCCGGCGGCCGCGCCGGTGGTGCTGCGGCCGCCGCGGCCGGGTGACATCGGTTGGGTGGTGCACCGGCATGGCGCGCTCTATGCGGCCGAATACGGCTGGGACGAGACGTTCGAGGCGCTGGTGGCGGAGATCGCCGCCGGGTTCGTGCGCACCGCCGACCCGAGGCGGGAACGCTGCTGGATCGCCGAGCGCGATGACGCGATCCTGGGGTCGGTGTTCCTCGTGCGGCATTCGGACGAGGTGGCGAAGCTGCGGCTGCTTTACATGGAGCCGGCGGCGCGCGGTGGGGGGCTCGGACGGCTGCTGGTGCGCGAGTGCCTGCGGTTCGCCGCGAGCGTCGGGTATCGTCGGATTACGCTGTGGACGAACGATGTACTGGTGGCGGCGCGGGCGATCTATCGGTCGGAGGGGTTCCGGCTGATCGGGTCGGAGCCGCATCATAGTTTCGGGAAGGATTTGGTGAGCGAGACCTGGGAGAGGGAGCTTTAGGGGGTTGCTTGTGGGTTGCCTCTGTGGCCGGCCCCCTCCCCCGGCCTCCTCCCTCAAAGGGGAGGAGAGGTTGGGGTTAGCTGCGGATACGCTCGACGGTGGCGGTGGTGGAGTGGCCGGGGACCAGCTCGGCCAGCATGACGCGGCCACCCCAGCGGCGCACCAGGTCGGCGCCGACGACATCCTCGATCGCGTAGTCCGCGCCCTTCACCAGCACATCGGGACGTAGCTCGGTCAGCAGCGCCTCGGGCGTGTCCTCCTCGAAGATGCAGACCAGATCGACACTGGCCAGGCTGGCGAGCACCGCGGCCCTCGCGGCTTCCGGCTGTATCGGGCGGGCGAGGCCCTTGAGCCGGCGTACGCTGGCGTCGCTGTTGAGCCCCACCACCAGCCGGTCGCAGGCGGCGCGGGCCTGTTCCAGGAGGTGCACGTGGCCCGGGTGCAGCAGGTCGAAGCAGCCGTTGGTGAAGCCGGTACGCCAGCCGCGATGGCGCCAGCGCTCCATCTGTTCGGCGGCGGCCTGGCGGGTGACGATCTTGCGCAGCGCGCCGCCGCGGGGGGAGATCGCCGCGAGCAGATCGGCCTCGTGCGTCACCGCGGTGCCGACCTTGCCGACCACGATTCCGGCGGCGATGTTGGCGAGGCGTGCCGCGATAGCGATCGGCAGGTGTGCAGCCAGGCCGGCGGCGAGGGTCGCCAGCACGGTGTCGCCGGCCCCGGAGACGTCGTAGACTTCGGCGGCCTCGGCGGGGAAATGCTGCACTTCGGCGGCTTCGATCAGGCTCATGCCGTCCTCGGCGCGGGTCACCAGCACGGTGCCGAAGCCGTGCCGTTCGCGAAGCGCGTGGGCGGCGGCGACGATCTCGGCCTCGGTCTCGACGGGCATGTGGGCAGCTTCGGCAAGCTCGGCGCGGTTGGGGGTGATGACGTCGGCACCGGCATAAATCGTGTAGTCGGAGCCCTTGGGGTCGACGATCACCCGGCGGCCTGCCTGGTGCGCGGCGGCGATCAGTTGCGCCGACAGGCCGCCCGACAGCACGCCCTTGCGGTAGTCCGAGAGCACCGTGATGCTGGTCGCCGCCATGGCGTCGCGGGCAATGCGCAGGACGCGCTCGGTGAGGTGGGGGGCGATCGGGGCGATCTGCTCGCGGTCGGCGCGCAGGAGCTGCTGGCCGTTGGCGATGTAGCGGGTCTTGACGGTGGTGGTCCGACCGCCTTCGACCAGCAGCCAGGGTTCGACATTCGGCTGGCCGCCGATCAGGCCGGTGAGGTCGGAGCCGGCCTGGTCGTCGCCGACCACCGAGATGAACGCCGCCGCGGCACCGAGTGCGGTGAGGTTGCGCACCACGTTGCCGGCGCCGCCGGGCATGGCGAGCTCGCGTTCCTCGGCGAGGATGGGCACCGGCGCTTCCGGGCTCACGCGACGGACGCTGCCATAGACGTAGCGGTCCAGCATGGCGTCGCCGATCACCAGCACGCTGGCGCGGGCCAGGCGGTGGATTGCGTCGGGCAGCTCGGGCGCGACGGTCGGCAGGGGGGGCGGGAGGCTTTGGTCCATGCGGGGTGCCGTAACAACTGGGGCACCACGGTGTAAACAGTTATCGGCGGGCCGGCCCGGTTTGCAGGAACGCGAGGCGGTCGGCTTCGAGTACTGCA
>Ga0335074_10010200_pt1 | contig 13130 bp, 11 predicted proteins | sample Lox_Sample_23_FD_206715 | JGI IMG/M metagenome (GOLD analysis project Ga0335074, IMG submission 206715) | Soil microbial communities from Loxahatchee National Wildlife Refuge, Florida, United States - Lox_Sample_2.3 | ecosystem: Environmental > Terrestrial > Soil > Wetlands | place: USA...
TCCGTGAGCTTTCTTTCGAGCGCCTGGCTGCTTGCAGCGTATCGCGAACGCCGTTATTTGGGTCGTGCGATCCCGGCGCCGTATGGCGCGCGGTGGGTGATTTGCCTCCCGGCGGAACGCATCGGCGTAACCGAGGCGGTACTCGACCCTTGCTTCGACCTTCAAACCGGCGCGGTGCTGGCGCAACGTCATCGGCTAAGTGGCCGCTTCGACGGTCCTTCGCTCGATCCCGGCTCGATCAGGATTAGTTCCGGCGGGAAATCGTGACCACACCAATACTCGCGGCTCGCAATGTCGATAAGTCCTTCGGGCCTGTCGCTGCTCTGAGAAAGGCAGGAGTTGCACTTCAGGCCGGACGAGTGACCGCGATCGTTGGCGAAAATGGCGCGGGGAAGTCCACGCTCGCCAAGATTCTCGCCGGTATTCTGCAACCGGATCGAGGCGAGGTCTTGCTCAACAATAAGCCGGTTACATTCCGGCGTCGCGCCGATGCGATCGCTGCCGGAATTGGCTTCGTACCGCAGTCGCTGTCCTTCATATCGACGCTGACGTTGGCGGAAAATCACTTGATTGGCCGACCGGGGCTGCTCGCGGATCGCGCGAAGGCCGCGCGGGAACTTGCGACCGCCTCGGCGGAACTCGGTGTCGATCTGCCGTGCCATATTCCACTCGAACGATTGAGCTTGCCGCAACGGCAGCTCGGCGAAATTGCGTCCGCCGTCGCGTCTGGCGCGCGGATTCTGCTGCTCGACGAGCCGACATCCTCACTCGGCCCGCTGGAAATCGAGCGGCTTATCGCTTCGATTCGACGCCTTGCAGGCACGGGAACTGCGATCGGTCTCGTGACCCATCGCATCACGGAAGTCCTGGCCGGCGCGGATTTCGTTGCCGTCTTGCGTGGCGGCGTGCCGGTTTCGGACGGACCTACAAGCGGGCTTGACGCTGATGCCATTGCCAGGCTCATGGTCGGCACGGCGATCCCGGAACAAATAAAGCTTCAGCCGCCTGCCGGCATTGTGCGGTTGTCGGCCGAAAACATCTCGGTGACCGTGGACAATGTTCGATATCTCGAAAACGTCACTTTCAACGTCGGCGCCGGCGAAATCGTCGGAATCGCCGGTGTCGCAAGCAACAGTCAAACGATTCTTGCCGAGACCCTTGCAGGTCTGCGCAAGCCGGACTTCGGCCGTGTCTTGGTCGACGGCAACGATGTCACGGCCAGTCCGCCAAGGGCGCGTCGGCATGGCGTGGCACACATTCCCGACGATCGAAAAACGGGCATCGTGCCTCATCTGACGGTCGCCGAAAATGCCAGCTTGTTCCGGTTGCGCGATGCAGGCTTTACTCGGTTCGGCATGCGCAACCGGCGCGCCGAAGCCGAGCATGCCTTGAAGGTTGCAGAACGCACCGACGTGCGGCCGCGCGATCCCGCTTTTCCCGCGATGGCTCTTTCCGGCGGCAACCAACAAAAGCTGCTCGTGGGCCGCGAGCTTGACGGTCGCCCGGCAGTCATTATCGCTCATGGACCGTCGCAGGGTCTCGATATCAACGCCTCAGCCGAAATTCGCCGCTGCTTGTCGCAAGCGGCCGCCGCCGGCGCCGGCGTCCTTGTTATATCAGCCGATCTCGATGAGATATTATCTATGTGCCATCGGGTCTTTGTGCTGTCTCTCGGCCGCATAGTCGACAGCTTCGACCTGGGTTTTGGTCCGCCCGACATGGTGCGTTTCGGTCGCGCCATTGGCGGCACGCAATCGCGAGCCGCTTGACGCGCAGAGTGAGAACTCAGCGGCCCGATGCCGTGTGAGGCTTTTTGTTGAGGTGTCGATGAGCCCCACCATGCCGAGTCTTCTGCCGCCGTTGCTCGGTCGAGCATTTCCGCCCGACGGGCTCCGGCGCGCCGAGCAAGAGGCGATTGTCCGACTGCAAAAAGTTCTCGACGCCGAAATCGCGCCGCTTGCCGCCGAGAACGACGCGCGCGGACGTTATCCATCGGAAGCAATCGCCGCACTCAAGCGGACTGGAATTCTGGCGGCCGCAATACCCGAGGAATTGGGCGGCCTCGGTTTCTCGTTCCGCGCATCGATGGAGAGCCAGATCCGCATCGCTGCCGCCGATTCCGCAGTCAGCCAGATTTACAAGATCCATGAAGAGTGCCTGCGCGAGGCGGTTCTCAATGTTCCTGATCAATTCCGGCCGGCATTGTTGAAAGCCGTTCTGGCCGAGCGCAAGATCTTGGGCCTCGCCGTGGCAGAAGCCGGGCGAAAAGTCGATGACCCGATGCAAACGGTGTTCACGCCGCGCAGTGACGGCGGCGGGGTTATTTCGGGCAAAAAGATTTACACGACCGGCGCCGCTGAAGCCGACATCATCGTGATCTGGTCGTTCGATCCGACGACGCCGGGCGTCGCAGAAAATCCGGCATTCGGACTGCGGGTCAGTTTGGTCCCCGCCGGCACGTCCGGCATCGCTATTCATCGCGACTGGAATTCGCTCGGTCAACGAGCGACCGATTCCGGAACTATTACGTTTTCCAATCTTCAGGTCGAGCCCGCCTGGAATGGCCAAGCATCCGGCAAATTCCCGTCGCTCCATGCGCCGCTGATGTGGCAACTTGGCTTTGCCGCCAATCTCATCGGTAATGCGATCGGCGCAGTGAAAGCCTCGGCTCCCTTCATCAGAGATCATAGTCGTCCGTGGCCGTCGAGCGGTGCAGAGAACGCAACGGACGATCCTTACGTGCGGCGACTGATGGGTGAACTCGTTGCCGACTTGGCCGCCGCTTATGCATTGACACTCGCCGCCGCCGATCTTCTCGACGCTTTCACGCGCGGCGAAATCGACCGCACGACGTTGGCGATCCCCATCTACGCGGCAAAGAGTGCCGCGTCCCGCACGGCAGTTCGAGCGACCAACGACATCTTCGCGCTTATGGGCACGCGATCGGCGACGAACGCGCTTGGGCTCGATCGTTTTTGGAGAAATGCCCGCACCGTTTCGCTGCATGATCCAGTTGAATGGAAACATGCCGAAATTGGCCATCACGTCCTCACCGGCTGGGAGCCGCCGTGGGGGGTCTATCAGTAATGCGCATGGCGCCGAAAGTGATCGAGCGTCTGGATTTCTCGAATACGCCCGTTCGCGTTGTCGTCGGCATCATAGCCATTGCCGTGATCGGCTCCGGATTGGTGCTGCTCTCCGGCGCCAGCCCGTGGGCCGCCGTGGTGGGAATTACCGAAGGGGCTGTCGGCGAGCGCTATATGGTTGCCGAGACCATCGTGTCGACGATTCCTCTGGCGTTGATCGGTTTGAGTCTCGCGCCAGCCTTGCGCGCCGGCGTTTTTAGTATTGGATCGGAAGGCCAGGTCGCGATCGGCGCAATGACGGCGACAGCAGCGATAACGATTCTGCCGGTCAATTCTGCGGCGATGCTGTTGATTGGCGCCGCCGCCGGCGTTTTCGGTGGGCTGGTGTGGGCCGCGATACCAGCGGTATTACGCGCCTATTGTCGCGTGAATGAGATTCTCTCGACGTTGCTGCTCAACTACATTGCAGATTTTCTGTTGCTGTGGGTGCTCAAGACCTTGCTGGCGACGCGACGCATTGTGCCACTGCCGCAGAGCGATCCTTTGCCGCAAGCGGCACTCATTCCAAAGATGCTGACGGGCACGCGGCTCCATTGGGGGTTTCTGTTTGTGCCGATCTTTGCCCTGGCGCTCGGCTGGTGGCTCAAGTCGCCGCGCGGCGTGCCGTACCATATTATCGCGACCCATGCCGGCTTAGCGAGCCGGATGGGACTGACCACCACCCGCGCGGTCATGACAACGATGCTCGTTTCAGGGGGTGCGGCCGGTCTGGTCGGATGGCTCCAGGTCGCCGGAGTGGCGGGAACGCTTTATCCGACGGTAGCCGGCGGGCTTGGTTTCACCGGCGTTCTAGTTGCGCTGTTGGGCCGTCTCGGACCACTGGGCATTTTGGTAGCCGCGCTGTTCTTCGGCATTCTCAAGACCGGAGCCGACGGCCTGCAAGCCGGCACCGGCGTGCCCTCTTCGATCGCCACGGTCATTGAAGGTCTAGTGCTGTTCGTCGCCGCCCTATCATTTGCGGCTCCGGCGCGGACGCCGATCAAAATGGGCGCGCGGACGTCGACCGATCTTGTACCGGCAGACACCGGCTTGTAGGAGCTTTTACCCGTGAGCTGGTGGAACCTCACTTTCGTAGCAGCGATTCTGGCAGGAGCCGTGCGTCTGGCGACACCGATCGCGCTGGCGGCAATCGGCGAAACGGTCGTCGAGCGTAGCGGCGTAATCAACATCGGCATCGACGGCATCATGACGATCGGCGCATTTGCGGCGATCTACATCGAGAGCATCGGCGCCGGCTGGGGTTTGGCACTTTTGGCGTCCATGCTGGTCGGTTCAATCTTTGGCCTGGCCATCGCGCTAGCTGTGCTTCGCGGCAGCGCTAACCAAATCATTATCGGCATTGCGGCGTCCTTGGTTGGCACCGGGTCGGCCGTGTATTTCTATCAACTGTGGGACGCCACCGGATTGGCGAGCCGAGCTCTTCCGCTGGTTCCGATCTTGCAGATTCCGTTCGTCCGCGATTTGCCCGTTATCGGTAAAGCGCTGTCCGGACAGAGCCTGTTGACCTACGGTACCGTTATCTTGATCGCGGTCGCGTTGTTCATCCTAAAATGGACCAAGATCGGTTTGGTGCTCAGAGCGGTGGGAGACCAACCCGAGGCTGCAGCGTCACGCGGCATCGACGTTGTTAAACTGCGAACGATCGCCCTGGTTATCGGAGGCGCATTGGCCGGACTTGGTGGCGCCGCAATTACCGCCGGCTATCTCGGTACCTATACCGACGGAGTGACCGCCGGTCGTGGCTATATCGCTCTCGCGATCGTCATCACCGGCCGGTGGTCGCCACTCGGCGCATTGGCGGGCGCGCTTCTGTTTGCACTCTTTGACAGTTTGGCGCTTGCGGTCCAGGGTCAGGCAGGTTCGGTGCCCGTAGAGGCCTTTATGGCGCTTCCTTATGTCGTGACGTTGGTGGTTCTGGTACTTTCCGTGCGTGGATTGGTGGCACCGCGGGCGTTAGGACTGCCCTACCAACGGGAATGAATACGTGTTGAAAATCCAAAGTCGCGTCACTCGATAGCGACATCCGCATCACACACGATCGGCCGCGACTGCCCTACTACCGAAGTTTGGACCGCAGGCGGTTCGATTTTTCCGCCTTGTGCTCTGGGTCCAATCTTTGGACCGCCGGAGGATAGATTTTTCCGGGCCGCCGCAAACCGGTGCTGGCGGAAAAGACTCAGAGAAAGGCCTCAGTCAGTGGACGTGGATCGGTGCGCAATTCGTACGACCCGAAAGAACGCAATCCTGCAATCTTGCTGAGGCGGAGAGTTCGTGGACCAAGAGCAAGGCGGCCACCACAATGAACACAATTGCAGCGAGCGCTATCAGCGGACCCCGCTGATTTCCGTTGTTGTGGTCTCCACTCACCATTTGATGTGTCCGCCTGCCGCGTCTGCTCTAAGCGATCAAGACGCCACCTGCTCATCGGAAGCTGGCACGGTGCGCCCCCCCAACCAGTGGGAGAGGCGGTCGAGGTAGAGGTAAATGATCGGGGTCGTATAGAGCGTCAGCGATTGCGACACCAGTAGACCGCCCACGATGGCGATGCCGAGCGGCCGCCGCAACTCCGATCCCGCCCCTTGCTCGATCGCCAGCGGCAGGCCGGCGACGATCGCGCACATGGTCGTCATCATGATCGGCCGAAAACGAAGCATGCAAGCCTGGTAGATTGCATCCCGCGGGTTCTTGCCCTGTTGTCGTTCGGCTTCCAGCGCGAAGTCAATCATCATAATGGCGTTCTTCTTGACGATGCCGATCAGAAGAATGATGCCGATGAAGGCAATCAGGGTCAGATCATAGTGAAAAAGCATCAGGGCGAGCAGCGCGCCGACGCCGGCAGACGGCAGCGAAGAAAGGATCGTAATTGGATGAATAAAACTCTCGTAGAGCATTCCAAGCACGACATAGATGACGAGAATGGCGGCGGCGACGAGCAGCGGCGTCGATGTGAGCGATGCCTGGAAGGCCTGCGCGGTGCCCTGAAATGAGCCTTGCAGGGTGGCCGGTGCGTGAAGCTCTCCGGTGAGCGCTGAAATTGCATCGACGGCTTGGCTTAGTGCGGAACCTGGTGCAAGATTGAACGACAACGTGACCGACGGAAAGACGCCCTGGTGATTGATTGTCAGCGGGACCACCTGATGCGTTTCATGGGCGAACGCGGCAAGCGGCACCGAGCCGCCGCTGCTCGAGGCAACGTAAATTCCAGACAACGCTGTCGGTCCTAACTGAAACTGTGGCTGCACTTCCAGAATGAGCCGCTTCTGCTGTGTCGTCGTATACATGGTCGCAATCTCCTCCTGCCCGAACGCCGCGTAGAGCGCCGCATCAATCGCTGCCGGCGTCACGCCGAGAGTAGATGCGGCCTGTCGATCGACCTCCACGGTAATTTGCGGCGAGGCGATTAGCTGATCGGAGGCGACGTCGGTCAGAAATTTCATGCTTTCCATTTTCGCGAGAAAGATCGGAGCCCAGTGATTCAATTCGTCGGAATTCGTGTCGGTGAGCGTGTACTGGTACTGCGCCTGCTCCAATCTGCCGCCGATCGTTACATCCTGCCCGGCCTGCATGTAGTACTTGATGCCGATCACCTGGGCGACCTTCGGCCGCAGCCGTTGCATGACGGCCTCGATCGACGACCGCTGACTGAAGGGCTTGAGCTGGACGAACATGCGCGCGCTGCTCTCGCTGGGATTGCCGCCGGTGGCGCCGACAAAGCCGACAACGCCATGTACGGCTGGATCACCCATGATGATCCGTGAAAGTTCCTGCTCTTTTTTTTCCATCGCTTCGAATGAAATGTCCTCCCTCGCCTGGGCGTAGCCGAAGATGAAGCCGGAATCCTGCTCCGGGAGAAACCCTTTCGGAATGATCAGATACAGATAGCCGGTCAACGCCATCAGCGCGATCGTACCGATAAGGCACGTCAGCTGATGACCAAAAACCCAAACGAGCCCACGGTCGTAGAGCGCGAGCATGCGATTGAAGAAGGCCTCGAAGGCGCGATTGATCCGGCCGGGCGGGCGGTCCTGCTCCCGGGCCAGGAATTGGGCGCACATCATCGGCGTCAGCGTCAAGGCGATGAAGGCGGATGCGACCACGGCAATGCTGGTGGCCATCGCGAATTCATGAAACAGGCGGCCGACGATGCCGGACATGAACAATATTGGAATAAACACGGCGATCAGCGAGAAGGTGATCGAAATGATGGTGAAGCCGATCTGGCCAGCGCCTTTTAGTGCAGCGTCGAATGCCGTGTCGCCGGCCTCCATATAACGAACGATGTTCTCGATCATGACGATCGCGTCGTCGACCACAAAGCCGATGGCGATGGTCAGCGCCATCATCGACAGATTGTCGATGCTGTAGCCGAGCACGTACATGACGCCGAAAGTGGCGACGAGGGCCAGCGGGATGGTCACGCTCGGTGTAATCGTCGCCCATGGCTTACGCAGGAAGGCAAAAATGATCAAGACGACGAGGAATATCGTGAGGATCAGTGTCCACTGCACGTCTGAGACGGAGGCGCGGATCGATTGCGAACGGTCACTGACGAGGTCGACGTGGACGGACGGCGGTATCGACTTTAAGAGTTGCGGCAGCTTCGCTTTGACGGAGTCGACGACCTGAACGGTATTGGCACCGGCCGCGCGGTATATCAAAAGCAGTTCGGACCGGTTAGTTTGCCGGTCAAACCAGGCGCCAGTACGTTGATACGTCGAAGAATTGATGACGTCGCCGATGTCGCCGACCGTGACTGGCGCGCCGTTGTGATAGGCGATGATCACTTTGCGAAATTGGCTTGGATCAAACAATTGATCGTTGGTGTTGAGGGCGAATTCCTGGTGCGGGCCTTCAAGATTGCCTTTCGGCAACTCCAGAGTTTGAGCGTTGAGCGCGGTGTCCACCTGCGCCAGCGTGATGCCGTGCGCTGCCAATGCCTCAGGGTTCGCCTCGACGGCGACGGCCGGCAGCTGTTCGCCGGCAATCGACACCTGGCCGACGCCGGAGATAGTCGACAAGGACTGCCCGAGTATGACGTTCGCGTACAGATCAAGCTGATAGAATGGAATGGCATCGGAGCTGACAGCGTAGATCAGGATCGGGCGCTCGGCTGGATTAGTCTCGCGGTAAGTGGGCGGCGTTGGCAAGTTCTTCGGCAGGTAGCCGCTGGCGGCATTGATCGCCTGTTGCACGTCGGCGGCAGCGGCGTCGATGTTGCGGCTCAAGTCGAACTGCAGCGTGATGCTGGTCGCGCCGAGGCCGCTCGCGGACGTCATTTGTGCCAAGCCTTGGATGGCGGTGAACTGGTCTTCGAGCGGGGTAGCAACCGTGTCGGCCATCACTTGCGGGCTGGCGCCGGGAAACTGCGCAGTCACCACGATGGTTGGAAACTCGACATTCGGCAGCGCGGCAACCGGCAAAAGTTCGTAGCCGACCAGCCCAAAAATAAAAATGCCGGCCATGAGCAGCGTGGTGGCGATCGGCCGGCGAATAAACACTTCTGAAATGTTCATCGTAGCGCCACGCCTGCCTCAGTGACCTTCGTGACATCGACTTTGGTGTCATTCGCCAGCCGGTACTGCCCGTCGGTTACGACCCTCTGTCCTTCGACAACGCCTTTTTCAATTGAGTCGATGCCATGGCGGCGCGAAGCCACCTCCACGTCTGCGCGGTGGACGGTTTCATCCGATCCGATCACGTAGACATACGAGCCCGTCGGACCCATCGTCACCGCCTGGGCCGGCACGGTCACGACATTCCACCGTATCGATACAATCAGCTCGACGCGCACAAACTCACCGGGCCAGAGTGCCTCATCCGTATTGGCGAATGTGGCTTGCATGCTCACTGTGCCGGTACTGGTGTTGACCTGATTATCGATCACCGTCAGTTTGCCTTTCCCGATCAGCTTTCCAGTTTGCGAATAAGCCTCGACCTCAAGCGGTGAAGTGGCCTGATATTTCTTCACCTCATCGAACAAGGTTTGCGCCACGGGGAAATTCACATAAATCGGCTTCATCTGACTGATTGAGACCAACACACCACTTGAGGGAGATTGCCCAGCGGCAGTTGCGGTGGGAGCAGTGGTTGTGGCAACTGAGGGCGATCCAGGGGTTGCTATCGTCGCCTGAGCGCTGGTGTTCGACTGGATACCCGTCGCGCCTGTCGTTGCGCTGCTACTGGACGGACCGACGATATTGCCGAGCTCGATTTGCAGGATGCCGGCGCGACCGTCGATCGGCGATTTGATGTGGCAGTAACCGAGATTGATCTGGGCGGTGTCGACATTGGCCTGGTCAAGCGCCAAGGCTGCCTTGTCCTGCTCGACGACAAAACCTTGATCCTGGGCGTTTTGCGCGGCGATCGAATTCTCCTTCGCCAACGTCTGGTAGCGGGCGAGGTCGAGTTGTGCCTGGGCAAGCGCCGCCTGATCGCGAGCCAATTGCGCCTTCGCCTCGTCAAGCGCTGCCTGGAATGGACGCGGATCGATCAGGAACAGTTCTTGACCTTTCTTCACGTACTGGCCCGGTTCGAACTCGATCTTGACGATGGGGCCGTAAACCTGAGCCTCGATCGAAACGACATCGAGCGATTGGACCGTTCCGATCGTGTCAATGATGTTGGGAACGTCCTGGCGTGTGGCTATCGCGACTGTCACAGGGACTGGCGCGGCCGCGCCGGCACTGCCGCCGCTGGGCGCTTTGCTTCGACCACCGAGCTCTCTGATCCCGATCGCAATAATGCCAAGCAAGGCGAGGCCGCCAATGATACGGACGCTACGCCGCACGCCGGGCCGCTGCGGAAACATCATGAGAACACTGGCAAAATTAGTCGTAATCCTGTTCTTGAAACATCGATGATACCGAAAGTGTTTCTGCAAAAGTTCATCACATTTGAGGAGCTACAAACGTCGCGGTAGCACCAATCCGCTGTGTGTGTTCCGCCGAATGGCCGCCGGTGCGGCGGCCTCAAAAGCGCGCGAGGCGTCTGCCTGACTGGTCCCGCAGAGCGGAAATTAATTTCAGGTAATGTTTAATTAAGAGCGCGGCCGCGCTCCGATATGGACTCTACCCCGTCGCCATTTTTGTTTGGTTACGCCAAGCCGGCGCCGGTCAATTTTCGCGCGCTTCGCTCGCCCCGCCGCGAAATGGTGCTTGTCGCAGCCGCTGGACCAGCGATGAACATTGCGCTCGCAGTCACCGCTTCGCTGGCGTTCCACGCGGCGCGGCATTCGAGAGAGACCGCCCTTTAGTTGTGTGGCGGCCATTCCAGAGCGGCGACATGTCGCGGCCGCTTGCACCCAGCGTAAGCCTCACTAGCGTTTGTACAAGGGCATCACGCACGAAAAGGGACGCCGGAGGAGAAACACCATGAAAGCTCTTGTCGTCATTGACATGCTAAATGACTTTGTTGCCGGCGTGCTTGCAAACGAAGCAGATGCGGCCAAAATTGTACCTGCCATTCGACGCCTGATAGACCATGCGAGGAAAAATACCGCTTGGCTTGTGGTCTATTCCAACGACGCGCACCGGGCCGACGATCGTGAGATCGGAATTTGGGGTAAGCATGCCATGGCTGGAACCCGCGGCGCCGACGTGATCGACGCGCTGGCGCCGGTCGGGGGCGATTGAGAAATCGTTTCGCCAAAGCGCTTTTACGGCGCCTTCGACGAGACCGGGCTTGGAGATGTGTTGGAACGATATGGCGTTACCGACGTGGTGCTGACCGGACAGCATACGCATTGTTGCGTCCGGCACACTGCCTATGGAGCCTTCATTCGAGGCTACAGCATTAAAGTGCCTTCCGACGGCGTCTGCGTGTTTCCCGGTGTCGATCAGGGGGCGGCGCTCGAATACCTCAGGACAATATATGGTGCCGAAATTACGACCAGCGCGGCGCTGGCCGCCGCTAACCAATAATGGCCGTTGGGATTCAATAGCGGCCGAGACTGTTTGTTTCAGCTTGCCTTAAGAAGCTTCACCGGCCCCGGCTGAAGCCCGCAAGATCCCTTCGCCTACGCGGCTGTTCAGGCGAGGCACACGTACAGAGAGCCAGAAAATTCGAACAAGAGTCGTGTGTCCTCAAGAAATTTCCCCAGACTAAACCCAGACTAAACGGAGATTTTAGCCTGGGGTCGCTTGGTGTTGATCTCGAAATTGATTGCATGTCAGGATGTTTAGATGGCGTGCCAGAAGAGATTCGACCTCCAACCAAGCGGTTATGAGCCGCTGGCTCTGACCATTGAGCTACCGGCCCGCGCCGCATTCCGCAACTCCACTAGCAGACTGGACGTCCGCATCGCGGCATCGTACGCAAGATCGGCTGCGCGCCGCCGAGTGCCCGGAAGATATTCGACGGGTGATTCCGGGGCATGAGGAACGGACAATCGCCGCCGATTATGGCGGGCGCCTCCCCTGCGGGCGGCGCCGTCCGATCTCTGACGGCGTTTCGACCAGCCTGCGCATGCGCCATTCTGTCTGGCCACAGGGCAAGAGCCGCCGGCAGAAGCTATAGGTGCGATACGCCGATCAGGATGGGCACGTGGTGCGAGAAAACGGCTGCGGGCGAAGTTGCGGAAGGGCGGGCTAGCCGGACCCTTGTAACGCAACGGCTATAGTCCCGGCATCTTTGCAAAGCGACGGCAGATTATCTTTCACCGGGGCGGCCAGGTCGCGTTGGCGACGATGGCCTGCGGGCTTTCCACTCGTACTTCGATCTGCAATTGGCCGGCACGTTGGAAGGTTAGCGTCAGGGGAAAGGTTGTTCCGGCTCGCAACGGCCGCTTAAGTGACTCAAGCATGATATGCGCTCCGCCAGGCCGAAGCACCGTCACGGCGCTGCCCGGCGTGATTTCTATGCCGCTAACGCGCCGCATGCCGTAGACGTCACCTTTCCCAACATTGAAGACGTGCAACTCAACCTTCTGCGCAACCGGCGACGAAGCGTCGACAAGTTCGTCGGACTTGGCTCCTCGGTCGGCCAAGCTCATGTAAACGGCGCTGTTGGTCGGAGAAGATCCGGTCGCGGGCGCCCAAACGTTGGTGACCTCGATGCTGCCGATCCTATCGTTTTGTGCCCAAGCGACGCTGGCGCTCACCAGAAGCGACGCCACGGCAATCGCAGCAAGTGTTTTCATCGAATTCAGTCGCCACCGATTTCGCGCCCATTTTGAACGAGCTCCGTCCGCGCTCGTTCCGCGCGCTGGCCGGCAAAGCACCGTGGCAAGTCGCCGCACGTGATGTCACCGGATCGATGGCGCTGGCTTTGCGGCTGTTCGTGGCCAAATCAGACCCTCTGATTTCTTGTTTCTTGCCGCCGTCGCAAGCTGCATGCCGCGACCAGGTCGGTGACAGTTTCAGGTCCCTGACAGTAATAAAGCCATTCAGCAAATAACGGCGTTCTGGCCATGATGACTGCCTGCCCTTGCGAGGTTCTTTAGTCGTCAGTATGCCCTCACCGAGGAGCCACGACAATGCGCGACTGGTTCAAACAGAACTCTTCAAATGTGTGGTCGTGGACCATCCTCATCGCCGGCTCCGTGGGAGTTTTTTTGGCCGGTCGCGGCACTTCGTTTCAACAATTCGGGGTTGGATTGCTGGTTGCTTCGGTGAGCCTACTTATCTCGATTACTGTATTCGAAGTCATATGGCAGATCACGGCTCGATGGTTTGATCGCTGGACCAAAACAGATACATTTCGCCACAGCCCAAAATCTTGGCCGGACAACCGATGATCGCTGATACAACCGCTCATTAAGCTGCTAATCCCTAGCGGCAAAATGTCTGCCGCGTTGCCGTGACTGACGGGAACATTGTTTCAGTGTCTTGCATTTTCCACACGGCCCGCGCAGCCTTCCGAGGTCAGCAAGAAATCTTGGAAGACGGCGCCGTCGGCCAGAAAAGCGAGCCGAAAGCTCGGCTGCGGTGGAGAAGGCGCGCCGGCGTCGACTGTCGTTCGACCTATTCGTCGGTCGTCAGACTTTCT
>Ga0335074_10010201_pt1 | contig 13130 bp, 14 predicted proteins | sample Lox_Sample_23_FD_206715 | JGI IMG/M metagenome (GOLD analysis project Ga0335074, IMG submission 206715) | Soil microbial communities from Loxahatchee National Wildlife Refuge, Florida, United States - Lox_Sample_2.3 | ecosystem: Environmental > Terrestrial > Soil > Wetlands | place: USA...
TTCGCGGAGGGCCCGGTAGGCAACCTCCGTCGAACCGCGGATGCTCTCGGCCCATTGCTCCGGCGTCTGTGAGTGCATCGAAATGAACTTGGCGAATACCTCTCGAAAAGGCGTTTCACCCTCCACGTATTGGGTGGTGAATATGCGCGCGTCGTCGGGTTTATCCGAAAACGACCGGTCCAAGATCGCAGATGCGCTAAGGAAGTATTGTCGAATGGTAAGGCCGGTCGCCTGCTGAAACGATTCGCCGAACTTGGGTAGATGTGTCGGCAGATAGCGCGAGAATAGAAGCCATCCTCGAGTGAGGATGAAGCCCGCATTCCCGGCTTGATTCCCCTCCTCTACGCTCTTTCGAAATGCTCCAAGCAATTGGAGCAGTTGCGCACTCGCGTCAGGATTCGCCTTGATGCCGTCGGGTCCATAGAGCCTTTGTTCCCACAGGTGACTTGCTATGAGTGCGGCTCGAACGAATGTAGAGCGTACGTCGGCATTAAGAAAGGTCTTCCCGTCACCCGGTTGGTTCTGGCAGTAAAGTGTGATCCACCGAGCAAGCTCAAGCAATTGCCCGCGAAAGAAGGCCATCACCCGATCCGGGCCGCCGTGTTCAGTGGCGTATCGGGAGAGAGCACGCATTTGATCTGTTGAACAGAGCATTCCAATCGCCTGCGTCTGGCGCTGGTGTAGCGAACGTCCTGGTGCCGAACCGGATACAACGGCATTGACTCTTGCACAGGCGAAGAGTGCATCGTCCCGACTCAAGGTCGCCAAAGTGGTACGCATGGCGGCATCATCCGGGGTGGTGCCGGGAAACAGGGTACCGACAGTCACGAAAACCGCCAGATCGGACTCATTTACGGGGCGCGTCACTACCAGCGCCCGCGGCTTCGAGGAGAGGATTGCGAACGCTGCTTGGTTGTCCACGCGGGCAGAGATTGAAGTTCGATCGACTGTTCTACTTCGCACTGCTTTAGGGCGAGCTGCGAGACTCTTCGTGCCAGCTCCGGATTCATCCGGCAGACTCCGTCGTGCTGAATCGAAAAGTCAGCGCCTGCGAACGTCGTGGACTCGATGAGCTGTAACACAGCCCGGTCGACAACTGGCCGCATGGGCTCCATGTGATCCAGCGCGAAACCGGGATTCATTCCGCGAAGCGCCTTCTTCTCGTGCATCACGCCCAAGGTGGGATCGAACCCCTCGGCGATGAGGCGAACTTGCGTCTGGGCGATGAGCACAGCGTAAGCATAATTCAGCATCGAATTGACGGGGTGCGTGGCCCCACGGTTGTAGCCGCCTCCGTCCCTCCGGAGGACGATCCCATGCCGGAGCGCAACTCTCGACCTGTACGCGAGCCAGTCAGCGGGTATGGGATATCGCTTGAGCGGCTTCCACCTGATTGACAAGCCCGACCAGACACGGAAGTAATCGGCGGCGATGCTGCCCTCGATTCCGAGCAGGCTCGCAAAGGTGCGGGGTGGCCTGTCCTTGAGCGACTTCGCTCGATTCTCGATGTTCTTGCATGCGCGGTCCCGAAGCGCGGAAGGCGGCAGGTAGTCTTCCAATGTGGCAAGGGTATTGGCAGCTTTCTGACGGATGATCTTCGTCGCGAACACCAGCCGAGCGCTCGGATTGTCGCGCGTCCGCTGTTGCCAGTTCACTTTGCTCGGAGAGGCGGCCTGGCCACCCGATGTAACGATCGAACCGAATTGACCGTCCCAGCAAATGCGGATCAAGGGCACTCGGTGTCTTGCCAGCCAGTCGATCGCGTTGAGGGTGATGTCACCGGAACCGTCGATAACCAGGAACGCGGGTGGGATCTCCAATGCGCCGTTGAAGAAGCGCCACTCTCGCCGCTCAGCCGGGTAGTGCGTGCAGCCGTCGCGCACGAGTAGGCTGCCCTTGTCTACACGTAGCGAAAGACCGTGACCGGTCAAAATCAGCGGACGCTGCTCGCGCTCTCGAAGGCGACGGCTAATTTTCGGTTCCGACTCTTTGATCCAAAAGCGAGATCGGGAACCCCATTCGTTATCATCAGCAGGTTCACGATCTAGCCGCCGATCGGCGTCAACAGCTGCGACAGCTTTTTCTTGGTCGCTTCCCATTCCATCCGAGCTCGTTCGGATATGCCGAGGGTACCGTCAGTTTTTGTAATGATATCAGTAGATTGTACACCCTTAACGAAGTCATGTAGTAGCAAAAAAATCTGTCGAAAGGGAAGTGCCGAGATCTGTCGACTGACCTGGATTCGGAGCTTGGCCACCAACGGGCCTAAGAAATCTCCCATCACCGCAACACGTATCATCACGCGATTGACACGATCGATCGGAACCAGTTCTAGAGCTTGCTGCAAGGCGCTCGCGAGATCAACTAATGATTCATTCGCTGCATTTCGCTCCTGCTGCGAGATCGATTGGATGAATTTAATCGAGGGTGTGATCGCAAAGAGGGAGGCAGGGTCAAGTACCTTCCAGACATCGTCGATCCATTCGTAAACCTCATCCCGGTCAGCCTTAGCCAGACGGATGATCAACTCTGCAATTTGATTCTTGTAGGCGTCGTCGTCGCGCTCGCTATCATCGCGCATCCATTCTTGGGAGTCCCCGAGAAGGTCGCCGAGAACCTTTCGATCGCTAGCCGAGTAATCCTGCCAAGGTGTGCGAAGTACTTCATCGGATTGCAACCGTCGCCACCAGCTGCGACCGAGGCCATAGAAGCCTCCGCTATAGCGAAATGCTGCCCGCTGCCGCCGATGTTGCTCACGCTTGAGGTGCTGAATCCACGCCCTCTGCGCAGCAACCGGATCGACGTGGTAACCAGCGAGCCACAGGCCGAGCAGCGTCTCGTCCATGCGGCCGCTCCTCCTAAGCAGCCAACCGATCGCGATTGCCTGTTCCAATGGGTCGTCATGCCAGAACCATTTCGCGCCTCGTCCACGACCCGCACCGATGCGCTGCAAGCGCGGCAGCAGTCCGTTCTGCCGCCAGTTGGTGAGAGTTCGCAGATCACGGTGGATCCCGAGCTCAAGAAGGCGCTCGCGAAGCTGAGCCGGGGTGTACATCGGCTTACAACTTACATCCAGATCGGACAATTCGTCTTGGCGAATGTGATCCGATCAGGTCGCCCCACGCGCGGGGTGTGCCTCATGGGGGTCTTCTATGGCTCGTTTTCGTAAGAATCGTGCGAACGGCGGTGGCAGAAGCGCTCGGCGGCGAGCCCGTCCGCCATCCCAGCCCTTAGCTCGGAAGGACCGTAGGTCTACAAGACGTCGGCTCAGTACCCTCAAACGCCCGCGCAAGACTCTCCCACATCCTAAGCAGCGGCTGAAGCCCCCTAAGCGTGCGGCAGCGCTGCGAAAACAGCCCCGGAAGGTTCGAGGGGTCAAGGGAGACCCCAGTATCGAGGCTGCGCTCCTCGACATGAATCGCGGTCAATCGCTGACTGCGGCAGCTCGGGGGTCCCAGGTCTCTTCCAAACGGTTACAGAAATTTCTGGTACAGCAGCGGCTGGGCAAGCGTAAGGGTCAACGGTGGATCAGCAAAGACATTCGGCCCCGTCGAGTTCCGGTCATGACCGGCGGCCGCTTCCGGGTTCTAACGGTCCGCGGATACGACCAAGCGCGGCTCGTCGGTGAACACCATCATGCCGTCGGTGAGTTCGTCCGTACGAACAACATCGATTTGATCAAGCCCTTCAGGGGCCGGTCCGTGCAGGCGGTGAGCGGTCGGCGCTATCCCCTGGAGACAGGGCCAAATGCTCTCCATCGCATCGCTGCGATGGATTCACCACCCTTCCATGAGATCTACGAAATCACTTCGAATACATGAGGAGAATTTTCGATGACCAAGAGGCTGGATTTCGAGGACCGACGGCAGCAGCAGCTGCGGCGATTGGGCACACAGAACCCGCGTTGCGTTATCTGCGGCGAGGCGGATCCTGCGGTATTGGAGCTGCACCATATCGCAGGTCGCAAGTTCCACGATGATCAAGCAATCGTCTGCGCCAACTGCCATCGGAAGCTCTCCGACAGGCAAAGTGACCATGTTCCGCCTGGGTGTGCGGAGCCCGAAGGTCTATTGGTGAAGATCGGACACTACCTCCTCGGACTCGCGGACTTTCTCGTGAAGGTCGTCGAAACCCTTCGGGCATTCGGCGCTTGGCTCATCGGGCAACCGACCTCGTCGGTATCGCAATGACGGATAGATTCGAAACCCCGATCGCGATCCGCGTCTACACCGAGCGACCCGGTCGCGAACCTTTAGGCTCGCGCGCACCGAGCACGGATGTGGAGCCGTCCGAGTGGACGCTGGTGTTCGATTGTGAGACCACGGTCGATGCCGTTCAGCGGTTACGCTTCGGGTTCTTTCAGGTCCGCCGACGCGACAAGCTCGAACGAGAGGGCACCTTCTTCGATGGCAGGACTCTCGCGACTCGCGAAGCGATCACGCTCCGCCGTTATGCGCAAAGACACAAGCTCGAGCTGCTGACCGTCGAGCAGTTTAGCGTGCGTGTCTTCCTGAAATACGGCTATGTGCGACACGGCACGATCGTTGGCTTCAATCTTCCGTTCGATATCTCACGCATAGCGGTGGGTCACGGATCGGCCCGCCGTGAAATGCGCGGCGGCTTCAGTTTCGATCTGACCGGCAACGCTGATGATCCGCGTGTTCGGAACAAGCATTTGAATCCCCGCGCTGCATTGATCGATTTCGGAGTTCCCGGGGAGCAGGAGACCCCGCGCGGATGGCGCAAGCGCGGAGTGCGCGTGCCAGCCTATCGAGGCCACTTCGTCGACGATAGGACACTCGCCTCCGCGCTCCTTAGTCGTCGCTTTTCACTCCATACCCTCGCGGCCGACCTCGGCACCTCGACCCGGAAGCAGAAAACGGATGAGCACGGGACGGTCACAGCGGCTTATCTCCACTACGCGCGGACCGATGTTCAGGTGACGTGGGAGTGCTTCCGCGAACTCAAGAATCGCCACGCTGACCACGGGTTGGCCAAGAGTTCAGACCGGATACTGAGCGAAGCCAGTATCGGTAAAGCTTATTTGCAGGAGATGGGAATAAAGCCACTGCTCGGATGCGAGCCGTCGTTCCCGCGAGAGCGGTTCGGGGAGATCTTCTGCGCGTACTACGGTGGCCGTGCCGAAGTGCACATCCGCCGAGTGGTCTGTGAAGTCCTCTACTGCGACTTCAAATCCATGTATCCGACCGTCAATAGCCTCATGAGTCTGTGGGCCTTCGTCATTGCCGGGGGAGTGACGGTACACGAGACGACTAGGGACACGCGGCGAATTCTAGCGACAATCACCCTCGACGATCTCCAGAAGCGGGAGACGTGGAAAGGACTCTGCACGCTGGTCCGCCTTAGGCCGGACGAAGATCTTCTCCCAGCCCGTGCACCGTACGACGGTCGGGTGTACACGATTGGCCTCAACCACCTCACGTCGGCAGAACCGCTTTGGTACACGCTCGCGGACTGCATCGTTTCCAAGCTTCTGACAGGACGTTGTCCGCGAATCGAAAAGGCTGTGACATATCGACCTGGGCCGCATCAGGAGGGACTGGTTCCGGCAAAGATACTTGGCCGGGACGACTTCACGATCGATCCTACGCGCGAGGACCTCTTTACTCGGTTGGTGGATCTGCGCGATGAGGCCAAGGCTCATGGGAGCCCCACGGAAAAGGCACTGAAGATCATCGCGAACTCGACGAGCTACGGTATCTTCATCGAGGTCAATCGCGACGATGCGCCGAAAGCGGAACCTCTCGCCCTATTTGGCCCGAACGGGGAGAAGTTGAAGATCACCACTAAGGCAATCGAAGATCCGGGTCGCTACTTCCATCCGCTGCTCGGGATACTCATCACCGGCGCCGCCCGCTTGATGCTCGGAATTGCCGAGAAGCTGACTCTTGACCGCGGACTCGATTGGGCTTTCTGCGATACTGATTCGCTGGCGATGGTTCGGCCGGAGCGCATCGCGCGAAAGGAATTCCACAAGCGTGCGCGGGAGGTCATCGACTGGTTTGAACCCCTGAACCCATATAGGAAGCCAGGCTCGATCCTGAAGATAGAGGACCTGAACCACGGGATCGGCTCTGACAGGCCAGAGCCGCTGTATTGCTTTGCCATCTCCGCGAAGAGGTATGCATTGTTCAACCTGAGCAGGGGCGACCGTCCAATCCTTCGAAAGGCATCCGCGCATGGGCTCGGCCATCTTCTCGACCGCTATCCTGAATCCGACGCGCCATCTAACATTCCGCCACCGTCCGTTCCGCTCAAGGAGATTGGCGTCAGGCGGTGGCAGTACGACTTCTGGTACCGGATTGTCGTGGCAGCACTCCGGGGCATGCCCGACAACGTCCCGCTCGACTGGCATCCTGCGCTCAGGAGACCGGCAGCGATCCGCTACACTGCGTCCAGCCCCCAGCTCTTGAACTGGGTTGCTCGATGGAACGAGGGGAGACCCTACGAAGAGCAGATCCGGCCGTTCGGGTTCCTCTTGTCGTTCATGCCACGAAACGGCTTGTTCGGACCGTTCAGCGCCGCCCCGCTCGGCAAGTCGGGACCGGGAAGACCACCCAAGACCGACGAATTTGCGCCGATCGCTCCCTATGACAGCGATCCCGCGCGAGCCGTTACGAAAGTTTTCGACCGCCTGACGGGCAGAGCTGTCAGCGCGGAGGATCTCAAGACCTACGCCGAAGTGCTGGCGCAGTACCACCTGAGCTGCGAGGACAAATTCGAGAATGGCCAGTTCCTTGACCGGGGTCGGACGGAACGGCGGCACGTTGTGGCTACCGGCTTTTGCTGGATCGGAAAGGAGGCTAATCGGGTCGGTGAGAGCGGAGAGGCGGATCCCGTCCGGTCCGCAGTACACGAATTTGCGGTGATCTCGCCGGACGCGTTAAGTTTGCGACGAGGAAGCAACGCGCATGAGCATAGAGATCTTCACCGAGGTCGCCGAGCAGTTCTTAAGGCAGAACGAATGTAGCGTGCTAGCGATCAAAGGCGATTGGGGCGTTGGCAAGACGTACGCGTGGAACCGACTGACAGAACGCGTCGCGGGTAATATGTGGCCACTGACGTATTGCTATGTATCCTTATTCGGCCTGTCATCCATTGACGAAGTTCGGAGCGCGATGCTTGCGAACATGCGGCCAACGGACTCACTGGGCGGCAATCCTAGCATCGAGATGATGAATGAGCAGTGGTGGACCTTGCTCCGTGCCGGCATCGGCAAAACCCGGAACCGCCTCAGGCGCATTCTCGAGGATACGACCGTCGGAAAACACATAAGCGTTGCGTTAGACACTATCGCGCCTTGGATCACTAAAGACATGGTGGTCTGCTTCGACGACTTTGAACGCGTCAGCTCGCGATTATCGCATGACGAGCTGATGGGTTTTGTCTCCACACTGAAGGAAACAGCGGGATGCAAGGTGGTGCTCATCTTCAATGAAGAGAAATTGCCGGCCGACGAAAATGCTTACAAGAAATATCGCGAGAAAGTAGTCGACCTAGAGCTAAAGTTTGCGCCGACTACAGACGAAGCTATCGAATGGGGGCTATCGGCAGAGCTTCCGTTTCGGGACGTTGCGACAGAGGTTGCAAGAAAACTAGACATTGTGAATGTTCGCGTGCTCAAGAAGATTGTGACTGTGATCCGCCTTCTTGAAGAGCGATTCAAAGATATACGGGAAGAGGTGCGACGCGAATCGGTCGCCTCGGCGGTGGTGATCGGATGGTCTCACTTCGATAGGTCCGGGGCGGCACCGACTACAGAGTTTCTGAGGGGCTGGAACAGCTTCACACGTTCTTTGAAGAACGAAAAGTCGAAACCGACGGAGCAGGAAGAGAAGTGGGCGGCACGCCTTAACGACGCCGGTTTTCTGCACTTCGACGAGCTCGACGAGGCAATATTGAACGCGATCGAGCAGGGCTACATTCAGGGTAGTGGTTATGAGGTAGAGTCTCGGAAACGAAGCCGGCTCTACGAAAAAGGAGATCTGGAGCAGCTTTTTAGGAGTGCATGGGAAAGATACCACGAATCGTTTGAAGACGATGCCGCGGAAGTTATCGCTGGGTTAGATGAGGCAGCGAGACGAGCCGCCAGAATTCTGGGTCCTATGGACTTAAACGCAACAGTCGTCTTGTTTCGCCAGTTGCAGCGTAACGACTTGGCGGACGCTTTGATTCGGTATTACATTCAGGAACGTCAGGGCGATCCCGAGCTGTTCGATCTCTCGTCGTCGCCGTTTGGGAGCGAGGTGTCCGATTCGGCGGTTCGAGCGGCGTTTGCTGCAAAACACGAACAACTTGCTTCGACGGTTACTCTTCGGGAAGCAGTCGAGACAATGGCGAAAGGTCAAGGTTGGTCAGCAGAAGATGGCCGTGCTGTCGAGAGAGCTACGTCCGATGACTTCTATGCGCTATTTAAGGGACCGCTCGGGGTACGGCGCGGACGTGCGATTAAGGCGTGTCTCCAGGCGGGCGCACAGCCCAATGCTGCTGCGGTAACTCAGAGGGTGATGGAGGCTCTACGGCGAATCGCGGACGAGTGGCCAATTAATGCGCTCCGGCTGCGCGAATTTGTGGGGGCTCCGCAAGGCCAAGCTGCCACGCCAGCGGACGAACAGACCGAACCCTAAATGCGGAGGTGAGCTTCGTTGGATGCCTACGGAAACGTGAAGCACACCAGCCAACGCCAACTGCGACGTACTCGTGAACAGATGGAGGAGGATATTTGCCACACCTGTACAATGACTTTGTAGTGCGGATCGCGCGTGCCTTCGAGCGTGCGCTTTCTGCGATGGAGGCGGGGTACGGCTTTGACTACGGTCTAGAGTTCGAGGTGGCGCTATGCAAGACGATTCGGCGCTTGTTGCCTCAGAGATTTGCGGTATGTCGCGGCTATGTGGTCAATAGAGTTGGCGAGATGGCGGGTGACGACATCATCATATTCGAGCGGCACCTTTTCCCCACCGTTCGGTTCATTCTGGATGAAGACGACCTGTTGTTGAAGGAGCAGGTCCCGGTTGAGGCCGTAGCCGCGTACATAGAGGCCAAGCATGCCCTGGAACTAGAGGGAGACACAAATGCGAGCATAGAGCATGCGCTGGAGCAAGCGGGCCGCGTTAAATTGCTGTGTGATCAGCGGCAATCCGTGCCCCTAAGACAAGTCTCACGACATGTAAACCTAGGCCAAGGGTTTGATATGCATCCAATGCTGGGTTGGCCTGAGAAGCGCAATCCGGGTTATACAGCAATAATCGCCCGTCATGTTCGCCAGAAGAAGAACGGAGAGAATATAGCTGACAGTGCTGCTATAGAAGCCGCGATAGGCGCGAGAGCCGCAGTAACCTCAAGCCCTTTGCCGCCGCCAGACTTGATCATTGCAGGTTCATCGAATGTTGTTGTCCCGTGCATTCCACATGGGAGCGGTGGTAGCACGATTGAGTCCCCCTTTATGCTGCCGCGAGGAGGTAGCTTGGCGAGCCTGAGAGCTGATGGTCTAGCATTCGGCGTGGGCCTGTGTCATCTCCTTTGGGCACTTGACTACATCGCGCTGGGTGCGATGCCGTGGCCGGCGATTATGCAGGATGCGCTGGGGTTGCCTTCCACCAAGCCCAGTTGACACTACCATTCAGACGGCTAACGACCGCGATCATCCTGATGCGTGATATTTTCCGGTGGATATATCTATACCCCCCAACGCAAGTTAGACAGCCGACGCCCTGAGAAGCTGCTCATGCCACACACCTGGCACGCCATCCAGCTTGTAGAGCACGTCACCACCGTGGTAATACCCGACTCCCACAACACGGGCAACATGTCCTGCATAGTCCAACTGCTCCAGCGTCAACGGGTCATGGTACCGCCAGGTGCGTCGAAATTCGTCGAGCTCGTCCCGCGGCGCTACAGCAACCATCGTCCCAGCTGGAAATGATGCCCTATATGCGGGCACGGCCTAACTCTATCTGCTGTCTAACGTCCAAGTTGAGCGGCCGCACGACCACGTCCAGTAGGCGACGCGAGCGCATACTGTATCTCACGCTCGCGGAGCCCGCGATCACGTGTCACTGTCCGCTCCAACGCAAGTTAGACGGCCGTCCCATGTGCGCCCACGCGTGCACTGGCAAATTGCAATGCACCAGAGGACATGCCCTGAATGGGCACCACCAATGCCGATCTCTTCGTGACAAATAGATAGAGGTTGTGGTCGTCGGTGACAGTGGACTTAAACCGACTCCACGGAAATGTGTGCGACTCACCTTCGGAAGCGATGGAGAAATCCCTCTGAGTCATTCGAACCTCCACCGCCTTACCCAGTCTCTTCATAAGCGGCCGCTGGATTCTCCGGCGGCTCAACAGCCAAAGAATCGGGAAAAGCAGTGGGTACGCCACACAAAACCAAGCTAGCCCATGCAACCGGAGATACCACAGAAATGTCGCGGTTCCGAGGACTGCAAGGATCGCTCCAACCTCCCAGGGTAGTTGCCACATCCACAGCCGCATAAAGAGGACACGCGCGGCGGCATCAAGTGACGCTTCGTCGTACGTCGCACTGTGCTCAAACGGAGGCACCATTTCCACGGCCGTCTAACGTCCAAGTTGAGCGGCCGCCATACTCAGCCAGATCGGCGCCGCGAGCGCAAACTGTCCCCGTCGCTCGCGGCGCCTGGCAGCCGTCCACGGTCCGCTCCAACGGAACTTAGGGCTCACGTGCTTTACCCGTGATCGCGACGAAGCATAGACATGCACGAGGTAAAGTCCTCTGCGAACCTGTCACGTAGAATGCGGTATTGCTGCAAATCTCTAAATGCACGCCTTTCTGGCAATTGATTCAGAATGTATGCCGTGGCAATGATTCCGCTCTCATCGTCGAAAAAGGAGTAGATGCCTATGACCCCGCCTTCCAGCCGCGTCCCGTTCACAGCTGCCATATCAACACCGTGTTGCATGCCTCGTTCTAGCGCCAGAGTGCCAAGTGAGGTATCAGATAAGTGCTTCATTCCTTCCAGCACAATCCGCTTGTCGGCTGAAAACCGTCCCTTCACCGACAGCTCAATTTTGAGGTTTACAAACGGGTCGGTATTCGGGAATTCAAGTATTACCCTGTACCCATCTGCCACTGATACGTACTTGCGGCCCACGCCTGTATCCACCGGCCGATCCATCGGCAAATCAGGAGCACGCTCAACTGTGATCGCCGTCAGACCGCCCGTGAATTCGCACCTTGTGTACTCGACGAGTTCGTTCGAATTAGTGGAGAGAACCGGAGCTTTCGCATCAGATGGTGCCGCAATCAGAAGCTGAATCAGGGCACCGGCGATCAAAACGCGCGATTTCATGATTGAGACCTAACTTCCGAGTTGAGCGGCCGCCCAACACGGCCCAGTCGGCCGAGCGAGCGCACGATGTCTCTCGCGCTCGCGAGGCCGCCACCCATCGTTCACGGTCCGCTCCAACGAAAAGTTAGGTGGACTCACGGCCCCACACCGATTCGCAGTACACGAACACGGTTGACACGCTGATCGGAGCTCACGTCGACGACGATCAGCGTGGAGTACTCAATCCATCCGAAACGCCCGATGTTACGGTCAGTAGCTGAATATGCCCGATCAATGCCGGGCCCCGACATGCAGCATCGCAACTGCAGTCCGCGAGTTGCAAGGAATGACGCTGCAGCAGCTATCGGAGTCCCGGCCGGGATGTGCAGACGGGCCTGCTCCGTCCAGTACGCCACGCGCGCGTTTGCGCGGCCAATACTGCAGCCGACTATTGGCGTTAGGAAAAGGCATGCCATCGGTAAGCGACTGGCGAACTCACCTTCCCGTCCGCTTGGCGGGATAGGAGCATACGTGTCCACTTATAAATAGGTGGACACGTGAACACTTCCGAGCAGGCGATCAGTGTGGGTCGACGCCGGCGTCGGCGCCATAGTGCAGAGTTCAGGGCGGAAGCCGTCAGGGCCTGCCAGCAGCCTGGAGTCTCGGTTGCGGCGATAGCCCTCGCTCGAGGGCTGAACGCGAACCTGCTGCGCCGCTGGGTGCTGCGGGCCGAGAGAGGGACCTTGCTGGTTCCCGCCGGATCCTCGGCCGCGAGCGTTCCGGCCGAGAACTCCGGCGGCTTCGTGCCGGTGAGGATTTCCCCGACTGCTACCGAGGCGGCGATCCGCATCGAGGTGCATCGCGGTTCGAGCACGGTCAAGATCGAGTGGCCGGCATCCGCTGCCGGGGAGTGCGCGCTGCTGCTGCGAGAGCTCATGAAGTGATCCGCATCGATGCGGCCTGGCTGGCTGTGGAGCCGCTCGACATGCGAGCCGGAGTGGATACCGCACTCGCTCGGGTGGTGAGTGTGTTCGGTACAGCTCGCTCACATCATGCGTACTTTTTTATGAACCGCCGAGCCAGCCGTGTGAAGGTGTTCGTTCATGACGGCTTTGGCCTGTGGCTGTGTGCACGCCGGCTGCAGCAGGGACACTTCATCCGACCGAGCACGCATCTTGGCCCCCGCATGGAGCTCTCGAGCAGCCAACTGCAGGCGCTCGTGGTGGGGTTGCCGTGGGAGCGTTTGAACGAGCACGCGAAGATCTCCGTGCTGTAGAAAAAAGCTCGAGCGGTGCTGTTCACGACGTCACACATATGGCAGGATCGAAGTCCATGGACTTGCCGCGCGATGTGGCACAACTGAACACGCAGGAGCTGCGTGATCTGACCACCGCGCTCATCGCGCAGCTCAGCGCGAAGGACGAGCAGCTCACCGCCAAGGAGGAGCAGCTTACCGCCAAGAACGAAGAGCTCAAGTTCAAACAGCTCAAGATCGATCAGCTCACCCACGAGATGGCGATCTTAAAGCGCTGGCGCTTCGGGCGGCGCAGTGAGCAACTCGACCCCGCGCAGAGGAGCCTCCTCGAGGAGTCGATTGACGAGGACCTCGAGGCGATCAGCCTCGAGCTCGAGGCGCTGCGGGGACAGCGCAAGCAAGAGGAGCGGCCCAAGGACAAGCCACGCCGCACGGCACTGCCGTCGCATCTGCCGCGCCGAGAGATCCGCCACGAGCCCGAGAAGACGGTGTGCAGCTGTGGCTGCCAGCTCGAGCGGATCGGGGAGGACGTGAGCGAGAAGCTC
>Ga0335074_10010204_pt1 | contig 13129 bp, 12 predicted proteins | sample Lox_Sample_23_FD_206715 | JGI IMG/M metagenome (GOLD analysis project Ga0335074, IMG submission 206715) | Soil microbial communities from Loxahatchee National Wildlife Refuge, Florida, United States - Lox_Sample_2.3 | ecosystem: Environmental > Terrestrial > Soil > Wetlands | place: USA...
CTCACTTCCATCAGAACATTCCGTACCAGTCCGTTTTTTGGGCGTACCGGCCATTTATCGCTATCGCCTCGCGTCAACAGGAGCAACCGATCAATCAATTGGTTCATGCGTCGAATTTCCTCCAACATGCTGCCAACAGCATCATAAAGAATCGCCGGATTTCGCTCACGCATGGCAACTTCGCCGACGGCTCGCATAGCCGTTAGCGGCGTGCGCAATTCATGCGACACATCCGCCGCGAGCCGATCCAACTCAATAAACGAACCTTCCAGTCGTTGGAGTAATTCATTCAAAAAAATTTCGAGTTCTCCAACTTCATCGTGTGGATTGATTACTGAAATTTGTTTGCGTCCGGTTTGGGTTGCAAGCCTTCGCGCCAATTCAACCGTTTCTCGAATTGGCCCCGCTGCCAAGCCGGCAACGAAATAACCAATAAAAACAAAAAGCAGCGTCACGATCACGCCGCTCATGGTCAATACGGCCAAAGTATTCAGATGATCTGCGGGTTTCCAAATCCCCGCACCGTATGTGGCAATCAGAGAGAAGATCAATACCAAGTCGCCCGCCAATGCGTACAAAAGAGCAAGCCATATGCGCCTGGAACGTTTTTGCCACCATTCTTTCATACGCGTATCTCTTCGCGCAGCACAAATCCAACGCCGCGCACCGTGTGGATTAATTTGACGACATGGCCGTCATCCAGCTTTTTACGCAAATGGGCGACATGAACATCAATGACATTGTCCAGCGGCGTGACGCGATTGGTTTCCGCCCAAACTTCTTTTGCCAGCATTTCGCGCGTCACTACTTGTCCGGGTTGCCGCATGAGATAAACCAGCAAATCAAACTCGCGCGGCGTCAATTCAATGATTTTTCCAGCTCGCCAGGCGCGGCGAGCTTCCAGATCAACGACCAAATCGGCAATAGATTTTCGCAGTGGTTCGACGGGCGCAGCACGGCGCAAGAGTGTCCGTATTCGTGCAACCAATTCGGCAAAGGCAAAGGGTTTGACAAGATAATCATCCGCTCCGCTTTCTAAGCCCAGCACACGGTCTTCCACCGAATCTCGGGCCGTCAGCAACAACACTGGCGTTTTGGTTCCCCGTGCGCGCAGGGTTTTTAATATTTCGACCCCATCATGGCTGGGCAGCATCCAATCCAGAACCACCAGGTCGAATTTTTGTGAATTCAAAAGAAAAAATCCTTCTTCGCCCGTAGCCGCCTTGGCAGTGGAAAACCCTTCACTTTCCAGTCCCGCCTTCAGCGCACCGGATGTTTTCTCATCATCTTCAACAATCAATAGACGCATATCTCAACCTGTTAAAACCAGCCAAATGGAAAATACCAGTGGTTCAGGGATTTGGAGAGTGAAGATTTCTTCAGAATTAAACAATGATCGTTCTCTTGCTGGTATTAATCATAATTATGCAGCTCAACATTTAAGACTTCAGTTTTTCGATGTCACAGAACGCCAAAGACTTGCGAGCTTTCGCTCGTGCCGCCATCCCGTCTCACTCCGACATCCTTTCGACAAGGACGCGCCACTCGCAAAACTTTGGCCTGAAAGGGGGGGAGGCGAAACGGGCTTTCTTCCAAGCATTCAGAAACCCTTTCCCCTCGCTGATCCGCCCATTTTTCCGACGACGTGACGGGGACTGGCAGGAAAAGCGGATTAAGGAAAATCAAAGCCCTTGGACACCGACCATTCGCTGCGTTTCCACACACCAGACCTTCAATCGCAGGCAGCGGAGAATTTCCCGCGGATGAAGCGAAGTGGTCCTGGCCTGGCGCAATTCGGGAATGTCACGGTAAACTTCCGGCAGGCGATAGAACGGCACCAGATGATTGATATGATGGATGTGATGATACCCGATGTTGCCCATGAACCACGCCATCAGCGGATTTGTTTTCAGATAGCTGGAAGATTCCAGCGCCGCGCCTTCAAAGGTCCACCCTTTATTCTCTTTGAGAATGACACCGGGGAAATTGTGCTGCGCGTAAAAGAGGTATGAGCCAATCGCACTGGCAATAAAAAACGGGAGCAGCAGTGTCAGTACCAATCCCAGCCAGCCGAAATAAACCACCAGCCAGGCGGCGAGGGCTACATGCAGCAGGATAGCGGGAACCGAATCAAAATTCTTTCGCGGCGATTTGAAGAAGGGGAGAATTACCATTCCGAAAAGAAACACGGTGAGGTAGCCGAAGAGGATCGTAAGCGGATGGCGCATCAACAGATAAAGAAAACGCTCACCGGCGGGAGTTTGCCGGAATTGTTCACGGGTCATGATGGGAAAAGAACCGATGTGGGCGCTGCGCAGTTTGCAATTATGGCTGTGATGATAATCATGCGAACTGCGCCAAATGGCGCTGGGGCAGATAAGACAAATGCCGAGCAGACGCATGAAAATTTTGGCCGGACGGGACCTGGGCAAAATCGCGCGGTGTTGCTGGTCATGATAAATCACAAACAACCGGAGCATCAGCAACCCGGTCAGGATGCTGCTGGCCACGCGCCAGATCAGGGGCAGCCGGGGAAAAGTTCCTGCGGCGGCCGCGCCCAAGAGAAACGTCGTGGAAAGAATGCACCACCAGCTTCTCCAGGATGAATCGCGGGCATACGGCTTGGTTCGAGCGTGCAGGGTCTGAGCAGGCTTTATCATTTAACTGACATTTCCCATATGGTTTCTTGCCCACGACCGACGTGGGCCTTTTTCGTGATTTTCCTCCTGCCTCACAGGTTGACAAGTTTTTTTTCAGTCTTTTTTCCATTGCGCCCCGGTTTTCCCTGGCAAAAGAAAAATGCCCGCAAAACCAAAGTGCAATTGCAGGCTCGGACCAAGCAATGACGCCAATGCAGACTTTGACCGCACGGGCGGGCGAGGCGAAACGGGATTTAACCGCCTTGCTGTTCTTTTCTTGCAACATGCTCGATCTCATCGGAATTAAAATCTTTCAAGATGGCATCCACAACTTCTTCGCCCACGATAGCAGAACCGCTTGCGTTTGGAACGCTACTCGATTTTGTTCCTTTCCCTGGCGTGCCTAATTTCTATGTTCTCTACAAATCCTTTGCCATTCAAAATCTGCTCATATTTCTCCGGCGACATTCTGATACGTTCCACGGCAAGTCTTTCTAGCGCGGCGCATAGCGGCTCCAAGCCGTTCCCTTTGATGATGACAATCCAATCTTGAAACTGGATTTGGACAACATCTTTGTTCCCGTCCCGGAAGAATCTGGCATATTGAAAATAGCCATAGGTAAACAAATGAACCTCACTGGTTGTTTCCACGCGCAGGCATTGCGGACCGGAGGCCGTGCGCCAGCAGGTTAAACCCTCATCCCACGATTCTGATGCTGCGTCACTTGATGAACGAATTTTGGCTTCCATAGATCAATTTTCTCAATTGGTATGCGAACCATTTGCGAACGGCGGTTTTGGATAAACTTGGTGATATAATTGCGGACTGGCGGCGAGACACGCCGCACTTGCATCAAGTCCTGTTTCACAAATTCTATAGCCAGTTCCCGGTCACCCAAGCGACTGACGTTCTCTCGAAGTTGCTCTTTGCTTTGCGTAAAAATTTTGACCGCCCGCGTGCCGCGCGAAATGGTTACCAGCCATTGTTGATTATTTGTGGCTGCTTTTACCGCCGAATCGGAAAACAAGACATGCTGGACAGTCTTGCCTTGCGATCCGTAAGAAGTCACCGCGTAGCCGCGTGTAAATTCACGATAGCTTGTGGGCAAAACTCGCCCGTCTGATAATTCAATCTGTCCGTCGGTTTTGGCTGCTTTGACTGTCACCAATTCACCGTTGACCAGTTCCCTGCCATCTGACAGGGACGCATTGGCTTTCAGTTGCAGACGGTCGCCTTCGGCCAGCTTCATTTCCATCGGCTGACAAACCGTAATCCGATTAAGCAATTTGAAAGAAACTTTCTGCTCTCGACGTTCGCTTTTAATTAACAAGTGGGTTGGCGTTGTCGTCAACAATCTACCGACTTCGCCTTTGGTAAAATCCCCCGTTGCGCGATTGAATATAATTACCGCGTTCGCGGGATAAAACCGCTTGTCGCTTTTTTGCGCTTCCGTCAAATCCAACCGCTCATAGGCCATCACTGTCGAATTGGTTTTGCCAATCAGCCCGGCCATTTGTAGCCCAATGCGAATCCGCTCATTGATCTCGCGGATTTCCGCCCATGTCTGCGAAACAATCACCGTGGATTTTTTCTTTTCCGCCAATGCCAGATAGTCGGCCACCAGCCGCTCGCGTTGCTCATCAATGGTCCGGCACTCGACGATTGCGCCAAGTTTCTCCAAACGGTCAAAAGATTCGGCGTATTGGCCGCGCTGCGCTTTTTGGACGGCGGCGCGATACTGCTTAATGCGCTTCCGTTCTGATTTGGTTTCACCCGCTTTTGGATTTTGGCGGCGGATTTTCGTCAGCCGTGCCGGTTCCAGACCCGCATACCGTTCAATGGCGCGCAAGGCGTCTGACGCTTCGACAGCCCCATGCTGGCGGGTGTCGCCGGAAAGAATCATACGGCCTTGATTTTCCTTGGCGAATTTTAACAACTCGCGCATTTGGCCGCCGCCAATCTGTCCCGCTTCATCCACAATTATCACAGAGCCAGGCATCATTTTTCGGCGCGCCAGAAACTCGGAAACCGTTTGGGTTTCACCAAAGCTCTTTTTCAAATCCAGTGCTTGTTGGCGTTGCGGTGTGATAACGCAAAAATTGTGGCCGGCAGTTTTCAAACCATTGCCAACTTCACGTAACGTATGGCTTTTGCCCGTGCCCGCACCGCCGCAGAACAACGTCACGAAATCGCGCGAGCCGAGAATATGTTCAACCGCCTTACATTGATCCGGCATGAGTTCCTGGGATAGGTTATAGCGCGGGTTAAACGCGGCGAACTCCCCGCGTCCATTGCGGGCGAGACAGACGATTTCCCACTCACAGCTTAAAATTTCTCGCGTCGTGATTTTAGATGGCGCGTTTTCGTTGCGGATGTATTCCCGCGCCGCTCCCGTTGCTTTAATATCCTTAACCGTCCAGTCCGCGCCGCGTCCATATTCCAATGCCGCGCTCCAAATCTCGTTTTCGCGGACGACTGAGCGGCGATCAAACAAATGGGCTTCTGCCCACTGGATTGCGGCTTGCGTCGTGAGAGTCGGCGATTGAACGTGCGCCTTTGGCTGGTGAACCAATCCCCGCAAGGACTGTTTTTCAACTTCTGTAAGCTGGCTATTCCATAGCTGTTCAAGCTCTGGCAAGGTGATGTTTGGCATTTTGCGGCTGCGTTCCGCCTGGGCGATTTGCGACCGTAATTCTTTCAAGTTCCCTTTGGCTAGTTCCGGCTTTTCTTTCAGAAGTTTTTCAAGGCTGGCGTCAATTTGATTATGGCGTTTGGAAAAGCGCGTTCGTAAGTCATCGGCAACGCCTTTGATTTGAAAATCACCGCGCGGATTGTTTTCAATTTCATAACCGAATTGCCGCAAATCGCGGGCAAGTTCGTGATAATAGACATTCTCCGCATATTTTTTAGCCTGCATCATTTCGTAATTTGAAAGGGCTTTCCAGCGGTTCTCGGTTGAATCAAACGTGGCGTTGAACATAACGCAGTGCGTGTGCAAATGAGGATCGAGCGCACGGGAGGTTTCGTGGCGAAACATGGCGCAAACAATGTTTCCCGTCAGCCGCTCCGATGTGTTCAATCCCTGATGAATCCGCGTTCCCGCGAATTGTTCCAATTCCCGCACCGCAATTTTTACGGCACGATTATGCGAATCCAAAATCCGCCTATCCCTGGCAACGAAAGCCTGAATTGAAACGGATTTTGGAGGTGAAAAAGCGAAGTCGAAAAAAATCCGGCGATTGGCAACTTCAGCCATTTTCTCGAAATCCCAACGGGTGGTTTTCATTCGCTGCGTGAGCAGTTCCCCTGTATTTGGATTTTGATTGTGGCAGAGTTTGAGAAACTGTTCTTCTTTGACCCGTCCCGAAAGATCGAGCCGCCCAGCCCCCAAACCAATCCATTCGCCCAACGCATGATTTTCCTGACTGTAATAATCGCCTAGTTGCAGATGTTCTTTGAAGTATTTTTCCGCGTTGCTTAAATTGGATTGTGTCTTGGTGGACAACATGCCCCTTTTTACCTCATCACTCCCTTTCAAGTTGTGGCGAAATCTCCACAACCTGACCCCATAAAATAGGTATAGATGAGAGGCATGATCACGGTATCAATTTTAAACGCCGGCAATAGTGAACCGTTGAGAGTCATTGGCAATGTTTCGCAGCAGGAAAAACGCATGAATTTTACGCATTGGCTTGATTTTCCAAGGCACGCCAGACCTCTAACGTTGTTAGAAGGTTTTGCTTATCAGCTTTTTGCCATAGTTTTTCGATTCGTTTGCCAGGTTTTTGCCAACAATTTATCAATTTTTTATCAATTTTTTTCGACATTTTTTCGGAGGTTTTATGAGCGAACAAAAGCCATTTGAAGAAATCAAACTTCGCTTGAAGGGACGTGTCAACGGCTATCAAGCCAAGCTGTCACCTAAAAATGCTCTTTTGCTTCCATTCAAAACGGAGATCAAGGAACTGCGCTCGCGCAATGCCGCCTACGATGACATCCGGCTCATTCTGGCGGAGGAAAACGTTATCGTTTCAATCAACACGCTGTATCGCTTTTGCCGCGATGTGCTGGGCGAAAAATCTGACGGTCCCCATAAATCGCGCGCGCCAAAAAACTCACCGACGCCGTCGCCACCTGCCAACACCGAAACAAGCATCCAGGCTGCTTTGCAGGAACGGCGCGAGCGTTTGCCTGGCCTGTGGGGACGACGCAAACGCGGCCCCCACATTGCCGATTCCAAAAACCTTTAATCCGAACTCGTCATGCAAAAGAAATTCAACACCATCATTAACGGCAAAGGCGGCGTCGGTAAAAGTTTCTTCGCCGTCAATTTTGTCCAGTATCTCAAAGACAATGGCGTCGCTCACACCGCCGTTGATACCGACAATGAAAATTCCACGTTAACAAGATTCCATCCCGAAGCCCTGTTTCTCGACATCGAAGACCCGATCGAAATTGATTCGATTTTTGCCACCCTCGACAAAACGGATTTAGTCGTCATGGACTGCCGCGCCGCCTCAACCGACATCTTTCTGGACTATTTCGAGGAAGTGCGAATCTTCGATCTGCTCAAATCAGTCGGCGCAACTTTGAATCTGATTATGCCGGTGAACCATGAAACCGACAGCGTGGAACAAATCCGCAACATCAGCCAGCGGCTCAACCGAAACGCTCAATACCTGGTCGTAAAAAATCATGCGTTATCCGAACGCTTCGCCAATTACGAAAGCAGCGCCACGCGAACTCGATTGCTGGATGAACTGGCAGCCAAAGAAATCGTCATGCCGAAATTGTATGACTGGCTCGTGGCCGATTTGAACCGGCACAACCTGACCATTTCCGCCGCCATCAAAAATCCCGCGTTTGATTTTTTCAATCGTCAGCGATTGCAAAATTGGCAACACGGTTTTTATGACGAACTGGAATCCGTGCGTGAAATGTTGCTGCCGCGACCACCGAAAGAGGCAAAGGCCGAAAATTTAAAGCAACCCAACGACTCGCTTTTGTGAAAGAGGAAAAAAACAGTTTTGACACGGCGGTTGCCGAATGGCGGCGAAAGCACGGAATTCGTGATGACGACGCTGTTTTACAGATGTTGGAATTGTTGAAGCTGTTTTTCCAAAACGTCAAAATAGAAATTCCGCCCGATACCGACGCCATAAAATTGATAACTGTTCGTGTTTCCCTGCAATCATTGACGCAATTGGCAAAAGAATTTTCCAAAGAAGCGCGGGAATTGACGCAGGAAATTCGGAAAGTCCCAAAAATCACCGAACAACTTTCCGCAGGCCGGGCCGTAGCGTTTGTATGCGTGGCTCTATCCACGCTCGTGGCCGGAATCATCATCGGCAGATTTTTGCTTTAGCTATGCGTTTGCTCAATGCCATTACGGCTATTCTGTCCCTTTCGCTTGCGGCGAGCGCGCTCTTTTTTCTGCCCGAAACATATTCGTGGCTTGTGGCGATTCCTTTCGCCGGCATCGCGGCGTTCACCATTACAACAGCCAATGAGCCAGCGAAAGGCAAATACATTGTCCGGCTGAAAGGTTTCAATTGGACTCGTGAAGACTTTTGTCGTGGCTGGCTCATTACTGGCGATACCGGGTCGGGGAAAACCCGTTCCGGCATCAATCAGTTATTGTTTCAGGTTTTTAAAAATGATGAAAATTGGGGCGGTTTGTGCATTGATGATAAAGGCGTGTATTGGGAAACGCTTGTCGAAATGGCCAATACATTTAATCGTCGTGATGATTTGATTTTGTTGCAGGTCAAGCCTGATAACGCGCCGGAAAAATGGAAACCAGCGCATACTTTTAATCTGCTGTCGGATTCAAGCATTCCGCCATCCACCTATGCAAAATTCGTCGTGGATACGGCGACAAGTTTGGGCCAGCGCACCGAACAATCTTTTTTCAAGAATCAGGCACAAACGCACATCGGTTTAGGCTTGGAAGTGTTAGACCGGATCGGCATGGAGATTTCTTTGGAAAATGTCCGGACCTTTCTTTTGAATGATGCGACGATGGACATGACCTTGCAGGAATTAGCAACCGATTACCCGACGGGCCGTGGCAAGTTTTTGGTGCAGCATTTTATGGAACGTTACCGCAAACAACCACCCGAACAAATGGGCGGCGTTAAGGAAACCATCTCCAATTATCTGCAATTTTTTTTAACCCCCGACATTGCTCAAGTGTTTTGCGCCAGTAAGAACACTTTTGACTTTCACGATATTGACCGGGGCAAAATCATTTGTATAGCAATGCCGCAAAAGTATCAGACAGAGCGGCGTTACATTAACACTTTTCTCAAAATGCTCTTTTACACTCACGTCTTGCGGCGTTTCGACCGGACAAAGGAAGAACGCGCAAAAGATAATTTGGTCATTTTATGGGCAGACGAGGCCCAACGCTTCGTTACCGCAAGTGATGAGGGCATGAGCGACTACAATTGTATTGATGTCATGCGCGAAGCGCGGGCAACGCTCGTTGCCGCCGCCCAATCGTCCACATCATTCATTCCCCCTTTGGGAGAGGAAAAAACCCAAGTGCTTACCCTGAACCTTCGCAATCGCATCATTTTCAAGGCGGCGGACGAAGCAGGTGCATTGGAAAGCGCAAATTTTCTCGGCCAACAAAGGGTTCGGCAACAAACCTATGGAACTTCGGGCGGCATGGCTTCCCGTAGTTACACACACGTAGAAGAACATAAAATCAAGCCCTATGAATTGCGCCATTTGCGAAAACACCAATGTGTGCTCATTCATTGTGAAAAGGGTTTTCACAAAACGGTTTTACCCCCCATTGAGCCGAATGGACAAATTTCAAAATGGTTTCCGTGGTGGAGAAGCTTGATTTGAGAGGAAATTCTGTTTCAAACCCACTCGACGGGACGAGTGACAGTTTCATTTTCGTTCACCCGAACCGTGGCCGGGAAAACATGACGCGGAATGTCCGCCAGCGGCAGCGGTTTGCAAGTCACACCCATTCGATGATAATTGTCGTTGCGGCGCTGATTGCGCTCGTCTTCCAGCACGGGAACGTAAACGGTGACTTTTATTTGCGGATGATTCCGGCGCACCCATTCAACGGCGGGTTCAAGATCGGAGTCGCCGGACACAATCACCATCGAATCAGTCAAATCGCGGAAAGCGTCTTCCAACAGGTTGACGGCGATGTTCACGTCGGTCTTTTTTTCTTCCGGCACTTGGTATTCGAGGCGGCGCATACAGTCGCGTGCCTGACAGGTGACGGTGCGTTCCTGATATTTGCCGAGAATGATTTTGATCTTGGGCAATGTGCCAAGCGCCTTGAGGTATCGCTTCTGACGGTCGCGTCTGGTGCTGACGTGTTTTACCGGCTCGACCAATGCCGTAAAAAATTTGATGGCGACAACGTCCTCGTCTAGTCGCAATGCCTCAAAAAATGATTGGACGTTCAGCCATTTCCACGCCGGGCGATGCTGGAAAATGCCGAAATACCAGTTGAACGCATCCATGTAGATGGTGCAGCGTTTTTTGGTTGGTGGTGATGGTTGGCTGGATTCGGACATGGGTGTTAAAAAATGTTAAAAAGGGGCTTGATTTTCGAGTCCAAAAGGCCGATATATATTACAACTTCTCGCAATTGCGATTGGGTGATCTGAAAAGGTTGCCCTCTTTTTTTGCCCCGATTCGATTGCCGAGGCGGTGAACAAGCCGCTGAAAACGGATCGGTTTTTCTTCCTTAACCAGCCTCAATTCAATTTCCGGTTCGCACGTCACGACGATGTTCTACCGGAAACCGTTGCCAATGGCGAGTCCGTGGTTGCAGGTTGTGCCGATGAAGCCGATGCGATCCAGACGGCGGACATCAATTCTTGGACAGACAGATTGACGATTGAACTCATGTTGCTCAATTAGGAGGTTTTGCGTTAAAAAGTCAATAATCGGTTTATTTTAGTGACTGTTCTCAAGGGCGTCTTTTCTGCAAGATTCTTGGACACGATAGTTAAATCAAAATTTCCCGAAGGGATTAACGAGTTGAAATCAGTTTGAGCAACTCGTTTGCGGCTCTGCCCGGTGGACGTTGCTTCGGCCAGACGGCCACGATTTTGCGCTCGGGTCGGGGAGATTTTAAAGAGCGATACTCCAGCGTTTTGCCGACGTTCACTTGGACTGCCATGGCAGGAATCAGTGAAATGCCAAGACCGGCACGCACTAGGGCTTGAACGGTTTCCAGTTGGGCGCTACGGAAGCTAATTTGCGGTCGTATGTCGCGCCGTTCACAAAAACGTAGCACCTGGTCACCCAAGCAGTGTCCCTCTTTCATGACAATAACCCGTTCGTCAGCGAGGTCCGATACGTTTACTTGACGTTTGCGTGTGAGTGGATGTCCCGGTGGCAGTGCCAACAATAATTCCTCCTTAAATAGTTCCCGTACGACTAAACGTTCATCATTTATCGGCTGACTGACGAGTGCAAAATCAATTTCATAAGCCAACGTGTGTTTAAGCAACCGAGCTGTGGTGTCTTCTTGCACGACGATTTCCACGCCGGGATATTTTTCCATGAATTCTGCAATAGCTTTCGGCAGCAGGTACGGCGCAATGGTTGGCAATACGCCAACTATGATGGTGCCGCGCAACAAGTCTTTTGCTTCAGCCGCTTCGCGCTTCGCCGCATCAACTTCATGGAGGATGTGCATCGCGCGCCGCAGAAAAACTTCGCCGTGTGGTGTCAGTTTCGCCATGCGCTTCATACGGTCGAAGAGCCGTTCGCCAAGATCATCTTCAAGTTTCATGATTTGCTGGCTGAGCGACGGCTGGGAGACGTGGCACTGCTCGGCGGCGCGGGAAAAATTTCCTGTCCGCGCCACCGCCACGACATAACGAAGTTGCTGCATTTCCATAGGCAAAAACTATGATAGCAAAAGGAAATAAGTATTTCAACAATAGCTCGAAAAATGGTTTAATATTTTTCGCAAATAATTTTATGGCGAACCATTCTGAGATCGTGACCACCAACTTGGTTAAACCTGACCACTATAACCATCCACAGAATTCAATCTAACCAAACGGATAAAACATATGTCAAACGAATCCAAATGCCCCTTTCACAACTCTCCCACCGGCGGCACCGCAAACCGCGACTGGTGGCCGAACCAGTTGAAGATCGAACTCCTACACCAGCATTCCTCGAAGTCCAATCCGATGGACAAAGACTTCGACTACGCCGACGAATTCAAGAGCCTCGACTACGCGGCTTTGAAGAAGGATCTCGCCGCGCTGATGACCGACTCCCAGGATTGGTGGCCGGCGGACTTTGGCCACTACGGTCCGTTGTTTATTCGCATGGCGTGGCACGCCGCCGGTACTTACCGCACCGGCGATGGCCGCGGTGGCGGCGGCAGAGGCCAGCAACGCTTCGCACCGCTTAACAGTTGGCCGGACAACGTCAGCTTGGACAAGGCCCGGCGGCTGCTCTGGCCCATCAAACAAAAGTATGGCCGGAAAATCTCATGGGCCGACCTGTTGATTCTCACCGGCAATGTCGCCTTGGAAACGATGGGTTTCAAGACGTTCGGTTTCGCCGGTGGTCGCCCGGACACCTGGGAACCGGACCATGACGTTTATTGGGGCAGGGAAACGACCTGGCTGGCGGACAAACGTTACTCCGGCGACCGGGAACTCGAAAATCCCCTGGCCGCAGTGCAGATGGGGTTGATTTACGTCAACCCCGAAGGCCCAAACGGCAATCCCGATCCAATCGCCGCAGCGCGCGATATTCGCGAAACTTTCGCCCGTATGGCGATGAACGATGAGGAAACCGTCGCGCTCATTGCTGGCGGCCACACCTTCGGCAAGACCCACGGTGCCGGACCTGCGTCCAATGTCGGGCTTGAGCCGGAAGCGGCCGGTCTCGAAGCCCAGGGCCTTGGCTGGAAGAACAGCTTCGGTACCGGCAAAGGCGATGACGCCATAACGAGCGGCCTGGAAGTCACTTGGACACAGACTCCCGCCAGATGGAGCAACTACTTTCTGGAAAACCTGTTCAAATACGAGTGGGAACTGAGCAAAAGCCCCGCTGGCGCGCATCAGTGGGTCGCCAAAGGCGCCCAAGCCATCATTCCCGATGCGCACGATCCCTCCAAGAAACGTTTACCGACCATGTTGACCACCGACTTGTCGCTGCGCTTGGACCCTGCTTACGAAAAAATTGCGCGCCGCTTCCTCACCAATCCCGATCAGCTTGCCGACGCGTTCGCGCGGGCCTGGTTCAAATTGACGCACCGCGACATGGGCCCGCGCGCCCGCTATCTCGGCCCTGAGGTGCCTGCTGAAGAACTCATTTGGCAGGACCCCATTCCAGCGGTAAATCACGTGTTGGTCAATGCCCAGGACATCGCCTTGCTCAAGGCCAAAGTGCTTGCTTCCGGTCTGTCTATCTCGGAACTGGTTTCGACCGCCTGGGCCTCGGCGTCCACGTTTCGTGGCTCGGACAAACGCGGCGG
>Ga0335074_10010205_pt1 | contig 13128 bp, 10 predicted proteins | sample Lox_Sample_23_FD_206715 | JGI IMG/M metagenome (GOLD analysis project Ga0335074, IMG submission 206715) | Soil microbial communities from Loxahatchee National Wildlife Refuge, Florida, United States - Lox_Sample_2.3 | ecosystem: Environmental > Terrestrial > Soil > Wetlands | place: USA...
GCGCAGGCCGGCCATCCACGACTTTTCTTGTTGCCAGCAGCGTAGTCGTGGATGGCGGGCCTGCGCCCGCCATGACGGCCGTAGGCAGTGTCGCCTTACATCCCGACTTCACAGTAATAGACGCTGCAAAGACGTGGATGATGCGCCTTCGCGCACCATGACACAGGAAGGCTGGTGCGTCGCTCGGCTGATTCGTTTATTCCGCCTCAGAGCCTTAGTACTATCCGATCCAGCACGCGTCGCGATTGCAGTTATCATCAGAAGACGCTGGACACACACCATCCGCAACCCCAACTGACGACCCATACCAGAAGTTGGAGGATTGGCGGTGGCTACCGATGCGACAATTCGTGTCGTCGGACCAGCGGGATTCGTCGCAGACACGGCGCAGACGCCGGGCTCGCAACGGCTCGCGGCAATTGCTCCGGGCCGGGTCGATTCCGTCCTGTGGGGCGGTTTGTTCGTAGTGCAGCCTGGTGCGCGCACCGGGATTCATCACCACGGCGAGCAACAGACGGTCGCCTATGTATTGCAGGGCGCATGCGAAGTGCGTTGGGGCGCGCATGGCGAATATGCAGCGACGGCAAAGGCCGGCGACTTCATCCACGTTCCCGCCTACCTGCCGCACATGGAAATCAATCGTTCTGAGTCGGAGCAATTCGTCTGGGTCGTGGTGCGCAGCACCGCCAACCCCATCGTCGTGAACCTGCCGGACGACACATGGCCCCAGGGTTGGGACGAACAGTAAAGCGACAATTCGAGGAGCATTGAGAAATGTTGGATGAGGATGCGCAGTCGCGGCACGCCGTGACGCGGCGGCAGGTGCTCGGTACCGGCGGTGCCGTCACCGGAACCTTACTGATCGCAGGCGTGCCTGTGGCGGCGAATGCTGCCGGTTCCGCGCCGCCCACGGGTCAGGACGCCGGCGCCCCGGAACCCGGCGCGCTTGTCGAAGTCACGTTGCAAGTCAACGGCCATTCCCTCCCGTTGCGGCTTGATCCGCGCACCACATTGCTGGACGCGCTGCGCGAGCATCTGGCCCTGACCGGCACGAAGAAAGGCTGCGATCACGGCCAGTGCGGCGCGTGCACCGTGCTGCTGAACGGACGGCGCATCGATTCCTGCCTGACGCTGGCGGTGATGCACGATGGCCAGGAGATCACCACCATCGAAGGCCTCACGGAAGGCGACGCGCTGCACCCGATGCAGGCCGCCTTCGTCGAGCATGACGGTTTCCAATGCGGCTACTGCACATGCGGCCAAATCTGTTCTGCGGTCGGAATGCTGGCGGAAAGCCGGGCCGGCATGCCGAGCTACGTCACCGGCAACCTCTCGGATCCGCATCCCACACTCACCGATGAGGAAATCCGTGAACGCATGAGCGGCAACATCTGCCGCTGCGCCGCCTACCCGAACATTGTGGCCGCCATCAAGCAGGCCGGAGGCGTGGAATCATGAAAGCCTTCACCTACCAGCGCACGACCTCGCCGGCGGAGGCCGCCGCGGCATCCGCCGAACCCAACGCCCGCATCATTGCGGGCGGCACCAATTTGCTCGATCTGATGAAGCTGGAGATCGAGACGCCCGTCCACCTCGTGGACATCAACCGTCTCGACCTCGCCAAAATCGAAGACACCCCGGATGGCGGTCTGCGCATTGGTGCGCTCGTGAGCAACAGCGATCTCGCCGCCGACACCCGTGTCCGCGCGCGCTACGGCGTCCTGAGCCGCGCCCTGCTCGCCGGCGCCAGCGCGCAACTTCGCAACAAGGCCACCACCGGCGGCAATCTGCTGCAGCGCACGCGTTGTTCGTATTTCTACGACATCACCAAGCCGTGCAATAAGCGCGTGCCGGGCTCCGGCTGTGCGGCCTTGGCTGGTCTCAACCGCATGAACGCCATTCTCGGCGGCAGCGACCAATGCATCGCCGCCAATCCCTCCGACATGTCCGTTGCCATGCGCGTGCTGGACGCCCGCGTCGAGACCGTCGATGGCAACGGCAAGTCCCGCGACATCCCGATCGCCGATTTCCATCGCCTGCCCGGAACGACACCGCAGTTGGATACCAATCTGCAGCCCGGCGAACTGATCACCGCCGTGACGCTGCCGCCGCCTCCGCCCGGCCGGCAGATCTATCGCAAGATTCGCGACCGCGCGTCCTATGCCTTCGCCCTGGTGTCCGTGGCCGCCGTGGTCGATGTGGTCGCCGGGAGCATCCGCTCGGCGCGCATTGCCTGCGGCGGGCTCGCACCCAAGCCATGGCGCGTCCCGCAAGCCGAGGCGGCGCTGACCGGCGCCCAGGCAAACGTACAAAGCTTCGATGCCGCAGCAACCGCGTTCCTTGAAGGGGCGCGCGGCTATGGTGGCAACGATTTCAAGATTCCCCTGGCGCGGCGGAGCCTTTCCGCGGTGCTGACCCACATCACAAGCGCCTGAAGGAGCTTGTTCCATGCAAATGAACAATCCCATCGGGGTCACACCGCTCGACAACCAGCCCAACGGCATCGTCGGCAAGCCGATGAATCGCGTCGATGGGCCGCGGAAGGTCACCGGCCGCGCAGTCTATGCATTTGAAGTGGAGCAAGGGCCGCAGACCACCTACGGCTATGTGGTCCAGGCATCGATCGGCAAGGGCCGCATCCGCGCGATCGACAGCAGCGTTGCCGGGAAAATGCCAGGCGTCGTCCTGGTGCTGACATATCTGAACGCGCCGGAGCAAGGCACCGGGAACCATCACGTGGCCCATCCGGTCCTGGTCGGACCGGATGTGTCGTATTTTGGCGAACCCGTCGCTTTCGTGGTCGCCGAGACATACGAGCAAGCCCGTGCTGCCGCCTACGCCGTGCGCGTCAGTTATGAAGCCGAAAAAGGCGCCTACGCGCTGCGGGACAACCTTTCGAAAGGGCGTATCCCGCAAGGCAGCACCGTGCCGCCGGACAGCGCCGTGGGCAATTTCGCGCCGGCCTTCGCCGCGGCGCCGGTGCAGGTCGATGTCACCTACACGACGCCGTTGCAGAGCCACTCGATGATGGAGCCGCACGCAACGCTCGCCATCTGGGAGGGCGACAAGCTGACGCTGCATACGTCGAACCAGATGCTGGACCAGGGCGTGGCTTCGGTGGCGCGGACCCTGAAAATGCCGAAGGAGAACGTGCGGCTGATCAGTCCGTTCATCGGCGGTGGTTTCGGTGGAAAGCTCTGGGTGAATGCCGACGCGATCCTGGCCGCCATCGCCGCCCGGCACCTCAGGCGCCCGGTGAAGATCGCGCTGGAGCGGCAGCAGATTTTCATGGTGACGACGCACCGTTCCGACACGATCCAGCACCTCCGGATCGGCACGGATCAGAACGGACGCATTCAGGCGATCGGCCACGACGTCTATTCCGGCAATCTGCCGACCGAGCAAACATTCGAAGGGGCCGCGTTGCAGACCCGCACGCTGTATGCAGGTGCCAACCGGCTGACGCGTCACCGCCTGGTGCCGCTGGACATTCCGGTTGCCTCCTCGATGCGCGCACCCGGCGAAGCGGTCGGACTGCTGGCGCTGGAATGCGCGATGGACGAGCTGGCGGAGAAGTTGAACCTCGATCCGATCGAATTGCGTATCCGCAATGAACCGGCCGAGGACCCGGAACGCCATATCCCCTATTCCAGCCGCCACCTGATCCCCTGTTTGCAGGAAGGTGCGCGGCGGTTCGGCTGGGACAAGCGCCAGGCAAAGCCTGGCCAGGTCCGCGACGGACGCTGGCTGGTCGGCATCGGCGTTGCGTCCGCGACCCGCGGCAATCCGCTGCAACCTTCGACAGCCAGCGTGCGAATCGATCCGGATGGCATCGTCACGGCGCGGATGGCGATGACGGATATCGGAACCGGCACCTACACGATCCTGACGCAGATTGCCTCGGAAATGCTCGGCGTGCCGCCCGGGAACATCCGCATGGAGCTGGGTGATACGGCGTATCCGATGGCCTCGGGTTCGGGCGGTTCGTTCGGCGCCGCCAGTTCCGGCTCCGCATTGTTCGAAGCCTGCATGCATCTTCGCGCCAAGCTGGCGCAAGCCGCGGGGATGGACCCAACCGCTGCCAGCTTTGCCGATGGCAATATCTCGTCCGGCGGCATGTCGAAACCGCTGAAGGCCCTGCTGGGCAATGCGGGCCTGGAAGCCGACGGCGCGATTCAGCCCGGCGCGACGCTGCGGGAATACTCGCAGCAATCCTATGGCGCCCACTTCGCCGAAGTGGGGGTGGACATCGACACGGGAGAAATCCGCCTGCGGCGCATGCTGGGGGTGTTCACGGCGGGCCGCATCCTGAATGCGAAGACAGCGCGGTCCCAGGCGATCGGCGGCATGATCTTCGGCGTCAGCGCCGCCCTGGAAGAGGACATGTTGCTGGACAAGCGCTACGGCACGTACTTGAACAACGATCTGGCCCAGTATCATGTGCCCGTGCACGCAGACATCCCGAATGTCGATGCGATCTTCCTGCCGGAACTCGACACCAGGTCGAACCCGCTGAAGAGCAAGGGCATCGGCGAGCTGGGCATCTGCGGCGCCGGGGCGGCGGTGGCAAACGCCGTTTACAACGCTTGCGGCGTGCGCGTCCGCGACTACCCGATCACGCTGGACAAGCTTCTCACGGGACTGCCGTCACAGGCCTGATCGTAATTTGTTCGGCCTCGCGTCATGGCCCGGCCATAACGCGAGGCCCAGGCCCAACGTCGTTGACACGAATGCCGCGACCTGCGCGTTTTTGCCTGTTGCCAATGCCGGTTCGGGGTGCCCCGGAAGATGGCGGCCCACGTCTCAGGCCGGTCCGTGAGACACCTTCCCTTGGACAGGTAGTCACGATATCCGCTACCGCGGTCGGCCGGGAGCAACCACCCCGCATATCCCGGTCCATGGAGCCAATGGCATGATTCGCGTTTCGACAACAGCAGCCCTCGCGGCCGTTACCTTCCTCGCGGCCGCTGCCTTCATGGCGCTGGCCTCGCCCGCCTTTGCCCGGCTCCCCGCCGCCATAGCAGCACCCGGCCAGACGACCATCGCCACGGTCCAAGGCGAAGGCGCCCAAATCTATGAGTGCAAGCCCAACGCCACCGGCAAGCTGGAGTGGCAGTTCCGCGAGCCGATCGCCACCCTCATCCTCGATGGCAAGACGGTCGGTCGCCATTATGCCGGCCCCAGTTGGGCATTCGACGACGGCAGCGCGATCGCCGGCAAGGTCGCCGCCAGCGCCCCTGGCGCGACACCACACGACATTCCGTGGCTGCGGCTCGATGTCGTCGCTCACCACGGCGATGGAGAACTCAGCGCCGTCACGACCATCCAGCGCATCAACACCAAAGGTGGCGCTATGGCCGGCGCCTGCAACAAGGCCGGCGGGTTCCTGAGCGTCCCGTACTCGGCCGGCTATGTCTTTTTGCGCAAGCCCTGATGCGCGGCGCCGCATGATCCATTCGGCGCTCCCCGTCCAGCGCCGAGTGGCGCCGCTGGCCCCTCCACACCTCTACGCCAAAACCGGCACCGCCGTGGCCTCCGCCGCACGATCCGTGCGATCCCAATATGGCGGCTTGCCGAAACGCCCTTCGATGAAGGACAGGAACGCACGGACCTTCGGCGCGACGACCTTCTTCGGAGGATACACGCACCAGATCGCACGCTGCGGCCCCGGCGCGATCAGTCCCTCCCAGTCCGCGAGCAGCGGGATGAGCCGGCCGGCCATGATCGCCTCGCCGGTCAGCCAGGTGGGAAGCAACGCAATCCCCAGGCCGGCAAGTGCCACGTCGAGCAATGCCTCAGAATCATTGGCCCGCAGGCGGCCGCGCACCGCCACTTCCATCGGTTCCGCCGCCGGCACGTCGCGTGACAGGAAGTACCATGCCTGTTTCGGCTGAAGTGCAAAGTTCAGGCATTCGTGGTCGTGCAGATCCTGCGGCATGCTCACCGGCCGGCGGCCGGCAAGATAAGCGGGCGCTGCGACCGGCAGCCGGCGGTGCGGCGCCAGGCATTTGGCCACCAGGCACGAATCTGCCAGCGCCCCAATCCGCACCGCAAGATCGGCACCGCTGGCAATCAGGTCCACCGTCTCGTCGGTCAGCGTCGCGTCCACCTGGATGGTGGGATAGGCCGCCAGGAAATCCGGCAAATGCGGCACGATATGGCGCCGGCCGAACCCACCGGGAATATTGATCCGCAGGAGCCCCTGCGGTCGCAGGTTCAGCGACGTCACGGCCTGCCGCGCATCCGCCACCTCCTCAAGGATGCGTACCGCGCGGTCATAGAACGCGGTTCCGACCTCGGTCAGGTGCAGCCGGCGGGTTGAACGATTGAACAGGGCGGCGCCCAGATCCGCTTCCAAGGCGGTGACATAGCGGGAGACGGTGGAGACCTTCACGCCCTCCTCCGCCGCGGCGCTTGAGAAGCTCCCCAGTTCAACCGCACGGACGAAAGCCCGCATTCCGGCGAAGTAGTCCACGCTGCTTTGCTCCCGGCATTCCGTCCAGGCCCGGCCGTTCGGTCCGGCACAGGCCGTTCAACCCATCGTCTTGCGCCCGGCCATTCATCCAAGAGGCGCAAAGATCATTTGTCACCGCGGCCGTTTCGCACAAGCCGTGCGCTGGCCATTTGGCTGGCACTCGCTGAAGGACCAGGAACCATGGATGCGTTGATTGATCGTTTGCCCCCGCGCGCCGCAAAGCCGGTTCGTGACAAGCCGGCCTTCCCCGCGTCGCAAAATTCGCCCCAGGCCGCGATAAAGTCCGTCGGCGTCGTGGGACTGGGCCGCATGGGCGCAGCCTTCGCAGCCAATCTGCTGACCGATGGCTACGGCATCGTCGCCTTTGATCGTGACCAGCAGCGTGCACAGCCATTGCAGGCCATGGGCGCCCGCGCCGCCGAGCGCCTGGCGGATCTCGCCGCCTGTGACCTGGTGATCAGCATGCTGCCGGACGACGCCGCGCTTGAGACGGTGGGGCTTGGCCCCGACGGGCTGATCGCCATCCTGCGGCCCGGCGCCGTACATGTATCGATGAGCACGATCAGCCCCGAACTGTCGCGCCGGTTGGCCAGCGCCCATGCCGCGCATGGACAGGACTTTGTCGCCGCGCCCGTGCTCGGCAACCCCGACCTTGCCCACACCCAGCGTCTGTTCGTGCTCGCCGGCGGCGCACCGCAAGCCGTGGCCCGCGCGCGGCCGGTGCTGGAGCAATTAGGCCAGCGCGTATTCGTTATCGGCGACGACCCCGGCCAGGCCAGCCTGGTCAAGCTCGCCGGCAACGTAATGACCGCCGCGACGTTGCAAAGCATGGGAGAGGTGCTTGCCCTGCTGCGCAAGGGCGGCATCGACCCGCATCTCGCCTTCGACGTGTTTACCAGCTCATTATTCGATGGGCGGGTGCACAAGACGTACGGCGGCAAGATCGTCGATGAGCGCTATGATCCGCCGGGCATGACGGCACCGCTCGCGATGAAGGATCTTCGCCTGGCGCTGGCCGAGGCCGAGAGGCTGGCAGTGCCGATGGCGGTCACCAGCGTCGTGCATGACCGCCTGGTCGCCGCCGTGGCGCGTGGCTTCGCCGGGCTGGACTGGTCGGCCCTCGGGCTGCTGGCTGCTGTCGATGCCGGTCTGGCCGGCACCGCAACGGCAGCCCGGCAGAAGCTCTGAGCGGACCTGCCGCCATGGCCGCCGCCTTCGCCGTCCTGATCGGACTGCAACTCGTCGGGGAGGTGCTGCGCCAAACGCTGCACCTTCCGCTGCCGGGGCCCCTGATCGGCATGGCCCTGCTGACCATCGTGCTGGTGGCCCGCGGCAGCGCCGGGGCGGCGGCCGAGCAAGCCGTCTCGCCGTCACTGCTGAAGACCAGCAATGGGCTGATCGCGAATATGGGGCTGCTGTTCGTGCCCGCGGGCGTTGGCATCATCTCCGAACTCGGCGTCCTGCGCCACGAGTGGCAGGCGATTCTCGCCGGCCTGCTGATCTCGACTGTGCTCGGCCTCGCAGTCACCGGCCTCGTGATGCACCACGTCTCGCGCGTCGCCGGCGCCCGGCACCGATCCGCGCCGGACGTGCCCGCGGAACAACAGGTGACGCCATGAATCACGTACTGCTCTCCGTCTGGCAACCGCTGGGCCTAACGCCGCTGCCCTGGCTGGCGGTGACGATCGCAGCCTACGTGCTCGGCCAGATGCTGCAGCGGGCCTGCAAAGGCGCGCCGCTCGCCAACCCCGTGCTGATCGCCATCCTGGTCGTGTCCGCGCTGCTGGAAACGACCGGCACACCCTATGCCCGCTACTTCGAAGGCGCGCAGTTCATCCAGTTCCTGCTTGGCCCGGCGACAGTGGCGCTGGGGGTGCCGCTGGCCCTGAACATAAAGCACGTGCGGCGCAGCTTTGCCGGAGTGGGCCTGGCGCTGCTCGCCGGGTCGCTGACCTCGGCGCTGAGTGGCGTCGCCATCGTGGCCTGGCTCGGCGGAGACCGGGCCGCGGCATTCTCAATGGCACCGAAGGCGGTGACGACACCGATCGCCTTGTCGTTGTCGCAGGAAATCGGAGGCATCCCCGCGCTGACCGCGGCGCTGGCGATTGCCGGCGGCATCATTGCCGCAATCGTTGGCCGGACCATGCTGCGCTGGCTGCGAGTGGACGACTGGCGCGCCCACGGCCTGGCGGCCGGCGTGGCCGGCAGCGGAGTCGCAGCATCGCAGGTGGCGCCGCTGAACGGTATGGCGGCAGCATTCGCAGCACTGGGTATCGGGCTGAACGGGCTGCTGACCGCGGCAATCGTGCCACTGCTCGCAATGCTGTGGCCACGATAAAGGCCTGGTCGCGTCTCCGCCCATGTCATTGCGAGGAGCGCAGCGACGAAGCAACCTCGGTCGGGCAGGCGCGTGAACGGTCCCGCACGAGCTTGCTGCGTCGCTTCGCTCCTCGCAATGACATAGTGCGATGGCACAAGCCTCACCCCACCAGCGGATTCAGAAATCGCGCCATGCCCTGCGTCGTTATGAACCCGCATCTTCTGATAACGCCGTGCTTTCATGAACGCTTGTCATCGAGGCATGATCAGGTTTCACGGCCGCAACGCCCATCCAGGACATGCTTGAAATCACAAATGTTTTCGGCAGCTGCCGTCTCGTGCGGCGTCACGTGCCTGGCTTGAAAGGGCGGGAATCTAACCGATGTAAAGCCACGCGCCGATATCGCACCGGCACATAGGGCCGGGCCCCGAGAGAGTGTCAAACTTTCGTCCGTTCTGGAACCCGCTCCAAAGATCGCTGTGCGTTCCGGCAATGCATCCCGTTGGAGAATTCAAGCCATGCCCGAAGGTTCATCATCGTTGCTAAAAAAGCAGCTCGTCGTGGAACCGCGGGAACCCGAATTCGAGCGTTACGACAGTCCAGCCGGCGGTTGGGGCGCCTTGCATGCCACCGCAAACGTATTGCGCGAGCAAAGCATCATCCTGAAGGGTTCCGGGGTGCTGCAGTCGATGAACCAGCCGGACGGTTTCGACTGCCCTGGGTGCGCCTGGCCTGATCCCAGCCATACCAGTTCCTTCGAGTTCTGCGAGAACGGCGCCAAGGCGGTCGCATTCGAGTTGACCAAGCGAACCGTCACACGCGATTTCTTTGCGGCCCACACGGTCACCGAACTGGCACAGCACAGCGACTACTGGCTGGAAGAGCAAGGCCGGCTGACCGAACCGATGCGCTACGACCGGGCAACGGACCATTATGTGCCGATCGCCTGGGAGCAGGCATTTGCCATGGTCGCCGCGCACCTCAACGCGCTGGCCAGCCCGGACCAGGCGGAATTCTACACCTCGGGCCGCGCTTCGAACGAAGCCGCTTTCCTCTATTCGATCTTTGTCCGCCGCTTTGGCACCAACAATTTCCCCGATTGTTCGAACATGTGTCACGAGGCCACCAGCGTCGGTCTGCCGGAGAGCATCGGCATCGGCAAGGGCACAGTCTTGCTGGAGGATTTCGACGAAGCCGATGCGATCTTTGTCATCGGCCAGAATCCGGGGACCAACAGTCCCAGGATGATGACGTCCCTGCGAGACGCCGCGCGGCGCGGCGTTCCGATTGTCGCGATCAATCCCCTGCGCGAGCGCGCACTGGAACGTTTCGCCGCACCGCAATCGCCAATGGAAATGGGGACATTCCGGTCAACGCGGATCGCCAGCGAATACTGCCAGGTGAAGATCGGGGGCGACCTTGCCGTTCTGAAGGGCGTCATGAAGCTGGTCATGGCGGCCCATGAAGACGCCCTCGCCACCGGCCGTCCGGCGGTGCTGGACCTGCCGTTTATAGAGCAATACACGACCGGGTTCGATGCGCTTGTCGATGACCTTCGGCGCACGTCGTGGGACGACATCCTGCGCGTTTCGGGTCTGGAGCGTGCGCAGATCGAACGCATCGCGCGAATCTATAGCGAAGCAAAATCCTGCATCATCTGCTACGGCATGGGAATAACGCAGCATCGGCGCGGCACGCAGACCGTGCAGCAGATCGCCAACCTGCTGCTGATGCGCGGCAATTTCGGCCGCCCCGGCGCCGGCATCTGCCCGGTGCGCGGCCATTCCAACGTCCAAGGCGACCGCACGGTGGGGATCACCGAGATCCCGAGCGCCGCGTTGCTGGCGCAGGTCGAAAAAGTGTTCGGCTTTAAGCCGCCGCACCATCACGGCCACTCGGTGGTCGATTCGCTGCAGGCGATGATCGATGGCAGCGCCAGGGTGTTCATCGGCCTCGGTGGCAATTTCGTCGCTGCCACGCCCGACACCGAAACCGTTCAGGCCGCGATGCGCCGGCTGAAGCTGACGGTCGGCATCAACACCAAGCTGAACCGCGGTCACATCGTTCACGGCGAGGATGCGTTGATCCTGCCCTGCCTGGCACGCAGCGACATCGACCTTCAGGCAACCGGCCGCCAGAGCATTACCGTCGAGGACAGCATGTCCATGGTGCATGCTTCCAGCGGGCTGGTGAAGCCGCCGTCGCCGGATCTGAAATCCGAAATTGCCATCATCTGCGGCATGGCGCGTGCCACGTTCCCAGACAGCGGCATCGACTGGGATGCCATGCAGGCAGACTACACGCTGATCCGCGACAAGATCGAAGCCGTTTACCCAGCATTGTTCCGCAACTTCAATGCCCGCATCCGCCAGCCCGGTGGCTTCCACCTGTATAACGGACCGCGGGAACTGACCTGGAACACGGCCACCGGACGAGCCAACTTCCTGGTCGCGGAGGGCATCATGGAGGACACACCGTCCGCCAATGCCGACGCCTTGCTGCTGGCGACGATACGCAGCCATGATCAGTATAATACCACGATATACAGCCTGAATGACCGCTATCGTGGCGTGTTCGGCGGACGGATGGTGGTGTTCATGAATGCGGCCGACATGGCGGACCGGGAAATAGAAGAGCGAAGCCTGGTAGAACTGGAATCCCTGGCGGACCGGAACCGCCGGATCGTACCGGGCTTCATAGCGCACGCCTACAACATCCCTCGCGGGTCGATAGCGGCATATTATCCTGAAACGAATGAATTGATGCCGGTCAGCCATATCGATCCACAGTCGAAGACGCCATCGGCCAAGTCCATCCCGGTGATCGTCAGGCCGATGAAGGTCCGCCCAATGGCCGCCTGACCTCGGCGGCGCCCGATCTGCGCGGAACGCAAGGCAATGGCTCCTTGCAGGTCCTTGACGCAGTGGCCAGTCTGGGGCTTGTCACGTCGTTTGCTGGCCCGGCAGCAACGACCACCTTGCCGGTGGAGTGCAGGACTTGGACTTATCTTCTCGTTTCGGCGCGGCGGTCGAAGGTGAGCTGAAGGTCTTATGGGAAGACGGCGATCGGGTCTTTTGCCGTGGATGGCTCCTGGACGCCAACGCCGACCGCCGTGCCGTGCTGGCGGTGGTTCCGGCTGCAGAGCACCCTTCGCGAACCACCCTCGACCGCCTCGCTCACGAATATGAATTGAGGGCCGATCTGGAAGCTGCGGATGCAGTACGGCCCCTGGGCCTCGTGCGCGACCGTGCCCGGACCATGCTGCTGCTCGAAGATCCGGGCGGCGAGCCGCTCGAGCGCCGTCTCGGCGCGCCGGCGGAGGTTGGAACCTTCCTGCGCCTCGCCATCGGCATCGCCGTTGCGCTGGGCAAAGTCCATCAGCGGGGTCTCGTCCACAAGGAGATCAAGCCGGCTAACATTTTGGTGAGCGACACGAATGGCGCGGTGCGGCTCACCGGGTTCGGCATCGCCTTGCGCCTGCCCCGCGAGTGGCGGTCGCCCGAACCTCCCGAGTTCATCGCGGGCACACTCGCCTACATGGCGCCAGAGCAAACCGGGCGCATGAATCGTTCGATCGATTCCCGCAGCGATCTCTACGCGCTCGGCGTCACTCTGTATCAAACGCTCACCGGCAGCCTGCCCTTTACCGGATCCGACCCGATGGAATGGGTCCATTGCCATATCGCGAGGAAGCCGCTGCCCCCCGCCGAGCGGTTGCACAACGTTCCGGCCCCCATCTGCGCAATCATCATGAAGCTCCTCGCCAAGACCGCCGAGGAACGCTACCAGACAGCCGCCGGTGTCGAGAGCGATCTTCGGCGTTGCCTCGCCGGCTGGGAAACGCTTGGCCGCATCGACGAATTCCCGCTCGGTCAGCACGATATGCCCGATCGGCTGCTGATCCCCGAGAAATTGTACGGACGGGCGCACGAGATCGACCGCTTGCTCGCCGCCTTCGATCGCGTTGTCGCCGGCGGCACGCCGGAGTTGGTGCTGGTGTCCGGATATTCCGGCATCGGCAAATCCTCCGTCGTCAACGAAATGCATAAGGCCCTCGTCCCGCCGCGCGGCCTCTTCGCAGCGGGCAAGTTCGACCAGTACAAGCGGGACATCCCATATGCGACCCTGGCTCACGCCTTGCGGACCCTGGTTCGCCAAATTCTCGTAAAAAGCGAAGCCGAGGTGGCGCGGTGGCGCCGTGCGCTGATGGAGGCGATCGAACCAAACGGCCAACTGATCGCCAGCCTCGTACCGGAGATAGAATTCATCATCGGGAAACAGCCGCCGGTACCGGACCTGCCGCCACGCGACGCACAGAACAGATTCCAGTTGG
>Ga0335074_10010206_pt1 | contig 13127 bp, 13 predicted proteins | sample Lox_Sample_23_FD_206715 | JGI IMG/M metagenome (GOLD analysis project Ga0335074, IMG submission 206715) | Soil microbial communities from Loxahatchee National Wildlife Refuge, Florida, United States - Lox_Sample_2.3 | ecosystem: Environmental > Terrestrial > Soil > Wetlands | place: USA...
CATCCAGGCACGCTTTCGCACACGGAGAACGCCGATATCCTCGCGTATATTCTGCAATTCAATAAGCTGCCGGCGGGCAAGACAAAATTACCGTCGAGCACGGACGATTTGAAGCAGATCCGCTTCGAACCGCCGCAGTAACCGCGGTCAATCCCAGTGTTTCACATTGAGCCAGTAGTCTTTCAGCGGCCATTTCAATCCCCGGCAGTAGAAGATATCAAAGTGTTCATAAGGCATCGCATAGGGATGCCCGACGTGCGCGACTTTCTCGACATAGGCAAACTTACTTTCCAGATCCGCCTGATTCCCGGACATTACGATCATACTTTCACCGGTGTAACCTCGCGGTCCCCATAGATAGTAAGTCTGGTGTCCGCTGATGGCCCGCGGCAATCCGTACTTCGGGCCGAACAGATCCACGGCGCCGGACTGGCCGTAATGCTGTCCAAAGATGGCAGTCTTTGCGCGCACGTCCGGCGGCAAGCCATTATAGACTCTGGCCACCGCAGCCACCATGTCTTCCCAGCCGAACTGATCGGCGTATAGTTGCGGCAACGGCCCTAACTTGAATCGCTCGATCCTGGGCGGTTCGAAATGTAACGCCTGCGCGTATCGGATATAAGTCTCAACGGGAAGTAACGGCGCGGCAAACGGCGCGAAAATGGCGCCGATTAAAAGCATGGCGGCCATCCACGCAACGGCGATCGATCTGCCGGTCCGTTGCCACTTAGGCGCGGCCAGCCATATTTCCCATTGGACACCTCCGGCCGCGAATAACATCGGGAAAGCCGGAAAGACATAATATACGCGCGGATTCGCGATCATCACGATGGCCATCACGACCAGCCACGCCCATCCGAGCACGCGAAAGAGCCTGCCTTTTTCGCCAAAAAAGAAATACCAAAGTCCCGCCAGCCAGACTGGCAAGGTGAGCGGTAGCATGGTGAGTATCACCTGCGCGAGAAACTTCAGCGGCGGCAGATCCACATTGCGATGCGACCGTTGTATATTCGCCTGCAGCTCGAGAAACGGGAAATGATTCCGCACGTTCCACAGCAGGTTCGGCAAGAAGATGACGAATGCGATCAAGCCTCCGATCCAGAGCCAAGGCGATAACAATTGGCGCCGTTCGCGCGTGGCCAGCAAGCCAACTACGATGCCGCAGCCGAAAATCAGCATGGAGTGCTTGTTTTCGAGTCCGATGCCCGCCAGCACGCCGAACCAAAGCCACAGCTTTGCTGCATTCGCGCAATACGGGGCGCCGCGAGCCGCATTTTCTCTGAGGAGTTCCTCTCCTATATGGCGGCTCGAAGTTCGCGCCGCTTTGCGCTCTTGATTTCCGGTGCGAAGAATGCGGATCACCATGTACGCGCAGCCCATCCAGCTCAAAGGCTCGAAGGCGTTCATGGTAAACAGGCTGTCGATTCCGAGCAGGCCGGGCGCCACCAGCGCGCACAATGCCGCCAATGCCTGCGCGAATCGGCCGCCGGATAATTCGCGCGCGATCAAGCCAGTTAGCAAAACCATGGCGGCGCCCGCCACGGCCGGCAGGAAGCGAATGGCCGCCAAGGATTGGCCCAGCGTCACCCGCACGGCAGCCGCGATCAATGCAATTAACGGCGGCTGATCCACATAACCCGCCGCCAGATTCCGTCCGCATGCCAGATAGTACAGCTCATCAATGAAGTAACCGTAATGTCTTCCGGCATAGAGATGCAGAACCAACTTAGTAAGTGCGATAAGAATTACCGCCACGGATAGAGGCGGTATCACTCTTTCGCGAGTAACTCCCATACCGCCTGCTCCATTCCCGGCGTGCACACCACGCAATTGCCGCCATAGATAGTGGATTTGCCCTCGAAATCGAAGAATCGCGCGCCGGCCTCCTCGGCGATGATTTTCAGGGCCGCGAAATCCCAGGGCTTGCCGCTGGTTTCGATCCAGATTTCCGCTTGCCCGCGCGCCACCATCAAGGCGTCGAGGCATCCGCCCATGCTGCGCGCGGCCCAAAAAGGCTCCAGCCATGCAAGCAATTTGCCGGCGAAGGGCTGGCGCAGGGCCGCGTTTAAGCTATCGAAACAGGCCACGGCTTGTGGCACGTCCACCATGGCCGATGTATGGATCGGCTGGCCGTTGACGAATGCGCCCGCGCCGCGCACCGCGGTAAACAACTCGCCGAGGACGGGCATATTGGCGAAGCCGGCCACCACTTCCCCGCCCGCTTCAAGACCGATCAGATTCGACCAGGCAGGATTGCCGCGCACGAAATCGCGCGTGCCATCGATGGGATCGATAATCCAGATTCGTCCGCTGCGGGAAGTTTTCCGCGCGCCCTCTTCGCCAAGCAGGCCGTCTTCCGGGAACGCGCGTTCCAGTTCGGCGGCGATGTATTGTTCGCATTCCTTGTCGGCGCGCGTGACAGGCGAATCGTCCGGCTTGGCCTCGAAGAGCAGGCCGGTGCGGAAATAGCGGAGCGAAATCTCGCCGGCGCCGCGCGCGATAGCCGCGCCGATCTCAAGTTCCTTCTCGAAATCCATCTCTTGAGTGTAACGGCGCGCACAGTACCGTGACGCGGCCCGGTCTTTGGGGTATTAGCCGACCGCATGAAATCGAGCCACTTAGATCACGCAACGAGCCCGAAAGCAGTTATCTATGGTTGTCTTCAGGATGCTAACTGCCGGATGCGCTTCGCCGCCGCTGTTACCTTAACCCATACTTCTGGTATTTGCCGCGGACGGCCGCGCCGCATAAACTTGCACTTGGGAGCTATGGATGCAATGAAATCCGATTCAAATACCGGCATAAGCAGAAAGCATAACAAGCGTAAGAACGCTCGAAACAGGCGCGGCGGGTCGTTGATCGAATTCACCCTGGTGATGCCGATCCTGCTGCTGGTCACGACTGGCATGGTTTCCTTCGGGTTCGCGCTGCACAACGACCTGGTGCTCACCAACGCGGTAAACTCGAGCGCACAACTAGTCGCGTTGAGCCGGGGCCAGACCAGCGACCCTTGTGCTACGGCTTACGCGGCGGCCACGGGGGCAGCCCCCAGTCTCGCTTCGGGGATGTCGCTTTCCTTCGTCATCAACGGGACGACTTATTCCGCCACAAATTCGTGCCCTTCGGGCGCCTCGAATATGGTGCAAGGGTCCAATGTTCAGGTCACCGGCACTTATCCCTGTGTCCTGGCGGTCTTTGGCGAGTCCTTTCCATCCTGCACGCTCAAGTCGCAGATCACGGAGTTTATCCAATGAACAGGAATAACGGCGTTTTCTGGCGCCAGGCGAATCAAGGGCGGCGCGGGCAGGTGCTCATTTTCTTCACCCTGTGGATTCCTATTCTTTTCGGAATCACGGCACTGGTGGTCGACTTCGGTTTTCTGTATTTTTACCAGAGCGAACTGAACGCCTCCACCCAAGCGGCCGCCCTGGCGGGCGCATCCGCCATGTCGCAGCCAGGGGCCACGGTCGCGAGCACTACCGCCGCTGTGCAGGCCTACAGCGGGACGGCGGGTAACGAAAATAACTACACGAATCTCCCCGGCGTTTCGATGGTGACCGGTTACCCGAAGTTCAAATGCCTGACGACGGTGACCAGCGACTTCGGACTCCAGTGTTACGGCCCATCGAACTCAAACGCCCTCGTGGTGACGCAGCAAGTGACCATGCCGTTGTTTTTCTTCCAAATCTTCGGCGGCAAAACCATGACCCTCACCGCCACCGCGACAGCCGCCATGAAAGGCGCGGCTCCAGCCCCCTATAACGTGGCCATCATCGTCGACTCCACGCATTCGATGAACGACACGGACTCCGACAGCAACTGCAATAACACCAGAATCGCCTGCGCGCTGGCCGGCGTTCAGGTCCTGCTGCAGGGCCTTTCGCCCTGCCAGCCGGGCCAATCCAGTTGCGGCGGCGCGACGGACGGCAACGTGGAAAACTCGGTGGATAGAGCGGCTCTGCTGACCTTTCCAGCGGTAGTCGCAACCACCGCCCCAGACGACTATAACTGCGGCTCAGCCACTCCCTCGATCGTCAGTTACGCGACTCCGTTCCCGTCCACCTCGACTTACCAGATCGTAAATTTCTCGAGCGATTACCGCGCCTCCGACGCGGCTACCTCGTTGAATACCAGTTCCAACCTGGTGACGGCTGTGGGGGGCAAAAGCGGATGCACTGGGCTGCAGGCCATTGGCGGCCCCGGAACCTACTATGCGCAAGTGATCTATGCGGCGCAATCCTATCTGGCCACCGAGCAAGCCTCGCATCCCAGTTCGAAGAACGTCATGATCCTGCTGAGTGATGGTGACGCCAATGCGACGGCGGCGCACATGCCGGGAGCCTCCACCACATCCGGCGTGTACCCATCCACGATCCAGGAGTGCCATCAGGCGATCACGGCGGCGCAAACAGCCGCGACGGCGGGTACCCGGGTATACGCAGTGGCCTACGGCGCGGAAGCGTCGGGATGCACCACCGACACGAATCCCACGATCACGCCCTGTGAGACGATGCAGCAGATCGCCTCGGCGCCGGCCTACTTCTTCTCCGATTACACGGCCACCGGCGGCAGCAGCGCCTGTATCTCAGCAGCGCAACCCATCACGGGATTAAATCAAATCTTTCAGACCATCCTCACGGATCTCAGTAACGTAAAATTGATCCCCAACAACACGACATAGAATTGCGACGAGTCCTTCCGTAGCGCTTACCGCGCTTCACGCGGCCGGGAAGGGCATATACGGGGTGGGGGCTGGGGGTTGGGCCGGTCGCGGCTGGTTAGCGCATCATCAAAACCCTGGCCCCAAGGCCCCGGTCCCCAAAACCCGGCGCGCGAAGCGCGACCTTGCACTATTCGACCTTTTCCACCGGCCCCATCCCCGGTTTCTTCTTCGGCTTGCTGTCGAGCGCCATGGTGATCACGGTTTGCCGGTCGCCGCTGGTCCAGGCTTTTTGAATCTCGGCTTCACTCATCCCGGCCAGCCGTCCCACCAGGATGAACGGCGGCAGGGCATAGCGCAGGGTCTTCCACTGCGCCATCTCGATCACCGAATCAAGCGCCCGCTCGCGGATCTGATCGAGCGCTTCCGGATCTCTTTCCGTCAGGCTCACTAAAACGTCGGCGGCGCTCTTGCGATCGCCCAGCACGATCGAATTCAGCATCTCCACGATCCATGTGGATGGCACTCGAATGTTCTGTTGCGGCTGCAGGCGGGCGTAGACCGCGATGGCGTTCAAGGCCCGCAGGGCGTTGGAGCGCACCGATTCGTCGGGATCTTGCATGGCGCTTTCCAGATCGTTCACCACATCCCTCTTGTTCGGCGCGTAGCCGATAATGGTGGCGGCCATGGCGCGCTGCTCTTCGTCACTCGAATCGTGCAGCACATCCTGCACCAGCTCCAGATGCGCGCCCGCGAAATCGGCGAATTGGAATTGCAGCAATCGCGCCGTGGGATCGGCCATCAAGGAGTGCCCGGTGGTGAGATCTTCGGCAGTGCTGCCGCGATGCGCGGCATCCCGGACCGCATCGAGGAACTGGTGGTAGATGTCCACCACATCGTCCGGCAGAACGGCGTCGCCGGATGGCGAGCTATGGAACGCCAGATGCGGCGCGCCTTTCTCTTCGATGCCGATGAATAGCGTGACTTTGCCGCCCGCGCAGCAATCCGCTTCCACACGCGCCTCCACCACCCCCGAAACTTTCTCCAATGCGTCTTCCATGTTGCCTTTGGAAGGCGGCAGCGGATCGCCCGGTTTCAGATGCAGCACGTGCAATAATTTCTGGTCGGAAAGCTTGTGCAGGCCGTAGAACTCGATATCGCCGACCCGCGGCACTTCCGCGCGTAGCGCAAAAGCGGCCGATAAAAACAGACAAAGAAACTTCACAAGTCTATTGTGGCGCACCGGGCGCGCTTCGCGCCGGGTGTTGGGGACAGGGGCTGGGGCCCGTGGGCCAGACGATGGTTTTGTGTCGTCTGCCCGGTTTGCGAACGACCGGCCACCCAAAACGATGGCCTGTCCCACGCCTATGGTTTGATCCAGCCCCTATCCCCTGACCCCTATCCCCGCCGCGCTACGCGCGGCCTGCGCGCTATTGGCTGAATGCCACGCCGTCGAAGGCCGAGACGCCAACTGCGCTCGAAGTCGCGACGGGAGCCAGATCGCCGTGGGAATCAATGGAGAATACGCCGATGTGCGCGCCGTCCGTTGCGGTATAAATCACCGCCAGCCACTGTCCATCGGCCGAGATGGTGATATCAGTGGGCATGCCGGGCAGGGCCACGTTCTTGTAAAACGCTCCACCCTGGCTGTCACTGAAAAAGACGGAAATGGCTTGGCCCGGCGAGTTTCCCGAATACCAGATGTTTCCGGATCCCTTCACCAGCCAGCATGGTGCGTTGCTCGGGTACGCCGGCTGGGGCCCGGCCACCGGATACACCATTCCCTGGCTATTCAATAAGGCGAAGCTATCCGCGCTGTGGGCCGGATTGATCGCCAGCAGATCACCCCAGAAGGCCTCGCCGAGAGGCGTGTTGTTCGCGTCCTCGGGCAGGGCGATATCGGTGCTGGTTCCCTGCAGTCCTCCTTTTTGGGCTAGCGGCAATTTAAGCACGGAGCCGGATTTGAGGGTGACTGCTGCCCAGGTCGTCCCTGTCGCGATCTGCGCGGCAGACGAATCCGTCAACGCCACCACATGATCAACATCTCCGGAGGGCCACGTATGGCTCTCCGCGCAATTGGAGCCGACCACGAACAGATGGTTCTCAGTCAGCGCCGTGGAGATCGGTTGCACGCAATTGGTTGCCAGATTGATAGTCCCGCTAACCAGAATCGAGTTGGAAACTCTCGCCAATTGAGTAACGGTGTTCGAGCCGTAGTTCGCCACGGCCCCCAAGTCCTGGCTGAACTGCAGCGCGCCGGCGCCACCGCCGGCAGATCCCCCGGCGCCGCCCGTCGGCAACATCGCTACCAGCGATAGGGACGGCGTGCCCGAGGTGTTCAACTTGAATACCGCGACGCTGTTGGTGGAATCATTAGTGCTCGTCAGAATCAGCGTGTCGCGCCCCTGGGCTTGCGCCAGCGACGCGGCCAAAAGTAAAGCGGCCGCTGCTCCGCCGGTCCGGCGCAGGATGACCGTACCTCTGCCCTTTTCACTTCTCATTTGATCTTTCCTCCCTTTCCTGAGTGCGGTCCAGCCGCCCTCCCGACCTAGTTCGCTCCACCGCCAAGAAAAGTTACGCGGACAACTGTGATTCTTTCCGCGGCCTCGGTGACGAAGGTCACGATTCCGCAATTCTGGTACATTCGAGGGATGCCGGCAGCGTAACTTTTCGCACAGCCGTGCCGAATTACAGGTGGAGATTATCGGGTGACTCCTGATCTGGCTGCCTCCGGCTCACCCCCGCCGGATCTGGAGCAGCTCATGGAACGTTACCAACGCGGAGACCAGGTCGCGGCGCAGCAGCTTGTCGATCTGTTAAGCGGGAGATTGTGTGCCTTCTTTTCAGGGCAGATGGGAAGCCCGGCCCAGGCGGATGATATGTTGCAGGAAGTGTGGCTGAGATTACATCAGGCGCGCCACACTTATCGCCACGGTGAGCCGGTTCTGCCGTGGATGTATGCGATCGCCAGAAGGGTCCGCGTGGATCACTATCGCCGGCGGCGCCGCATTGAGCTGCGCGAAGTGGCTTCCGAGAGTCTCCACAACGTTCCGGGCCGAGCCAATCCTGTACCTGACCTGCCCACTTTCGGCGAGTTGATCGCGCCGCTTCCCGAGAGCCAGCGCGAAGTTTTGATTCTGCTCAAGGTGAACGGGCTCAGCATCGATGAAGTGGCGCGGGCGACCTCTTCTACCGCCGGATCGGTGAAGCAGAAGGTCCACCGGGCATATAATAGCCTGCGCGTCTTATTAACCGGCGCGGCGCGGGGGCCATCGGGCGCGGGGGAAGCATCATGACTTGCCGCGACATCGAGCGCCTGATCCTTCCCTACGCGCAGGGTGCGGAGATTCCGCCGGAGGCAGCCGCTCACATCACCGGTTGCGCGAAGTGCGCAAGCCTTGTCAGGGCGATGGCGGCTACTGAACCGGCCCCGATTCCATCATCCGAACGCTTGCAGCAAATCAAAGCTGGAATTGTGGCCGGACTGAAACCGGTGAAGCCGCTGGCGCCCACCAGGGTTTTTGTGGCCGCCTTAATCCTGATCGCAGCATTTGCGGCAGCCGTGGGTGTTTTCGAACTGGGCACCGCTGGTTGGCACGCCCTCAGCGTGCTGCAGGCCGCTGCGGTCTTTACGGCTCTGGCGGGGTGCGCGCTGGTGCTGGCGGTCTCTTTGGCGCGCCAGATCGTGCCCGGAAGCCGCGTGTGGTTACCCGCGGCATGGAGCGTGTTTGGCTTCCTGGCGATCATGGGGGCCATCTTTGCCATCCTGTATCAGCCCCAGCGAGAGCCGACGTTTATATCCACCGGACTGGTGTGCTTGAGGATCGGACTCGAGTGCGCACTGCCGGTGGCCCTGCTGTGTTGGTTGATCCTCCGCCGCGGCGCAATCCTGAACCCGGTTGCGGCGGGTGCGCTCACCGGTGCGCTGGCCGGTTTGAGCGGCCTCTTACTGCTGGAGATTTTCTGCCCGAACCTGAACGCCTATCATATTCTGACCTGGCATCTGGGAGCCGTCGTCGCCAGCACGCTGGGAGGAACGATAATCGGGGTCATCGTGGAGCGCGTCCGTAAATGAAAGAGCTAGGGGCCACGGCGGTTCGCGACGGCCCTCAGTAGACTTGGAAACAGAATGCCTGGTTCGATTCCGCCGGCGAAAGCGCATATTCGCCGTTATCCAGAATCTCGTCCACGCTGATCTTGTAGAGGTTGTCGCCAACTTTTACGACATTCAGCCGGACCGGTTGCGCCACCATCTTTTTCTTGCGGCGAATCAGGATTTCGCGATGTCCATTTTTAGAGGTCAGCCGGAAACATTGCAGTTGGTCCGCTTGCAATTGGTCCGTTTGGATGAGAAAAGAAGGCGAACCGAGCGGCGTCCGCGCCGTCGAATTCGCGCCATCGATGATATACAGTTGGTCGCCCTTACGCTGCTCGCGTTCGTCCATTTTGGCTTCGGTGCTTTCGGTGGGGACCAGATTGTCGGCGTGAATCAAATAAGGCAGATCGGGCTTGGGAGGCCGAGGTCCGTCATAAGACTGCGCCGTCAGACATTTCGCGCATAGCAAAGCTATTACAAGCCATTTCATAAGTATTACTTTAACGTGCTCCGCCGGTGTGGATGGCCTCTAGCACGCGGTCCAATTGCCTCTCGTCGATTGGTTTGGTGAGCACGAAGCGCCGTTCGGCGGCGAAGTCGGCAGCCAGTTCGGAGTTATAGGAATCCGCCAGTAGCACAAATCCGCCGATGCGCGCTTTCACCTGTTCGGCGGTCTCTACCCAATTCAATCCCGGTGCGTGGACCGAGCAGAAAATGGCATCGAAGCGCATGCGTTGCGCCAGGTCCAGACCTTCATCGGAGCTCTTCACCGGCACTACCCGGTATCCGCGGCCGGCCAGCAGATCGCGCAATTGCGCCTGAACGGCGTCGGCCGGCTCGATGACCAGTGCCGTGGGCGTATGCCGGCCGTGGCCATTCTCTACGTGTGGGCCGCTCGGCTTCTCGCGCGCCAGGCAAGGCAGGTCGACCTGAAATGCCGGGTCGCCGCCACCCTGCTGCACCATCCGAATCTCCCCTCCGTGGCCGGTAATCAGGCTACGGCAAACGCCCAATCCGGCGCTGCTCGAAGCACCTTCGGCGCCCGGCTGGAAAGGATCGGCGGACAATTGCGTTCCGCTGTATGCGATCTCCACCAGAACGTGCCGCGACACCATACTGCTGCGGATGGCAATGGATTTCTCGTTTGCATCGGATAACGATTGTTCGGCGTGTACCAGTAGATTCAGAAATACCTGTTCGAGTTGGCCATGCGAACCCATGACGACGGCCGGCTCATCAGCCACCAGGCTGCGCGCTTGAATGCCGCGCACCTTCCACTCGCGTTCGCGAAACTCGATCAGGTTGCGCAACAAAGCGTTCAATTCCACGGGCTGCGTCTGCCCCGGGCCGGTGTCTGCAAATCCCACCAGGCGATCCACGATCCCGGCGGCGCGGCGTGCTTCCGCGCCAATGCCGGCAAGGTCCGCGGCCACCGGAGCGCGTCCCGAGACTTGACGTTCCTGCGCCGCCTGCGCCAGACTGGCGATGGTCGCCAGCGGCGTTCTCAGATCGTTAACGATGCCCGAGATCAGTTGCCCGACAGCCGCCAGTTTCTCCGTGCGGAATAACTGTTCGCGCACGGAACGCTGATCGAGCAGCTTCAACGCCACCCCGATTTGATTGGCCAGATGTTGGGTGAGGGTTTGTTCGTCGCGGCTGAAAACCCTGGCGCGGTTGCGCTGGTCCATGCGCAGCACGCCCAAGACCTCGCCTTGCGCCAGCATAGGCACAAACAATAATGACCGGGGCGCCTCCACGCCAGGCAATCCATTCACCGGGAAGGGACTACGCGACGTATCCGGAATCGCCAGCAACGTCCGGTAATGGAAACAGGCGACCGCTCCGGCCTGTGGTCCAGCCGGCGGCGCCGCAAGCGGGATGGGGGCTGAGTCGCCACTGCGCTCCACCGGAACCAAAGTTTTCGCGTGGCGGTTATAGAGGTAAAGCCCGGCGGAGCTGACGCCAAAGATTCGGGGGACCATGACCTTCACCTTTTCCAGGATCTGGTCCGCCGAGGCGGCCCCCAGGATCTCTTCTCCCAATTCGTACGCTTTTCGCAGCATCTCGCGCTGTTGGCGCAGCCGCTCGTCGCGATGCCAGACGGCGAACACGAATACGGCGATCACCAGCACCGCGAAGGGCAGCGCCAGCGTCATGGCGAGATGGAGCAGCGAGTTCATGATTCCACCGGCTCTTGTGCGCGCAGCCAACCTTCAAGCGCGGGGGCCCGAAAATCGTCGATTTCGATATCCGCTCCGGGCAACGCGCGATACGTGGTGCGTATCCCCACGATACGAGTACCGGCCGCGCGCGCCGCTGCCACACCCGAATAGGAATCTTCAAACACGATGCAATTACCTGGCGCTACGTTCAGTAACTGTGCGATGCGCAGATAAATCTCCGGATGCGGCTTAGGCTGCGCCACCTGATGGCCATCCATCACCACGCGGAAGCAAGGGCGCAGACCGGCGCCATCCAGGATGAAATCCACGTTGGCGGGCTCGGCATTGGTAGCCAATCCGACCAGCTGCCCTTGGTGGCGTTCCAGAAACTCGCGCACTCCGGGCACCAGCGCTTCGGCCAAACCTGAACCTAGCATCTCCCGGTACAACGCCTCCTTGGCGGCGCCGTGCGCGGCGATCTCTGCCGGGCTCAAGTGCGCGCCAAACAGATCGCGCACAATTTCATCGTTGCGCCGGCCGAACATGCGATCCGGAAGATCCGGGATTTCGATTCCCTGGCGGCGATTGTAAAGCTCCCAGGCACGCACGTGCCAAGGATTCGAATCCACCACCACGCCATCCATATCGAGCACCATCGCCATACCTGGACGCAGCCAAGGGCCTGCCCCACTATGCTGCCAGCCTGCCGCGCAGTTAAGCGCCAAGCTCGCCCTCCAACCAGCTCATATATCGCGGCGCGCCCGCGGCCACCTGCCACGCGAGCATCTCCGGTACTTCATACGAATGCGCGTTCTCCAGCGTCTCGCGCAACGAATCGAACAACGGCAGAGACGATTTAATAATCAGCAAGCACTCCTCGGACTCTTCGATAGCGCCTTGCCAACGGTAAATGCTGCGCGCGCCGGGCACAATGGTCGCGCATGCGGCGACCCGCGCTTCCACGAGCACGCGCGCGATTCTGTTGGCCTCTTCCTGGTTCGCACAGGTACTCAACACAACAATTTTATCGGTCATAAGCAAAAATTTGTGGAACAGATTTCGCTTCCGATGTTAACATTATGATATTCATCGAATGCGGCAATGAAATCATCCATAAGTAAATTCGCCGGCATATTGGCGCTGGTGTTAGTCGGTATTTATGCATATATAGCGTTACGCGGACCGCAGGGTATTCCCGGACTCATCGAGAAACAGCATCTTATAAAGGAATACGAGACAAGAAACGCGGATGCGGCGCGGCAGATCGAAGAGCAGCGCGCGCGCATCAACCGGTTCAGCGACGGAAAGGCTCCGGAGGACGAAATCCGGCAGCGCCTGCAGTTGGTGAAGCCCGGCGAGAAAGTGTTCATGTTACAGGATGGGCAAACGGCCCAGTCTCCCCCCGCGCCCAAGCAGTAAGTCGTGTTACTGGCTGCGCGGTCATCTTATCCACCGTTTTATCGATCATTTTACGCAGGCCAGTAAGACTCCCCACCCGGCGCCGGCCAGCGCCAGCCAACCAGGATTTCCGTAGTTACTCAATAACAGCAGCAAACATACCAGGGCTGTGGCAATGGTCAACGGGTCGATGAGCGCCGTGCCAGCCAACTGCCAGGTCACCACAGCCATCAGTGCCACGGCTGCCACATTCACGCCATCCAAAAATGCACGCGCCAGGCGCGACCGCCGCAGCCACGGCATGATGGGACCGCTCGCCGCGCAAAGGACAAAGGCCGGAAGAAAAATGCCGATCGTGGCGGCCACTGCGCCCGGCACACCTTTTAGGATGTACCCAATAAAGGTGGCCGTGGTAAACAGCGGCCCCGGAGTAATCTGCCCGACCGCTACGGCGTCCAGCAATTGCTGCGAAGTCAGCCAATGCCAGTGCGTTACCAGGTCCTGCCGCAAGAACGCCAGCAGCACATAGCCGCTGCCGAATAAGACGGCGCCGATTTTAGTGAAGTAGAAGAATATGGCGGATAAGCCGGCGGATTTCGGGTGCGCGGACGACGTCCCGGCCGGCGCGAACTGCACCGCCAGAGCGGCCGCCAGAATAAGGAGCAGCACGGCCAGCGATCTCGCGGTGCGCTCTTTGGGTTTCCACCACTCGCGAATGGCATTCACCACTCCCGCAGCGGCAAATACGATTAGAGCGGCGCCGCCGGTAGCCGCGCCTGCGGCGGCCGCAATCCCCATCACGGCCAGAAAT